>MKWU01001938.1_pt1 | contig 33403 bp, 27 predicted proteins | sample 809101 | NCBI WGS metagenome assembly MKWU01 (sample SAMN05860141, study PRJNA318959) | sponge metagenome | host: Aplysina aerophoba | place: Slovenia: Piran, Adriatic Sea, Gulf of Piran | collected 2013-05-07
TTGTGGAGGGACTGCGCTGCGCCAACGTCAGTCCGCATGTGGCCCAGAACGATACCCACCGCCGTTCCGCCATTGACCGGCGCACCACCCGTCACGGTGGTTACGCGGTGAGCCAGCGCATCCGCAAGCGGATCGAGGAAGGCTTCGGCTGGGCCAAGACTATCGGAGGCATGCGCAAACTCAAGCATCGGGGCCTGGCCAAGGTCGACTTCCAGTTCACCCTCACCTTCGCCGCCTACAACCTGGTACGACTGCGCACCTTGGGAGTCGGGGGTTGAGCATGCGTCCATGGCCTCAGTGCGTCTGCGCCGCGCCCGCTGGCCTGAAATGGCCGGTGAAACAAGTCTATCTCGATGCCCTGAAGCCGGGTTTTCCATCGAATCACTCACAAACGCTCAAATCTAGGCGTTTTTCCACGGCCTGTTAGTGGGTCGTCCGGCAATTTCCTTCTTGGTGTAGAGCAAGCTGCGAAGATGATTGCTTCGCATGGGTTATACACTGGCGCTTCGGCGCAACAAGAGGATGCGGCTGCTCAGTCAATCAGCACGGACAAGGTTGTCTCCACCGATCCCCCGTACTACGACAACATCGGCTACGCGGACCTCTCGGACTTCTTCTACGTCTGGCTGCGCCGTGCCGTCCGATCGATCTATCCTGATCTCCTCGCTACGCTCGCCGTGCCAAAGGCCGAAGAGTTGGTTGCTACTCCGTACCGTCATGGAAACAAGGAGAAGGCAGATGCGTTCTTTCTTACAGGAATGACGAAGGCCATACGCAGTCTCGCAGAGCGGTCGCACCCCGGTTATCCGGTCACCATCTACTACGCCTTCAAGCAGTCAGAGACGAAAAGTGACACCGGGACGGTCAGCACTGGTTGGGAGGCTTTCCTGGCCGCGGTAATCGAGTCTGGTTTCTCCATTACGGGGACTTGGCCGATGCGCACCGAATACACCGGAAACCTGAAAGCCGGCACCAACGCCCTCGCCTCCTCCATCGTCCTCGTGTGCCGCCGGCGCCCCGGCGACGCACCCTTGGCCACCCGCCGCGAATTCGTCGCTGCGCTCAAGGCCGAGCTTCCGCTCGCCCTCGCCCACCTCCAGGCCGGCAACATCGCCCCGGTCGATTTCGCCCAGGCGGCCATCGGGCCGGGGATGGCGGTTTACACACGCTACGCCAAGGTATTAGAGGCCGACGGCAACCCGGTACCAGTGAGGGACGCGCTGGCGCTCATCAACCAAGTTCTCGACGAAACCCTTGCCGAGCAGGAAGGCGAGTTTGACGCGGATACTCGTTGGGCGTTGGCGTGGTTTGAGCAGCATGGGTTCGGCGAGGGGGAGTACGGCGTGGCGGAAATGCTCTCCAAGGCCAAGAACACGAGCATCGCGGGCGTCGTCCAGGGCGGTATCCTTGATTCTCGTGCAGGCAGAGTGCGGCTTCTGCGTCCAAGCGAATTAGCTGACGACTGGGATCCAACAGCCGATTCGCGACTCACGGTATGGGAAGTCGTCCACCAACTTGTCCGCGTCCTGGAGAGCGGCGGCGAGACGCGGGCCGCGGCGCTTCTCAGACGCCTTGGTGGAGTAGGGGAAACGGCGCGTGAGTTGGCCTATCGCCTCTACTCCATCGCGGAGCGAAAGGGTCGTCCCACGGAAGCGTTGGCCTACAATTCTCTGGTCCAGAGCTGGCCGGAGATTAGTCGATTGGCCGGCTCCCCAGAGCAGCCGGAGCTTCTTTGACAGCAGAGGCGTCAGCTTGAGAGATCTTGTAGACACGGGATAAACTACGCAATGGTGAACTGGGCGCGCTTCACGCCAGTGGACTTCGAGTATGACTTCGAGCGCGATGAGCTTGCGCCTCACAAGGTTAGCTTCGAGGAAGCAGTCGAATGCTTTTTCTCAGGCTTCGAAATTCGTCGCAACAAGTCGTACAAAGACCGTTATCAGCTATTGGGACGAACACAGGCCGGTAGGTGCTTGAAGTTATTTTCAACTGAAGCAGGACAATGTCGTCCGGATCATTTCGGGATGGCCGCTATGAATAAAAAATCGACACCCTTAACCGAAAGAGAAATTGACGACATCATCGTCGCCCAAGCGGACGATGATACGGCTTGGGGGAGATCGGTCCGTACTGGGAAAGACAAGGCCAAGACAGTACCTTTACCTACGTCGCTTGCAACGCGAGCTGCATTTTTCGCGCGCCTCCACCGAGAGAAGAGCATGGATGCGTGGATCGAACGGATCGTTCGAGACCGCCTCGATGTCGAAGAGGCAGCGTTTGCGGACCTGAAACGCGAACTGGCTGCACGTTGAGTTAACGTCCCACGGAGACACCTGTCGGATGGGAAGGAGCTTCAGCCGCCCCATTCCGGACTTCGTGATAGCAGAAGCCTGGCTCCCGTCTGCCGTCCCGTTCTCACTGTCGGCCATTCCACACACCCTCTGGAGACCTTCGTCGCCGTGTTGACGCGTTTCATTCACGGCGGCGCGGCACAGCGTGTATGTTCGCTTCGGCGGCCAGCCGCATCGAATGGGCTGTGGTCAAACAGGCCGAACGCGTTGGTTATCGACGGCTAGAACAGCATGGCGCCTCGGGAAGTGGGGCCTCGCTACGCGGAAGAACGGCGTTCGTGATAAATGATTACTCGGAATAGTACCGCAATACCGGAAACGAGCTGAGGCAACGGATGGCAATCACGAACCACGAGAGGGTTGGCAAGGCGATGGACCTCCTCCGGGAAGGTCTTGCGCCGTTTGTCGCGCGGGAGTTGAAGGGCAAGGACGTAACCGACGGTGTCTCCACATCCAACAAGCCCGTCTCCGAGCACGACGCGGCAGGTCTGCTCAAGCTGATCTGGGACAACTGGCAGTTGGTGTTCCGCAACATCCTGGGGAATTCGGAACGGAGCCTCGTGTCCGAGTTGCGTGGGTGGCGCAACAAGTGGGCACATCAAGAGAGCATTTCAGGCGACGACGCCTACCGGGCTCTCGACTCGGCGAGCCGTCTGCTGGCGGCTGTGTCGGCGCCTCAGTGGGAAGAACTTGACAAGCTCAAGATGGAGCTCCTCCGCGTCCGCTTTGATGAACAGACGCGAGGAGAGCGCCGCAGGCACGTAGGTGCGGCCATCGAGAGTGGCGCGACGGCCAGCCTCAAGCCGTGGCGCGAGGTCATCACGCCGCACGCGGATGTGGCGAGCGGCCGGTATCAACAAGCCGAGTTTGCCGCCGACCTGTGGCAGGTGCACGTGGGCGAGGGGACCGCGGAGTACAGAGACCCTGTGGAGTTCTTCCGCCGCACGTATCTCACGGAGAGCCTGAAGCGGCTGTTGGTGAGAGCGGTGCAACGCCTGACCGGGCAGGGCGGGGACCCCGTGGTGGACCTGCAGACCAACTTCGGTGGTGGCAAGACCCACTCGATGCTGGCGCTGTACCATCTGTTCTCGGGTGTGGCCGCCAGCGACCTGATGGACGTGGAGCAGATCATGCAGGAGGTAGGTCCGGATCCCCTGCCGTCCGTCACGCGGATCGTTCTCGTGGGCAACAAGATTTCGCCGGGCAACCCTTCCATCAAATCCGACGGCACGACGGTGCGGACCTTGTGGGGTGAGCTGGCTTGGCAACTTGGGGGAAAGCGCGCGTTCGAACGGGTCCGGGCGGATGACGAGAGGGCTACCAGCCCAGGCGATGTCCTGCGGGAGCTTCTTAACGAACACGGCCCCTGCCTGATCCTCATCGACGAGTGGGTCGCCTACGCGCGCCAACTTCACGATCACAGCGACCTCCCCGCCGGGAGCTTCGAGACCCAGTTCACCTTTGCTCAAGCCCTGACCGAGGCAGCCAAGGCAGCTGAAGGCTGCCTGCTGGTAATCAGCCTGCCGGCGTCGGATTCCGGCGGCTCGCCACACGCGGACGACGTGGAGGTGGGCGGCCAGCGGGGTCGCGAGGCCCTCGATCGGCTGCGCAACGTGGTGGGCCGTGTCGAATCATCCTGGCGCCCGGCCAGCGCCGAGGAGGGTTTCGAGATCGTGCGGCGGCGGCTCTTCGAGCCTCTTACCGATACGGCGCGGTTCAAGGACCGGGACGTGGTTGCACGGGCGTTCGCTGACCTCTACCGAACCCAGCACCAGGAGTTCCCGGTCGAATGTCGCGACGCGGACTACGAGAAACGCATCCGTGCGGCCTATCCTATTCACCCTGAGATCTTCGACCGTCTCTATACGGACTGGTCCACGCTGGTGAGCTTTCAGCGCACCCGGGGCGTTCTGCGCCTGATGGCCGCCGTGATTCACAGCTTGTGGGAGGGAACCGACCGAACCCCGCTCATCCTCCCGGCCAACATCTCGATCAACGATGGCCGTGTGCAGTTCGAGCTGACGCGCTACTTACCGGACCACTGGGTGCCGATCCTCGAAAAGGACGTTGACGGCGCCCACTCCTTGCCATTGCGAATCGACGGGCAGACATCCAACTTGGGCAAGTTTTCGGCCGCGCGTCGAGTAGCCCGCACTATCTATCTCGGCTCGGCACCCACGGTGGAGACCGCCAACCGTGGTCTGGAAGACCGCCACATAAAGCTTGGCTGTGTTCTGCCGGGCGAGTCGCCCGCGGTGTTCGGGGACGCTCTGAGACGGTTGGCGGGAGCGGCCACCTACCTCTACCAGGACGGAAACCGCTACTGGTACTCCACCCAGCCCACCGTCACCAAGCTGGCCGAAGACCGTGCCGAGCAATTGGGGCGGGAGCCGGACAAGGTTGTTCAGGAGTTGCGGAACCGTCTCACCGCCGACCTGAAGCTACGGGGTGACTTCAATCGGGTGCATCCGTTGCCGCAGTCGGGCCAAGATGTCCCGGATGACCTTGACGCACGCTTGGTGGTCTTGGGAAGCGACCAACCGTACAGCCGTGAGAGCGACAACCCGGCCCAGGCTTCGGCCGCGTCCATTCTCGAATCACGCGGCAGCGCCCCCAGGCTGTACCGCAACTCACTGGTTTTCCTGGCCGCTGACAGGACGCGCCTGCAGGATCTCGACGACGCGCTGAGACGCTACTTGGCATGGGAATCGATCGTGGCGGAGCGTGAGCAACTCGACCTGTCGCCACACCAGGTAAAGCAGGCCGAGACACAAAAGGAAGCAGCCTCTAGCGCAGTAACGGCGCGCCTGCCGGAGACCTATCAGTGGCTCTTGGTGCCCGTCCAGCCAAAACCGCAGGATGCCACGGGCTGGCAGGTGATTCGGTTGGTGGGACAGGATGCGTTGGCTGTGCGGGCAAGCAGGAGGCTCAAGAACGAGGAGCACTTGGTTACGGCTTTGGGCGCCACACGACTTCGGATGGAGATGGACAGAATCCCTCTATGGCGCGGCCATCATGTCGACATACGAGAGATCGTCGAAGACTTCGCCCGCTACCCTTATCTGCCGCGTCTGAAGGACTCCGGAGTCGTATTGGATGCCATCGCCAGCGGGGTTGCGCTCCTGAGCTGGCAGCAGGATTCATTCGCCTTCGCCGAGAGCTACAACGAGGACGGGCAGCGCTATCGTGGCCTCCGGGCCAATCAGATGATTACGGTACCGGACGGCGACTCCTCCGGTATGCTGGTGAAGCCCGCAGTAGCCCGGCAACAACTCGATGCGGAGAATGCCGCAGCAAAGACGCCAACCCGCCAACCCGACACGTCGGGAACTGGCGGAGAGACTACGGGCACTTCCTCTGAGACTGACCCCAAGCCGTCCGACACGCCGGCCTCCGCTCGACCAAAGCGCTTTCACGGCACTGTCTCTCTCGGTGCGATGCGGGCCGGGCTCGATGCAAGCCAGATCGCCGACGAAGTCATCTCACATTTGGCGGGTCTGGTTGGCGCTAAGGTCACCGCAACACTGGAGATCGAAGCCGAGATCCCCGATGGCGCCCCGGACCACGTGGTCCGCACCGTCACCGAGAACAGCCGCACGCTGAAGTTCACCAGCCACGGGTTTGAAGAGGAATAGCGGCAGGGGAGTCCCACGGCACAAGGGTGAAACAAGGCATGAAATTCTCAAGTTCAAAAAATCAAGCCGTTTTGCCGGGCTTCTAGCGAAACCTTGGACCAACCACGAATGCGATCCACCTGATCCTGCGCTTGTCGATCCCGATCTGGCCAGCGCGCGTTGGCTGTTATCTGTTCCAGCATCTCACCGCATCTCCGTTCATAGCTGTGGCGCTGAATCGGAGAAGTTCGCTCTTGCTCTCTTGCCCATTGAGAAGCTGCCTGCAACACGCTGAATGTCGTCCGGCCGTGCCTTGTCTCGTATGTTTCTGCAAGCGCAGACAAGGAAGCGCAGCGCTCCTGCCAGACGCGTGCAGTGCGCGCCTTTGGGTCGACCTGCGGAATCGCGAGTCTCAAGGTTTGCCAAGCGCCTTCCAAGACGCTCATCTCCGGCGTCAGTCGGACACCATAGATAGAGCCAATCTGTTCCGACAGCTCATTCGTTGGCAAGCGCCGGGCGTCTCGCGCGATTTGATCCATCAATTGGTGTTTAGTCTTGTGATGAGGGTCCCGGAACTGTATCGACTGTTTTCCGAAGATCATGCCGTTCCTGCAGATCCAACGGCAAATCCCGGCCTCAAGCCTGACGGCCTGCGTCCTGTTATAGCTGTTCACCACGCGGAGGAAGAACGTATGGCGACGTGGATCGACTCCGGGTTCGGGTGCAGGAACGGGAATTGGGATTGTGCAGTCAAGTGACGGTGCGGTGAAATCAGCGATGAAACTGCCTCGACCGGTCGCTAACATGACGTTGAACACGGTCATTCGGGTTTGGTGATGGGGACCAAACAAGCGCGCAAAGGCTTCTTGGCCGAGATCGACGACATCTTCATTGCGGATTAACCGATAGTGATCCGTAACGATGGCGAACGGCTCGTCCCCATGGCGGGGATCAACAGGCATCACCGCACGGTACCGTTTCGCGCGTCGGGACGGGGTACCGACGTACACGTCGGTCAAGGAAACAGGGAAGCAAGCGTCATTGAGTGCTTGCTCCCAGTTGCGACTATCAGAACTCGTCATCAGTGATCGGGGGAAGATGGTGAATGAAGAATTGGTGGAGCCGATGGGGATCGAACCCACGACCTCTAGATTGCGAACCTAGCGCTCTCCCAGCTGAGCTACGGCCCCACGCGTCTTGCAGGATCTCCAGAATAGCACCCCTCAAACCGCATGTAAATGCGCCACGATCAGCGCCACGATCAGCCGGTCCTTGACACCGCACCGCGGAGTTTCGTACGCCTGCCATCACGATGAGGACCGCGTACTTCGACCTGATCTCCGGCATCAGCGGGGATATGACCGTGGCGGCGCTGCTGGACCTGGGGGTGCCGCGCAAACGGCTTCAGGAGGAGCTGGGCAAGCTCGCGAACCTCGAGTTTCGCATGCGCGTGGGCAAGAAGGCGGTCAACGGTATCCGCGCGGTGCGGTTTCAGGTGCTCGCCGCCCAAGGGCAGCCGCGGCGAAGCTGGGCGGACATCCGCGCGCTGATCGAGCGGAGCGGGCTGTCGGCCGAGGTGAAGGCCCGCGGCTTGGCCATCTTCTCCAGGCTCGCCGAGGCGGAGGGGAAGATCCACGGGGTCGCGCCGGAGGAGGTTCACTTCCACGAGGTGGGGGCGGTGGACTCCATCGTGGACATCGTGGCGGCGGCCATCGGCACTTGTTTCCTCGGAATCGACGAGTTCGCCTGTTCCGCCGTGCCGCTGGGCCGGGGGCTGACCCGTTCGCTGCACGGGGTGTTGCCGGTGCCGGCGCCGGCGACGTTGGAGCTGTTGAAGGGGTTTCCGGTCGAGGGCGCGCACATCGAGGCGGAGAACGTGACGCCCACCGGCGCCGCCATCCTTTCGGCCCTCGTGACGGAGAAGGGCGAGGCTCCGGCCATGCGCGTCGAGCGGACGGGTTACGGCGCGGGCACGCTGGAGTTCGCGGACCGGCCCAACGTCTTGCGCATGGTGCTGGGGGAGAGCGCGTCTCGACTCGGACACGAGCGCATGTTGGTGATGGAGACCCACATCGACGACATGAACCCCGAGTTCTACGATTATGTGTTGGAGCGCCTCTTCGCGGAGGGGGCTCGTGACGTGACGCTTTCGCCCGTCCAGATGAAGAAGAACCGGCCGGGTACGTTGTTGCGCGTCGTCGCGGAACCGGAACAGCGGGATGCGCTGGCGGGGATCGTGTTGGGGGAAACCTCGACCCTCGGGGTGCGCTGCTACCTGGTGGACCGGCTGGTGTTGCCGCGGAGGACGCTGAAGCTCAAGACCCGTTTCGGCACGCTCACGGTCAAGGTCGCCGAGGAACCGGGCGGGGGCAAGCGGGCGACACCCGAATACGATCAGGCGCGGAAGGTCGCGGTGTCGAGGAAGGTGCCGTTGAAGGCGGTTTACGACGAGGTGACGCGCTGTTTCATGGGCGGGCAGTGACCCCCGGTCCACCCCTGGATTCCCGCTTCCGCGGGAATGACGTATTCGTAAGGTCTCCGCCTGGCGAGTATTGGCACAGCCTGTTTGGCGAATGACGATCGATGGCCCAAGTCGCGGTCTCTCTCTTCACGTGATCCGGGCAAGGTAGTCGAACTCGGCGTACCGCTGGAACAGGTCGCCCAGGTCGGGGCGCGTTTCCCGCGGCGTGGCCGGTCCCGGTCCGGACGCTCGCAGGAACGGGACTCTTCCCACGCACGGCACTCGCGTCATCTCCGCGAGGGTCTCCGCGTTGGTGTCCGTGGCCGGCGTCCTTTCACTCTCCATGTCGTTCAGGATGTATCCGGACACCTTCAGGTTGAGGCACGCGGCGTGTTCCAGGGTGAGCAGCGCGTGGTTGATGGCGCCGAGGCGGTTGCCCACCACCACGAGAACCGGGAGGCCGATCTCGCGGGCCAGGTCCGCGTAGGTATAGCTCGGGCGCAGCGGGACGAGCAGGCCGCCGGCGCCTTCCACCAGCATGAGGTCGTGGACGGCGCTCATGTCGCGGTACAGGCGCACGAGGAAGTCCGGCCGGATCTGCACGCCGGAGTGGGCGGCGGCCACGCTCGGAGCCACGGGGACGCCCAGCCGGTAGGGACAGATGCGCTCGATGGATTCGTTGCTGCCGGCCGCGGCCTTGAGGAAGGTGGCGTCCTGGGGCACCAGGTGCCCCTTCTCGTTCCGGCAGCCGGATTCCGCGGGCTTCATCACGCCGACCTTGAACCCGGCCTCCCTGAACGCGGCGGCCAGGCCGCACGCCACCAGAGTCTTGCCCACGCCGGTGTCCGTGCCGGTGATGAAAAAGCCGCGGCTCACGAGGCTTCCGTGACGTGGCGGATGGAGTCGCGCACCACGTCCACCAGGGTCGCCAACTCGGCGTCGCTGATGGTAAGCGGCGGGAGCATGATGAGGGTGTCCCCCAGCGGGCGCACGATGACGCCGCGCCGCCGGGCTTCCAGCACCACCTGGTTGGCGATCCTGAGGCCGGGGTCGTAGCGCTCGCCGCGCGCCTTGTCCTTCACCAGTTCCATGCCCGTCATGAAGCCGCGCTGGCGGATCTCGCGCACGTGGGGAAGGGAGAGGATGTCCGCCTGGAGCGTTTGCTCGAGCCACGTCATCTTGGCCGGCACCGTCTCCATCAGCGCTTCCCGCTCGAAGATGTCCAGTCCGGCCAGCGCCACGGCGCAGCACAGGGGGTTGCCGGTGTAGGTGTGGCCGTGGAAGAAGCTCTTGAACTCGCCGTACTCGCCCAGGAACGCGGAGAAGATCTGCTCGGTGGCGAAGGTCGCCGCCAGCGGCAGGTAGCCGCCGGTGATGCCCTTGCCCACGCACATGAGGTCCGGGGTCACGCCGTCGTGCTCGCACGCCCACATGCGCCCGGTGTGCCCGAAGCCCGTGGCCACCTCGTCGGCGATGAACAGGACGCCGTTGTCGGCGCAGATGTCCCGGATGGCCCGGACGTAGCCGGCGGGCTGGGGCCACATGCCCGCGGCCCCTTGCATGACGGGCTCCATGATGAACGCCGCCAGACGGTCTTTCTCCCGGCCGACCGTGGCGCGCGCCTCAGCCACGGAACGTTCCATGGCCTCGGCCTCGGTCAGGCCCTGTTCCCGCTGATACGCGTAGGGCGGCTTTACCGACAGCGCGGGGAACAGCATGGTGCGGTGGTAGTGGTGGAACAGCTCGCTGTAGCCCACGCTCATGGCCCCGACCGTGTCTCCGTGGTACGACTCCTCCAGCCGCGCGAATTGGGTCCGCTCGGTCTGCCCCAGGAGTTGCCAGTACTGCACCGCCAGCTTGAGCGCCACCTCCACGGCGGTGGCGCCGCTGTCCGAATAGAACACGCGGGTGAGCCCCGGCGGCATGACGGCCGTGAGCCGGGCGGCCAGCTCGATGCCGGGTACGTGGCTGAGCCCGAGGAAGGTGGAGTGCGCGATGCGGTCGGTCTGCGCCTTGAGGGCCTCGTCCAGCTCCGGCCGCCGGTGCCCGAACAGGTTGCACCACAGCGAGGAAACCCCGTCGAGGTAGCGATTGCCGTTGACGTCGATGAGGTAGCTTCCGTCCCCCTCGGCGATGATGCATGGGTCCTCGCCCATCCATTCCTGCATCTGCGTGAACGGGTGCCACAGGTGCGTGTGGTCCATGCGTTTGAGGGTGTCGTATCTGTCGCTGCTGCCCATGGTTCTCCGTTCGTGTGGCGCTGGCCGGGGATCGCCCCCGGTGATCCGACCTACCGCTGTCTGGCGGCGGCCGTCGCCGATGGCTCGTTGTATTCCGGGCCGGGAAGGTTCTCGCCGGCTCGCGCGAAGGCGTCGAGGGCGCGGTCGAGTTGTTCGTTCGTATGGGTCGCCATGGTGGTGACCCGCAGCCGCGACGTGCCCGGAGGCACCGTGGGCGGGCGGATGCCCTGTACGTAGAAGCCGGCGTCCAGGAGCCGCGCCGCAAGCTCCATGCACGGCTGCTCCTCTCCCACCATGACCGGAATGATCTGCGTGCTCCCGCCCACCGTGTAGCCGAGCCGCCCCAGGCCGTTGCGCAAACGCTCGGTGTTGTGCCGCAGCGCGCACTGCCGCTCGGGTTCCTTCTCCACCAGGTCCACGGCCGCGCCCGCCATGGCCAGCACCACCGGCGGCAGCGAGGTTGTGAAGATGAAGCTGCGCGCGCGGTTGATGAGCAGCTCCTTCAGCCTGGCGCTGCCCGCGACATAGGCGCCGAAGGCGCCCAAGGCCTTGCCCAGGGTGCCCATCTGCACCAGGACCCGATCGCCGAGCCCCATCTCCGCCACAACGCCGGCGCCGTTGGGTCCGCGGACCCCGGTGCCGTGGGCCTCGTCCACCATCACCATGGCCCCGTGACGCTCCGCCAACTCCACCAGCTCCCGAAGGGGCGCGATGTCTCCGTCCATGCTGAATACGGACTCGGTGGCGATGAGCTTGCGCGCCTCGGCCGGCGCCGCCTCCAGCAGGCTCTCCAGGTGGTCCATGTCACAGTGACGGTACACGGACACCGCCGCGCGCGAGAGCCGGCAGCCGTCGATGATGCTGGCGTGGTTCAACTGGTCGCTCAGCACCACGTCGTCCTTTTCCACCAGCGTGGCGATGATGCCGACGTTGGCCTGGTAGCCGCTGTTGAACACCAGCGCCGCCTCGGTGCCCTTGAAGCGCGCGAGGCGTTGCTCCAGCTCCTCGTGGGCGGTCATGTTGCCGGAGATGAGCCGCGAAGCGCCCGAGCCGCAGCCGTAGCGGTCCAGCGCTTGCCGGGCGGCTTCCTTCAGGGCGGGATGGTTGGCCAACCCCAGGTAGTTGTTGGAGGACAGGTTCAGCACTTCCCGGCCGTTGAGCACGACGGTGGCGTCCTGCTCGCCGTCCACCACCTTCAACTCGCGGTAGAGGTTGCGGCTCCGGATCTCGTCCAGCCTCTGTTCGATGAAGTCGGCCATGCCTCGGTGGGTAGATATCAGAAATACGACAACCGAACCATTGCCGTGGAACGGGCTGCGTCAAAACTCACGGGGTAGGGCCCTTCGAAACGTCATTCCCGCGGAAGCGGGAATCCAGGGGCGGTGAGGCGGGGAAACGCCGCTGTAACACCCCACCACCACCCCTGGATTCCCGCTTCCGCGGGAATGACGTTTCGACGTTTCGGGGGTGGTTGCCTCTCCAAGATGGTGTTCCGACACAGCCTGTTCCGCGGGAATGACGATTCCGGGCGTTCGAGTTGTTGCACGACGTGGAGGACGGGAAATCAAGGAAACCAAGGCTTGGAGGAACGTCCGTCACATTGACATTGACGAATCCGTACCTAGATTTTTCTGTGAACAACCGGGGAACCGGAGGGATTTATGGACATCAATCGTTTGACCGAGAAATCGCAGGAAGCGTTGCGCCAAGCCCAGACACTGGCCTCGCGGCGCAATCATCAAGGGGTGGACGTCGAGCATCTCTTGGCGGCTCTGCTGGAGCCGTCGGACGGCGTGGTCACGGCGCTGCTGACCCAGACCGGCGTTTCCGTGCTGGCGGTGAAGAAGGGGCTGGAGACGGAGCTCGACCGCATCCCCCGGGTGACCGGAGCGGGAGCCGCGGCCGGTCCGGAGCAGGTCTACGTCACCCAGCGGCTGTCGCGGCTGTTCGCCCGCGCCGAGGACGAGGCCGGGAAGCTCAAGGACGAGTACATCAGTGTCGAGCACCTGCTGCTGGCGATTCTCGAGGACGGAGGCAAGGCGAGCCAGGTGCTGCGAGCCCATGGGGTCGGCCGCGACACGCTGCTGGAAGCGCTCCAGAAGGTACGCGGGCATCAGCGCGTGACGAGCCAGAACCCGGAAGGCACGTACCAGGCGCTGGAACGCTACGGCCGCGACCTTACCCAGCTCGCGTCCCAGGGCAAGCTCGATCCCGTCATCGGCCGGGACGAGGAGATCCGCCGGGTGGTGCAGGTGCTGTCGCGCCGCACCAAGAACAACCCCGTGCTCATCGGCGATCCGGGCGTGGGCAAGACCGCCATCGTCGAGGGGCTGGCGCTGCGCATCGTGGCCGGCGACGTGCCCGAGGGGCTCAAGCACAAGCGCATCGTGGTGCTGGACATGGGGCTGCTCATCGCCGGCGCCAAGTACCGGGGCGAGTTCGAGGAACGCCTCAAGGCGGTCCTCAAGGAGGTGCAGAAGTCGTCGGGCGAGGTGATCCTGTTCATCGACGAGTTGCACACCGTGGTGGGTGCGGGCGCCGCCGAAGGCGCCATGGACGCCAGCAATCTGCTGAAGCCCATGCTGGCTCGGGGCGAGCTGCACTGCATCGGCGCCACCACCCTGGACGAGTACCGCAAGTACGTGGAGAAGGACCGGGCGCTGGAGCGCCGCTTCCAGCCCGTGACCGTGGACCAGCCCACGGTGGAGGACACCGTCTCCATCCTGCGGGGGTTGCGTGAGCGCTACGAGCTGCACCACGGCGTGCGCATCAAGGACGGCGCGCTGGTGACCGCGGCGGTGCTGTCGCACCGCTACATCAGCGACCGCTTCCTGCCGGACAAGGCCATCGACCTGGTGGACGAGGCGGCCTCCAAGCTGCGCACGGAGATCGACTCCATGCCCACGGAGTTGGACCAGGCGTCCCGGCAGGTCATGCAGCTCGAGATCGAGCGCGAGGCCCTGCGCAAGGAGAGCGACGACGCCTCGCGGGAGCGTCTGGCCAAGCTCGAGAACGAGCTGGCCAACTTCAAGGAAGAGGCCAATTCCCTCAAGGCGCGCTGGGAGATGGAGAAGGGCGCCATCGCCAGGCTGCGCCAGCTCAAGGAGGAGATCGACGAGACCCGCCGGGCCATGGAGCAGGCGGAGCGCGAGTACGACCTCAACCGCTTGGCCGAGTTGAAGTACGGCAAGCTGAGCGAGCTGGAGAACGACCTGGCCAAGCAGCAGGACAGCCTCAAGACCGAGGACGGCGGCGTGCTGCTCAAGGAGGAAGTGGACGAGGACGACATCGCCGAGGTGGTGTCGCGCTGGACCGGTGTGCCGGTGTCGAAGCTCCTGGAGGGCGAGCGGGAGAAGCTGCTGCACCTGGGCGAGCACCTGCACAAGCGGCTCATCGGCCAGGACGAGGCGGTGTCGGCGGTGGCCGACGCGGTGGTGCGCGCGCGTTCGGGTCTCAAGGACCCGCAACGGCCCATCGGGTCGTTCATCTTCCTGGGCCCCACGGGCGTGGGCAAGACCGAATTGGGCCGGGCGCTGGCCGAGTTCCTGTTCGACGACGAGGCCAACATGGTGCGCCTGGACATGTCCGAGTACATGGAGAAACACACCGTGGCACGGTTGCTGGGCGCGCCTCCCGGATACGTGGGATACGACGAGGGCGGGCAGCTCACCGAGGCGGTGCGCCGCCATCCCTACTCGGTGATCCTGTTCGACGAGGTAGAGAAGGCCCATCCGGACGTGTTCAACGTCATGCTGCAGATCCTCGACGACGGCCGCCTGACCGACGGCCACGGGCGCACCGTGGACTTCAAGAACACGGTAGTGATCATGACCTCCAACATGGGCAGCCAGCTCATCCTCAACTACAGCGGGCGCAACGACGACCGCGCGTACGAGGCCATGAAGCGGGAGGTGCTCGATGTGCTGCGGCGGGAGTTCCGCCCGGAGTTCCTGAACCGCGTGGACGACATCGTGGTGTTCCACGGCCTCACCCGGGAGGACCTCCGGGAGATCGTCGAGATCCAGCTCGGCCACCTGAGCGAGCGCCTGAGCGAGCGCCACATCCGCCTGGAACTGACCCGGAAGGCCAAGGACCACTTCGCCGACACCGGCTACGACCCCGCCTACGGCGCCCGGCCCCTCAAGCGCCTGATCCAGAAGGAGCTGGAGACCGCGCTGGCGCGGAAGCTCCTGGCCGGCGAGGTCAAGGACCATAGCCGGGTGGTCGTGGACCACGACGGCAGCGAGCTGACCGTGTCGGCGTCGGAGGTGGCCGACGCCGCGTAACGGATCTCCCCGGTTCCCTCCGTCGTTCCGCTCTCGTGGGAGCGACGGAGGCACTTGGATATGACGCCCCGCGGGGTCATTTGCAATGCCCTCGGGGGCTGGCTAGAATTCCCGGATGCAGTCCATCCTCAGAAAAAACATCGAAGATCTGGAGGGTTACACGCCTGGTGCGCAGCCCAAGCAGACCGATCTGATCAAGCTCAACACCAACGAGAACCCCTACCCGCCGTCCCCCAGGGTGCTGGCCGCGGTGCGCCGCGAGATCTCCTCGTCGCTGCGCCTCTATCCCGATCCCGTGGCCCTGGAACTGCGCGAGCGCGCGGCCGCCCTCTACAACGTCGGTCCGGAAAACGTCATGGCGGGCAACGGCTCGGACGAGCTGCTGTCCATCCTCATGCGCTGCTACGTGGGCGAGGGCGACAGCGTCGCCTACCCGGTGCCCACCTACTCGCTGTACGAGACGCTTGTCGCCATCCAGGGCGGCGAGAGCGTGACGGTGCCCTACGCCGACAACTTCACGATCCCGTCACCGCTCTACTTCCAGTCGAGCAAGGTGACCATCCTGTGCAACCCCAACGCCCCCTCGGGCACGCTGGAGCCGGTGAGCGAGATCGCGCGGCTGGCGCGCTCCGTGGCCGGCCTGCTGGTGGTGGACGAGGCCTACATCGACTTCGCCGACAGCGACGAAAGCGCCATCGCGCTGGTCAAGCGCTTTCCCAACCTGGTGGTGCTGCGCACCTTCTCCAAGGCGTATTCGCTGGCCGGCATGCGCGTGGGTCTGGTCTTCGGCGGCGAGGACATCGTGCGCAGCCTGATGAAGGTGAAGGACTCCTACAACCTGTGCCGCCTGAGCCTGGCGGCGGCCGTGGCGGCCCTGGAGGACGTGGAGTGGATGCAACGCAACGTCGCGCGCATCCAGCGCACCCGCGGAACCCTGGTCCGGGGACTGCGCCGGCTGGGCTTCGAGGTTCATGCGTCCCAGGCCAACTTCGTCATGGCCCGGCTCGGCCGGGACAGCATCCGCTGGCTGCATGAAGGACTGCACGAGAAGGGCATCCTGGTGCGCTTCTTCGATACCCCGGAGTTGTCCAACATGATGCGGATCACCGTGGGCAAGCCAGGTGAGATCCAGGCGCTGCTCAGGGAGACGGCAGCCCTGTTGCAAGGCCGCGGCGTCACGCAGCGGGCGTCGTAGCGCGCGCCGGCGGGTTGGCGACCCTTCCGTCAGTGAAGCGGCACGACGTGCGTGTGCGGCGTGGGTCCTACACGATCGCGGTTGTTCAGTATTTTCCGGAAGACGGACGACGTTGGCGCGGAGCCGAGGCCGCTTCGCCTGTTGCCTCACGCTCTGGAGCGTTGGCCAGCGACAGTACAAGCCGCACGAGTTCGGCCTGCCGCGAAACGCCGTGCTTGGCGAACATGTGCTTTACGTGCGCTCGGATCGTGCTTTCCTTTCGACCCATCCTCGCGGCGATTTTACGGACGCTCATGCCTTCGGCCAACAGCACGGCCACCCGGCTCTCCATCTCCGTGAGGCCCAAGGCCTGACCGACCATGGCCGGATCGATGTGGGGCCAGCTCACCGGATCCACGACCAGGACGAGCGCCGCGACCGGCCAAGCCCGCACGTCCGTCTTCCGCCCGTCCACCGGGTTGACGTGCAGCACCAGCGGTGACGGCGCAAACTGACGCCGTACCATGATCGATCCGCTGACGCCCTGGACCCGGAACGGCGGGAGCGCCCGACTTAATAGCTTCTGGAGGCCGATGTTGTCTCCGGGCGTACCGGCGAACAGGAACCCGTCGTGGTCGACGAGACCGTCTCCAACACGCAGCAATCTCCCGGCACTGTCGTTCACATTCACGATCCGCCCACGCGGGTCGAGTTGGATGATGCCCGCTCCAGTGGTGTCGAGCAGCTCCGTGAGGGACGCGCCCAAGGCCCCCGAGCCGGCAAGCACTTGGCGGACGCGGACGTATTGACGGAGATGGGGTAGTAGACGCCCGATCAGTTCGAGCTGGGGCGCCGACCAGTCGTTACCGACAACCGGGTCCAACACGCCCAAGTAAATGTTTGCGCCGTCGGGTCCGTCAAGGCGCACGTTGAGGCTGTTCTGGGCGTGCATACGGGGCGCCAGCTCGTTGTATACCAGGGAGGTCTTCCGCTCCGCCGCGGTGAAGAGGTTGGTCATATGGACCGGCTGGCTGTCGGGGAGCCGCATAAAACGCGGGACTCGTTCGTCTATGGGCATATAGACCTGGACGTACTCGCGTTCCAATTCGTGGTCCTGTCGCCCGCGGTAACAGAACTCCGCCAAATAGACCTGGAGGTTCTCCGGGCAGGAAAAGTCGACAACCGCCAGGCAGTGGCCGTGCACGCCGAGGGCGTCGTCGATCAGCGCGGAGGCGGCCGACCAGCGCCGATCGTCCAACGCCGCCTCGTGCATCGATGACAGGATGCGCTCGAACGTCTCGTGGTTGATCATGAGGGCAGGACCCTACGCCGCACCGCCGTTCACCCGGCGGTTCTCCTCCACGCGGATCTTGAGGATGCGGCGGCCTTCCATGTCGGCGATGGTGAGGCGGTGGCCGTCGGTCTCGATCTTTTCGCCGCCGCGGGGGATGCGTTTCAGCTTGGCCAGCACGAAACCGGCCAGGGTGTGGTAGTCCACGGACTCCTCGAAGGGCAGGTCGTAGTCGGACTGCAGGTCCTTCAGCAGGGCGGAGCCGGACACCACCAGCGAGCCGTCGGGGAGGCGTTCCACCGGCCCGCGCTCCTCGGCGTCGTATTCGTCGCGGATCTCGCCGACGATCTCTTCGATGATGTCCTCCAGGCTCGCCAGCCCTTCCACTTCGCCGTACTCGTTCACCACCAGGGCCAGCGCCATGCGCCGGCGCTGCAGGTCCTTCAGGAGCTGGCTGATGGGCAGCGAGCTGGGTACGAAGAAGGGCGGGTGCACCATGGCGCGCAGGTCGATGGGCTCGTTGGCCTGCATGGCGCGCAGGATGTCCTTGTTGTAGGCGATGCCCAGGACCTGGTCCAACTCGTTCTCGTACACGGGCAGGCGCGAGAAGCCGCTCTCGACGAAGTTTCGCAGCACATCGTCCGGCTCGGACTCGACGTCGATGGCGTGGATCTCGGTGCGCGGCACCATGACGGCCCTGACCGGGGTGTCGGCGAAGTCGAAGACGCTGTGAATCAGCTCCTTCTCGGTCTCGTCGAAGATCCCCTTGGCGGTGCCCTCGCGAATGATCGACTTGACCTCCTCCTCGGAAATGAAGCTCGCGGACCCGGTCTCCTTGCCACCGAACAGCCGCAGGACCACGTTGCTGGAGCGGGTCAGGAACGCCACGAGGAACGACGTGCACCTGGAGATGGCGTCGATGGGGAGTGCCACGAAGAACGCGATGCGCTCGGAAAAGCGCAGCGCCATGGACTTGGGTACGAGTTCGCCCAACACCAGGCTGAGGTAGGCGATGGGCAGGACCACGAAGAGGATGGCCGCGTAGTTGCCCCAGGTCTCGGCGTAGGGCAGCGGCAGCGATTGGAGTTGCGGCGTGAGGACCTGGATGGCGCCGGCGCCGCCGATGGCGGAGGCCAGGGTGCTGACGAAGGTGATGCCGATCTGCACCGTGGCGAGGAACCGGTCGGGCTCATCCTTGAGTCGCCCGAGGGCCGCGGCGGCGCGCGTGCCCTTGCCCTGCACCTGGTCGACGCGCGTCCTGCGCGTGGCGATCACGGCGATCTCCGCCGCCGCGAAGAAGCCGTTGGCCAGGATCAACAGCAGGATGATCGTGGCGCCCAACCATAAACTCTCGAACATCGAAACATCTCCCATCCGGAATGCCGGGACGTAAAGGGACACGGAGGAACACCGCTCCGGCTCGGGCCGGACGCGGGCGTTCCCGACAGACGCGCGGTCGGTCTAGGGGTGCATTTGTCCCGATGGGGCAATCAAGAGTTTGAGGAAGCGGGGGAGGGCGATGGAAGCCTTCAGGGCCGGAATGCGCGACGGCGGTATACTGTCGTCTTGTGGGTCGTCGGACATCTATGGAACTCCTTGTCTCCTGCGCCAGGAGACGGCCGATATTCTGCCAGGAATCTCCTTCATCCGTGGCAAAAATGCAAGCCCTTTTGCATACCTCAAAACCGGCAAGGAAACCAAGAGTCCTGCGGGCGGAAAGGGAAGTCCCGCGCGTCCGTCCCGCGTACCGCGCGGACGGGATTCTGGTTGACCTGCACCCCCTTATCCGTTATGCAAACCACTTTGAGCGTTTGGCAATGACGACTCGCCAAGTCCCACGACTGCTGCAGGAATGTCTCGATGGCAGTTCCTTAGCGCCGGGCCACGCCCTCCTGCTTTCCAGTGTCGAGGGAGATGAGTTCACGGCGCTGCTTCGAGCGGCCGCCGAGTTGCGTGACCGCCACAAGGGCCGCACCGTCACCTTCTCCCCCAAGGTCTTCATCCCGCTCACCAACCTGTGTCGCGACTTCTGCGGCTACTGCACGTTCCGCAAGGCGCCCGGAGAAGACGGCGCCAGGACGCTGTCCCTGGACGAGGTTCTGGAGACGGTGCGGCGGGCCAGGGTCATGGGCTGCACCGAGGTGCTGTTCAGCCTGGGGGACAAGCCCGAGGCCATCTACCCGGAGATGCGGGAGTTCCTCCGGCGGGCGGGTTACCGCAGGACGCTGGAGTACCTGTACGAGGCTTGTCGCGTCGTGCTCGAGGAGACCGGGCTCTTGCCCCACGCCAATCCGGGGCTCATGGCGCGCGCCGACCTGGAACGGCTCCGGCGGGTGAACGCGAGCATGGGGCTCATGTTGGAGAACGTCAGCGAGCGGCTCATGGAGCCGGGCGGCGCGCATGCCGACGCGCCGGACAAGAAGCCGTCGGCCCGGCTCCGGACCTTGGCCGAGGCGGGGCGGCTGGGCATCCCATTCACCACGGGCATCCTCATCGGCATCGGCGAGACCTGGGAGGAGCGCATCGCGTCGCTCTACGCCATCCGGGAGCTGCATGAACGCGACGGCCACATCCAGGAAGTGATCGTGCAGAACTTTCGCGTGAAGCCCGAGATCCCGATGCACGATCAACCGCACGCGGACTATGATGACGAGGCCAGGACCATCGCCCTGGCGCGGCTGATCCTGGGCGGCGACATGAACATCCAGGCGCCGCCCAACCTGACGCCGGAGTGTTACGAGTGGTACCTGAACGCGGGCATCAACGACTGGGGCGGCGTATCCCCCGTGACCCGTGACTTCATCAACCCGGAGGCGCCCTGGCCCGAACTGCTGGAACTGGGTGAGCGCACCGCGGCCGCCGGTTTCAGCTTGCGGCCGCGGCTCCCCATCTACCCGGAATACATTGCGCGGGCGGAGCGGTTCATCGCGCCCGAGCTGATCCCCTACATCGACAGGTTGTGCGACGAGGACGGCCTCGCCGCGGTCGGAGGACACCATGAGCCACATCGAAGCGATGTTCGACTATGACGACGGGGCCGAACGGCTGTACGAGCTGCTGCCCCGCATCGAGATGCGCGTCGCACGGATACTGGAGGACGCCCTGGCCGGCCGCGAGGTCACGCGGGAGGAAGGCCTGATCCTGTCCGAGGTGAGCGGCGACGAGCTGGCCGCCCTGTCCGTGACGGCCGACCTCATGCGGCAGGCCAAGGTGGGTGACCGCGTCACTTACGTGGTGTGCCGCAACATCAACTTCACCAACGTGTGCTACGTGGGTTGCAAGTTCTGCGCGTTCCACACCGGCCCCAACAAGCCCGGGAGCTGGGACCACTCGCTGGAAGACGTGGCGGACAAGGCGGAGGAGGCGTGGAACCGCGGCGCCACCGAGATCTGCATGCAGGGCGGCCTGCCGCGCGGCATGACGCCGTTCTACTACCGCGACCTGCTCCAGTCCATCCGCTCGCGCGTTCCCGGCATCCACATCCACGCCTACTCGCCCATGGAGATCACCTACGGGGTGGAGCTCACCGGCATGCCGCTGGCCGATTACCTGCGCATGCTGCGCGACGCCGGCCTCGACAGCGTGCCGGGCACGGCCGCGGAGATCCTCGACGACGAGGTGCGCATGGTGCTGTCGAAGAACAAGGTCAGCACCGAGCAGTGGATGCGGGTCATCCGCACCGCCCACGAGGTGGGCATCTTCACCACCTCCACCATGATGTACGGCCACCGGGAGAACGGCAGCCACTGGGTGAACCACATGCTGCTGCTGCGCGACATCCAGAAGGAGACCGGAGGCTTCACCGAGTTCGTCCCGCTGGGGTTCGTGCACGAGAACACCGCGCTCTTCCAGCAGGGCCTGGCGCGGCCCGGCCCCACCGAGGAGGAAGACATCCGCGTGCACGCGCTGGCACGGGTGCTGCTCAACGACACCATTCCCAACGTGCAGGTCTCCTGGGTGAAGATGGGCCGGCGCATGTCGCAGCTCTGCCTCCGCTCCGGCGCCAACGACTTCGGCGGCACGCTCATGGAGGAGAGCATCTCGCGGCTGGCGGGCTCCACGGAAGGGCAGATGATCTGGCCCCACGAGTTCCGCTCGCTGATCCGTGAGATCAACCGCATCCCGGCCGAGCGTTCCACCGGCTACGAGGTCCTGCGTACCTGGGAGGAAGAGCGCGAGCTCCTCGCGAGCGACTTCGCGCCCGCAGACGGCGCGGCGGACCAGACGGTAGCGGGGTTGTAGAGACCGCCGGATTTGTCCACGAAACCCAGCGCCGGAACACACCTGCTTCTCACCGGAGGCACGGGCGGGGCAAAGCTCGTGCTGGGCTTTTACGAGGAGGCGGCCGCCGAAGACTTGGTGGTGGTGTGCAATACCGGGGACGACTCGTCAGTACACGGCCTCCACGTATCCCCTGACGTCGATACCATCGTCTACACTCTCGCCGGTCTCATCGACCCGGCCAAGGGGTGGGGCGTCCGGGACGACACCTTCACCGTGCTGGACCAGCTCCAGCGGCTCGGCAACGAGACCTGGTTCCGTTTGGGAGACCGGGACATCGCCACCCACCTGACGCGCACGCGCCTCCTGTCGGAGGGAAAGCCGCTGTCGCGGGTGACCGCCGCGCTGTGCCGCGCGCTGGGTGTGCGCTCCCGCGTGCTGCCCATGTCTGACCAGCGTATCGAGACGCGGCTCGCCACGCCCGAAGGGGAGATCTCCTTCCAGGAGTACTTCGTCAAGGCGCGCTGGCAGCCGGAGGTCTTGAGCCTGCGCTACCGAGGGATCGAGGAAGGCCGCCCCGCGCCCGGCATGCTCGAAGCCATCGGCGCCGCCGCCCTGGTGGTGGTGTGCCCCAGCAATCCCGCCACCAGCATCGGGCCCATCCTGGCGGTGCCCGGCGTGCGCCAAGCCCTGCGCGAGACGCCCGCCAGGGTGGTGGCCGTGAGTCCCATGGTGCAGGGACGTTCCTTCAGCGGTCCGGCACACAAGCTCATGGCGACCCTGGGCGTGGAGGCGTCGGTCAACGGGCTCGCCGCGGCCTACCGTGATTTCATCGACGTGCTGGTCATCGACACGGAAGACCGTCACCTGCGGCCCGCCATCGAACGGTCAGGCATCGAGGTGCAGGCCACCTCCATCCGCATGGACACGCTGGAAGACAAGAAACGGCTGGCGCGGGAACTATTGACCCCGCTTTCGCGGGAATGACGTTCTGTTACGTAGTTGCCTCATGAGTTTTCACACACCCTGGAAAGCGGGAATCCAGGGGTGGGGAAGGGCGGGCCGCAGGCAGGTTTCAAAATTCGTCGGGCAGGTGCTAAGCACTTCTATTCCATGATGAAGTTCGGCGCACTCATCCCCGTCAAGGGTTTTCAGGGGGCCAAGCAGCGGCTGTCCTCGCGTCTCAGCGCGCCCGAGCGCTCGGAGTTGATGAAGGCCATGGTGCACGACGTGCTGACCGAGGTGACCCGGGCCGAGGGCCTCCACCGGACCTTCGTCGTGACGGGCTCGGACGAGGTGGCGCACTGGGTTTCGGCCTTCGACGTGACGGTGATCCGGGAGCAGGACGAGACGGGTGAGACCGACGCGGTCCATTTCGCTCTTGACGTCATGGAGGAGGCGGGCATGGACGCCGCCTTGGTGCTGCCGGGCGACATCCCGCTGCTGCGCGCCGGCGACGTGGAGTCCGTGCTCCGTGCCGCGCCCGAAAGCGCCGGCGCGCCGTTCGCCGTCCTGGTCCCCTCCCACGACCGTATGGGGACCAACGCGCTGTTGCTGGCGCCGCCGGACATCCTGCGGCTCCGCTTCGGTTACGACAGCTTCCGCTACCACCTGAGCGAGGCGGAAGCCCGCGGGGCCGCCGTCAGCGTCATCGAGAACCCGCGCATCGCGTTGGACATCGACGAGCCCGCCGATCTGCAGCAGCTCATCCCCCGCCTGGAGCGCGGCCGCACCCACGACCGCCTCGCCGCCATGCGCCACAACGGCAGCAGCTTCTTCGCGCGGGCCAGTTGACCCGCGAATTCCATGAAGTCGTACGTGGCAAGCACGCGGGTTGACGCGTAATGCGGCGCCTGGAAATCATCGCCGTGGAGGGGCTGGGCGAGGTCAAGCCCGGCGATCCATTGGGCCGGTTGGTGGTGGAGGCGTGCGCGCGCCAGGGGCTGGCCCCGTGCGACGGCGATGTGCTGGTGGTGGCCCAGAAGATCGTTTCCAAGTCGGAAGGGCGCGCCGTGGACCTGAATACGGTGACACCGTCGGCGGAGGCCCTGCGGCTTTCCGCCGAGCTCGACGGCAAGGACCCGCGGCTGCTGGAACTGATCCTGGGGGAGAGCCGCGGCATCGTCGCCAAGGGACGCAGCACCATCGTTGTCGAGACCCACCACGGCCTCGTCTGCGCCAACGCGGGCATCGACCTGTCGAACGTGGGCGTCGGCCGCGCCCTGCTGTTGCCCAGGGACCCGGACGGTTCCGCCCGGCGCATTCGCGAGGACGTGCGGCGGCTCACGGAGAAGACCTTGGGCGTCGTCATCACCGACACGTTCGGACGGCCCTGGCGCCTGGGCACCACCGACGTCGCCATCGGCGTGGCCGGGTTCGGCCCGCTGATCGACTACCGCGGTGGGACGGACCCGTACGGATACGAGCTCAAGGCCTCGGTCACCGCCGTGGCCGACCAGATCGCCGGCGCGGCGGAGCTGGTCATGGGAAAGACGAGCCATGTGCCCGCGGCCATCGTCCGCGGCCTGGAGCTGCCGCCGCACGAGGGCTCGGCTCGGGATTTGATCCGGCCGGCCGAGGACGACCTGTTCCGCGGCGGCCGGTAGGACGCTCCGAATTTGTGACACCTCGTGCGAACATGCTATGAGCCTTCCCATGCAAGATTCCATTTCGATCGCAATCGTTGGAGGGACCGGAAGTCTGGGAATGGGCCTGGCGGGACGCTTGGCGCGTCCGGGCGTCCGGGTGCTCATCGGCTCACGCGATGCACAGCGCGGCGCGGACGCGGCCAAGGACTTGAACGAGAGGCTGGGCACGAACTTCGTCGAGGGAATGATCAACGCCGAGGCGGTGCGGGAAGCGGAGCTGGCCGTCATCTCGGTCCCTTACGAGGGGCAGGAGAAGATGGTGGCCGATCTGGCCGGCGAGCTGCGCGGCAAGATTGTCATCGACGCGGTGGTGCCGTTGCTCAAGGGCCGGCCGTTCGTACCCGAGGCCGGCTCGGCGCTGCTGGAGGCGCAGAAGATCCTGGGCGACGACACTCCGGTCATCGGCGCGCTGCACAACATCTCCGCGCTGGACCTCAGCGCGCCGGACGAACCCCTGGGCGACGTGCTGGTGTGCGGCGACAGCCGGGAGGCCAAGGACCGCGTCATCGAGCTGCTGGATCGCATCGGCGCCACCGGCCTGGACGCCGGGCCGGCGGCCAACGCCTATGTCGTCGAAGGGCTGACCGGCGTGCTCATCGCTCTCAACCGCCGCTACAAGTCGAAGCACGCCAGCGTGAAGATTACGGGTATTTACTAGTGTCGTGTCCCGTAAATACCTGGCATAATTTGCTGGTCTTTTTCGCCGTCGGCTGCGTTCCTCTTCCTCGCGTGGTGCCCGCCACTGCTCGTCATCGCGCCTTGCCGACGACGAAAAATCCTGCGCAACTTATGCCAGGTATTTACGGGACACGACACTAGCAGCCGGTGTGACGCACCACACTGGAGTCGAAAGGCGGATCCCATGAGCCTGCCTGTCATCGATGCCGACGGTCACGTAATCGAGGACGAGTCCATCGTCGATTACATCGAGGAGCCCTACCGCAGCCAAGCGAGCAAGCGTATCCTCACGCGCGTCTTCCCCTCCCTGGACCACCACCACCTGGGGCTCAAGTACCTGAGCGAGGGCGCCTTCGGCGGCGGCAAGCCCGTCACCCCGGAGGACTGGCGGTCGTTCGTGGATCAGGCCGGGTTCGAGTGCAGCGTGCTGTACCCCACCTGGGGCCTCGCCATGGGCAACATCAGCATGCCGGACTGGGCGTGCGCCGTGGCCCACGCCTACAACAGTTGGCTCTACGACCGCTATCTCAAGGACAATCCGCGGCTCAAGGGCATGGCGCTGATCCCGCTGCAGGATCCGCAAGAGGCGGTCATGGAACTGCGCCGGGCGGTGACCGAACTGGGCATGCTCGGGGCCATGCTGCCGTCGCGCGGCCTGCCCATGGACCTGGGCCACAAGACCTACTGGGACGTCTACGCCGAGGCCGAACGGCTGGGCTGCGGGCTTGCGGTGCACGGCGGCTGCCACCACGGCATGGGCCTCGACACCCTGGAGGCGTTCGTTCCCATCGCCGGGCTCGGCCACCCCTTCAGCCTGATGATCGCCTTCTCCGGCATGGTCTACCACGGCGTGTTCGACCGCTTCCCCAACCTGCGGATGGCCTTCCTCGAAGGGGGCGCCGGGTGGCTGACTTTCTGGATGGACCGCATGGACCGTTCCCACGAATTCTTTGGGGAGTGGAACTCCCACGGCAACTACCACGGCCCCGACCCGGAGCATGAGCCTAGCCGGTACGCGCTGCTGGACAACGTCTTCGTGGGCTGCGAGGGCGGGGAGAACGGTCTCGACTACCAAGTCCAGCGTGCCGGCAACGAACGGTTCCTGTTCGCCAGCGACTTCCCGCACGAGATCGGCCCCGGCGACATCGGCCACGAGATCGCCGAAGTGGCCGAGCACCCGACACTCTCCGACGACGCCAAGGCCGCCATCCTCGCGGACAACGCCCGCCGCTTCTACCGGCTGGGCCAGTAGCTGCCGCCCGCGCCGGGCTTGCGCGGTCATCGAGACCGATGGCCCGGGCGGGGACGTGTCGGTCTGCTGGTGCGAGCCGCGGAGCGGTACCCCCGGCGTCACGCGTTGTCGGCCGAGCCCGCCGCCGCGTCATCCAGGGCGTTGCCCCGCTGATACGCTTCGCGCCCGCTGAGCCGCGACCAGTACGCCTCGAATGCCGGGCGCTTTTCGATGGTGTCGTACTGCATGCCCCAACCGATGTGCGACCCGACGTACACGTCGGCGGCGGAGAAGGTCTCGCCGGCGACGTAGCCTTCGCCCGCGACGGCCTTCTCCAGGGCGTTCATCACCGTGGCGTAATTGCCGTAACCGATCATGGATTCCTTGTCCGCCGGCACGGCGAAACCGAACATGCGGCCGGTGACCGCCGCTTCCAGCGGGCCGGCGGCGAAGAACAGCCAGCGGTAGTAGGCGCCGCGTTGCCCGCTCGGCGGCGCCAGCCCCGCTTCGGGGAAGGCATCGGCGAGGTAGGCGCAGATGGCGGCGCATTCGGTGACCACCGTGTCGCCGTGGCGGATGGCCGGCACCTTGCCCATGGGGTTGATGGCCAGGTACTCCGGGGACTTCATCATCGGGCCGTACTCCACCAGCTCGGTGCGATACGGAGCGCCTGCTTCCTCCAGCATCCAGCGCACGATGCGCCCGCGCGACATCGGGTTGGTGTAGAAAACGAGTTCGACCGTCACTGTCATCCTCCTCTTGGTCCGGAAGCCTGTCCTTCTCCCTTTCGTGTGCCCGCCACGGGGGCGCCGCCGGTCGCCCGTACATGTCGTCGCGGCGCATCTCGACATGCGGTTTCACCGGACGGGACACGGGTTGGGTTCGGGAAGCCGCCGGCTCAGGCGCCTTCCGCGGGCATGTACTTCCCCTCTTCGTCCAGCGTGATCTGTTTGCGTTCGTTGAGGCGCCCCACCAGCGCCATGACCGTGGCGAAGGCTTCGTCCGAGAAGGCGTCCAGCAGCTCGCTGAAGGTGAGCCGCTTCTCGCGCAGCATGTCCAGGGTGCGTTGCGCCAGCCGTTCGATGGCGTCGTCGCCGGCCGCCGGCGGCTGGGCCGCGGCCGGCGACTCGCTCAGGTAGTCGTCGAGCGCCGCCTTGCCCTGGTTGTGGTAGATGATCCGGTTGTAGCGGTAGCGCGGCACGTTCTCGGGGATGGTGGCGTCGATGCCCATCTTGGCGGTGGTGGGGACGCCGTTGGTGCTGGGCGGGATGGACGGGTCCAGGGGCTTGGAGCGCGCGTTGGACAGGATCACGGTGTCCCGGTCCGCCTGCACGCGGGTGGCGATGGCCCACTCCACCTCCACGGGGTCGAAGATGTCGATGTCGTCGTCGGTGACCACCACGTACTTGATGTCGGCGATGGACAGCAGCGCGGCGATGGCGTTCTTGCCGTCGCCCGGGCTCTTCTTGATGGAGGCCACGATGTGCCAGTGGCAGCAGCCTCCGGGCGTCACGTTGATGGCGGTGACCTGGACGCCGGTCTCCGCCATCACGCGCCACGCCGCCGCCTCGTAAATCGGCGCGCTCATCCACAGGTTCTCCCAGGGCATGTGCAGCGCGTAGTAGATGGGGTCGCGGCGGTGCAGCACGGACTTGATGTGGACATTCGGGTTCCGGTGGGTGCCGCCCACCAGGCGGGAGAACTCGCCGAAGGGCCCCTCGGGATGCACCCAGCCCTCGGGCGGGATCTCGCCTTCCAGCACGATTTCGGAGCCGGCGATGAACGGCACGGGTCCGGCCACTCCCGGCGTCAACTCCACCGGCCGCCCGCCGAGGCCGCCGGCGAAACCCAGCTCGTTGGTTCCCAGCGATGCCTTGAAGAGCGCCCCCATCAGCTCCCGCGGGTGCACGCCGATGGAAATCGAGATGGGCAGCGGGCGGTTCTCCGCCAGCGCCCGCCTGGTGAAGTTGTGAAGGTTGTTGGGCGTGACGATGTCGATGCCGGTGACGTTGCGCTCCTTGAGCATCAGGCGGTAGCAGCCCGCGTTCATGCCGTACTCGGGGTCCTCGGAGATGACCACCGCGGCGGTGATCATGGGCGCGCCGTCCAGGGTGGAGAAGATCGGCACCGGCAGCTTGAACAGGTCCACGTCGTCGCCCTGCCGGATGAACTCCTTGACCGGCGCGTCGTCCACCATCACCGGGTCGATGGAGTTGGACATGGCGAACTGAAACCGCTTGTGGATCTCCGGGTAGGGGGCGTCCAGCGCCAAGCCCAGCCGCTCCCGCTTCTGCAGCAGCCCGCACGCCACCGGGATGGAGTAGCCCACGGGGTTCTCGAACAGCAGCGCCTGGTCGCTCTGCGCCGTGAGCGCCGCCACGTCCCTGAGGTCGACGGGCTTGCGTATGTCCAGCAGCTCGTCGTTGTCCCGCAGCAGCTCGATGTATTCCCGAAAAGTCCCGTTCATTCGCTCCACCTCCAGACGGCAACATAGCCAAGAGCCCGTGACGCATCAACCAGAGCGCTCCGACCCGCTCCGCCATTCCCGCGAAAGCCTGCCCTCGACTCCGATCGGGGCGGGAATCCAGGGGCAGTGGTGGGGCATTACAGCGGTGTTTTCCCGCCTCCCCACCCCTGGATTCCCGCTTCCGCGGGAAAGACGTTCCGCTACGTAGTTGCCTCATGGCGACCAGCGCGTTTGACACCCGCGAGGAGGCGAGGAATATTGATTCCGCGTCATTCTTGGCGCCATGGGAGGCAAGCGTGATAGATCAGCAACTCCTCGACATCCTGGCATGTCCCGAGAGCCATGAGCCGGTGGCGTTGGCCGACGAGTCGCTCATCAACACCGTGAACCGGAAAATCGAGTCCGGTCACCTTCTCAACCGCGTCGGCGAGAAGGTGACCGAGCCCATCGACGGCGGGCTCGTACGCGCGGACGGCCGCTACCTCTATGCCATCCGTGAAGACATCCCCATCATGCTGGTGGAGCAGGCGATTCCCCTGGAGGGCATCGACGACGAGGGCTGACCGCCCCGGTTCGACCTTGACCTCTCCTCCCCTATGGGCTAGTCGTTTTCTTTCCGTGCCGGAGTGGTGGAATTGGTAGACGCGCTGGACTCAAAATCCAGTAGGGGCAACCCTGTGGGGGTTCGAGTCCCCCCTCCGGCACCATGCATGCAGCGATATATCCTGCTCCCTTAGAGTTGTCTTCCTTTGGATGCCGTATTCAGGCCGAGAGAGCGGAGCTGTGAAGTGCAGAGAAGCGGGGTCAGGCTACGAACAGAGTGATTTGCATCGACGTTAGCCACCGAATGTCATGTACAATTCCTTAGTAGAACGCCGCCAGATTCCGTTGTACACCATGTCGTTAACGACTTGAGAGTGGACACCGTTCCCCTGCGAAGATGGTTGCCCGAAAGTTGGATAGGAGCCATGGCAATTGATCAGAGGTTCCCTCTAGCTAAGTATATTTTTCGAAGAAGGACTGAAACAAAGGGTCGATTGTTCCCTCCTCATTGAATCGTTGGATTGCGTTGCGGTGTTCGGGGACTACCCGCACTACTGTGCCTGAGCGACCTCTCTTGATGTCCTCCAGGATTCCGCACGTACGGAGGTGCTTGACGAAATCTTCCGCGAACGGTCTGTATTTGAGGTCCGTCCCTTTGGCGAGGGAACTATCCTGGTGTGACCCCGCGATCCGCCTCTGGAGAGTCCTTGTGACCTCTCTCGCCGCTTCGTACCAAGGCCTCCCGAGTAGTTGGTTCAGTTCCTCCGGGTTTTCCACCTTGGCTCCTTGTGAGTATAGCCACTGTCGTGCGTGCCTTCCCTGTAACAACGCCCGTGTGCGCGTTTCGAATTCATCAAATACAAATATGCTTTCTATCTCCGCGCAGGACAAGTCAGCGCCGTCGAGTTTTCCGCCGTCCAACATTGTCCCGCTCAGGATTGTTCCGTCGAACACAGCGCCTCGAAGATCCGCGTTCCGAAGGTCGGTATCAGGCAAAATTGATCCGGTAAACACAGCACTTTTCAACGGCAGTCCACCGAAGTCGAGCCCAGTAAGGTCCATATCCGTCAGGTTTGCAGGACTTCCCAAACACCCGATGTGTTTCTTTGCGTCGCTGTTGATCAGGCCGAAAAGCAATCTGAAGAGGCGCTCCTTGAGGGCTGAATCCACGCAGTTCTGGTAGCCCGCAGATAACTTCGAAACAAGTTCCGGCGTGTATGCCACGAGGTCCACAAAAAAAGTGACAACCGCTTCTGAGACCGTTACCGTCTTAAGTCTGTGGAACTCTGTCGAATTCGTGAGATAGTCTGCAAAGGCGTCGGCAACCAAGTACTCTCTGAGACTATTGTGCGAAAAACCAACTCTCGATGTCGCATCGTCCTCTTCTACCGGAAGGTCGAGTTGGCCAGTCGTGTCCTGAAATTGGTCCTCTGTTGTTAGTCCTGAGTGTCTTCGACAAGTCCGATAGTACTGTTCCAGGAGTTGTTCGCGACTCTCGGCTCGCCGCAACTTGTCGTGAAATATTGTGTCGACGAGGCGACGGATATCGTCAGGCTGTGCGAAAGGATGTTGTGCGGGCTGTTGCAAGAATATGGCAAAAGACCTGAGGAAGTGATACCGGTCCCCGGCGGTCAGGCTACCAACTTGCTGATCTCGATGCAACAAGTTATGGACCACGATCTCGAAGATCTTGCCTTGATTTAGTACTTCAAGGTCGTCGGGTAAGAGAGGTAGACCGTCTATGGTCTTAACCTCGGTGCCAGACGCCAACGTTTCGGCTACTGTGGTCAGCAGCCGTGCAATAACGGCACGTTGCGATATGGAGCCTAGTTCCTCAAATCGTTTTAGGAGTTCCGTCAATCGCGTATACGCGGGAGAATTGGAACCCAGCACCGACGCGAATAGCCGTCGTCTCTGTTGTGGGGAGAGGTCCGTAAGCCGTGCAAATCGGCTGGTCACCACGGCTTTCGATAGAAAGCGAGTCAGTGCTAGTTTTCTCTCCTCCTCTGTGCGGTCGAGTGGATGCCAGACCAGTGAACCGTCGGTTTCTACGGCTACGAGTCTTTCGGCGCGGTTCTCGAAGTAGGTGGGTCGTGAAGTCATGATGGCTTTGGATTGGCCAGACATTCCGATCAGCAACTCGTGTAAGTTCTCTCGAATCGTGTCGCGATTGAGATGTTGCGCCATCTCATCGAACGAGTCAAAAAGGAAAAGGACGTGCCCAAGTCTAGCTAGGTGTTCAAAAGCATCATAGGTCACGCCGGCCAATCCGTGAATTTGAAATGTTCGAAGGATAAGGTTCTGGTAGTCGAAGGCCTTGGTGAATCGCTGGAGTGGAACGAAAAATGGTAAAGGGAACTGGTCGGGGTGGGCCTTGTGTTTGTCCAGGCTCAGATATAGGAGGCGCTTCAGCATCCACGACTTACCGACGCCGTAGTCGCCCAATATCGTGAGCCAACGTGAATCTCCCGTTATCCAATTGGTGAGGAAATCCATCGCGGCGAGAGCTTGGCGGGGTTGGCCGTCGTAGTGTATCTTCGTAGGCTGATACTCCTTGAGGAGCGTATCTCGGACTTTGTCGGACTCGACTGCGGCAATGTAGGAGTCAAAGTTGACCAGGCGATAGGTCAACGACTGGAGAGAAAAAACGGAGCGCCGTTGTCGAGGGCAAAGCCGGAGGCGTTCTTTGAGTAACCGTTCCGGGAAACATGCATGAGGACGGCGTTGTGTTTGAGCAACTCACGCGCGGCCTCGAGCTTGTTCAAGTCTTCGCGCATCTTTCGTATCCCGACTGGACGGCCGTAGTCAGCGCATTCGACGAGGATTACTTTTCGTACGAGTCCTTGAGTCTCTTCTGCGCGCACGTCTATTTCACTGTGGTTGATTTCGACACTGACGTCGACCTTGTGCCCAGTTACGCGAAATAGATGGGCTACCTCTTTGGCCAAAGGCGTTTTGTCCATAGCTGTCACCTGTCAAGCACGATGATTCGGCAAGAAACTCCCTTGTGTGGCGCTGCTGCTTCGTAGGGCGCTAAGTTGCAACGAGCGTATCTGGGTCCGTAACCCATATGTGCACAAAACGACACATGGATATCGAATAGCAATATCATCGGTGTCGCGCAAGTACACGCGCTCTCCCGAGTGATGTGGTCCCGGAAAATCGGACAGGTTGCTAAGGTGTATTCCACCGACCGAGGGAGGGATACGCGATGAGCACACGACGACGGTTCAGCGGGGATTTCAAGGCGAAGGTGGCACTGGAGGCGGTACGCAGGGAGAAGACGACCCAGGAGATCGCTGTGCGGCACAAGATCCACCCGAACCAGGTGAGCACGTGGAAGGAGCGAGCGGTGGAGGGGATGATTTTGGCCAAAGCGCTCAAGTGGTGGCCTTGCCCGGGATTGGAGGACAGGTTGGTTAAGCTGCCCGTGCCATCCGCTCGAAGCCTGCTGGTGTCTGGTAGCCGAGGGTGGAGTGGCGAGGTTGCCGATTGTAGAACACCTCGATGAACTCGAAGATCGCGGCCCTTGCCTCGGCTGGACTGGGGTAGTCGGCCTGGTGGATGAGCTCGGTCTTCAGCGTAGCAAAGAAGCTCTCCACGACGGCGTTGTCCCAGCAGTTGGCGCGCCGGCTCCGACCTTCTCCGTTTCCGTTTCTGCATCGCAGCACCTCATCATCAAGGTGTTGCGACGACCAGTTGAATTCAACTTGACTGCCGCGGTCAGAGTGATGCACCAGCAGCTCGGGCCGAAGCCGGTGGGTCAGAGCCATGCCCAAGGCGTTCAACGCGAGTCCCCGTATGAGGCGATTCGACATCGCCCATCCGACCACCCGGCGCGAGTACAGGTCAAGCACCACCGCCAGGTACACCCAGCTACCGCGCGTCCACACGTAGGTGTAGGGGTCGGACCGGAGCGCCCTGTCGTCTTTCGAGCGATGGGTTTCTCCGGCCCGCCCTCCGAACCGGACATGCGACTCTCACCGCATCCGGCTCTCCATGTGCTCATACCGTTACATCGGTTCAGCTTCGTCTGCATCGCGAGTACTCGTGACTCCGCCTCGATCAGGCCAAGCCATGAAGCACCGGTATTCACCAGCGTCCTCCTCGTTTTGCATTGAAGCCGTGAGCACACTGGACCCCTTCGCCATGTACACGGCTTTCCCGTGCTCGGACTACTACGGGTCCTCCGCCCCAC
>MKWU01001939.1_pt1 | contig 33394 bp, 28 predicted proteins | sample 809101 | NCBI WGS metagenome assembly MKWU01 (sample SAMN05860141, study PRJNA318959) | sponge metagenome | host: Aplysina aerophoba | place: Slovenia: Piran, Adriatic Sea, Gulf of Piran | collected 2013-05-07
GAGCGGACCGTGGCAGGGTTCATACTGTCCGGAACCGGCCCGCACAGGGGATAGAAGGTCGCGTCCGTGACCCTCGGAGGTGGCGGCGGGGGTGGGAAACCCAAGGGAAGAGGCACCTTCGGGCGGTTTTCGCGTTCTCGGGGTTCGGTGGCGCGGAGGTGTAGCCCGCTCTTATGTAACGAACTTCCGACTCGGGACACTAGGAGTGTACTGAACAATGACGATTGCTCGGGCCTGCCGCCCGTCGACCCAGGCATTTTGCCGCGCGGTTGGCAGGCCGCTGGTGGATTGCTCAGCATCCTCCTAAGAGACCCAGGGAGCCGGGGTTTGTAAGGCGGTCCGGATCCACATGGTTCTTGATCGCCTCCAGCAGGTCCCTGGCGCCGGGCTCCAGGCCGTCGAGATACGGGTACCGCTTACCGATCTGCATGTGCGCTGCCCCGGACCGGTGCAGCGACTCGATGATCCGGGAGCGCAACTCGACCACCACCGAGTCCAGCTCGGGGTTGTCGTCGAAGTCGCGATAGCGGGCCAGCTTCGAGGGTTCCAGCATCCGTTCGTGCCAGAGGTTCCGGGGCCCGGGCCAGTAGAGCACCACTTCGAGGATGCAACCGCGGTTACCGACGAGTGCCGTCAGCAGGCCGGTCACGATCCCGAACCGCTCTATCGGCCCGGCGAACTCGGCGAACACCTTGTCCAGCCGGTTCCATGCGTCGTTCACGGCGGACAGCGGGAGGACGCCATGGGTCGGGACCCAGCGCTCACCCTCCGGTCCCAGGGTGGCCGCCAGGCTGACGTACGGGTTGCCGACCATGACCCTCGGTACCGAGTCGGGGAGTTGGCGGCTGCCGGCGCGGCTGATGGCGGTTATCTCGGCGATGGCGGCGTCGGCCGCTTCGGGGGAGCGGTCTTCCACGATGACGTGCATGGCGTAGCCGTGCACGTCGGCTACGCGCCTTCCCCGCAGGGCCACCGCGGCCGCATCCCGCAGACCCGCCACCGTGGTCTCCGCGGTGCGGACCACCCCCTTCAGTTTCCGGGCCCCTTCCCGCAGACGGGTCTTTCGGACCCGCTGGTACTGGAGCAGCGGATCGAGCCCGAAGCAGGTGGACGCGGCGCCCGAACGAGCAACGTCCCCCATCGCTTCGACGAACCTTCTCCGGTCCCGGAAGGAGAACGACGCGAATCGGGCCTCGGTGGGTTCCCGCATCAGCGCGAGGGTTGCTTCGGCCTTGATACCCAGGGCGCCCGAGTCGCCTAGGAACACCCCGGTCAGGTCGGGGCCGAAATAGCGTTGGAACGGCGACCCCGCCGACGTTCCGGCGGAACCGGTCCGGACCACGGTGCCGTCGGCCAGCACCACGGCCAGCCCGAGCACGGATTCGGAAGCCCCGCCGTGAGCGGCGGATCCCCAGAGGACCGCGTCCTGGGAGAGCGTGCCGCCCACCGTGGCGTAGCGGCCCGAGAAGGGTCCCCCGAAAGGGGTTCTGGTCCCGGTTCCGGCCAGCGCCTGGCTCAACTGCTCCCATGTGCAGCCGGTCTCCGCGGTGACGTACATGTCGGTGGTGTTGACGTCGATCACCCGGTCGAGCCTCCGGGTGTCCACGACTACCGACCGGCTGCGTGTCGGGAGGTACCCGGCTGTGTAGGAGATCCCGCCACCACGGGGCACCACGGCTAGCCCGGAGGAGGCGACCGCTCCCACCGAGGCGGCCAACTGTTCGACGGTGACCGGCCGGATGACGGCTGCCGCCGTCTGCCCGGCTTCGAAGATGTCGTGGGAGAAGAACCGCCGGTCGTCCTCATCCTCGAGGACGGAATCCCCGCCCAGTACATCGTGCAGGGTCCGGCGGAGGCCGGAGGGTAGACCGGCCGTCATGATCTGGGAAGGACCACGGGCGCCACCGCAACACGGTACCATTCCGCCGCATATGCAACCGGTGCGGCGCGGCTACGTGGATGTCGATTGGGGACAGATCCACTATCGAGCCTGCGGGGAGCGGGGTCCGGTTGCGCTCTTCTTCCACGAGTCTCCCCTTTCGGGCTTGGCCTACGAGCGGGCGCTGCCCCACATGGGCCATAAGCTCCGGGCCTTCGCCTTCGACACCCCCGGATACGGTGGTTCCGACCCGCCTCCCCACGACCGCTTCGAGATACCCGACTACTCGGCGATGCTGCTGCAGGCGGCCGATGCGCTTGGGCTCACCAGCTTCGCGGTCGCCGGCGTACACACGGGCGCGTCGCTGGCTCTGGAGGTTGCCCTGCAGGCCGGACCGGGACGCGCTACCCACGCAATACTCACTGGCGTTCCGCTGATGACCGAGGACGACCGCCGACGCTACCTCGAGTCTTGGGCGCCCCGTATGCGTCCCACGTCGCAGGGCGAGCATCTGGGCTGGGCGTGGGAGCGCTACCAGCGGATATGGGGAGCCGAGACGGACCCGGCCGTGCTGCACGTAGGCGCCGTCCACGTCCTGTCGGTGCTCGATCGTTACCAGTGGGCCTACAACGCCGCCTTCCGCTACGACCCCGAGGACGGTTTGCGGCGTCTCACGTGCCCTACCCTGCTGCTCGATGCCGAATTCGACATATTCGCCGACCAGGACGAACCGGCCGCCGCCCTCCTTCCGGACGCCAGCATCTCGATCATCCCCGGATTGCCGGGCCAGCTGCCGATCCGCGTACCCGAGGAGTACGCCGAGCGGGTGATCGCGTTCGTTACCGGGTGAGCCACCTGACCGGGAGGAGGCCGCATGGGAGATGACCGTCCCGGCGAGGCGCCCGGGGCCCGCGCCGAGGAACTGACCGAGACCCCCGACCTGGTCGCTGTTCTGACCGAGGCGGTCCGGGCCGCTGCCCTGCGCCTGCCCCGCGAGCGGCCGCTGCCCGTCGTGTACGTCGTCGATCCGTTCCCCGAAGACGCTGCTCGATGACCGCCGTTTCCCGGCTGTCGCTCACCGAGGCCGCTTCCGAGGTCCGTTCAGGTCGTCTCTCGTCCCGGGATCTGGTGGAGGCCTGCCTCCGCCGGATCGAGCAATGGGAGCCCCACATCGCAGCCCTGCCGTTCGTGATGGCCGAGGAGGCCCATGCGGAGGCGGCCGCCTGTGACGCCGAGGCCGCTGCGGGAAGTCTGCGGGGCCCTCTCCATGGCGTCCCGATCGTGGTCAAGGATCTGATCGATGTGGCCGGCGCGCCTACCGAGGCCAACTCGTGTGTCCTCGCCGGGAACGTCGCCACCCGCGACGCCACCGTCATCTCCCGACTTCGGGATGCCGGAGCGATCATCCTCGCCAAGTCCAACACCCACGAGTTCGCCTACGGTGCGCTGACCCCGCCCACCCGCAACCCTTGGAACACCGACCGGATGCCGGGAGGATCGAGCGGGGGGTCGGGCGCGGCGGTCGCTGCGGGGGAAGCGTACGGTGCGCTCGGCACGGACAGCGCCGGCTCGGTCAGGGAACCCTCGGCCCTGTGCGGTCTGACCGGCCTTAAACCAACCTACGGCAACGTCTCCTGCCGGGGCGTGATACCTCTGGCCTGGTCGCTCGACACCGTCGGTCCGATGACCCGTACCATCGGAGACAGCCGGGCCCTGATCCGGGTAATGGTCGGACCCGACGCCTCCGATCCCGCCTCGGTCGGCGCCGGACTCCGGCCGCCCAGCGGGAGACCGGTCCGCAAGGTCGCCCTGCTCCGCGAGTACATGGCGCCGATGCACCCGGAGGTTGGGAGCATGGTCGGTTCGATACTCGACCGGCTCTCCGACGCCGGCATCGAAGTCGTGGAGGCGGAGGTGGCAGATCCCGCCGAGGTGGTCGCCACGATCTTCGTGATCCTGGCGGCCGAGGCCTCCGCCTACCACCGGCGCCGGCTTGACGAGTACCCGGAGCGTTACGGCGACGATGTCCTGGCCTACCTGGACCTCGGCATGCGCTTGCAGGCGGTGGACTACGTCGACGCCCAGCGCATCCGGGCCGCTTACCGGGACCGGCTCGAACGGATCCTGGGCGACGCCGACCTGGTCGTAGCACCTTCCCACCATGTGACCGCGCCGCTGCCGGAGGTGGAGGAACTGGTGTTCGAGGATGGGACGGTCCTGCCCCGCGACCTGACCCTGATCCGTCCGCTCTCCCTCTGCTCGCTGACTGGTCACCCGGCGGCCTCGGTGCCGGTCGGGTGGTCGCTTGACGGTCTCCCCATCGGGATGCAGATCATCGGCCGCCCGCACACGGACCTGGAAGTGCTGGACGGATGCCGGATGGTCCAGGAACTGGCCGGCTGGACCCCCCGCCATCCTCACCCGCCACTCCCTGGCGCCCCGAGCGCCTGACCATGGACGTCGTGCGGGGGAGCCGCATCCCGTGGATCAGGGGCCTCGATACCGTGGCCGGCATGCCCGACGGCTACGCAGGCAACCTCGGTCCGGAAGCTGCGCTGGCCCACACCTACTCGCTGTGGGAACAGAAGACGCTGCTCGACGATACCGCCACTACCCGGCGTATCGACCTGGTGCGTCTGCTCCCCGGTTTCACCGATCCCGGTCCCGCCTACCACGACTCGGTGGAGGAGTGCTTTGTCCTGGAGGGGGGCTGCATCATCGATGGGGAGGGCGAGGTCGGAGCCGGCGACTACTTCTGGCGTCCCCCCGGATGGGTGCACGCCGCCTCCACCGACACCGGGTTTCTCGGGCTGCTGATGCAGGAAGGAGTCAGCGCCGGCGACGCCAGCGGTCCAGCCACCCGGAGGGAACGCTCCTCGGCCGCCCTGGGCCGCAACGTGCTGTCCGAGGACCTCGAAGTCGCGATCGGCCCCCGAGGATGGATCCGGCGCCTTTCCTCATCACTCATGCCCTGGGTTCCAGCCACGCTCCTCGCACCGGTGGAGGACTGGATGACCGGCATGGACCGGCGGTCTCTCTCGGTGAAGATGCTGAGCAAGAACTGGACCACCGGCGCGTGCTCCCTGCTGGCCCGCTTCGAACCCGGTTACGTCGATCCGGAACCCCATCGACCCGGCCGACGGCTGATCGCCTACGTCGTGGCGGGGCAACTGACGTGCAACCGCACGACCCTCCACCGCGGAGACGTGGTCGATCTCCCAGCTGACTCGTTCGCCACGACCCTGTCCTCCGCCGCAGGCGCCGACGTGTTCCTCAAGCTCGGGGACTGCTGAGAGAAAGCAGCACCGATCAGCCGGACCACGAGCGATGCGGTCCATCCCCGGGAACCGGTCGGCCGTCATCCTCGGGCGTGCCTACCTTCCGCCGAGAGCCGTGCCGCCGGCCGGCGGCACGGCCAAGCCGTGGCATTGCCCGCTTTCCCGGACCAGGGTGCCTCGAGTCGATCATCCGCAACCAACCCATCCCCACCTCGACCCTTCGTGCAGGCAAAACCCATGCCCTCGGGAGACCATGATGACACAGGAGGTCAGTACGATTAGGATGAGCACGATGGCAATAGATACCGATAGTTACATCGATGCCAAGGCCGCGGAGGTGCACGCAAAGGCGCGTGCCGACCTGGCGGCTGCCCTGATCAAGGTCGTGGAGTCTCAGCGGGAGTCCGACCGTGCCGCGTTCCGGTTGGGCATGTGGATGACTTCGGTGGTCATCGCGGCAGCCGCCGCCGTTGTGGGCGTCATCCTCGCGGTGCTCGGATGATGCCGGGGACCTACTGGTAAGCCCTTTGTAAGGCGGATCGTACGGCAAGTATCCCGCTCCGGGCGTGGCTGTCACAGCGTCCGGCTGCGCGTGCTCGAGCGAGTTCTCGATCGGCCCGCTCCCCGAGGAGCGACCCCCGGTATTTCACCTCAGCCTCAAAAGAGTGGGGCAAAAGGCTTGGTCCCCGGCTCCCGGCGGGGCCTGCGACCCGGCAGCGGCATCGACCACCGGCTGGACAACCTGCCTGCAACCTATGGACGCTACGGGACCCAACCACTATTCTCGACAGATCGCTACGAATTCCCGGCTGTCGCGGCCGGGACGATGGGAGGCATGATGACGGTACACCGGATCCGAAAACTGATGGGGGTATTGCTGGTGTTCGCCCTGGTCGCTGCCGCCTGCGGTGGAGACGAGGAGGCAGACCAGCCGGCCACCACCGTAGCCGCTCCCACCACAACCGAGGCGATGGCCGAGGAGCCTGCGGAGGAGATGGCTGAAGAGCCCGACGAGATGATGGTGGACGAAGAGGACCGCCGGCTGATCGTGGCAGTGGCGGCCCTCCCCGTGACCCTTGACCCGGAGTTCGCGCCCGGCCAGGAGTCGGTGGAGATCATCACCACCGTCCTCGACTCTCTCTACTGGTTCGAGTCGGAGGAAGGTCCTGGCGGTGTGCGCGGCGCCACCGAGTTGCGCAAGGGCGATGCCGGAATGCTTCCCGCCCTCGTCGAGCGGACCGAGGTCTCGGACGACAACCTGACCTACACCCTGCATCTGCGCCAAGGCGTGATGAGCGCAGCCGGAAACGAGTTCACATCCGAGGACCTGCGCTGGATGATCGCCCGCAACTTCGGTGTCGGCGTTGTAGGTGCCTTCGTGGTGGGCGTCGCCAAGATCCCGTCGATGGACAATGTCAAGGTGATCGACGACTACACGATGGAGATCACCATTACTTCTCCCAACCCGCTCATAAAAAGGGCGTTGCAGCTCCAGACCATCAGCCCGGCGGACTCCACGGTGGCCAAGTCACACGCCACCGACGAGGACCCGTGGGCCACGGAGTGGATGCAGCTAAACCAGATGGGATTCGGTCCCTACTACGTCGATGAGTTCACCCCGGGTTCCCAACTGGTGCTCAGGGCCAACCCGAACTACTGGAGGGGTGAGGCGTTCTTCTCCGAGATCATCTACCGGGAGATCCCCGACTCGTCGCAGCGGCTCGCGCTGCTCAAGCAGGGCCAGATCGACATAGCCGAGAACCTGTCGAGCCGCGAGCTTGCATCGCTCACGCCCGAGGAGGGCAAGACCGTCTCGGCGGTGCGCAACCAGGTGATCTTCGCCGCCATGAACACCCGTCCCGGCTCCGGGCCGACCGAGGACCCGGCGGTCAGGCGGGCAATGCAGTACGCGGTGAACCAGTCGCAGATCATCGACAATGTGTACGGTGGAGACGCCGCGGCGCTGGCAATGGTCGCTCCCGATTCCTATCCCGACTACAACGGTGACGTCTGGCCCTACCCGGCCAACGGCGACACCGAGACGGCCAAGCAGTTGCTCGCCGAGGCGGGTTATCCCGACGGGTTCGACATCCAGCTCCTGATCAACGCCGACGTGGCTGACCACGACGACGTGGCGGTGCTGCTGAAGGATTCGCTGGCACAGATCGGCGTGAACGTGATCATCGACCCGAAGCCGGCCGCCGCCTACATCGAGGTTGGCAACTCGGGTGAGGTCGGTATCGTGCTTCACCAGGGTTACGCCATCGTCTCGGACATCCCGTACCACTACCTGCTCTACGTGTCGGGTCCGACCGGCTTCCTCAGCTTCGGCGGGTTCACCAACGCGCGCTTCGACGAATCCATCGCCGAGGCACTGTCGGTGCTCCCGGGTGCGGAACGGACCGCTCTGGTCACCGAGATGCAGCAGATCATGGCTGACGAAGTTCCCCATCTGTCGGTGGTGGGAGCACCCACCAGGTACGGGTTCGCGCCCGATATCGAGGGATACACCTGGTATCCGAACAACCAGATCTGGTTCTACGACCTGAGTCGCTCGTAGGAGACCGGGCCGGGCCCTTCGGTATGTCCGCGAGGGCCCGGCCCACCGGATCCCACTGCACCATGGAGGGCGCCGAAGGATGAAGACAGCTGCTGGCACGTTGCCCACCGGTCTCCGGCAGGTCCGGGGACCGGTGGGTCGGCGGCGTACGGCCGGGCGCCCTCCTAGCTGGGCGCTGAGGAGTCCCCGGCCGGACCGACGGTCGATGACTAACTCTCATATCAACCAGCGGCCGGCTAGCCCCGCGCACCCTCTTGCGGCACTCTGACTCGACGAACGAGGTGAGTACCGCGCCGCCCGAGCAAGCTTCAGGAAGGGTCCGGAAGCGGCTTGGCCTGGGCCGTCTGGGCCGCTTGGTCGCCCGCCGCGCCCGGTTCGTGATCATCCAGTTGGCCGGGGCGGCCACCGCGGCGTTCTTCCTCATCCGGCTGGTTCCGGGCGACCCTGCCCGGGTCATAGCCGGACCGGCGGCCAGCGAGCAGGTACTGGCCGCGATCCGGCGCCACCTGGGGCTGGACCAGTCGTTGCCGGTCCAGTACTGGAGGTACCTCACCAACCTGGTGAGAGGTGACCTGGGCAACTCGATAACGACCGGGCAGCCGGTGTTCGACGACCTGGTCCAGCGGGTGCCCGCCACCCTCGAGCTCATCTCGCTGGCCATGCTGGTGTCCCTGCTGCTGGGAATCCCGCTGGGGTTCGCGATGGCCCGCCGGCGCCTGCGCGGCAAGGGCAAGGTGATCTTCGGCTACGCCATGTTCTCGGGGTCGATACCCGACTTCTGGCTGGCCCTCATAGTGGCCTTCATCTTCGCCTACACCTGGGGGATCCTCCCGCCTCCGATCGGCCGCCTCGGTTTCGAAACTCCCCCCGAGCGGGTAACCGGATTCCTGACCATCGACTCTGTGCTTGCCGGTGATCTCGCCACTCTGTGGCTGGCGCTCCAGCACTTGGCTCTCCCTGTTCTCACCCTCACGCTCGTGTACTCGGGGCTGATAGTGAAGGTGGCCAACGCCGCCTCCGAGCAGGCCATGCGGGCCGGGTTCAACGACCTGTACGCGAGCGTCGGCATACGCCAGGCGCTGACCAACCGCCGTCTGGTCCGACTGGCGCTACCCCCGGTGGCGACGGTGGCCGGTATCACCTACGGGTTCCTCCTGGGGGGTTCGGTGCTGGTGGAGCAGATCTACTCATGGGGAGGGATCGGTCAGTACGCGGTGTCGGCGCTGCGGAGTGCCGACTTCGCCGCGCTGCAGGGGTTCATAGTCCTCGCCGCCGTTTTCAACATCGTCAACTACCTGCTGGTAGACGTGGTCCTCTGGATGGTGGATCCCCGTCTCGGCCGTAAGGGATCGGCATGATCCGGAGTTCGGTCAAGCAGTACGGGGCGAAGACGGTGTGGGGTGCCGCCATCGTGGTCCTGATGATCCTGCTGGCTGTGTTTGCGCCGCTGATCTCACCCTACGGGTCGGAGGAGTTGACCGGCGAGCTGCTGGCCGGGCCGGGTGGGGAGTTCCCGTTCGGGACGGACCGCCGGGGCATGGACGTGCTGAGCAGGACCCTCCACGCCCCCCGTGTAGACCTGACGGTCGGGTTGGCCGCCACCCTTCTCGCCTTCTTCATCGGCATTCCCCTGGGAACGGTCGCGGGGATGTTCGAGGACCGGGGCCGGCTCGGCGGGTTCTCCGCCCAGGTGATCATGCGGGGCATGGACATCATGCAGGCGTTCCCGGTGTTCGTGTTCGCCCTGGCCCTGGTGGCGGTGCTCGGCGCCGGACCCGTCAATCTGATCCTCGGCCTCGCTTTCGTCAACACCCCCGTTTTCGTGCGCCAGATCCGCACCGGGATCCTGGTGCTCCGCGACGAGCCGTTCGTGGAGGCGGCCACCATCGCCGGCTGGAGCAGGCTCCGGATCGCGTTCCGCCACGTCCTGCCCAACGCTCTAGGGCCGGCCGCCTCACTCGTCTCCGTGATGATCGGGTTCTCGATCCTGCTGACCGCCGGTCTCAGCTTCGTGGGCGCCGGCGTGCGACTCCCGACCGCGGAGTGGGGCGTGATGATCTCCGAAGGATCCAACCAGCTGGGGACGGGGGAGTGGTGGCCGTCCGTGTTCCCCGGGCTGTCTCTGGCGTTCACCATCTTCGGTTTCTCGCTGCTGGGGGAGGGCCTACGGGAAGCCCCGTCCCGCGGAGGTTCCGGGACCTTGTCGAGGTCGCACCGGTGGGCGGAGCGGATGTTCGGATGAGTGGGATCCATGCCGACCGCTTCACTGTCGCCGTAGCCGGCAAGCGTCTCCTCGACCGAGTCGGGTTCGACCTGGAACCCGGGCTGACACACGCCTTCATCGGGGAGCGGGAGGCCGGCAAGACCGTGCTGCTCCGCGCTCTTGTGGGTATGTGGCCGCGGTCGGCCGAGGTCAGCGGCCGGCTGGTGGTCGACGGCCTGGAGCCTGCCACCGTCGACGCGGCCGAGCGGTTGGTCATGAGGCGTAGACGGCTGCTCTTCGTACCCGCCTCCGGCCGGGAAGCCCTCAACCCCGTCATCAGGGTGGGACGCCACTTCGAGGATGTCGGTTCCGTGCTGGCCGACCAGGCCAAGCGCAGGTCGCAACGGAAGGCCGCCATCCGTGATCGTGCCCGGGCCGCCCTTCTGGACCTGGGCATCGCCGATCCCGACCGGGTCCTGGCATCGTTGCCCGACGAGTTGAGCGGCGGCATGCGCAAGCGGGTGCTGCTCAGCTTCGCCCTGCTCCTCAAGCCCAGCGTCTTGGCCGCGGACGACCCGACCGGGGGGCTCGACGTCACCATCCAGCGCCAGTTGATGGACCTCCTCGCCTCCCTGCGCCGGCAGGAGGGCTTCACCCTGGTGATAGCCACCCAGGACCTGGGGGTGGTGGCTCACTACGCAGACACGATCACGGTCCTGGACAGGGGGCGGGTGGTCGAGCACACCACCCCGATGAGCTTCTTCTCCGGACCGCAGAGCGAGACCGGGGCCGCCATGCTGGCCCGAGCGAGGGTGTGATGAGCCGGGTCGTGACCGTGGAGCAGTTGAGGAAGGTCTTCCGCCTCGAGGGCGGGGACCGGCTGGTAGCCGTCGCCGAGGCATCCTTCCGGATCGACCGGGGAGAGGTGCTGGGCCTGATCGGCGAGAGCGGCTCCGGGAAGAGCACCGTCGGCCGGTGCCTGGCCGGACTCCTCAAGGCCGATGGAGGTACCATCACCTGGGGCACGGACCATCCCGAGGTCGGGATGGTTTTCCAGGAGCCCCGAGACTCGGTCAACGGGCGCTTCCAGGTGTGGGAGGCGATCGCCGATCCGCTCCTCGCCCACGGCATGCGACGGGGTCGGGAATTGGCCACCCGGGTGGAGGAGGCGGCCTCCAGCGTGGGACTGGACCGTAGCCACCTGCTGCTGAACTGTGACGGCCTTCCCGAGGAACTGCTGCAGCGGGCCTCGATCGCGCGTGCCCTCATCCGCAAGCCAGACCTGCTGGTTCTCGACGAGCCCACCACGGCGCTGGATCCCGATGCCCGGGCCGGCGTGCTGGAATTGATCAGGGAACTCCGGGGCAACTCCTCAACGGCCATCCTGCTCATCAGCCATGACCTGCTGGCCATCCGGTCGGTCACCGAACGGGTCGCCATCATGTACCTCGGCAAGATCGTCGAGCGGGGCCCCACCGATCGGCTGTTCGTCGACCCGCTCCACCCCTACACCCGGGCCCTGATGGAGTCGGCGCTAGAACTGGACCCGTCTGTGCCGATGGCCCCGGTGGAGCTTGCCGGGGAGATTCCCAGCCCTATGGAACGTCCCCCCGGATGCCCGCTGGAACCTCGCTGTCCGTGGTCGATCGAAGCGTGTTCCGACGCGGAACCGCCCGAGGAGGACTACGGGGACCAGCACTTGGTGTCGTGCATCCGCTCGGGGGAGTTCGCCGCGGATACGCAGCTTCTGGCTCGAGCCACCCGCCCGAGGGAGTAACCTGAAGCATCGCGTATAAGCTAGGCAAACAACGGACCAGTGCCGAGGGGGCCACGCCAGATGACCGCTGTTCCCGTCACCTGCATTGACGGCGGCAAGGCCGAGACATATCTGAACCTCGCCGATCCGGACACAAGGCATCGGAAGCAGCCGGCCATGTACCCGTGGACGGGATCGCCGCGCACTACCACAGCGATGAGCACTCCTATCGGCAATCCGGCGGCGCCGCAAGGTCCGCACCGCCGAAGATTGACAACTCCGGTTGGAAAAGGACAGGACTAAGCCTGCTACACAAGGAGAGAGACGATGGCTATCTGGAGGAAGCTTCGCGGCGAATTCGTTGACATAGTCGAATGGACCGATGATTCTCAAGATACGCTTGTCTACCGCTTCCAACGGTACGCGAACGAGATCAAGTACGGCGCACAGTTGGTCGTCCGCGAAGGCCAAGACGCAGTTTTCGTGAACCAAGGCAAGTTGGCCGATGTCTTCGAGCCCGGTAGATACATCTTGGAGACCGATAACCTGCCTATCCTTTCGACTCTCCAAGGCTGGAAGCATGGCTTCTCCAGCCCATTCAAGGCGGAGGTCTACTTCGTAAGCACCAGGCGATTCACGGACCTCAAATGGGGTACCAAGAACCCTTTGATGCTCCGCGACCAAGACTTCGGGCTCGTGCGCCTGCGCGCGTTCGGCACCTACGCTATCCGCGTTCACGACGCCGCCATCCTGCTGCGGGAACTCGTGGGAACCGATGGTCGTTACACGACCGACGAGATCACCGACCAGTTACGCAACGTCATCGTTTCGCGGTTCGCCGACTTGCTGGGCGAAAGCAACATACCCGCCCTGGACCTGGTATCGAACTACGACGAACTCGGTTCATACATGACGGGCAAGGTCAAGCCTGAGTTCAACGCCTACGGGCTTGATCTCACCAAACTCCTCGTCGAGAACATCTCGCTGCCTGAAGACGTCGAGGCCGCCCTCGACAAACGCACCAGCATGGCAGCCGTCGGCAACCTGAACGCCTTCTCCCAATTCCAAGCGGCAACTGCAATGGAGGATGCTGCCAACAACCCCGGCACCGCAGGCGGTGCGGTCGGCTTGGGCATGGGCATGATCATGGGTGGCCAGATGGGCCAAGCCGCTACGCAATCGCCCGAAGCGCCCGCCCCACCGCCCGTGCCCCCGCCCCTGCAATTCTTCGTGGCCGCCGACGGACAGCAGACAGGGCCGTTCGGCATGGATACGCTGGCCGTAGATGTCCAGCAAGGTCGCATCAGTCGTGACACCCTTGTGTGGCAAGCGGGTATGGCACAGTGGACAAGGGCAGGGGATGTCGATGCGTTTGCCACGCTGTTCGGCGCCACGCCGCCCCCGCTGCCTCCGCAGGTCCCGTCCTAACCCCATAGTCCCAATAGGAGCGACATGCCCGAGACGCAAGCAGAACCTGATAGGCATGGATTCTCCTGCGGGCAGTGCGGCGCCCTGCTCGAGTTCCAACCGGGCGCAGCATCGCTCGTCTGTCAGCACTGCGGAGGCGAGACCCCAATCCCCGATTCCGATGAAGAGATCGAGGAACTGGACTTCCATGAGTGGCTGGCATCGTTGGAAAGCGAGGAGGAAACCGAAGAGGTTCTCACCGTCTCCTGTCCGAGTTGCGGTGCGGAACTCGAGCGAGACCCGAAACTGTCCTCTGAGGCGTGCCCTTTTTGCGCGACGACCATCGTCGCGGCAGGCGGCTCCCACAAGCGCATCAAGCCGCGGTCCCTCTTACCATTCAGAGTGGAGCGATCGAAGGCGCTCGAGTTGTTCCGCGGATGGGTATCGAAGCTCTGGTTCGCTCCCAACGATTTCAAAAGCCGCGCCCGCCTGGACACGATGCTCTCCGGCATATACGTTCCGCATTGGACTTATGACGCTGCGGTGACCACGGAGTACAGTGGCCAGCGCGGAACCCACTACTACGTCCCGGTCACGAGCTCCACGGGCAAGGGCACAACCACGGTCATGGAGCGACGCACGTCGTGGAGCTCGGTTCGTGGCACTGTGAACAACACGTTCGACGATCTCCTGGTGCGGGCGAGCGACTCCCTACCGGCCAAGTACATGGATAGGTTGGAACCGTGGGGGCTATCCGATCTCGTCCCGTTCCAGAGCCAGTACATGAGCGGTTTCCGCGCCGAGAGCTACCAGATCGGCCTCGAAGAGGGCTTCAACGAAGCCCGCAAACAGATGGACAGACCGATCCGCGACAGCATCCGTAGCGACATCGGTGGCGATGAGCAGAGGATCCAATCGATGCGATCAAAGTTCAACAACATCACCTTCAAACATATCCTGCTGCCCGTGTGGATCAGTGCATACCGCTACAGGAACAAGTCGTTCCGCTTCCTGGTCAACGCTCGCACGGGAGAAGTGCAGGGCGAACGCCCCTGGAGCTGGATGAAGATTTCTTTGACCGCAGCCGGAGTCACAGCAGTGTTGGCATTGACTGTCACAGTTTTCCTGCTGAGCCAGTAGATTCTCGCAGGCCGGTACAACCCTCAAGCCGCCTAGGTGGGTTCCCAACCAGCGAACCCCGCTAGATTGTTCTCGGCACGGCTCCTAACGGGAGTCCACCACTTCTAGCGGACTACGTCGTCGCCCGACACGTATCGTCCGGGAGACGACAAGTACGAGCAGCAGAAAGGCGGGTGCTCACATGGACAGGCTCGGAATCGGCCTCTGGGGAGGCATGCCGATCAACGATCTCATCGATGTCGTGAAGCTGGCCGACCGGCGAGGCTACGAGTCGGCCTACCTAATCGAGAGCTTCTCGGACCCCTTCTGCTTCCTGGCCGCCTGTGCACGGGAAACCGAGAACATCCTCCTCGGTACCGGAGTGGCGACCGTGTTCACCCGCAACCCGACCACTATCGCCATCGCCGCCGCCACCGTCGATTCCATCTCCGAGGGCCGCTTCCGGCTCGGGCTCGGAGTCGGTCATCGGGAGATACACCTGATGCGCGACGATGTGGAGAAGCACAGGCCTTCCCCGTTCGAGCGTCCCCTGCTGAGGCTGCGCGAGACCACCGAGTTGACCCGCGCCATCATCAAGGGCGCCTACCGGGGCGAAGTGGTCCGGTACGACGGCGAGATCTTCCACGTCCGCGACTACGAGCCGTGGCTCGGGCCGTACCGGGACAACATCGAGATCTTCTACGGCGCGCTGGCCGAGTCCACCTTCGAGTTAGCCGGTGAGATCGCAGACGGCGTGGCGCCCATCTTCGTTCCCCTCGACTTCGTTCCCGTCATGAAGGAAGCTGTGGCTCGCGGGGCGGCCCGTGTCGGACGTGACCCTGCGGAGGTGGAGTTGGCGTGCTACCTGCCGACCTCTGTGAGCGAGGATGTGGATGCCGCCAAGCTGGCCGCCAAGTACGACGTGGCAATCCACATGTCCTCCTACCACTACTACCGCACCTACTTCAACCGGCGGGGCAAGGGCCACATCGCCGGCCAGGTGGCTGCCCGGGTCGACGCGGGGGACATGGAGGCGGCGGTCGAGTTGATCGACGACGAGATGGCCGACGCGGTCACCGTCTACGGAACTCCGGAGATGTGCCGCGAGAAGATCGACGTCTACCGGGCGGCCGGGATCACCCTGCCGATCATCTTCCCGCTCTACCCCGGCTTCCGTAGCTACCTGCCTAATCCGAAAGCACGGGACGGCATCATGCAGATCATCGACTCGCTGGGCAGTTGACAGACAGAAACCGAAGTCGCAGCGGTGGCGCGGCCTAACTCGCATGAGAGCCCTTATCAGGGAGGTTGATGCTGCCGCGGGTGTGTCCGGGAACATGAAGAAACAGGGCTAGCCGGTATGAAGCGGACGCCCTTCGACCGAAGACTGATCATGACGCGGGCAGCCCGTGGGCTGGCGGAAGCGGTGCCCGCCATCGCGGGCCGGACCCAGGAGAAGGTGGCGGTGGGGGAGGGACCCGGAGGAAAGGTCGCAGGGACCCGGAGGGAAGGTCGCAGGGACCCGGAGGGAAGGTCGCAGGGGCGTTTTGGCGACCTCATGGTGCGGGACGATGACGGGTCGCCAAGTCGGGAACGTCGAGCAAAGGCCATGTTACGGCATTGCCCTTGCGGTCAGTTGAATCGACGAAGGGTTCAGGACCTTACTGGGTCAGCGGTACCGGGTTCCTATTGGCTCAGGAATCTCCGCTAGGGGAACTCGACCACCCGGCGCCTCGCAAACTTCCATGTGCCGTTCACTCTGTGGATCTCGTCGTTGTAGGCGCACATGAGCGCCGGGTTGGCGCCCGGACCGGCGGGAGTGAACATGATGTGGTAGGCGAACAGGGTAGCCCGGTCGCCTTCACCGTCGATGATCATGTTGGTGGTCCAGTGCTGGGCGCCTCGCCACTCGGCGTACTCGGGTTCGGTCCAGAAGGCGGTGGCGAAGGCCCGCAGCTCGTCGTGCCCGCGGAAGGTGGGGACCACCAATCCCTCGAACACGCCGTCGGGGAGGAAGGTGTCCACCCATCCTTCGATGTCGCCCGAGTCGATCGCCCGGTTGTATCTGGCCACCAGTTCCTGGATCTCGATCTTGTCGGCCACGCTGAGGGGCATGGCATCCTCCTTCCTGCTTACCGGCGTATCGGTGCGGCCTTCCGGTCAGGACGGGTTGCCGCCCAGGGAACCGACGAAGGCCCCGATGTCCTGGCAATTCTCCAACTCGGCACACCGGTCGAGTATCTCGTCGAAGCGCGCCCGGGGCATCGAATCGGCCAGGCAGTAGTCGTAGAGGCCGTCGTACTTGGCCATCAACTCGGCTTCGGACAGCGGACGCTCAGGTTCCCCTCTCGGCTGGTGGATCGTCCGGGTAGACGACGTCCCGTCCCGTTTCTCGACGGTCACTCGAGCGGGGAGGCCCTCCGGGAAGAGAGCATCCAGATCGCTCGCCGGTTGGCACTCCACCCGGTCCATCAGCCGTTTCGTTTCGGGATCGTGCAGCGCTGCCGGTTCCAGCGCGTCCAGCCAGGCCCGCCGGTCCTTGACCACCTTCGCGGCGAAGAAGAACGAACTGAGCCGGGCCACCTCCGGTGCGGCCGGGTCGCGACGGTCGTCCGTCCCGGTGACGAGATGCATGGACCGGGGCTTCTCTATCAGCACCTTCTCCACATCGTCAGGCGCCAGGTCCTCCTCCACGACGATGCGCATCAGGGCCTCGATCTCCGAGTGGACGTATCTGGTGGTCGGGTACGGTTTCAGACCCACCCTGGTCACCTCGAAAGGGTTGCCCAGGGCCGAGAGGGGAGCCATGTCCGGGACCAGGCTGCGAGCGTTCAGGAAGCCGGTCGGGGCCTCGATGACGCGGGGCGATCCCCGCAGTCCCTCCCGCGCCAGCAAGGCGGAAACGACCCCGGTACCGGGCTGCCAACCGCTCAGCATGGGCCGGCACCAGTATCCGGGTGAGGTCAACTCCAGCGAGATCGTCCCCCCTACCGCCAGGTAGGCGCCGATACCCAGCGCGTCCGTGTGCCCGTCCCGGTCGAGCCCGAGGATCTTGGCACCCGCCAGCGCCGCGCCGGGAGCGTTGGCGTCTGTCGTGTCGATGACCCCCTGCCCGACGTTGAGCGCCATACCCAGCTTGGTTATCCCCTCTACGCCGACCGCCACAGCCAGCGCGAACTCCGGGAAGGCGACCTGCCGGGTCTCGGCGAGGGCGAACACCGCCGGGAAGACGCCGGGGCAGATGTGGGTCGGGGCGCTCCATCGGTGCACGTCCATCAGGTTGAGGGTGTGGGCAAACGCCCCGTTGACGATCGCCGCGTGCTGGGGAGTGGTCGTCACGTCCCGCCCGAGAATGGTGCACGGCCCCGGATAGAGTGCAGCCAGCCTTACGAGAGGCTCCAGTCCTGGACCCGACGATTCGCCCACGCCTCGTCCGGTCGACGCGGCCAGCGATATCACCACGTAGTCCCGGCACAGACGCACCACCCCCTCACGGACCTCGTCGTCCAGGTCTCCGTAGGAGAGGTCGTAGGCCCAGTGGCCCAGGCGAGTGGTCAGAGGTTCCGGAAGCAGGCTCCACGGTAGGTCGGCGACGGTGGGACGCATAGTGCACCTCCCTTTCGACATGTGCGCGCCCGCGGATCGGTGCCGATCGCGGACGGTGTTCAGGCTAGCCGCAACGCATCCTGAGATCAGGGCGAGCAACGTCTGGTGTCCGCTCGCGCGCCGGCCTTCGGGACTTGGTTCCGAGCTTACGGCTATCCGAACCATCCCGCCGCCGGGTTGTTTGGTCAGCATCGAGAGCGTCATGTCCATCCTCTACGCCATCATCGACCGGCGCGGATCGACGGGAGGGGAGGTTGGGAACGCGGCGGAACGGCCCATGCGAGCAGTAGAATGTCGACCGCGACCCTGTGGTGGATCGAAGCGGGCTTCCGCATCCGGTGAATCAAGGACATGGACACGGCGGTCTCGTGGGTCAAGCGGAGCCCGAACCCGATGCGGGGACCGAACGAGGTCAATGTCGCCGGGCCTCGAGCCGGGATCCGGGGAAGCTCCAACGACGGACCTAGCCGAGAGGGGACCGCATGCGCGGTCGGCATACGGGAGTCGTTGTCCCAGAGAGTACAAACAGCCGGATGAGTAAGGATAAGCAATGTTGAGTTTAGAAGATCGTCTTGACGAGCAAAGTAAGGCCGTTCTGGAGATGATCCCGGAAGGTCTCTTGGATCTGTCGGACATCACTACCGCTCGGGCAGCGGTCGACGGTCTCATGGCCGCAATGCTCGCCGACGCTCCCGACGTCCCCGGCGTGGAGGTGGAAGACCACTGGGTGCCGGGAGCGCCGGGGGATCCCGACGTGATGGTCCGGGTCTACACGCCGTCCGGTGTCGATGGACCGGTACCTGGTCTGTACTGGATCCACGGCGGGGGGATGGTGCTGGGGAATGTCCCCATGGACGACCTGAACTGCAAGGGCGTAGCCGTACAGATGGGCTGCGTGGTGGCCTCGGTCGAGTACCGACTCGCGCCCGAGCATCCGCATCCCGCTCCGATAGAGGACTGCTACGCGGGGCTGAAGTGGTTCGCGGAGAGCTCCGACGCTCTGGGAGTCGACCTCGGCAGGATCGCGATCGGCGGCGCCTCGGCCGGGGGAGGGTTGGCCGCCGCTCTGGCCCTCCTGGCGAGAGACCGGGGTGAGGTCGGGGTCTGTTTCCAGCAACTCATCTACCCGATGCTGGACGACCGGAACATCACCCCCTCGAGCCATTACGTACAGCACCCAAAGACGTGGAACCGCAAGGCCAACATCGCCGGGTGGACCGCTCTGCTGGGCAAACCGGCGGGTTCCGACGATGTCTCGCCTTACGCGTCACCGGCCAGAGCCGAGGACCTGTCGGGCCTTCCGCCGGCTTTCATCATCGTGGGCGAACTGGACCTATTCGTCGACGAGGACATCGAATACGCGCAGCGCCTCATCCAGGCGGGGGTCCCCACCGAGTTGCATGTGTTCCCCGGGGCCTTCCACGGCAGCGACCTAATGGTGCCCATGTCCGAGAACAGCCAACGATGGGCGGCGATCAGGGCGGCAGCCCTGCGCCAGGCCCTGCACAGGAACGGCTGACCGCCGGGACGGACGGGTCAGGACCAGCCCCGATATCTCACGGGGGGTTTGTACTCGGCAAGCAGGGTGTGGGATACGAGCTTCTGACCAGGGACTACGGCCATCTCCACAATCCCGTCTCGGCCCGGTGGGATCTCCACCTATCGGGTGAAGCCCGGCCCAGTCTTCCCGCGGCCGAGCGTGAGCGATCAACCGCGGTCATCGGCAGTCGCGCTGCTCGGAGTGGCGGCCGGCCTCCCTACGGCCACCGGCGACCGACCACCGATGCCGGCTCGGCGAATGGTCGCCCCGGCAGGTGATGCTCCTCAGCCCGGCGGTATCACCGGAAGGACTATGTGGGAGGGCCGGATGGTGTCGTGGTGGACACTTTGGCGGGCTACCCGGATCTGGTCGTCGTCCGCTGCCGGATTGCCCGTGTTGAGGTTGCGGGCGAAGCGGGGAAAGTTGCTGCTCGAAACCTCCACTCTGACGCGGTGGCCCTTCCTGAACACGTTGCTGGTCACCCACAGATCGATGGTGAACTCGTAGACCTCGTCCGCTTCCAGCAACATCTGGCGCTCCGGACTCTGCCGGTACCGGCCCCGGATGATCCCATCGCACAGGTTCCTGGCAAAGCCATCCGGGTGGACGTCGACCAGCTTGGCGGTGAAGTCCGTGTCCCTGCCGTCGGTGCCGGCGAACAACTTGACCACCACCGGTCCGGTCACCTCGAGATCAGCTTCGAGTGGCGCCGACGTGTAGACCAGGACATCGTCTCGGTACTCGACCGCTCGCTGATCGAAGGAACCCCAATCCACGATCTCGGGGGTGCAGCAGGTGGCCCCGCCCAGAGTCGGGGTCGGGAAGGCGGGGTTGTACACGTACTCGTCGGCAGGCTCGTCCTCGGGCGGCTCGGCCGAAAGGGTCCCGTCGCCGAGGAGCGAGTTGGCCGAACCCCCGCTGTGGAAATACCAGGGGGTGAACTCGGTCCGCGCCAGCGGCCACTCGTGCTCGTCACGCCACTCGTTGGCGCCCATCGTGTAGATGCGCAACGGCGGGTCCTTGTCGACCCCGTTGTCCACCCCCTTCAACCAGTGGTCGTACCAGCGCAGTTGGATCTCGTCGACATCCACCACCGACGCCTTGCCGAAGTCGATTTCGCCCGCATGCGTCTCGGTATTTGTGTGGTGATGCCACGGCCCGATAACGACCCGCTGGTGGCTACGGGCCAACTCCGAACCGCCCCTCTGCTGCATCCCGACGAAGTTGTTCATCGTCCCGCCGGCGAAGATGTCGTACCAGCCGCCGATCTGCAGCGCCGGGATCTTCACCTTCTCGTACTGTTCCTTGATGGCCATCGACTTCCAGTACTCGTCGTAGTCGGGATGGTCCAACCAGTCCTGGAAGAAGTCGAGGTCCTTCCCGCCGAATGCCGGGATCGCCCGCAGGGGCAGTACCGAGAAGATGCGCTTCCAGTTGAACCGGTCGATGAGTTGCCACGTGCGTCCCCCCATCCGGAAACTCCATGTGGCGGCGAAGTGCAGGGTGAACGCGCCACCCTGGTAGTGCAGCGAACCGTGCAGATCGTCGCCGATCACCCGCGGGACTATCGCCTTCAGATACGGGCTGCCCATCACGGCCGCCATCCACTGCACGCCGCCCGGGTACGAGGCACCGTGCATGCCGACGTTGCCGTCGCACCAGTCCTGCGAGCCGAGCCACTCGATCGTGTCGTGTCCGTCCTCGTACTCCTGGATCCACGGGTTGAACCGGCCGTCCGAGTCGTTGCGACCCCGGCAGTCCTGGGCGGCGAACACGTAGCCGTTCTGGGCGAAGAAGACGGCCGAGTCGATCAGGGGGTCCGACATGTTGTCGTACGGCGTCCTTGCCAGGATCACCGGGAACGGTCCCTCCTGGGGCGTGGGGAAGTAGATATCTGTGGAAAGCTCGACACCGTCGCGCATCGGCACCCTCACATTGTTGAGAACGTCGATCTCGGCAGGGAGAAACGCTGGCTCCGCCATCAGTCACCTCTCAGAGAGTCTCGGGCAGACAATACTGCCCGTGTGAATACCGCCCGTGTGAATACCGCCCGCGTAGATACAGCCCGGGCGGTAGCCAAAAGAGAGCCATAGGCTCCTCTGCTGCTTTCGGTACTGCTGCGCGGGTCCCGCCTGGCCGGTCGGGGTCAGCTTCTCGTTCTGGCCGGAGTTCGCTTGCCGCGGCTTCTCGAGGCTGGCCGTTTGCTATTGCTCCGCGGATGCCGCGGCCGGTTCTTGCTGGTGGGATGCCTCGGTTTCCGGTGCTTGCGCTTCGGGTTCGAAGGTCGCCGGCTCTGGCCGCCGTTGGCCCTGCGAGGTTCGGGACGGCCTGTGCCGCCATCGAAGGTTCGGATGGCGGAGAGGTCCGCGTCGGTGATCGGTTGGTGCAGTCCCAGCCTTCTCTTCATGTATCGGATCTCTCTGATCTGGTCGGGCGGGACGAGCGTTACGACGATGCCGCCCTTGCCGGCGCGGGCGGTGCGCCCCGACCGGTGGCGGTAGACCTTGTGATCGTTGGGAAGGTCGTAGTGGATGATGGCACTGACGTCCTCGACGTGTATACCGCGTGCGACGACGTCGGTTGCTACCAGGGCCTGCACCCTCCCGTTGGCGAAGTCCCTCAATGCTCTGGTGCGCTGGTTCTGGTTCCGTCCGCCGTGGATCGCAGCCGCCGAGATGCCTTTTCGATCAAGTTGGCGGGCCAGCCGATCGCAGCCACGACGGGTCCGACAGAAGACGATGGTGGGTCCCGCGGCGTTGATCGTTCGGGCACTGACGGCGACCCGGTCGGTCCTGGCCACGTGCCAGAACATGTGATCAGCGGCAACCACATCGGGAGTCGCCTCGGTAACGCTGTGGCGGACCGGATCCTGCTGGTAGTCGCGGGTGAGTGACGAGACATCTCTGTCGAGGGTGGCGGAGAACAGCATCGTCTGGCGATCCCTCGACGTCTGGTCGAGCAGCCGCCGGACAGCCGGGATGAATCCCATGTCGGCCATCCTGTCAGCCTCGTCTATCACGACCTGCTCAACAGCAGAGAGGTCGACTGCGCCTTGATCGATCAGGTCCTCGAGACGCCCTGGGCACGCCACCAGTATGTCCACGCCCCGGCGGAGCGAACTGAACTGGGGACCGTAACCGACACCGCCATAGACGACAGCGACACGGGCTCTTCCCGAGAAGGAACGAATCTCGGTTGCGATCTGGTCGGAGAGCTCGCGGGTTGGAGCCAGCACCAACGCCTTCGGTTTGTGCGGGTCGGCGCGGCCAGAATTGGCGACGAGCGGAATCCCGAAGGCCAGCGTCTTGCCTGAGCCGGTGGGGGCGCGACCGCATACGTCACGTCCTGCCATCGCGTCGACCAGCGCGGCTGCCTGGATCTCGAACGGTTGGGTGATTCCGCGCCGGGCGAGGGCGTGGCCGATGAACTTGGGGACGCCCAACTGGGCGAATGTAGAGGGCATTGGTCTCCTAGGAGGTTGGATGGAAAACGGGTGCTTGGTCGGCCAGCCGTACGCTGACCAGGTAGTTTGTTATCGGACAACTGGCCGGCAGGGTGTTTCCCACCACCCTCCTAGCAGGCTGGTTCCAAAGACGGTGCGGCACAGCGGCCACCCTCCTCGGGACGGGCATCGTGTCGGCCGACAGGCGGCGACGCAGGGGTTCAGTGGCGCGTCAACAGGGCGACAAGGAACGAATAGCTTTGAGTTTGGTCCAGTAGTGACTGGAAGGACCGAAGTCCGTTTGCGAAACCCACCGACCGGCATCTAGCCGGATTGGAACCGATGTTACCACAGCGGGCGGAGCGATCCTGCCGATGCGGCCGCGTGGGCGGAGCAACGAGAGATCGAGAATGGAACGACAAGCGCCGCCGGCCGGATCGGACGGCGGCGCTCATCAAGCCTGTTCGTTCAGATACGTTTCACGTTCTGGGCTTCGTCGCCTTTGCGGCCAGGTCCGATGTCGAACTCAACCACATGACCTTTTTCGAGGGTCCTGTAGACCTCCCCGACGATGTTGGAGTAGTGGACGAACACGTCGTCACCTCCCTCGCGCGAGATGAAGCCGAAGCCCCTGTCGTTATCGAAAAACTTGACTGTTCCTTGCATTCATTCACTCTCTTGAGTTCCGGTCCTTGCGACCATAGAGGATGCAACCCTACCGCGCCAGAGCCCCACCGCCAATCGCACCCCTCGGCGTGGAAGGCCGACGGGGCGCAGCCGCCCAACGCATGCGGCTGCAAGATGGCGGTCTCAGGTCCGAAGCCGGCCTCCCAGCGAGGGAGGTGTGACGGCAACATCGAACAGCCAATTCGCCGGACGTCGCTCGCAGAGCGCTGCGTGAAGGCACATCGTGTGGTGGGTTTTCGGTCCCGCACGACGCGTCTCACCATCACGCCCTGCGCGCATCGGATCCCTGATCCACGAGGGGTGGCTCCACCGCAGGGGAACCGGATGAAGTCCCGACAGGGAGCATCCTCGCGGTATGACCCATACACCGACAGAAGCACCCGATCCGGAGTCTAGGAGGGTACTGAGCAATCCACCAGCGGCATGCCAACCGTCGGCATAGTCCCTGGTCGGCGGACGGCAGGCCCCAGCAATGGTCATTGGTCAGCACCCTCCTAGGTTCAGGGCCACATCGAGCCGCATGTTGGACCAACCGGATCGGGACTAACCGCTCTCGCTGCTGTCAGCAGTTGGCCCCGATTCGCATGCGGGGGTTTGTCCTGGGCGAACGGGGTGCGGGAGGTGAGCTTCTGGCCAGGGATCACAGCCCCTTCGATGGTCGTGTCTCGGCCCCGGAGCGACCTTCACCCGTTCGGGTAGAGCCCGGCCCGGCAACGACGATGTGGTTGATGCCGCCTGGCGCCGTGGGTGTGTCCGGAACCTGAAGTCCGGAACGTAGAGTCCGAAACATGAAGCATCCGGGCTAGCGGTCGGCAAGCGACCGTTCTGGCTGGGGAGACGACCGGGTCCCAGGGTCCCCGAGTCGGAAGTTCGTCACACAAGAGCGGGCTACACCCCCACCCCGCCGAACCCCGAGAACGCGAAAACCGCCCGAAACGTGCCTCTTTCCTTGGGATCCCACCCCCGCCGCCCCCTCCAAGGGTCACGGACGCGACCTTCTATCCCCTGTGCGGGCCGGTTGCGGACAGTATGAACCCTGCCACGGTCCGCTCGACGTCGGAAACGAACCGCCGGTGTATACGGCTATCTACCATTGTGCAACGAGCCTGTGACAGATTCAACCCTCTGGTAACGGTGGCCGGTTCGGGTTCGGCTCATCAAGCCCGGAGCGCAAGGGAAACAGAGATGCAACACCCTCCTAACGGCGCTTCAGATAGTAGGCGCCGTAGGGATCGAGAGTGCATGTCCAGCCTGGTTCCACGAACACGGTGCACAGTTCCTCACGTATCAGGGCCGGTCCTTCCACCGGTACGGACACGGGGGCTCTGCGACCGTCGAGGACCGGGGTGGTCATGAAACGGTCCCGGTGGCGGACGCTCCGCTCCCCGAGCCGCACCCAGCTGTCATGAGCACCCAGATCCCAGTCGATCTCGGGTAGCTGGCGAGGGACGGTGGCCCGCACCGCCAGGCTGACCAGCTCGCAGACGTTCTCGGGTTCCGAGTAGGTGTAGATCTCGTGGTGACGCTCGTGGAACCCGCCGATGACTTCGTCGATGGTGTCAAGGTCGATCGAGGCGGAGGCCATCGGGACCATGATCTCCCACAGCTGCTCCCGGTAGCGGAGTTCGAGGCCCCTGTGGACATGGATCTCCTCCTCCCGGTAGCGGAGGCCCACCTGGCGGTCGATCTTCGTGCGGTCACCCGCCGTTCCCTCGCCCTGCAGCATCCCGATCAGGTCCCGTTCGAGCTGCGTGAACGCGGTGTCGATCGCCTCCACGTCGAACCCACCCGACAGCTGCATGGGATAGGACCGGCGCAGCTCGTACACCACGTCCATGACGATCGCTCCGAGCGCGCACAGGGTGGATGCCGCCTTCGGGATCAGGATCCGGTCGATGTCCAGCTCGTCGGCGATGGCGCAGCAGTGGACCGGCCCCGACCCTCCTCCCACCACCAGCACGTAGTCGCGGGGATCCCGACCCTCGGCCACGGTGATGTCTCGGATGGCCTGGGCCAGGTCGATGATCAGCACCCTCCACACCCCGTCGGCGGCCTCGATGCGGCCCACCCCGATCTCGGAGCCGAGACCGTCGATGACCGCCCCTGCCGGCTCGCCGTCCAAAGACAAGCCGCCCGCGATAGGACCCGGGCTGTAGATGCCGAGGACCATGTTGGCGTCGGTGACGGTTGGGCTGGTGCCCCCGAGGGAATAGGAGGCGGGACCCGGCACCGATCCGGCGCTCGACGGGCCCACCCGCAGGATGCCGGTATCGACCCAGGCGATAGAACCTCCGCCACCTCCCACCGAGTGGACGTCCACCATCGGCAGACCGATCCGCACCCCGTCCAACAGACCCCCCCCCCCCCCCCGCGGGGGGACCGCCCCCCACGGGCAGACCGCCCCGCCCCCCGTCGACCCCCCCCGGCCGTGACGGGCGCCCCTCACCCGCCGTGACGACGCTGGCGTCGAAGCTGGTGCCGCCCATGTCGATGCAGATGGCGTTCTCTATGCCGGCCTGGCCGGCGAAGAACCCGGCGACCGCCGGTCCGGCCGCGGGGCCCGACATGAGGGTGCGCACGGGCACGCGCATCACCTCGTCGGCGTGGGCCACTCCGCCGTGGCTCTGGAGGAAGTGGAGGGTGCCTCCGAAGCCGTTCTCCTCGAGGCGGGCGGTCAACTCCCCGACGTACTGCACCACCCTGGGTCCGACGTAGGCGTTGAGCACCGTGGTGCTGACCCGGTTGTACTCGCGGATCTCGGGCAGTACGTCCCAGGAGGTGGTGACGAACGCCTCGGGGAGGACGCGGCGGCACAACTCTGCCGCTCGCATCTCATGGGAGGGATCGAGGAACGACCACAGGAAGCAGATGGCAACCGCCTCCACCCCTTCCCGGACCATGAACTCGCAGGCGGCCAGCACCCCCTCCTCGTCCAGCGGCACCACCACATGCCCGTCGGAGTCGAGCCGCTCGATGATCGGTAGCCGGAGACGGCGGGGAACCAGCGGGACGGGCGGCTCGAGGTCCAGTTCGTAACGCTCCTCCTTGTATCCGACGCGTATCTCCAGGATGTCCCGGAAGCCGGAAGTGGTAAGCAGGCCGGTCTTCGCCCCGGTCCGGGTGAGCAGGGTGTTGATCCCCATCGTGGTGCCGTGCACCAGGTGGGCGTCAGCCAGCATCGAAGTCACCGGCACCCCGACACCCGCTGCGAATGCCTCGACGCCCTGTATCACGGCCGAGGCCGGATCGTCGGGTCTCGAAGGCACTTTGAACATGAGGGGTCGTCCCCCTCGGTCGAGTCCCACCACGTCGGTGAATGTACCGCCGACGTCGATGCCGAGGACGAAGCTCTCAGCCATCCTGGCCGCCCCGGTACCCGTATACACGAGCGGCCCGTTCGGGGCTGATCAGCTCGTTGTCGACATCGCGAGCCACCGCTGCCCGGTCCCGGAGGAGCGGATCGCCGATCCCTCCCCCTCCCGGGCTGGTGCTGACCAGGGCGCTGCCCGGGTCGAGGTCGACCACGCTGTGGGGCACGATCGGTCGCACCACGCCATCCTGGCCCTTGATCGAGCGGGAGAACACAGCCCGGTCATCCTCGTGACCGTCGGGCACGAACCGGCCGGGCGGGGGTATCTCCAGGCCCTCGCCGATGAAGCTCACCACCGTGCCCGGTTCCAGCGGTTCCATCTCCAGGGCCATGCCGAACCCACCGCGCCACCGCCCGGGTCCTTCGGTATTCGGGGCCAACTCGAAGCGGTTGATACGCATCGGGATGCGGAACTCGATCTCCTCCACGTTGCCGGTGCGCATCCCCCCGAATGTGCACTGGGGGCTGCAGCACGACCAGCCGTCGGTCTCCCACATCGCCCCCGCCCCGCCGATCCCCGACATGGTGGACAGGTGCGAGAAGCGTTCCCCGGTGCGGGTGTCGAGGCCGGCGAACGTGGAGCCGCAAAAATGCGACCAGCCGGCCACGGCCCGCTCCGCCACCGCCTCGGCCAGGGCGGCCTCCACCGCCTCCATGATGTTGTCGAAAGGGGTGGAGGTGGCCATCGAGGAGGGGGAGGGCTCCACCGCGTTGACGATGGTGCCCTTAGGGCCTAGGTCGATGTCGATGCAGCGGTAGACACCGCCGTTGTGGGGGATGTTGGTGGGGAACACGGTCAGCATCCCGGCGTAGATGGCCGAGATGGAATTCCCGAAGTAGGAGTTGAAGTAGCGGTTGATCTGGGGGGATCCCCTCAGATCAACCCGTATCTGGTCGCTGTCGACGGTGATGGCGCTGCGGATCTCCAGGGGAGGGCCGCCCCGGGGGTCCTCCATGGCCGAATGTCCCCGGTAGGTGCCATCGGCGATCTCGGAGATGGCCCGGCGGGCGAGTTCCTCCCCCCGGTCCAGCAAAGCCGCGAAACCGGCCCGGAGCCGTTCCGCTCCCAGCGACCGGTGCAGTTCCCGGATGCGCCGTTCCGCCACGCCCAGTGCCCCCATCTGCGCTCCCATATCACCACGGTGGGCGTCGGGGGTGCGGAGATTGAGGAGCAGCATGGTCACCACGTCCCGCCGAATCTTTCCCCGTTCGTAGATCTTGATGGGGCACATCCGGATGCCCTCCGCGTAGATCTCCCGGGCCAGCGGGTTGTAGCCCCCGGCAACCGGGCCACCCGAGTCGGAGACGTGCGCCCGGTTGCCCACCCAGGCGAACAGGTCGCCGTCGATGAACACCGGCTTGAACATGGTCATGTCGGCCTGGTGGCCGCCGCCGTAGGTGGGGTCGTTGACGTAGATGACGTCCCCCTGCGCCAGGTCGTCCTCGAAGAACCGGATGGTCTCCTTGAGGGCCACCTGCATCGATCCCAGGTGCACCGGCTGGTCGTCGCCCTGCACGACCTGCTCTCCGGCGGCGTCGAGGATCGAGTTGGAGAAGTCGGTGGAGATGGCGATGATCGGCGAGCGGCCCGACCTCACCAGCACGTGGCGCATCTCGCGGATGGCCGACTGGAGGCTTCCCTCGAGAACCGCCAGGGTGATGGGGTCGATCTCGTTGCGGCTCATGCGGTCACGGAGACCATCTCGATCAGCCCGTCCAGGGACGCGGCCTCCTCCAGCCCCATGACCGCCTCGTGGATGGCCTCGCCCCGGCGCCGGCCCACCGCCCGCTCGGCGTTGGCGACGAACTTGGCCTCGATCTCGTGTACCTCGAGGCGCCCGGCCTCGTCGGTGCTCCTGTACACCCGGCCGTCGGTCGTCTCGATGACGATCTCCCCGTCGTAGGATTCGGGGAAGCGGCTCTCCGGGTAGCGTTCGTAGCGGATCGTGCGGGCCAGGGACAGCACCTCGGGGTCCTGCACCATCTCGTCGGTCAGTTGCCGCTCGGTGATCTCCCCGCCCAGGATGGCGGCGGCGAGGACGTAGGGGAGGCTCTCCTGGGCGTCGTGAGGGTTGAGCGGGGCGTCCCGCCGTCCTCGCGGTTCGCAGATGGTGGGTATGATCCCGTCGGATGCCCGGCAGGTGATGGACCGGATGTTGCCGATCCCGAGGCCGTGCCGATCCGACAGTTCGAACCAGCCCTTGAGGAAGGCCTGGCTGAAGTGACACACCGGGTACTGCTTGGCGGCCGTCTCCAGCGTCTCCCACTTGGAGCCGAGAGTGCCGAAGTATCCCGGGTCCAACTCGGCTTCCGGGTCGCGCAGATGGGTCTGGTAGAGGCCGAATTCCCCTTCGTAGACGGTCAGAGGGCCCCTGAACCCGGCCATGGCCAGGTACCCGGCGGACACCCCCCCGTGGGCCGACCACGCCCCGTGGATGTTCTTGGTCCAGGCCCCGTCGGCCAGGAACTCCAGCAGCCCGGCTGCGGTGCTCCCGGCGATGCCCTGGGCATGGGCGATCTCGGAGGCCCCACCACCGAGCAGCAACGCCGTTGCGGCCGCGCAGCCGAACGGGGGCGCCACCCCGGTGGGAGCGAACCCGGCCTGGTGGATCCCGTCCCGGGCTGCGGCCGCCGCCCGGCACGCCACCTCGAGAGCGACGATGTAGGCCAGCAGGAAATCCCGGCCGCTGGATCCCTGTGCCTCGGCGACCGCGAACGCGGCGGGAAACACCCCGGCGCTGACATGGAAGGCGCCCTCGAGATGGGTGTCGTCCCAGTCGAGGCCCCCGACCGCCAAGCCGTTGAGGAAAGCCGCGTCCCGGGCTGTGAGCTTCTCTCCGGTTGCCAGCACCGTGCTCGGACCCCCGCTGACACCCCCCATGGCCTCCAAGGCCCGCCGTCCGGTCGCCGGCACCGGCGTGTCGGCCGCCACCATTGCCAGCCCGATGCAGTCCAGCGCCAGCGCCTTGCCCCGCTCGATCACCGGCGACGGTATGTCCTCGTAGGACAGTCCCGCGACCCAGGCGCCCACCTGTTCGGCCAGGGTAGCGGCAGGTGCCCCGCCGGTCTGGATGTCCACGCTTCGCTTCTCTTCGAGAACGACCATCTCTGCCACCTTCTTCCTCGTCCAACCGCGCCGGAACTCATCGGGATCCCGGAAGTCGTACGCTAGCCGACCGTGCGGAGGGTGGCCCGAGAACGGCGCGGCTGCCATCGATCGGCAAGGGTCGGAATTGTCGATCCGGCTTTTCCAAGTGTCCCGGATCTCTGTTGAGGTTACGTTGTGGGAGTGCCGATGTTGTGACTGGAGATGGTTCTGTCATAGGCCCGCCGCATACTGGTGGGTAACCGCAAAGCACCAAGCGGTCCGTGTTTGGGTACCGACCGGGCCGGGCTGGGATCAAGCCGACCGTACGACCCCCGGTAGGGGAATGGCGGGACGCGTTTCGGCGCCGAGGCGGCGGCGGCCGGGGGGGGGGTCCCGCCGGAGGGGACCCGCCCGGCGGGTTTCGCGTTCTTGAGACCCCCGGGGCGGGGGGCGGTGTGTCCCCGCCGTAGGCGACCCGCCCGGCGGTTTTCGCGTTCTCGAGACCCCGGGGCTGGTGGTCCGGTAGTGGTTGCGGCTGCCGACACTCCGAAAATGTTGGAACGGGAACGGAGTCCGAGCCGGGGTGCGTCGGCCGCGGAGTTCTCGGCCTTGCTCCGGCGGCGCGGTCACTCTCCCGGAGGGAGCCGGATACATCCCAGGCCTTGAGGGGCGGCACGCTTCCATCCAGGCCTACCCCGACCGATCGACGTTTTCGCTGGTAGGTCAGGGGAGTGCCCGACTGGGGACGCCACCGAATCGCCCGGTCGCGGGGTACAGACATTCGACGTCTGGAGCACGTCATCAGGACCGGCCGCTGATGTTGGTGTGAGGAGTTGCTCGGTGCTCACCGCGGGCGGAGGGGCGCCGGCCGCTGATGGCGATCGCGTGTTTCAGACTATAATTCTGGTCATGTCAAAGGTTCTCCCCCTGTCAGAAGTGAAAGCCAAGCTATCGGAGGTGGTCGAGGAAATCCGGGCGACACATGAGAGAGTCACGGTGACACGCAACGGTCTTCCGGTAGTTGTGTTGCTCAGCACGGACGACCTCGAGGCCATCGAAGAAACCGTTGCCATACTGTCCGATCCCGCGGCTGTGCATGCAGTTGAACTCGGTCGGGCGGCCATTGCCGCAGGAGATGTCGTCACCCAGCAAGAGGTCCAAGCGGTCCGTGACCAACTCCGTCGAAGGATGGCGTGACCGACTCTTCTTGGGTTCTTGTAGTTGCTCGACCCGCACGGCGATCGATTGACCGCCTACCCGAGAAGATTGCCGTCGCGGTCGTCGACTACATCCTGGGACCTTTTCTCGAAAGGCCGCAGCGAGTTGGCAAACGGTTGAGGGGCGACCTGTCGGGACTTCACTCGGCACGGATAGGTGCATATCGCATCGTCTACGAGATAGATGTCGACCAGCACACGGTCAACGTGGTCCACATCGACCATCGAGCAGACATCTACCGACCGCGATAACAGCCGCGTACCGGAGTAACACAAGCCTGTCCGCCACCCCCGGTACCAGCCGTCTCGGGCAAGGTCGAGGTTGTATTCGAGAAGTGAGGTTGTGTTCGAGAAGTCCTCTGCCGTCAGGGGAGACCCGCTCGACCCGCCGAGATGGGAGAGTGTCGATGGGGGAACGCCTCCGGCCACACGATTCGTGCTGCAGAGGGTGGGGATGACCTGAAGGATTGCAACCAAATAGGCAGAATCCGGTCACTTGCAGTCCGGTCACTTCGGTCTCGGGGAGGCGCCTCGCTTCCCTTACGCCGACGAACGGCAGATGCTGGTTCGCATCGCGGTGAATCGCCGCTCGGTGGTCATCGGGCGACGTCCGTTGACCGCGCAACATTCAACCGGCCTAGACAGCAGGCCGCCGGCTGGTTTCCCGGTCGATGGCGACAACCCGGCGCTCCTTGTACGCCGGTCAGTGCCACTATTGGAGGACCGATGGTAACGACCGGAGGATAGAGGTTTCAAAGGGTGGCGTTGGAACTGGAGAGCCTTAGCAAGGCGATCGGCGCGCTCGGTGACCTCTTGGCCGTGGGCGAGGACCGCCGGCGTATGGAGCAGTTGACCGAGGTGGAGCAGCAGGGTCTTCGAGCAGGCGTGATCCAGTACTTCGAGTTCACCTACGAACTGAGCTGGAACGCCATCAAGCGATGGCTGCAGGAGGATCGTGATCCGTCCGTCACGGTTGGTGCGACCCGGCGCCATGTCTTCCGCATCGCAGCACGGGAAGGGCTGATCGACAATCCAGAAGGAATGGATGGAGTACACGTACGCCAGGAACCTGACATCTCACACCTACAAGCAGGAGATCGCCGACCGAGTCTACGGCGAGGTTCCCGGATTCCTGCGAGCGTCCCGAAAGCTACTCGCAACTCTCGACGACTCGAATGATTGACCTCAAGCCACAGCACTTGGACGAGGTGCGGCAGATCCTGGCCGAGCATGTACCGGGCTGCGAGGTGCGCGCTTTCGGCTCGAGAGCGAAGTGGAGCGCTCGCGAGTTCTCCGACCTCGACCTCGCCGTCGTCGGTGACGAACCGCTGGATTGGCGAGTCCTCGGCAAGCTTCAGAACGCCTTCGAGGAGTCCGACCTGCCCATCACGGTCGATGTGCTGGACTGGCACGCTGCATCCGAGAGCTTCCGAAGGGTGATCGACTCGGACTACACGGTCGTGCTGGCGAGGCTCGGGAGAGAGGAAACGGATCGGACCGGAGGGCAGGATCCGGTCGGATCATCGTCTCGATCAACCGGACAGCCAAAACTTCGACCCGCCGATCGTTTGTTGCCAAGCGATCGGTAAGGTCAAGGAGTCAGGGAAGGGGGGCCTTCACCCCAAACTCGCATCGTTGTTCAAGCCCGTCCCGGAGCGGACCGTCGGCTCATGGAGGGTCCGCATGATGGGCCGGCCAACCCGAGTGCGAGGAACGACCGGATGGTGCCCCGTCGATGACCTCCCCCGACCGCCACCTCCGAGGCCCCGAGCGCGTTCTCTCCTCCGCTGCGGGGATGTTCGGCCGATTGATCCCTGCTCCGGTTCGATCGGTGGTGAGAACACGGACCGTTGGCACATTTGCGGATATCCACCGGTATGTGACAGATCCAACCCTCTGGACGGAGTCATGGTCTCAACACACCAAAACCCGAAACAACGAATCAGGACACTAGGAGGGTACCGAGCAGTCCACCAGCGGCCTGCCAACCGCCGGCATTATTCCTGGGATGGCGGGCGGCAGGCCCGAGCAATCGTCATTGTTCAGCACCCTCCTAGTGTCCCGAGTGGGAAGTTCGTCACATAAGAGCGGGCTACACCTCCACGCCACCGAACCCCGAGAACGCGAAAACCGCCGGAAGGTGCCTCTTTCCTTGGGTCTCCCACCCCCGCCGCCACCTCCGAGGGTCACGGACGCGACCTTCTATCCCCTGTGCGGGCCGGTTCCGGACAGTATGAACCCT
>MKWU01001940.1_pt1 | contig 33359 bp, 25 predicted proteins | sample 809101 | NCBI WGS metagenome assembly MKWU01 (sample SAMN05860141, study PRJNA318959) | sponge metagenome | host: Aplysina aerophoba | place: Slovenia: Piran, Adriatic Sea, Gulf of Piran | collected 2013-05-07
CGGCCACGCCAGCGTCACGACCACGCACCGCTACGCCACCGTCGATCTCGACATGAAGCGGCAGGCGCTCGCGAAGGCCCGCCCCACCACCCGCGCCACCGCGGGGCCGGCCCTGTGGCGCACGGACGCGTCGGTGCTCGAATGGCTCGAAGCGCTCTGAGGAAGCGATCGGTAATGTGGAGTCCGGTGACCCTCGTGCCCTGGGAACGGCTGTCGTTCTTCGCTGCTACTCCACATTACCGATCGCTCAACATTAATCGAGGATCACGACGTCGAAGCGGGCGAGTTGGGCGAGCTTGCGGGCGAGCCGGCCCTGCTGCTGCGCCTCGACGAGCAGCGTGACCAACTCGGCTGCGGTCACGAACCGCACCCGGTAGTCGTACTGACAGCAGGCCATCCCCAACGCGATGGAAAGATGCGTCTTCCCGGTGCCGACGCCACCGACGTACACGACGTTGGCGGCCTCGGCGACGAAGCGGCAGTCGAAGACCGCCAGCACCGCCTCGCGGTCCAGGTCCGGTTGCGCCTCGAACGAGAAGGCGTCGAGTGTCTTCAGCATCGGGAAGCGGGCATCGTGAATGCGGCGTTGGATACGGCGCTCCCGGCGTCCGGTCACCTCCAGATGCACCAATTCGGCCAGGTAGTCGGCCGGCGCCTGACGCTGGCGGACAGCCTGCTCGGCCAGCGGCCGCCACTGCTCTGCGATCGTCGACAGGTACAGCGTCTTCAGGTCCGCGGCCAGGTGCGGGGGCTCGATAGTCGTGGGCGCCATCAGCAGGCGCCCTCCACCAGCGCGTCATAGGCCGCCAGCATCGGGACCGGCACCGTGATTTGCGCCAGCTCCGGGTGCACGTCCGACACCGGCGGGCACACCGGCGGCGGGCCGGCCTGCTGCTGTCGGAGAATGAGCCGTACCGTCTCCAGACGCGGCGACTGACGCTCGAGCGCGGTCGTCACCGCACGCTCGACGGCCGCAGCCGGATGCGTCTCCATCAGCCGCAGCATCCGGACCCACTCCTGATCGGGCTTGCGCGTGTGTCTGGCCAGCTCGTCCCGCACCTGCTGCCACACCGGCGCCAGCCGCCAGTCGGTCAGCGCCGTCGCCTCGGACACCGCCCGGTGCTTGCGCTCCAGCAGCGGCAGCACGTGGAACGGGTCGAGGACCTTCGTGCCCCGGCAGAACGCACGGCCATGCTGCGCCACCACGTCGGCGCCGACCGCGATCGCCACCCGGTCGTGATACAGCTTCACCCATACCGGCTGGTAGGCACAGCGGATCGGTACCGAATAGGTGATGTGCTCGACCCGCACATGCCCGAACTTGTCGGCCACCCGCGCGACGACGCGACACGTGGCGGGAAGGTGCTTGGGCATCGCCCGCAGGTGCTGTCGCTCCAGCGCCAAGGCTTCCTGTGCCGAGCGGCCGTCGTCGAGGTGGCGCGTCGGCAGGTCGGCCTCCAGCTCGGTGAGGACCGTCGCGTTGAGCGCCGCCCAGCTCTCGACCGCCAGCCGCGGCCGGAACACCAGATTGCGGACGTATTTCACACCCCCCTCCACGGAACCTTTCTCCCAGCCCTTGGCCGGCGCGCAGAACTCGGCCCGGAACGGATACCCGCCCCGGAACGCCTCGAACGCCTCGGTCAGCACGCGGTCCCGACCGGCCAGAATCTCCTTGACCGCCAGCGACGTGTTATCCAGCACCACCCGCTCGACCACGCCTCCAAAGTAAGCGAACGCCGACTCGATGCCGTCGAGCAGCGACTCGATCCGCTCGACCGGGTACGCCTTGGCGAAGTACGCATTCGAGTACGGCAGCGTCGCCACCAGGTACTTGACCTTGCACGGCGTCCCGGCGATGTCGACCCACGACTCGCCGAAGTCGACTTCCATCGTCGTGCCCGGAGCCACGCTGCGGTGCACGAAGGCCTCCTTCGACGTGGCACGCCTGCGCAGCGCCGCGACGTAGCGACGCACCGTCCGCGAGGAGACCGCACCAGCCAACGGCAGCAGCAACCGCCGGATCCGCTTCGCGGTCAACTTCGGGTCGTCGCCCAGCCACTGCGTGATCTGGTCCCGCCACGGGTCCAGGCTGCAGGCCCGCGGCGGCGACACCCGCTCCGGCGGCGTCGGCTGGTCCACGGCGCGGCGCACCGTCTTGACGTCCAGCTGCAGCCGCCGCGCAATCTCCTTCTTCGGTACCCCCTCCACCAGATGCAGGTGGCGGATCTCGGCCCACTGACTCATCCTGATCACCTCCGCGTCCTCCTGGCGATGTCGACGAGACGAACCGTGTCTCGTCTCTCGATTCATCGCCACAGGACCGCCATTTCGTGAGTGCTCAGGGGGTCCCTTTTCAGATGGCCATCGGGTCCCTTTTCATCTTGCCACTACCAACTGAATGCCCTCGCTGCGCTCGGAACGCGTCTACCTCGCGCACGGTCAGCCACGGCCGTCAACCCGCATTCGCGGGTCCTCCGCTACGCTGCGGCCCTCTGGGTGACTGCCGCGGCCGACCGTGCGGGAAAGCCCTTGCGGGCCAGCCGGAAGGCTGGCCCGCAATCTACTGCCGCCCGGTGTGACGTCGGAGCGCCGCTCCGCTGTCGCGGAGAACCACCGGCAACTCTCCGACAGAACCGCCAGGACCAATCCGGACGCCGGAGCACGAGCGCGAGAAGCCGGCTCACCTGGCGGTGGTCCCGACACGCTGCGGGTCGAAACAGGTGCCGTCGCGCAGCATCGCGCAGGCAACACTGAGCAGACGGTCGGCCACCGAGCGCAGGGCGCGCGCGTGTCCGTGGCCGCGGGCGCGTAGCGCCTGATACTTGTTGTGGCTAGCTGGATCGCGTTGCGCGGCGGTGCGAGCCCAATGGTAGGTAGCGTCTCGCAGGCGGCCGTCGGCCGCCAGCCGACGCGTCACGAGCAGGCTCTTGCCCGAACGCCGGGTGACCGGCGCCACTCCGCACAGACAGCGAAGGGCGTCGTAATCTCGCCGCTGTACGGCGTCGCTACCCTCGGCAAGCAACGTAGAAAGCACTTTGACGCCGATGCCGGGCACCGAGAGCAGGATGGCCGCGTCGGGTGGTTGTCTCGACAACGCTGGCTCTGCCTCCGCGGATGCGTCCGGGTCGTCCGCCGGAGCAGCCTCGGCGAGCTGACCGACCAACCCGTCGAGCGCACGGCGCGCGCGGTCGAGCTGGCGGTTGACCAGGACGAGGCGTTCGGCGACCAGCTCCACATGCGTAACGGCGGCTTCAACTGCGCTCGGCGCTACCTTGACAGCCGGCGCTCGTAGCTTATCGCGCAGCGTCGCGGCGTCAGTGCGGCGGATGCGGTGCTGCTTCAGCACCCGGGTCAGCGTCACCTCGCGAACGCGCTGGCCGGCGCGCGGCGTCGGCAGGCTCCGCCACAGGTCGAGTGCCCACGGCGCCGCGACGTCGCCATCAACCGCGTCGAGGAACTGCGGGTAGTAGCGCCAGAGCTGCTGTTGCATCCGATTCGCCAGGCGAACGCGCTCCCGCGTCAGCTCATCGCTCAGCCGCGACCACTCGCGCAGCTCTACGATGGTCGGGTCGGTCGGCTCCAACCTTCGAAAACAGTGCGGATCGGTACGCAACGCCGAGGCCAGCACCTGCGCATCCCGACGGTCGTCCTTCGCGCCCGCGGGCGAGAGACGATCGCGGAAGCGGTCGAGCTGCTTCGGGTTAATCGAGTGGACCGCGATGCCGTGCTCCATCAGGCTCTCGACCACCGGCCCGCGCGGCGTCTCCATCGCCACGCCCACACCCCCCCCCCCGCCCCCCCCCCCCCACCCCCGCCCGCCCCCCCCCCCCCCGCCGCGAACGACAGCAGCCAGTCCGCCATCTCCGACAACCCGGCACCGCCATGCTCGAACGCTCGCTCCCCGAGCACCGCCCCGGCAGCGTCGGTTACGCACACCTGATGCTTCTGAGAACCCCAGTCGACACCCACGAACCAAGCTGCCTGCAACGTGAACCTCCTCGTCTGGCGAATCGAACGGGCGCGCCAACGATGCCTGCCGATCCCTGTACCGGCGCTCTACGGCGCAAACTCCCCACGGGGCATCCATCGATGGCTGGCTGCCGGGGCACAAGTCCGAAGGAGGTGCTTGATGCACAGGGTGACTTTGGTAGCTCCCGGCAGCCTGCCCGACTTCACGCGACCAACCGCGCAAGGTCATTCAGAAGGTACAGGGTGACCCGACGCCCGCCACGGTGGGAGCAGCTTATATGGCCGAAAGCAAGCTTCCGGCCAGGAACTGACCGGAAACGTGAAGTGGCCTGAGGAGGGGCCGTCGAGACGGCGAATGATCAGAGGCACGATCTGGAGAACGGGCGACATGGCAATGCGATCCGGACGGCGCGGCCGCTCCCAACTCGCGACTGCAAGACGGCCCACTCTCCCGACGAATCACCGTCATGCGTGCACTGTCACGGGAAACCGTGATAATCACCGAATAGCAGCGTGACTCGTCGTCGAAGCGCCCTTCGATCGTTCGTCGTTTCGGCGGCCCACTCTTGGGCTGATGGCCGGCGGAGCCCGGTGCTCAGGGGCCACAGGTGTTGACGAACGCATGAGGGTTGACAAGGGGTCATTCCATAGCAGACCATGGAACGCTTCCCGGACACCGTTGACCACATCCTCGCATCCCCCGCTACGACTCCACGGTCCAACGCATCGACGGGTGAAGCGAGTGACGATCGACGACTCGTGGATGCGGATCTACGGGCTTCAGGAGCTGCTTCAGCTTCTGCGTAAGATCTGCAGGATCGGCGACTCGCGGTCGTAGCCTCGAGGGCGTAGCAGGCTGTTCCAAATGGAGGACGACTCCCAGGCTCTGTGTGGACAAGGCACGCTCTGCGATACGCTGCTCCGTCGCATCGTTGGCGTTGCACCGGCACGCGGCGAGGCCAGCCAGAGTGTCGCGGATCTTGGCTGCGACCTCGTCGGCAAGCTCGGCGACCTTGCTCCGGGGGTGACAGTGATAGTCCTTGACTTCGATCAACCATGTTCGGCGCGTCTCAACGAAGATGAAGTCGACGGCCTTCGCTCCGCCGCACACCTGCTCGAATTGACGCCGGTAGAAGCCCCAGTCGTCGTATCTGGAAACTTCCGCCCCGTCAGCCGGAAAATCGAACGTGAGGCGTCCCTCCTGCAGCCGTGGCATGTCAATCTTGCAATGTCAGATAGCGGTCGGACTGTTGAAGGTTCTCGTCCAGGAGAATCAGCGTCTGCAGCTCGTCGGCCACGTCGCCCTGTTCGACACGCACGCCGTCTGTTCCGATCGCAAGGGCGAAGTACCGGTGCTCGACATCCCCGAAGTCGTCGTTCTTCGACAGGATTTCCAGCTCCCGCAGCAGGAACAGGGAATGCGTCGCCAAGAATACCTGAATGCCGTCGCGGGCCAAACCGAGGATTGCGAGCGCCACCGACTTGATGAGCCTGGGGTTCAGGTTGGCCTCCGGCTCGTCCCAGAAGAGGTAGCCGCTGCCGAGCAGCGAGCCCGTGGCGATCAGGCGCGCGAGCATAGCCAGCTTCCGATGTCCTTCGGCCACGAGAGGCATCTCGATCGGGTTCCTCCCAAGAACCTTCAGATAGAAGCGTCCGTTCGCATCGAGTTCGACCGTGCCGCCCATCTCCCGTTCGATGGGATCGATCTGGGCCGCTGCAACCTCCTTCCTGGAATCTCGCGGCAGCGGCTGCCCGAGCAGGACGCAGGTGTCGCGGTGAATCTCGTCGAACTCCAGGTAGTGTCCGTCGTAGACCGCCACGAAGCCCGGGTACAGCGTCAGCAACTCGTGCGGCGGCAGGAAGACGGGAGCCTTCTCCTGCCAGGCAGCAGGACAGTCGTCGACGTTGACCTCACTCCTGTTCGCCGCCGCGAAGCTGATGGCGCAATCCAGTGCGGAGTCCTCGAATTCGAGCGCAATGCGGCAACGTTGCCGGCCGGTCCGTCGTCGCACCAGGCGCCCCAGCGACTCGGGTCGCATCACGTTGATCAGCTTCGTCGCCAGCGTTCTCTGGAGCGTCGACTTGACCGGCGTCGCAGAGGACGGCGAGCCGTTGCGTTCCGCGCCCGCGGCGATCAGGGAATAGGCCATCTTGAGCAGGTGCGACTTGCCGCTACCGTTCTCGCCGATGATGACGTTCACGCCGCCGCAGAAGCGGAAGTCCGCCGCGCGGAAGACGGTGAGATTTCCGACCGCGAGGTTCCTGAGCATTCATTCCCCCGGCGCAACCCCAGCGCGCCGTCCGGCATGTGGCAGCCGCAAACGGCGAGCGGCCTGACTACGCCTCGATAGGAAGCCCAACTCTTGGGCGCGTCGCGTCGCCTTGTCAACCTCGGCCGCGGTCAGTTCGCCCTCGATTGCCTGCAGTGCCGCCCGCGCAATTTCGTAAAGACTGTCGCCAAAGAGCGTCATCTGTCCATTGCTCTCACTCGCCACCTTGAACCACGCGTGCGCTTCCACGAGGTCGCGCGGCACTCCTTCTCGCAAGGTATACATTACACCGAGGTTGAACTGTGCCCGCGCGTCACCCTGGCCCGCCGCCTTGCGATACCACGCCGCCGCTTCTGCCGCATCTTCCGGCACGCCCTTGCCGTGGTGGTACATCCAGCCGAGGTTGAAGTGCGCGTTCGCGTCGCCGTTCTCGGCTCTCTTGCGAACGAATTCGACGTACGGTTCCACGTTCAATGGCACGGACACTTTCTGTTCGAGTGTGTTGTCACGGCGATACCACGCCACGGCCGCCTCCGCATTCTTGGGCACTCCTTCGCCGCGGGCATACATCTCGCCCAGAGCGATTCGCGCCGTCCAATCTCCATTCTCGGCCGCCCTACGGTACCATGCTACTGCGAGGTTAGCGTCCTTGGCCACTCCGGTTCCTGCCCTGTACATCTCGCCGAGGGCTCGCTGAGCGGACGTGCCATATACGCCGCTTTGGTCCCGTTGGGCCGCCTTCCGATACCACGCTGCTGCTCGCGCGGCGTCTTTCGACCCACCGAAGCCGAACAGATACATGTCGCCGAGACTAGATTCTGCTCCTGCATGCCCCTGACTGGCGGCCTTGTGGAACCAAGCAATCGCCAACTCGTCATCCTCGATAGAGCCGTCTCCGCCGGAGTACAAGTGGCCGAGATTGAATTGCGCCTGGACATGTCCTTGACTGGCAGCCTTATGGAACCACGCCAGGGTTTGCCCAGAGTCTGGTGGGATGTGCTCCCCGCGACCCGATTCATAAAAGCGGCCGAGGTTGTACTGCGCATCCAGGTGCCCTTGAGCGGCCGCTTTGCGGTACCATGCCAGCGCTGCCTCGGCAGCTTGCATCTGATGGTCGTCGACAGGCTCGTCTGTCGCGTCGTTGTCATACAGCCGGCCGAGTTGGTATTGAGCGCCGGCGTGTCCCTGATTGGCAGCCTTCCGGTACCACGCCGCCGCCGCATGAGCGGGCATGCCCTTGCGGCACAGCTCGCCGATCTCGAACTGCGCGTGCGCATGCCCCGAGTCTGCAGCTTTCTGGTGCCATGCTACCGCTGTTCCGCAGTCTGCATGCAGATCCTCCGAAGTGTCGTAGTAATCGTCGATTGCCCCGTCCTCGATCATGCAGGCAAGAGTCACCATCGCGTCTGGATTTCCCATATTCGCTTCGTCCAGCAGAACGTGCAGTGCCTGCTCGTCGCCTTCTCGACAAGCCTCGTCGAGCTTGTCGACCTCAGGGGCGCTCAGCAGCTTCTTGTCTTCGCCTCTACGCAGCGCCGAGCGCCACGCGGCGATCGTCTGCGGCCGATCTCTTGCCAGCAAGGCCAGTCCATGATCAATGGCTTCCAGCCACCCGGTCGAAGCGCCAACAACGCGTTTCGCCAGAGGCTCGCAGCAGTCGTCAAGCATCCGGTCCGGAGCGCTCGGTGGCGGTTCGCCGGTGAGAGCGCGGCAGGACACCGCCGCCAGTGCATAGATGTCGGTCGGCGGTCCCTGCGGTCCCTGGCTCGTGTATTGCTCGATCGGCGCATATCCGTCTGTCAGCACCTGGGTGTGAGTCCGCTGTTGCGACGCGACGCGCGCGGCGCCGAAGTCGATCAGCACCGGCTCGCCATCCGCCGCGCGAATCACGATGTTCGCTGGCTTGATGTCCCGGTGCAGGTAGTCATGGTCATGCACATGGGCCAGGCCGTTGACCAGCCGGTCCAGCCACCGCCGCCACTCGTCAACCGGCAGCCGCCCCCGGGACTCCAGAATCGAGGCCAGCGACTCGCCTTCCACGTACTCCATGACGATGTAGGCGGTACCATGCCGCTCGACGTACCGGTGCACCCGCACTAGGTTCGGATGTCGAAGCCGGTGGATGGCCCTCGCCTCCTTCAGGAAGCGATCGAGGCCCCAGTCGAAGACCTTCTGTTCGGTTGAGGCCACCACGCGCTGGCCATCGGTCCGTACGGCGATATCGGCGGGGAAGTACTCCTTGAGCGCCACCGGCCCGTCCAGCATGTGATCGAACGCGAGGTACGTGAGGCCGAAGCCGCCCCGGCCGAGATGGCGGACGATCTCGTATTCGTCGATACGGCAGCCCTTCGGCAACTCGTTGCGCACGATTCCGACTCTACATCAGTCGATTGGACCTGTTCAGGCACACGTGATTCAACGGCGTGTACGTGCCCCGTCAGTCATCGAAGATGGCCCGCAGAATCGTCACCGACAGCGACGCGTTCTCGTCCGCGCGCACGAACCGGCCGTCGCCGGCCTGGGCCACGCGCTGCATGAACGCTGCGGCGTCCGGATAGCCGGAACCAACAGTCATGATCGTGTCGACGAACACTGCCGAGACGGTGTGCCGGGCGCCGGGGCGGCGGGCGAAGCGCCCGGCGTCGGCGATGGACTGCCGACGCAGGTTTTCGTGCGCCGGGTTGTCGGAGATCATGACGATCGAGCGGTGCTCACTGTCCTGCCGCCAGTCCGCGTTGACGGCCGCCCGCAAGGCCTCCGCGTAGTCCTCGTCCGCCGTTACGTTGCATGCCGCCGAGCCGGGGCGCATCGACCGCGCGAACGCCGCCAGCCGCCGCACCGACTGCCGGTCGATGCGCTGGAGCGGGGCGATGCGCAAGGCTGGCTGCCGGCCGCATCCGTCCTTGAAGTCGATGATGCCGACGGCCGCGTCCTCGGTCAGATCGGCCAGCAACTCCGACAGGCCTGCGATTTCCTCCCGCAGGCTGGCCACCTCGCCGGTCATGCTGCTGGTCGTGTCGAGGGCGATGATGAGATCGATCGGCGGCAGCATCTGCACCGACGACGTCGCGGCATCGAGCGCCCGCGCCAGCTCGCGCTCGCGGGCGTGCGCGGCATCGAGCTCCGCCTCGGCCTGCGCCATGCGGGTCTGCAGCGCGGCCATCTCGGCAGGTGAGATCCGGTTCGCAGGATCCGGGGCGGGCGTTGCCGACGCCCGTTGCCGCGCCTCGTTCAGTGCCTGCGCCAGCTCCTGCTCGCGACGGCGTGCCGCCGCGAGATCGGCCTCCGCCCGGGCCGTCTGGGCACGCAACGCATCGAGCTCGGCGGGTGAGATACCGCTTGGCCGCGACGGATCGAACGGTGGGGTCTCCGGCGCCGCGGGTGCGTCGCCGGTGTTGGGGAAGTAGGGCAGCAGCACGAACGCGACGACGACGAAGGCGCCGAGCGCCGAGGCGAACAGATCGATCGCCGACACGCTGAAGATGCTGATCTCCCGGCGAGTCGGCTTCACGGGGCGACCCGATCGATTGACACGGTCAAGCGGACCGCGGCCCCGACGCGGATCTCGTCTCCGGCGGAGAGCACGGTCGTCTTGTCGGGCTCGATCTCGGTTCCGTTCACGAAGGTGCCGTTCGTGGAATGCAGATCCACGATGGAGATGCCCCGGCCCGTTGCGGCCAACCGGAAATGCTCTCGCGACGCCTCCGGGTGGTCGAGGACCACGCCCGCCTGCGCCGGGTTGCGGCCGACTACTATTCCGTCGCGCGACCCGAGCTGCTCGGCGCCGATCTTGACCACGACGCTCCGGCCGTCCGTGTCGGCTCCCTCCAGCAGGCAGGAGAAGGGCGCGGGGGTGACCGCGGTGGCAAGCTGTTCATCACTGGCCCGGCACGCTGCCTCGGATTCCGCCAACTGCATGCGGCGGCGCCTCGCAAAGCGCCACGCGACCAGGATCACTGCGAGCAGCGCCAGCGAGCCGGCGACGAGCGCCAGGTAGAACCGCCGTTGCTCCTCCGCCAACCGCCGCTCGAGAGTCGCCGCGCGCGCCTGGGCCTCCCGCGCCTGCGCCAGGGCCGTATCAGCTCGCTGCTCCAGGGCGGCCCGGGCGGCTTCCTTCTCCGCGGCTTCTGCCCGCAGGGTCTCGGCTTCCGCCCGCGCCGCGTCCCGCTCGGCTTGCGTGGCGTTCGCCTGCGCCTCCAGGACCTGAGCACGCTCCAGTGCAGCAGCGGCCCGCGCCTGCGCCTCGGCGGCTTCCTCCAACGCCGCGTTCGCCGCCGCCTGGGCTTGGCGCGCCTCCGTGTCCCGCTGCGCTGCAATCTCGGCGGCGGTGGCGACGGCGCGCACCATGTCTTCGTCGACCGTGGACGCACCGGGCTGGGCCGGGACGGCGTCCCACGCGACGCCGAGGACGATGCATGCCGCAACACCGATGCAGGCAATGCGGCGGGGCGAACTCGACCGCGTCACGCTCGACATCCGCTCTTCAGACTCCCGATGCTTCCGGCACTCCAGCCGTCCCGTCGCGGCGGCCGCACCCCGTCGCGGCGGGCCGCTCCCGGCGCACTGGGTGCCTCGATCAGCGCCACCGTGACGTTGTCCTGCGCCGGCGCGTCCTGTGCCTCAACGGCCGCGAGCAGCGCGTCCTTCACCGCCTCTGGCCCGTCGCACCGGCTGGCCGAGAAGATCGACGCGATCGCGCCTTCGTCCAGCGTGTTCAGGCCGTCGCTCGCCAGCAAGATCAGATCGCCCGGTTTCAGCAGTTCCGGCATCGGCGAGGCGTCTACCTTGGTGAGCGCGAAACCGACGAGCGCCGAGCGCAGCTCGTTCGGGTTCATACCCCTGGCCGTCGCCGGATCGATCTCGCGCATCGCGGCGATCACCGGTGCCATCGAGTGATCCTCGTTCAGGCGCTTCAGCCGCCCGCCGCGGCAGAGGTACAGGGGGGAGTCGCCGACGCTGATCCATTCGAGGCCGTCCGTCGTGACCGCCGCCGCTACCAGCGTGGTGCCCATGCCGTCGAGCGACAGGTTGTCCCGGATCGCGTCATCGATCGCCTGGTTGGCGCGATCGAGTGCTGCCCGCAGGCGGTCCGCCGGCCGGCCTTCCGTACCGTACGCCTCGATGAACGCGCGCACCGCGAGCCTGCTGGCCAACTCGCCGCTCGCATGGCCGCCCATGCCGTCCGCCACGATTACCACCGGATGCTGGCCGCCGGGATCCAGCGTCGGGCCGTCGACGAAACCGAGCTCGTCTTCCTGGACCTCGCGTTTGCCGAGGAATTGCCCGCCGGTGCGGCGCAGGCTTGGCGGAGCGGCGTCCGTCGCCGCGGCCCTCGACAACGCGGACCCGTCGCCGGCCGGCGCCTCCGGCCCACCGCGTGCCGGTTGCGCCTGCAGCCACCACATCAGCGCCACCGCCGGGATCTGCGCCAGCATGAACAGCGCCAGCAGGCCGATTGCGGCGGCGATGACCAGCACGAAGGCACTCGCCGCAGCGCCGGTATCGAGCGGCAGGAAGTCAGTCGGCATCGGGCCATGCGAAACCTTCGCCGCAGAACGGCACGAAACGCAACTTCGTCCGACCGACGGTGATGGTGGCGCCGCTGGCGAGCGGCATCCGTTCCTCGATCGCGGTGTCGTCCAGGTACGCTAGGTTCGTGCTGTTCCCCGGGGCGACGGAGAATGCCCGGTTCAGGGGATCATAGTTGACCCACAGATGCCCCCGGCGCGATATCCGCGTATCGCCGAAGGGCAGCGGGATACGGTTGTCGCCGTCCCGACCGAGATCGTTGCGCCCCACGCCGATCCGCAGGTCCCGTCCCGCGCCCGGCCCTTCGACGATTACGAGCCAGCCCGCCACCGGATCGGTCTCCTCCGAGCCGACCGCATCGGCAGGAACCGCGCCGGCGAGCCGTGTGCGCTGATCGTCGCGGGCCGCCTGTTGGCCGGCCGTCCCACCGGGTCGCCGGACGACCGTCGGGTCGGCGTATCCACCACGCCGGCGTCCTGCCTCCGGCGCAGCGCCGCCACCCTCACGACGCGCGGCCGGCTGGCCACGGTCGGACGCCGCGTCTTCAGCCTCCCGCTCCCGGCCGGCGCCCGGCGGCGTCACGGTGGTCCTTTCCTCGACAATCCGGCCGTCCGGGGTTCGATACACGGGCATCGCGGTGCCTTTCACTCGTAGAGCCGGTTGATCAGGTTGTCGAGGCAGTACTGGCCCGCCCGGTTCAACGCGCCTTCCTCGCGCGCCTGCGTGACGTTCTGGGCCAGGACCAGCACCGCCGACTGCACGAGCGCCAGCATCGTCGTGTAGAAGGCGACTCCCAGGCTGCGGGTGAGCTCGCCCAGCAGCGCCGGATCCTGAAAGTCGTCGGCAGCCCCTGCTTGGTCCAACGCCGCCGCGATGCCGACCACAGTGCCGATGAAGCCGATGGTCGGAATCACCCATACCAGATAGCGGAGCAGACTGTACTTAGTGTCCACCTCATGCTGCATCAGGTCGAGCGACGAGTTCAGCAGCGCGTTCGCGCGGGCGGTAGACTGCGCGCTCTGGAACTGTAGGATGCAGCGCGAGATGAGCCGCGGCAGGAAGAAGTCCTCCTGCCCCCGCACGCGAGTGCGAATCGCGCCGAGGTCCCGCAACCGCAGCATCGTCTCGTCGTCCTCGGGCAGCAGGCCCTCCTCGAGCTGGAGCGCCTCGACGCGGGCGCGCCGGTGGCGCACCGCGACCTCGGCCAGCGCGCCGAAGAAGATCAGCCACATCAGGTTCTGGATGGTGAACGGGTAGTCGAAGACGGTCGAGTTGCGGTCTAGCAGGAAGGCGGCAGTGCGGCCGTCGGTCAGGAGGAGGCTCATGACACCGATGAAGCCGATCGCGCAGACCACGGACACGGTCCACGCGGCAAGACGGTGGTGCAGCTCGTCCGTGCCGTTCATCGCGCGCATCTTGTCTGCGACAGCTGCCATTGCGGAAGCGCACGGGGCAGTTCGTTCTGACAGCCCGGCGAAGGGCCACGCGCCCGGTGCGGTCACGTGGGCCGCGCCGTGTCCCACGGTTCCGACCGATCACTCCCTGCGCGGCGAATGCGGCGCCGCGAGTCGCAAGTGTATTCTGGCAGAACAGAACATCGAGGAAGGCGGTGCAGGCGAAGAGTTCTATCTTTGGCTGGTCGCTGGGCTGAGCGTCGAAGAACGCCGCCCGAAGTTCATCGTCCTGTGCCTGGACAGCCGTCGCGCGGGCGACCTCGGGGCAAAGGGCAGCGCCGCCTGCTTGACGTTCTGATCCTCGATGGTTGACCACGCCTTGGCCAATTGTCTGCCGCGCAGGGCCTGATCGGCCGTCACGGCGGATCTGGCGCTCAACTCGGTGAGCATCGTCTCGACCCAGTCGCGGCCGGGGTCGGACACAGAGGACAGGCCGGCGCCATCGGCGCCCGGTGCCCGGAACAGGCCGTAGCCGGCACGTGTCTTCGCGCCCGCGCCGCGCGTAGTCAGTGCATCTACCAGCATGCGCTCGGTTGCGTCCAGCCAAGGGGCCGGCCCCTCGATCACGAACAGAAACGTGCCCCGCACCGCGACCTGAGCATTGGGGACCGGGCTGTCGAAGTCCGTGGCGGGCTCCGTTCCGTCGCTGCCGTAGTAGCCCGGGTGGTGCGTGGTGACCACTTCTTGCACCAGCGGGCGATTCGCGCGAGCGTCTGTACGTCCGTCGTTGGTCGCTCCCTTCGCGGCGGCTGGCTCGCCGGGCAACGTGGGGTGGTTGGCCGAACCCGGTTTCCACCAAGCGTCGTGGAACGTGATCAGTCCGGACAGCCCGGCTGGACGAATGCCGTCGGCCGGCGTGCCGAACAGTTCGGCGATGACGGCGTGGTCCGCGCCGAGCCGGTCGCGGGCGTGCGCGCGGACGACGCCTCTGATGCTCGAACCGGGAACGCAGGGCGCGCCGTGGGCGTGGCTGATGACGCACCCGGTCTCCAACATGCCGGCGCCGGTCAGTCCGATGAACAGGCGTGTCCGCAGCGCGAGCTCGACGGATCGGAAACGGGTCGCATCGCCAGTCGCCCGCCGCCACCGGCCGTAGGCGCGCTGGTAGAACCCGCCGACCGTGCTCTCGCACATACGTGAGACGTGTTTGGTCTTGATTGCCTGGTCGCCCGCGCGGTGCTCCGCCAAGCCGCGTTGCAGCAGCAGGCCAGGATGAGGTTCAGCTTCCCGCGCCGCCTCGTACAAGGGGCGCAGCGCCTCGCGCATCAGCCGCGTTCCGCTCACCGTGCGCCTCCGCTCGTCGGGTCGGCGCTGGCCGGCCCGGCGTCGCCGTCGACTTCGTCACCGGTGCTCTGCTCGCCGGTCGAGTCAACCCGCAGCACGCCCTGCGCGTAGCGCTTCAGCCAGCCTGCCGCTTCCAGCGCTTGGCGTGTAAGGAGCATGGTTCGCTGGAGGTTCCCGGTGATGATCTCCTGGTGCAGGCCCTCGCGGTCGGCGGCGGTCGTCGCGCCCGCGGCGTGCAGAATCCCGCGCAGATCGTCGAGCAGCGCAAGGTGCTCACGGTTGCCTTTGGCCAGCAGGAAGCCGGTGGCCTGGGCGAGGCCGCTCTCGAGGATCATCCCCGGCAGCCTGTGAGCCAGCGCGCCGTAGCGTTGCTTCGCGTTGTTCTCGTCCTCGCGGTGGCCTGCGACACGCTCGTACGCGGCTGTCGCAACGTTGTGCGTGCGGACCCTCATATCGGCGCCTCTCGGGAAGGTCGTTGGTCTCGTCCACGGCAGAAGTCGTGCATGCTCATGACCTCCCCCCTTCCGATGCGCCGGTGCCGGCGAGGAAGCGCACCAGCCCGCTGCCGACGCCGGCGTGACCGCCGATCTGCAGCAGCGCACCGTCTCCGGGTAGGGCGCGCGCCAGGGCGTCCGCCGAGCGCGGATCGCCGGCTCGGTTGGAGTCCGAGAGTGCGTAGACGCCCCACAGCACGGCCTCGGCGGGCAGGAACTCCTCGTACCACAGCGCGCCCTTGCTGACGGTGCCGGTCTTTGGGTCGACGGCGATGCGGGCGCGCGTCTCGGTGGCGGTGTCCGCCAGGAAGCTCATGACCGTGTCCGGCAGCAGGGCGACGCGGCTGACGAGATCGCGCTGGCTCTCCGGGTCGCCGGGGTGCACCACCCGCGCGATGTATTCCGCCCACACGGTCAGTGCGGCATCCGTGCTCGCCGTCAGATCCAGATCATCCAGGACCAACGTTCCACCGGCGAGCTCGTCGGGGGTGGCGCCCTTCGACGGCGTGCCGGATCGCACGGCAGCACCGTCCCGACCGCGGACGCGATTGACCGACGCCGCCGTCACCTTCGCTGTGTCCGTATCGTGTTGGGGAAGCGACTGCTGCGGCACGACCCCGGCGCGGGTCAGATCGCGGGCGTAGCGTCCCAGAATGAACGGGGAGGTCACGTAGCTGACGATGCCGGCCAGACAGCGCACCGGCAGCAGAAGCAGGTGGGCGTCGCCGATCGACAGGGCTCCGGCGAAGGCTTCCGAATCACCGCTGATCGAACGGGGGCCGAACAGGGTCGCCGCGTCACTCTCGGCCTGCCCACCGCGGTCCGCCACCTCCTGGCGCAACACGCCACGCAGCGACGAGCCGGGCACGATCGGCAACCGGGTGGCCCGCGCGCGGGCTATCGGGAGGTCGACCACGCCCGCGGACTGCCCCGTTCCGCAGTGCAGGGCCGAGAGGGCGTGAAGATGGAAAAGTCTCGCTTGCATGGGGCTGTCGGACTCCCGGAGCATGGTTGCCGAAACGTCGGCGTCTCACTCGTTCTCACGGTTCACAGCGCTTCGCCGCTGGCGTCCAGGGACTCGGCAGAGCGAGCCCGAAGCCGTCGCGCCGGTCCTGGTCTTCGTCGCTGACGAGCCAAAGGGAACGGAACGTCTCCGGATCCCCGCCACCGAGGATGCGGAACCAGTAGACGGCCCCTGCCGGGGCCAGTTTGCGCGTGGCGCGTGGCGCGCGGCGCGCTAGATCCCAACCCGAATGGGGTTACCAGCGTTCGACTGCTGCCGCGCACAGGCGCAGGCGCAGGTCCGGTGCGTCGGGTGGACTGCCGGTCAGGTCGGCGTCGAGCCATCCCGGACGGTAGCCGCCGGAGAAGATGCCAGGCGTCAGCAGCGTCAGGCATAGACCTTCGGCCTTGGCGATGTGTTGCGGCCAATCCGGCGGCACCGTCGGCCAGACATCCTCGGGTGCCGGTTCCAGGACCGCCAGGCGGCGCTTGCCACCGAGGTGGACCAGTGCCCCGCTCAACGGTTCGCCGAAGCGCACCAGGAGCCGCATCCCCGCGACCGACGCGTCGGTGCGGCCCAGCGCATCACCGCCGGGTGGGTATCCGGGTGCTGCTTCGGAACCCGCCGCGACCGCGTTCAGCTTGTTCGTCCGGAATGCCGCGGGAGCCACGTCGAGATCCAGGCCCTCGGTCTGGAAGAGCTGCCCCGAGGCAGAAGCGCCGCTTCGCGGATCGATGACCACGTGCGTCCGGCGGTCCACGGCGGACGGCGACCACCCGTTACGGCGCAGTTGGCAGTGGGGGACGGGCTCTCCATCCCGAAAGGCAAGCAGGTCCTCCCATTTCCACCAAGACGGACCCGAGCCGGGCTTGCCTTCGACCTGTTCGGCCAGGCGCACAGGCAGCAAGCCCCTGGGAAGATCGGTGTCACAACCGACGTCCAGGGAAAACGGCTTCGCCCGCACACAGCGCGCCTCGTCGTGTCGACCGAAGTACAGAGCGTCGGCCGGTCTCGGCGCCAGCACGTGGTTCGCAGGATCGAGCAGCAGCGGTCCGGCCGCCGTTCGTCGCGCGAGGGAATGCACGTCGGCGCGTTTCTCCGCCGGCGCGTCGGAGGCGAACGAACGGCCGGCGGCGCGCGCCGATGCCGTGCGCAGGCAGCCGGCGACGGTCGACGGCGGCGGGAAGCGGGCGGGATCCGCGTCCGACTGCGCGTTCATCGGCCGACCCGAGCGCACGATGATGGGCGAGAGTGGCTCGATCGTGACGACGGCGCTGGGTTCTCGGCGTGTCGGAGCGTCGGGTTTGTTCGCCGTGTTCGCGTCTGGGTGCTGTTCCACCAACCGCTCCGCAGGGATCGTGGCCGCCCCGGCCGATTCGCGGCGCTGATTCGCCTGCGCCGATTCCTTCTCCCTCTGCCGAGTCTCCTTGCGGTAGTTCCGCCGGGGCTGCCGCCGGCCCTTCTTCTTCCCCTTCGGCGGGCTCATTGCTGTTCTCCCAGCTCGTTGGCAGTGCGGGCTGAGAACCAGCGCGCGATGACGAGGGTGTCGGCCAGCGCCGCCAGCGATCGGGGTCCCGCCGCGTCCAGTTTCCGGACACCATCACGCCGTTCCGCGCGATCGCCGCCCCCGGCCTGTTCCCGGATGAGACGGCGCAGATCGTCGGGGATGGCTTCTTTCCCACCGTCGCGGCGCGCCCGATCCAGCAGCCGTTCGACCTCGGCGGCCTGCATGCCGCGTGCAGTCTCGGAGTGGTCGGGCACACGGTCCAGTCGCCGAACCCAGTCGAGATGGCGAACGATGTCGCGCAGCTCGTACGCGACGCGGCTCGGCAGTTCGCCGGCCCGGTAGGCGGCGGTGAACCGCTCCAGCGCGCCGAACGCAGTCTCGTCAATCCATTGAGCGCGCCAGCCGATTTCTGCCCCGGAGCGAACGCCCAGCCGGATCGCCAGGGCGTGCCTCGGCGTCGTCGTGGCGTCACCCTTCGCGTCGTGCTCTGCCCGTTCGGCGCGGTCACGCAGCCCGCTCAAGGGTTCCATGACGTGACCGATGCCGAGGCCGACGGACAGCGTGGGGCGCTCGCCGGCTGGAAGACCCATGTCGCCAGCGATGTCTCCCAGGACCCGCTCGAATTCGCACGCCAGACTCCGGGAGCAGGCTACCGCCTGGGCGAGCGGGAGCAAGGCCAGCAGGTCGTCGCCGCCAGCGTAGACGGCATGGCCCCGGTGCTCGCGTACGATACGGCGCACTCCTGAAGCAAAGCCGCGCAGGGCACGCGAGATGCCCCGTGAACGGTCTGCGTTCTCCGCCATCGACAGCAGTTGCCCCATCCGGTCGCCATCGGCCTTGAGGACGGCCGCGTACGGTATGGGCGCGCCGAACCGCGTGCCGGCGGCGTTCTTCTCGTTGTCGATCTGCCGCAGGCAATCGCGAAGATCGCAGAGTGCGTCCACATGGGTGCGGGGGCGCTCACCCTGCTCACACTCGCGCCGCACGCGCGCCAGTTCGTTCTCCAAGCGGAAGGCGTACAGCAGGTGCCCGTCGAAGGGCAGCCGGTCGTAGGCGCCATCGTTGCCGCGAACCCGTGTCGCCAGATCCACGTCAACCAGCGGTTCGTAAACGGCGCGCAGGCGGCGTACTGCGTCGTCCGTGAGCTGTTCGATCCAGGTGTCCGCCGCGATGCGCGGCCACGCGGTGAACTGCTCTGCGTCACCGCCCATACGCTTGATCACGCCGAGGGCGTCGAGCTGCTCGCCGCCGCGGGAGCCCCCGGCGAGTCCGGTCGTCAGACGGAGCTTCCGGCTGATCCGGTCGCCAACCGACCACGCGGGCAGCACGGTCTCGAGGGCGCCGTCAAGCGACGACTTCGGCAGCCCCGGGCCCGACAGCGGCGCGCAGGGGCGGAAATCGCGTGTCGCCTTGCGGGCGGCCAGCGCGGTACGGAGCCGTTGACTCGCCTCCCGGTAGCCACCGGCGGCGGGGATGGAAGACCATGCGGCGAACCCTTCCAGAACGTCATCGATCTCAGCGTCCCAGACGTCGTCGCGCAGCCGCCAGCCCCAACTTCCAATCTTGGCACGCACGGACTCGCCGATTTCCTTCACGCGGGCGGCCGCCGCCGCTCTTGCGTCCCGGCAGAGTGCGCGAGCGGCGGCATCGCTGGACAACTCGACCTCGGCGCGCAGTACGTTGGCGATGTTGGCGCCGCCGGGCAGGTCTTGTGGTTGCAGGTCGCTCGGATGCTCTGGGCAGGGGAAGATCAGGCAGTTCGGATGCTGTTCGTGAAGGACCCGCGCGGCAGCCCGCGCCGCCTCCGACAGCAGCCACGATCCGGACCACAGATCGCGCGTGCGCCGCGCGGCTCCGATCAGGCTCTGCACCGGTCCAAGCGACAGCGTGACGAGGTAGCGCGCCATCAGCGTCGTCCCCGTTGCGGGCGCGTCCGGTCCCCCCGAGTTCGTTCCCGGTGAGCCCGCTGACTTCCGTGCTCGAAGTAGTGCATGAACGCGGACAGTACGTCGCGACCCCATTCGCGCAACGGTTCGATCTGCTCCGCCTTCTCTTGCCGCTCGCCGGGTTCCGGAGGCCACGCGGGGAACGCCGGCCATTCACTCTTTCTGGAGTCTTGCTGCCCGGCAGAGGGCATCGACTGCGGGTCGAAGCCCACGGATATGCTCACACGGTCTCGCCAGCCGGGCAGCAGCAGGGCGAGCGGGCAGTACCCTGCGCCATCGAAGTACGGCCGCAGGATCAGCGGGCTGGCCATGCGGTCCGGATCCTTCGCGCTGCTACCTTCTGGAGCCTTGGGAACCAGCGTCGGCCCCTTGTCGTTCGGACCCTTCGGATCATCGCGATCCTTGAAGTGGAAAACCATCGGCAACCCGAACGCGGCGCGCGGGTAGAGGTCTTCCACGGGGTGCCTTGGCTCGTGACGTGGTGTCCACTGGCCCGTGAGACGGCGGATGGCGTCCGATTCAGGCCAGCGGCTGCGTCCCGGGCGGTTCGGCCTGCTGCCGGGATTGCGCCCCACCCCCGGCCCCTGCCGGAAATCCCTCAGAGCTTCGACCGCACGTTTCCATGCAGTGATCGGCTCCGCCCTCGGTTGGAGGGACAACTCACCGCCCCGCTCGGCGACCTCTTCGCGCGAGACCGGCTTCACGTCTGCCACGTCGCTCGTCACCGCGACCGCGCCCAGTCCGCGGCGGGTGCGTGCGCCCACGCCCCCGAAGCTCGCCCACCACCGCAGCGCTTCGACGACCTGTGTTCGTTGCGCCGGTTTCGTCTGGCGGTCGAAGCGCAAGGTCAGGTCGAATTCGTAACCGGGCGCCAGGACGTCGGGGACATCGTCTTTATCGAGAATCAGGGAATAGGCAGGGAAGTCCCGCCGCTCTCTGGACTTGATCAATTGGCTCGACTCGATCGGAGCGGCCCGCACCTGCAGCGCCACCCGGCTCGCTTGCGGCTTGTCGCCGGAAATGCCGCCCCACAACTCGGACTCGTCACGGAAGACTGCCCTCGATGGTCGGCCGCCGCCGTAGCGCAGCCGCCACCAGAAGCGGAGTTGCCCGCGAACGGTGCTCGGACGGATGGGCATTTCGCGGTCGACCTCGCCCGGCTTCACGCCGCCACCGTACATCGGCGTTACCAGCGTGCAGTGTGCGGTCACCGGCGCCAGACCCGCGACCGGCACCGCTGCATCCCATGCCGTGAGCGCATCCTCCGGGCGGATCTGCGGATTCGGTTGCCTTCTCATCGTTGTCGGATTCCGGTTCGTGCGCCGTTCCAACCGCGGGAACGCACTGCGCGATCCCTATCGGCGCGCGACCACCGCGCCTGTATGCCCGGCGCGGACGGAGGTGTGCGGCGAGCGTCAGCGCGTCGCGCAACCTCGCTTCATCGGATCCGCGACCGGCCACCCGCTGGCTGGTTCTCCCAACCTAAGCTGCTGTGCACGCGGTCCGACAGGTGCGCTCGTCGGCCAACGGCTCCGAGTCACGCCACCCAGCCGGTGGAAGGGCTTCCGGCGAAAATCTCTCACAACCCCCGTCGTGAATCTGACTTCCCCGGGCGGTGAACGCCTTCTGCGAGCCGTTCGGGATCGAGGCAAATCACTGCCCGCAACCGCGATCTGCCGACCCGTGCCGAGCTGGTACGTGGAAGCTGGCCGAGAGAACGACTACCATATCGCCGCCCCATGCCGGCGAATCAACTGACCCTGAAGAACCTGAAGTCCGAGCTCTGGAGATGCGCCGAGATTCTCCGCGGCAGCGCCGTCGACCGGACGGACTGGAAGGGCTACATCCTCCCCTTGCTGTTCTTCAAGCGGATCAGCGACGTCTGGGACGAGGAAACCGCCGAGGCCCGTGAGATCTTCGGCGAAACCGACGTTGCCGACTTCGCGGAGCTACACCGCTTCACGCTGCCCGACGGCTGCCACTGGCAGGAGGTCCGCGAGACGGCGAGCAACGTCGGCGCCGCGCTGGCGCGCGCGATGCGAGCGATCGAGCGTCACAATCCCGAGACCCTGACGCGCGTCTTCGGCGCAGCCGACTGGGGCAACCGCGAGATGCTCGGCGACGAGCTGCTCAGGGACCTCATCGAGGGCCTCTCCAGCGTGCCGTTGGGCAACGAGACGGTCGAGTCCGACATTCTGGGCGACGCCTACGAGTACCTGATCGGCAGGTTCGCCGACATCACGCGGCGCAAGAAGGCGGGTGAGTTCTACACGCCGCGGAGCGTGGTGCGGATGATGGTCGAGCTGCTCGATCCGCAGGAGGGCGAGAGCATCTACGACCCGGCCTGTGGCACCGGCGGCATGCTGCTCGGCGCGATCGAGCATGTCGAGCGAGCCGGCGGCGACTCGCGGACCTTCTTCGGGCGCATCTTCGGCGAGGAGAAGAACCTGACCACGTCGTCCATCGCGCGCATGAACCTCGTGCTGCACGGCGTCGAGGACTTCCGGATCGAGCAGAACGACACACTCCGCGACCCGGCCTTCACCGACACGTCCGGCGCCCTGGCGACGTTCGACTGCGTCATCGCCAATCCGCCGTTCTCGCTCAAGGAGTGGGGCCGCGAGGTGTGGGAGGCGGATCCGTGGGGCCGTGCCGCGTTCGGCCTGCCGCCGGCGAGCTACGGCGACTATGCCTGGGTTCAACAGATGGTGGCGTCGATGGCGGAAGACTCGGGTCGGATGGCGGTGGTGCTGCCGCAGGGCGCGCTGTTCCGCAAGGGCGCGGAGGGGCGTATCCGGCGGGCACTGCTGGAGCAGGATCTGATCGAGGCGGTGATCGGGCTCGCGCCCAACATCTTCTACGGCACGGGTCTCGCCCCGGCAGTGGTGACGCTGCGCCGCGCCAAGCGACGCGGTCGACGGCGGAAGGTGATCGTGATCGACGCATCGAGCCTGTTCCGCAAGGGTCGGGCGCAGAACTTTCTCGACCCGGCGCATGCTGAACAGATCGTCAGGTGGGTGCGGCGTTTCCGGGACGTGGAGGATCGGGCCAAGGTCGTCTCGATGGAGGACATCGAGGGCGAGGACTGGACGCTCAACATCTCCCGCTACGTGCTGCCGCCCGTCGGCGACGACGTGCCTCCGCTGCCCGAGGCGCTGGCGGCCTTCAAGTCGGCGTTGACGGAAGCCCGCTCCGCCGAAGAGCGCCTGCGGCGCGTGCTGGTCGAGGATGGCTGGTTGGAGTGACTCCATCGGGCCGGGCAACGGCCGAACGAGAGCACAGGAACGTGGCTGACGCGCATCCCTCCCCCGGACACTTGGGCCAGCAGGCGCTGGAGTCGTACCTCTGGGGCGCGGCAAACCTCCTGCGGGGACTGATCGACGCCGGCGACTACAAGCAGTACGTCTTCCCGCTGCTCTTCTTCAAGCGCCTCTCGGACGTGTGGGACGAGGACTACCGGCACGCCTTCGACGAGCCCGACGACCGCGGGTACGCGGAAGCGACCGCCAACGACCGGTTCATCATCCCGGCCGGGGCGCATTGGTCCGACGTCCGCCGTGCGGCGCGCGACGTGGGCCGGGCGCTGCGCAACGCGTTCCGCGCCATCGAGACGGCCAACCCGGAGCGTCTCGCCGGCGTCTTCGGGAACGCCTCCTGGACTGACAAGGCGCAGATGCCGGACGTGACGCTCAAGAACCTGATCGAGCACTTCTCGAAGCACACGCTGAGCCTCGCCGCGGTGCCGGAGGATGAGCTGGGCAACGCCTACGAGTACCTCGTCAAGCAGTTCGCCGACGACAGCGGCCACACGGCGCAGGAGTTCTACACCAACCGGACGCTGGTGCACCTGATGACCCAGATGCTCCGGCCGCGCCCGGGCGAGCGCATCTACGATCCGACGGCCGGCACCGGCGGCATGCTCATTTCCGCGCTGGCGGAGGTCCAGCGCAACGGCGGCGATGCTCGCACGCTCGGCCTCTACGGACAGGAGATCATCGGCACGACGGCGTCCATTGCGCGCATGAACCTCGTGCTGCACGGCGTCGAGGACTTCCGGATCGCGGTCGGCAACGTCCTGAGCGATCCTGCCTTCATCGAGCGCGACCGCCTGATGACGTTCGACGTGGTGCTCGCCAATCCGCCGTATTCGATCAAGACCTGGAACCGGGACGCGTGGCTCGACGACCCGTGGGGTCGCAACATCCTCGGCACGCCGCCGCAGGGACGGGCCGACTACGCCTTCTTCCAGCACATTCTCCAGAGCCTCGACCCGAAGACCGGCCGGTGCGCCATCCTCTTCCCGCACGGCGTCCTGTTCCGCCAGGAGGAGGCAGCGATGCGGCGCGCCCTGATCGAGCGCGACCTCGTCGAGTGCGTGCTCGGCCTGGGGCCGAACCTGTTCTACAACTCGCCGATGGAGGCGTGCGTCGTGGTCTGCCGGACGCGGAAGCCGCCCGAGCGCCGCGGCAAGGTGCTGTTCATCAACGCGGTCCGCCAAGTTGCGCGGGAGCGAGCGCAGAGCTTCCTGACGCCTGAGCATCAGAAGCGGATTCTGGCAGCGTACGAGGTGTTCGGCGACGAGCCCGGATTCGCCGCCGTCGCGGCCCAGGATGACGTGCTTGCCAACGACGGCAACCTGTCCATCCTCCGCTACGTTCGACGGAGCACTGATGCCGACACCCAGACCGGAGGGGATCTGCGGCAGGCCTGGACCGATTTCCACGCCGGCAGCGCGGCGTTCTGGCGCGTAATGGACGACGTGGTCGCGATGGTCGAGCGGATCGCCGCCGAGAACCAGTCCGATGGGTAGGGGCAGGCTCAAGCCCGGCTGGACACGGGTCGCCTTCGGGGATGTCGCGGTGTCCGTGAACGACCGAATCGACAACCCTCTCGATGCTGGCGTGGAACGCTACGTCGGCCTTGAGCACCTCGACTCCGACTCGCTCGCAATCAGGCGATGGGCTCCTCCGACCGCCGTGACGGCCACGAAGCTGCTCTTCCGACGAGGCGACATCATCTTCGGCCGCCGTCGCGTGTACCAGCGAAAACTGGCAGTCGCGGACTTCGACGGCATCTGCTCCGCGCACGCACTGGTCCTTCGGGCGAAGTCCGGAGTCGTCCTGCCCGAGTTCCTGCCGTTCTTCATGCAGAGCGACTTGTTCATGGAGCGCGCCGAGGCGATATCGGTGGGTTCGCTATCGCCAACCATCAACTGGCGAACGCTCGCGAGCGAGCAGTTCGCCCTGCCGCCGCTGGACGAACAGCACCGGATTGCTGCCACCCTTCGAGAGTGTGACCGCGCTACGCAGGCGCTCCATGGACTTGGCAAAGCTATGCGAGTAGCGCAGGCCAGCCTGTTCGACACCCTCCTCGCCGACTCCATCACGAGAAGCGTCCTACTTGGCAGCTTACTGACCGATGCGCCTCGAAATGGCTGCTCAGCCGTCGAAGCGTCCACTCCGACCGGGCATTGGGTACTCGGACTGGACGCGCTCTCGAAGTCCGGCTATCGTCCTGGCCGGCTCAAGCCAGTCCAGCGAACCACCGCCATGCTCAGCTCCGTGGTCGAGGCAGGCGACCTGCTGATCTCCCGCTCCAACACTCGTGACCGCGTTGGTTTACCGGGCATCTTCAACGAGGCTCGATGCGACGTATCGTGGCCGGACACGATGATGAGACTGCGCCCTGACCCATCCGTGGTTCGCCCTCACTTCCTGGAGCTGCTCCTCCGCTCGCAGTCGGGGCGACGCCAGATCGAACGTTTCGCGGCCGGGACGAGCGCAAGCATGAAGAAGATCAATGCGGATGCCATCCGCCAGTTGCCCATCGTGTTGCCGTCTTCCGACACCCAGGATGCCATGCTCCGGCAGGTCGGCGGCATGATGGCGGCCTGCGCCTCGGCGGAACGTCGGCTGCGCACGTTGAAGCGACTGCGCTCCACCGTGCTCTCGTCCGCCCTGTAGGCGTCCGCTGGTAGCCGTATCCAGAGGTGCGAGCGCTTCCGTCGCGGCGACGAATCATCGGCCGTGCATGTGCAGCCGGCCGGCTGATGGCCCGGGGAGGTCCACGAACGAACGAGGGCCAATCCGCGTGCCTGCGTACGAGTTCCCGGCTGCGCGGTTGGACGTCTTGCCACTCGTCGGTGAGGTACGGAACCCGGGAACATCCGGACGATGCTCCCTCCGCGCAGCCGCTTGACCGATGACGGGTCGTTGCGTACTTTGAGCCAATGGCGCACTTCGACCGGATCATGATCGAGCCCGGAAGACGGAGCGGCAAGCCCTGCATCCGTGGCCTGCGCATGACGGTCTCGGACGTGCTCGACTACCTGGCGTCCGGCATGTCCGAAGAGGAACTGCTCCGAGATTTCCCGGACCTGACGCGCGAAGACATCCGGGCCTGCATCGCGTTCGCCGCGGACCGCGAGCGGCGGCTGGTTGCGGTCGGTGGACGGTGAAGCTGCTCCTCGACCAGAATCTCTCGCCGCGTCCGCCCGACCTCCTTCGCGACGTCCGGTCCGATGTTGTCGCGTTTGAGCGCTCGGTCTGACGGTGCCCGGCGGGCTGCTACGAGGCGGCCCGCTCGGCCGCACGGTGCAAGTCCCAATCCGCCTGGAGGCGCATCCAGAACTGGGGGGAGGTGTCGAGTAGCCGTGAAAGTCGCATTGCAGAGTCGGCGGTGATCCGCCGTTTGTCGAGAAGCACCTCGTTCAGACGGTTGGCCGAGATCCCGAGGCGTCGCGCGGCGTCTACCTGCCGGAGTCCAAGCGGCTTGAAGAACTCTTCGCGCAGCATCTCACCAAGGGAAATGGCCGGTCCCGGCCAAGCCGGGTTCCTGGTGATAGTCTTCGACGCCGACCTCGTAGGCATGGCCACTTCCCACCGAAACGTCACGCGATGCTGGTCTCGCGGCAGTCGCCGAGCGTTGAGCGTATTCTGTAGCAGCCTACGCTCATGACCTTCACCGAGTCGAACACCGTCGAGGCCCTCGTCCGGGACATCCTCTGCGGTGGCGTCACCCACCATACGGCGGTCGGACCCGGCCTCGCGCGGCGGCACGGCGCGCTCTCCGGCCTCGGTTGGCACTACCTCGGCGCGCAGCACCTGCCGCGGCAGGCGCACGAGATCCTCGTCGAGGACCACGTGCGGGAGGCGCTGATCCGCCTCAACCCGGAGATCGCGCCGCAGCCGGATCGGGCCGACGACGTGCTGTACCGGCTGCGGGCCATCCTGATGGGCGTGCGGACGGACGGACTGGTCAAGGCGAACGAGGAGTTCGCGGCGTGGCTCGCCGGAGAGCGGTCGATGCCGTTCGGCGCGGACGGTGAGCATGTCACCGTGCGGCTCGTCGACCTCGAGGACGCCGAGCGAAACCAGTATGTCGTCAGCACGCAGTACACCGTCCGATCGGGTGCGAACGAGCGCCGCGCCGACCTGGTGCTGCTGGTGAACGGCCTGCCGCTGGTCGTCATCGAGGCGAAGACGCCGGTACGGTCGAGCCAGAGCTGGTTCGACGGCGCGACGCAGATCCGCGACGACTACGAGCGCAACGTGCCGGAGCTGTTCGTGCCGAACCTCTGCTCGGTCGCCACCGAAGGGAAGGAGCTGCGATACGGGTCGATTGGCCTGCCGGTCGATCTCTGGGGACCGTGGCGAGCGGACGACGACGCAGGCACGCCGCAGCTCGAACGGGTCAAACGGACCGTCTCGTCGATGCTCCGCCCGAACACGGTTCTGGATCTGCTGGGCAGCTACACCGCCTATGCCACGGGCAAGGGGAAGCGGCGAGCCAAGATCGTCGCACGCTACCAGCAGGTCGAGGCGGCGAACCGCATTGTCGAGCGGGTCGTCGCCGGCCACCCCAAGAAGGGCCTGGTCTGGCATTTCCAGGGTTCCGGCAAGTCGCTCCTGATGCTGTTCGCAGCGCGCAAGCTGCGGCTGCATCCGGCGTTGGGGAACCCGACGGTGATCATAGTGGTCGACCGGATCGACCTCGACACGCAGATATCCAGCACCTTCCACGCGGCCGACGCGCCGAACCTGGAGAAGGCCGACAGCCGGGCGGATCTCGAACGGTTGCTCGCGCAGGACGCCCGGAAGATCATCATCACGACGATTTTCAAGTTCGGCGAGGTGGACGGTGTTCTGAACGACCGTCACAACATCATCGTGCTGGTCGACGAGGCCCACCGTTCTCAGGAAGGGGACCTCGGACGGAAGATGCGGAGGGCGCTCCCGAACGCGTTCCTGTTCGGATTGACCGGGACCCCGATCAACCGCGCCGACCGAAACACGTTCTTCGCCTTCGGCGCCGAGGAGGACGAATACGGCTACCTGAGCCGCTACGGCTTCGAAGAGTCGATCCGGGACGGCGCGACGAAGCCGCTGCACTTCGAGCCGCGGTTGCCGGAGCTGCACATCGACCGGGCCGCCATCGACGCCGAGTACCAGGAGCTGACCGGTGGCCTAGGCGATCTGGATCGGGAGCAACTCTCGAAGACCGCGGCCCGCACGGCGGTGCTGTTGAAGACGCCGGAACGGGTCGAGCGGATCTGCGCCGACATCGCGAAGCACTTCCAGGAGAAGGTGGCGCCCAACGGCTTTGGCGCGCAGGTGGTCACCTACAACCGCGAGAGCTGCGTCCTCTACAAGCAGGCGCTCGACCGGGTGCTGCCGGCGGAGATGTCCGACGTGGTCATGACCGTGAACAGCGGCGAGGAGGAGTACGCCGCCTACCGCCGGGACAAGGACGCCGAGGAACGGCTTCTGGACCGCTTCCGTAATCCGAACGACCCGCTGAAGGTCCTGATCGTCACATCGAAGCTGCTGACCGGCTTCGACGCTCCGATCCTGCAGGCGATGTACCTGGACAAGCCGCTGCGGGACCACGCGCTGCTCCAGGCCATCTGTCGCACGAACCGGCCGTACGGCGGGACCAAGACGCACGGGCTGATCGTCGACTACCTCGGGGTATTCGACGACGTGGCCCAGGCGATCCAGTTCGACGAGAAGGGCATCACTCGCGTCGTCACGAACCTCAACGAGCTGCCCGCCGCGCTTCCTGCCGCGATGCAGAAATGCCTGGCGTGGTTCGCCGGCGTAGACCGCACCGTCACCGGCTACGAGGGACTGATCGCCGCGCAGGAGTGCCTCCCGGACAACGAGGCTCGCGACGAATTCGCCGCCGACTACAGCTACCTCGCACGCCTCTGGGACGCGATCTCGCCCGACCCAAGTCTCGAGCCGTACGAAGCCGACCACGCCTGGCTGGGCCAGGTGTACGAATCGCTGAAGCCCTCCACGGGAACGGGCAAGCTTCTCTGGCACACGCTCGGCGCCAAGACCATCGACCTCATCCACCGGCACGTTCACGTCGAGGCGGTGCGCGATGACCTGGAGACGCTGGTGCTCGATGCCGACGTGCTCGATGCCGTACTCGGCACGACGGACCCGGAGAAGCAGTCGAAGGAGATCGAGATCAGGGTCGCCGAGCGGCTCCGTAGACACCTGCACGACCCGCGATTTCGCGCCCTCGGCGAGCGGCTCGAAGCGCTGCGGCGGAAGCACGAGCAGGGACTGCTGGTCAGCATCGAGTTCCTGAAGTCCCTGCTCGAGCTGGCTCGCGACGTGGTCGAGGCAGAGGGGACTGTCGAGCCTGCGACGCCCGAGGAACCCGGCAAGGCCGCGCTGACCGAGCTGTTCGAGGAGGCCCGCAACGACCGTACGCCCATCATGGTCAAGCGGATCGTCGACGACATCGACGAGATCGTCCGGCACGTCCGCTTCGAGGGCTGGCAGACGACCCACGCGGGCAAGCGGGAGGTGAAGAAGGCGCTCCGGAAGACGTTGCTCAAGTACCGCCTGCACCAGGACCAGGAGCTGTTCGACCGGGCCTACGGCTACATCCGGCAGTACTACTGACGCTCGCTCGGCAACGCCGTCAACCTGCGCCGGCTGCTGCGACCCGCCATTTGTGGGCGACGGCGAATCAGTGACCCCAGTCGCCGCCGGTCGCCAAGTTTCGGCGTATTCGGCGTAGAGAGAGTTCGCCCTCGAACCGAGGTGCCCTGCCTCGCGGGGGGCATCAATGTCGCTCGCACGGTCGCATTCGTCCTGGAACGGCTAGATGCGTCCTATGCAATCAGAATACGAATTGTACACGTGACTGTACACGGCTCTACGAGACCGCACTCACTGGATATTTCGGTGAAGTGGAACAGCGATTCCGCGGATCTGGAACACGGATTTCGGCGAAGTGGAATGCTCATCGGAGCGTAGCGACGTTGCTCAGTCAGTTCCCTCCCATCGGTGTCGCCGCGGATCGTCGAGATCCTACTCGTGATCTCGTGTTCGAGAGTACAGACGAAAGTGCCTGTGGGTCGTGTGGGCGGCGCGGGCGCCGTCCAAAGGGTGTGGGAAACGCGCTCTCGCTGACGGTCCAGTTCGGCTGAGCGTCTCGCGCGCGTTTTCCATGCCCTGGCACGATCCACAGGCGGCTCGGACCCGCTGCGACCTTCCGGTGTGGCGGGGGTGCGAGGGTTCGGGTTCGTCGCGGTCTGGCAGTTGCCGGTCGCGTGCTCATGCGGTCTCCTTCTTGCGCTTGCCCGGCGCGTCGTGTGTGCGTCGCATCGAGCGGCCCTTCAGTTCGATGCGGTGTGCGTCGTGGAGCAGGCGGTCGCAGATCGCGTCGGCCTGGTTCGGGTCGCCGATGACCGCGTGCCAGTCGGTCACCGGCAGTTGGCTGGCGATCAACGTCGAGGCGCGCTCGGCGCGGTCCTCGATGACCTCGGTCAGGTCGCGCCGCTCGGTGTCGCGCAGTGGCGCGAGCATCCAGTCGTCGATGGCGAGCAAGTCGAGCTTCGCCAGTCGGGCGAGCAGCCGCGCGTAGGAGCCGTCGCCGCGGCCGACGGCCAGTTCGTGCAGCAGGCGCGGCATGCGGACGTAGCGCGCGCTGAAGCCGCGGCGGCACGCCCGCTCGACGAAGGCGCAGCAGAGAAAGCTCTTTCCGATCCCGGTCGGGCCGACCAGGATCAAGTTGTGACGGTCGGCGACCCAGGTACAAGACCCCAGCGTCAGGACCTGCTGGCGGTTGAGTCGCCGGGGATGGGTGAAGTCGACCGCTTCGAGCGATGCCGGGTAGCGCAGCTTGGCCGTCTGCAGGCGCCGCTGAAGCTTGCGCTGCTCGCGGGCCGTCCACTCGGTGTCGACCAGCAGGCCCAAACGCTCCTCGAAGCTGAGCGCGACGGCCTCGTCGGTTTCGAGCTGTTGCTGGACGGCTTCGGCCATCGCGCCCAGCTTCATGGCGTTGAGCTTGTCGAGGGTCTGTTCGATCAGCATCGGTCCTCCTCTGTGGTCGTGGGCGCGGCGTAGTAGTCGGCGCCGCGGATGTTGTCGTGCGTCGGTGTCGGGTTCGTCTCGGCCGGCGGCTCGATGGGCAGACGGTCCTGGCCGGCGGTGAGGATGTTCTTGACGGTGTGATAGCGGCAGGAGCCGAGGGACAGCGCGCGGGCGCAGGCCGCCTCGAGCCGAGTGTTTCCGTAGCGCCGCCCCTGCTCGATGATCCCCAGGCAGGCGCGATATCCCTGCTCGGGGTGGGGCCGGCTCTCGAGGATCCGGCTGACGAGCTTTCCGGTCTCCGGCCCGACCGTCTCGGCCCAGCGGATCAGCCGCGACGGTGTCCACTCGGCATGCGCCCGGTGGGCGCTGGGCATGTGCTCGACCACGGTTGACGGCTGTCGGTCGTAGCGCCGGCGGTGCGAGGCCACGCGCTTGTCGCGATGAAAGATCTCGACCGTGTTCGTGGTGTAGCGGACCTCGACCTGCTCGCGGACCAGTTGGTACGGGACGCTGTAGAAGTGGCGCTCGACCTCGACGTGGTAGTCGATGTTGACGCGACACAGCTTCCACTGGGCCAGGACGTAGCGGGTGGCCGGCAGGGGGCGTAGTGCCGGACGGTCGAGCTGCTCGTACTGCGCGCGGCGGCTGACGCCCAGCTTCTGCATCGGCCGGTCGTTGAGCTCGTCGAGCAGGACGCGGATCGCCTGGTTCAGCGAGCCGAGCTCGAAGAAGGTCCGGTCACGGAGCCGGGCCAGTATCCACCGCTGCGCTATGAGTACGCAGTTCTCCACGGCAGCCTTGTCCCGCGGCTTCCTCGGCCGTGCCGGAAGGACGACGGCGCCGTAGTGCGCGGCCAGGTCCTCGTAGCTGCGGTTGACGCCGGCCTCGTAGCGGCAGGGATGCGTGATGGCGCTCTTCAGCTGGTCGGGAATCCACAGCGTGGTGGCGCCGCCGAAGTACTCCACCATGCGGATGTGCGCGTTGACCCAGTCCGGCAACTGCTGGGTCCCGGTCGCCTCGGCGTAGGTGAAGTTGCTGGCGCCGAGCACGGAGACGAACAGCTCGACGGGGCGCAACTCGCCCGTACGCCGGTCGACCAGGCTCGGCCGTTTGCCGGAGAAGTCGATGAAGGTCTTCTCGCCGGCACGGTGCACCTGTCGCATCGACGGCCGCAGTCGCCGCAGCCATTGCCGGTAGACCTCGCAGAACTGCGTGTAGCGGTAGCCGTCGGAATGGACCTGGAGGTACTCCTCCCAGAGCAGTTGCAGCGTGACGCCATTGCGCTTGCGCTCGCGGTGGATGTACGCGCAGTCGGGTCGGGCTCGGTCCTGCACCGGCGCGCGGCGGCGAAACAGACGAGCATCGAGCGCCGCGTCGTCCAGCTCGGCCGGCAACGGCCAGACGAGCCCGCATTGCGCCGCCTTCTGCAGATACCGATTGACCGTACCGACGCCGACCGCGCACGCTCGAGCCACCGCCTGGTGAGACAGCCCCTGCTCGTGCTTGAGCCGTAGAACCTCACGAATCTTCCTCATCTGCAGCCTCCGAGCCGGCATCGTCTCGCCCTTCCTGTCGAAAAGGCGAAGCATGCCGCGGTCAGGCTACCGACGAGCGTTCACGACCCCAGGGAACCGATATTCCACTTCCTCCGGAATCAATGTTCCACTTCCGGAATCCGTGTTCCACTTCCCGGAATCGAGGTTCCACTTCCTCCGAAATCCGTGTTCCACTTCCGCCGAAATCGGCGTTCCAGTTCGTCCGAAATACCCACTCACAACCGAGCCTCTTGCAGAACCCTGCGATGGGGTGGTTTTCTTGCCCGACAAGGGCAGGATGCTGGTGGGGCGGCCAGCCAAGGGTAGCACAATCGGGGCAGCCGACCGCGACTGAGGGACCACCCCACCCGGCGGGGTCAGGAAGGCGTTCTTTCGGTTATGGGAGTAACAACGGCCTGGGAGAGTGCGCGGAGCGCTTTGGCACCTCGCGCGGTGTTTTTCCTCGCTCATCGCGTTGCTGCTTGATATGGTTCCAGCATGAGCCGTCTACGAGGATCCTTCGCCCCCTATTGGCAGTCGATTCAGGAGGCGCTGTTCCCCCACCTGGAGCAGACGCTGGGGCCACTGACCGCCAAGCAACAACAGTTGGTGCAGACCTTGGAGGTCGTCCGTATCGAGCAGTGGGTTCCCCCGCACTTCCGGGCGCCGGGGCGTCCGCCGAGCGACCGCGCCGCGCTGGCGCGGGCATTCGTGGCCAAGGCGGTCTACGACATGCCGACCACGCGGATGCTGCTGGACCGCTTGGACACCGATGTGGCGCTACGGCGCATCTGCGGCTGGGAGCGGCGGAGCCAGGTGCCGAGCGAGTCGGTCTTCTCGCGCGCCTTCGCCGAATTCGCCGATTCGGAGTTGCCCCAACGCGTGCATGAAGCGCTGGTCCGCAAGACCCACGGCGACCGGTTGGTGGGCCATCTCTCCCGCGACTCGACGGCCATCGAGGCGCGGGAGAAACCTGCCGCCAAGGAGAAGGCGCAGGCGCCCCCCAAGCGCAAGCGCGGGCGGCCGAAGAAG
>MKWU01001941.1_pt1 | contig 33347 bp, 34 predicted proteins | sample 809101 | NCBI WGS metagenome assembly MKWU01 (sample SAMN05860141, study PRJNA318959) | sponge metagenome | host: Aplysina aerophoba | place: Slovenia: Piran, Adriatic Sea, Gulf of Piran | collected 2013-05-07
CCCATGGACGCGTGGCTCTACCCCACCTGGCCTCCCCTTACAAAGGGGAGGGAAAAAAGAGCCCTTCTTTCTGGTTCCCACTTTGTGGGCAGTTCCTCATTCTGTCAACGAATGACTGAACACATACAATCCCCGACCCGATCGGGGATCCAGTGTCGTTGTTGCTCTTTCTGTCCCCCTTGCGAACACGGAGATCTACCGCCTTTCTCCTCACCAAGCGCAGGAAAAGCAAAGACCCTGGATCCTCGATTAAGGATGTCGAGGATGACAGAAGGGGAAAATTAGAAGTTTTTAATCCGCGATTAATTTTTCTTTCATGTTCCGATGCTACAACTGTTTCAACTGATGATTACACAGGGCGAACACCGCCCCTACATAAAGGAGGAAAACATGAAACAACCACTGTCCCGTTCATCGTCCATCTCGCTCACCGCGACGCAGGGCAGAAAGACTTTTCTGATCACTCTCACGGTAAGCTTGATCTTTACGGGCATGCTCGTCGCCGCTTTTTCAACCGGCGCGGTGGGATCGCCGGCTCCTTCCGCGGTCTCGACTCCATCTCGTTCCATGGCGCAGCATGCTCAGGCCGAGCATGGATTTGCGCACATTGTCAAAGCGGTCAGACCCGCCGTCGTCAATATCACGGCCTCCAAGGCCATGGGCACCGGATTCTCCGACGCTCCCGGTCTCCCCGATTGGTTCAAGCACGGTCCGCAGCATAACCCCTTCTTCGGGATGCCACCCGTGCCCAAGCCACGGCAGGAACCTCGAGGGATGGGGATGGGGTCCGGGGTCATCGTGAGTCCCGAAGGGTACGTGGTCACCAACCACCACGTGGTCGAAGGAGCGCAATCGGTGACGGTCGCCTTGCTCGATAAACGGGAATTCACCGGTTCGATCGTGGGGAGCGACCCGCAAACGGATTTGGCCGTGATTAAAATTCAAGGCGACAACCTGCCGTTCATTCCCTGGGGTGACTCGTCCAAGCTGGACGTCGGCGACTACGTCCTAGCGGTCGGGAGCCCTTTCGGGCTGCGCTCCACGGTCACGCAGGGCATCGTGAGCGCCAAGGGTCGAGGCGGCATGGGGATCACGCAGTATGAAGATTTCATTCAAACCGATGCCGCGATCAATCCCGGGAACTCCGGCGGCGCGTTGGTCAACATGCGTGGCGAATTGGTCGGCATCAACACCGCCATTCTGTCACGGACGGGCGGCTACCAGGGTGTGAGCCTGGCGATTCCCGCCACCATCGGCCGGCACGTCTATACCAGCCTGATGACGACGGGGAAAGTGACCCGCGGGTTCTTGGGCGTCGGGATTCAAGCCGTGACCCCGGACCTGGCCAAATCGTTTCACCTGGATCGTCCCGATGGCGCCATCGTCACCGAGGTCCGTGAACACAGCCCGGCGGACCGGGCCGGACTCCGGCGAGGCGATACCATCATTCGCTATCAAGACCAAGCGATTGCCGGACCCAGGGAGTTGCAACGGGGGGTGACCACCACCCCGGTCGGGACTGAGGTCACCATCACGGTCATGCGTGACGGAGCGGAACAATCCCTGCGAACGACGATCGTGGAACATCCGATGGGGCAACAGGTCGCCTCCGCGCAGGAACCCGATACCGAGTCCCGGCTGGCCGGACTGGCCGTCGAGGATCTCACCCCTCGGCTGGCCAAACAATTCGGCGTTGACGGCGGTGTCACGGGTGTCATGGTGACGGGCATTCGCGCGGGCAGTCAGGCCGAGAAGGCCGGACTCGTTCAAGGCGACGTGATCCGTGAGATCAACCATGAACCGGTTCAATCGTCGCAAGACTTTCGACAAGCGGTGAACACCTTGCCGAGCGAGCAACCGATTCTCCTGTTTATCAACCGTCAGGGAACGCCGTTGTTCCTGACCGTCAAGGTGTAACCGAAAAGGGCCCGCGGGGAACGGCGATCGCTGTTCCTTGCGGGACCCAGGATCTGGACCCTTTCGTCACGAGAGAGGAGGAAGCCATGAACCACACTGACCACAAACCATTCGACGTCGACAAAAGGGCGTATCAACATCCGGCAAACGGCAAGCGGCCCGTGTCGAATGTTTTCCCTCACGGGACCCCGACGCTGGATACCCTGATCGAGGATTTGCCGGGCGACAAAAAAAATGAAAACGAAGAACCCAAAGATACCGCGCTCGAACCCATCTATTTTCGAACCTTTCGGTCGCACCCCCTCCTGGGCAAAGAGAAGGAATTGGAACTGGCCAAATGTATCGACGAAAGCAGCGAAACCATCCGTAGCGTACTCACCCAAGCGATTCAATTCGCCGGCACGCTCGGTGACAGGCCCGAGATTCAGGAGGCCGTGCATTCCCTGACTGAGATTCGCGGCCTGAGCGGCTTATCGGCTCCGGCATTGAATGAGGCGGAAGAACGATTGGCCGGGCTCAGAAACGCCTTGCCCGGTCGTGGGCTCAAAACCCGCATGCTCGGGAAACGCCTGCAACGGCTTCAACACGAGTTGGCCGAACACCGCGTCCAATTGGAACGGGCCAAGGAAGGATTGGTGCAACACAACCTGCGCCTGGTCGTGGATATTGCCAAACGCTTTACGGGGCGCGGGATGGGATTCTTGGATCTCATCCAGGAGGGGAACATCGGGTTGATGCGGGCGGCCGAACGTTTCCAATACCGGAAGGGATTCAAATTCAGCACCTATGCCACGTGGTGGGTCCGCCAGGGAATTTTACGGGCCGTGGCCGACCAATCCCGAACCATTCGGGTTCCGGTTCATACGACCGAAGCGTGGCAACGCATGATCAAGATCTCCCACCGTCTGGCGCAAAAGCTGGGTCGCGAGCCCAGTAACGAGGAAATTGCCCTGGCTTTGGCCGTCAAGCCCGAACGGGTGCAACACACGACGCAGGCGTTTCTGGAGCCGATCTCGTTCGACCAACCCAATGCCGACGGAGAAACGTTCCTGGGTGACTGTCTCCCCGATGATCATGCTTCGCCTCCGGATGAACACCTTCAAGAAGAACAGATGAGAAGCCAGCTCCATCGTCTTCTTCGTGTCCTGACACCACGAGAAGAACAAGTGATCCGGTTGCGTTTCGGGATCGGCAACGGACAGTCCCGCACACTCGAGGAGGTGGGCAAACTCTTGAACGTGACGCGTGAACGAATCCGGCAGATCGAAGTGCTCGCCATGAAGAAACTCCGCGAGCCGACGGTGAAGGCGCAGTTGGCCACGATGTGTTGAGCGGGCAGGTCGGGTTACGCCTACGGCTCACCCGACCTACCCGACTGCAACTGCCAAAGAGAAAGACTCTGGATCCCCGATCGGGCCGGGGATTGTAAATGTTCAGTCATTCATTGACACTTTCCGCTGTCTCCTTCTGTGCCTCAGTGCTCCTCCTTTGTAAGGAGGGGCAAGGGGAGGTAGAAGATGTGGCAGGAACAGCGCACCCCTATGCCCCATGGACGCGTGGCTCTACCCCACCTGGCCTCCCCTTACAAAGGGGAGGGAAAAGAGAGCCCTTCTTTCTGGTTCCCACTTTGTGGGCAGTTCCTCATTCTGTCAACGAATGACTGAACACCTACAGGGATGACAGAAAAAGACAAAGTAGCCTCATGGGTTCATGAATCAACCAAGCCCGCCGAGTCCAGGAGGAAGGTATAGATGAAAGCCAATTCCTTGTATCGCCGAAACCGGCCGGAAGCCCCGCCATGGCCTGCGTCCATGTTGGTTTTGAGCAGCAACCGGTTCCCATCGGCTTTGACGCGACGCAATTTGGCCACCCATTTTGCGGGCTCCCAATATTGCACTTGGGAATCGTGGAGCCCCGTGGTCACGAGGAGATGCGGATAGGCCTGTTCCGTGACGTTATCGTACGGGGAATAGGACAGCATATACTCGTAATCCACTTGTCGGTTGGGATCGCCCCATTCATCGTATTCTCCCGTGGTCAGCGGGATCGTCGTATCCAACATCGTGGTCATGAGATCGACAAACGGAACTTGGGCCACCACCCCGTGAAACAGATCAGGCCGCATGTTGACCACCGCCCCCATAAGCAGCCCGCCGGCGCTGCCGCCCATGGCATAGATTCGATCTTTCGCCGCATAGCCTTGTTGCCCCAGATGTTCGCCGCAGGCGATAAAATCCGTAAACGTGTTTTTCTTGTGAAAGAGTTTCCCGGTCTCATACCATTCACGGCCCAACTCCTCCCCTCCCCGGATATGCGCGACGGCAAACACGAACCCCCGATCGAGCAGGCTGAGACGCGAAGAGCGAAAGTCCGCGTCCAGACTGATCCCATAGGCCCCATAGCCATACAGCAGGAGCGGGTTGCCTCCGGCTTTCCGAAGATTTTTCCGGTACACCAGCGAAATAGGAATCCGTTTCCCGTCCGCGGCCGTGGCCCACGTTCGTTCCGTGGCGTAGTGCGAAATTTCGAACCCGCCCAGCACTTCTTCCTGTTTCAGCAACACCTTGTCGCGGGTGTTCATGTCATAGTCGTACACCGAATCCGGCGTCGTCATGGAGGCATACCTGTACCGCAAGGTCGAGGTATTGAAATCGTAATTGTCCCCCAACTCCGCCGCATACGCCGGTTCCCCGAAATCCACGTAGTGTTCGCCTTCGCCATTCCACGGGATGACCCGTAGCCGCACCAACCCCTGATGCCGCTCTTCCGCCACCAGAAAATCCCGAAACAGTTCAAAGGATTCGAGCAGGACGTCGTCACGGTGGGGCAGGACTTCCTGCCACGACGACCGGTCCGTTTGCCGGAGAGTCGTCTTCATGAGGCGAAAGTTCTTTGCCTTCCAGTTGGTTCGAATGTAAAAGGCGTCCCGGTCATGATCGACGTCATATTCGTGAAACCGCTCACGGGGGAAAACCACCGAAAATTCGCCGTCAGGATTGTCCGCCGACAGATAGCGATACTCCGTGCTCACGGTCTGATACGAGGCAATCATCAAATACTGCTTCGATTTGGTCTTGAAGACGGCCGTGGAAAACGTCTCATCCTCTTCTTCGAACACCAGGACGTCGGAAGACGGGTCGCAACCCAGCCGGTGGCGAAATACCTGAAACGCGCGCAGGGTATGCGGGTCCTGTCTGCCGTAGAACAACGTCCCGTTGTCATTGGCCCAGGCAAGGTTTCCCGTCACGCCTTCCAGCACGTCATCCAACAACTCACCGGTTACCAGGTCCTTGAATCGCACCGTGTAGATGCGTCTCCCCTGCGTATCGAACGCGTACGCGAGCAGATCTTGAGCAAAACTGACGGCCAGCCCGCCGATGGCAAAAAATTCATGGCCTTCGGCCAACACGTTCACGTCCAACATCAACTCCTCTTTCGCGTCCAACGTCTCCCGCTTCCGGCAGTACAGGGGATATTCTTTGCCCTCCTCATATCTCGTGTAATAGTAGTAGTCGTCGAGTTTGTACGGGACGGACAAGTCGGTCTGTTTGATTCGGCCTTTGATTTCTTCAAAAAGCGTGTCCTCGAACTTCGATCGGTGGGCCATGACTTTCCGGGCATAGTCGTTCTCTGCATCGAGATAGGCCAGCACGTCGGGATTGTCCCGTTCGGACAACCAATAATACTCATCGAGCCGTGACCGGCCGTGCTTTTCCAGGGTCATGGGAATCGTTTTGGCTTTGGGAGGATTCAACGTCTCCGGGGACACGTTCGGGTTGGTTGGCATGCCATACTCCTTGTCAGGTCGTAGAAAAATAGCCCAAATCTGTCATTCCTGCGGAAGCAGGAATCCAGCGTCTTTCTCTTCCCGAACGGAGGAAAAAGCAAAGACACTGGATCCTCGATTGAAAATGTCAAGGATGACAGAATGGGGCACTCTTGCGAAAGGTCAATCGTCGCCCCGAAGCGCTTGATGGCGTAATTGCTTCACCCGGCCTCGCTGTTTTTTCTGTTCCAGTCGCTTTTCGATCGAGCGTTGGGAGATCCGGGCTTTTTTCCTGATCTTCCGGGGAGCCAAGGCTTCGCGCAGGAGCCGGCAAAACTTATCGACCAAATCGGCTCGATTCATGGCTTGGCTCGCCGCCCGCTGGGCGTGCAGATACAATACCCCTTCCTTGTTGATCCGGGTTTGGAGCTTTCTGCCGATCAAGGATTTTTGCGCGTCGGTCAACGATGGAGAACGCCGGACGTCAAAATGCAACGTCACGCGCGTATTCACCTTGTTGACATTTTGCCCTCCGGGGCCACTGCTGCGTGACGCGCGAAATCGAAATTCCTGTTCAGGAATCGATAGCTGGGGCGTGACGGCAATCACTCGCTTCCTCCCGGCATTAACCTCATGGGACTGCGACGGTTAGGAGCGGCAGATTAAACGAGAACGCCTTTTTTCACAAGAAACCCTGAGGGGAAAAACCGGAGAGATTGAATAGGGAGGAGCAAGATCGTACCCGAATACGGCGGGGCGGGGCATGGGGGTTTTTAGCCCCCCCCCCCCCCCGTTCGCCTGCCGGCTGCGCCCCCCGCTCCCCCGCCCCCCCCCCCGCCTGTTCGCCTGCGGGCTGCGCCCTCGGCTCCCCGACTCCCCCTCAAGGGGGGAGTGAGTGGGGAGACTGGCACCGGCACGTTCAACGCATTCATTGGGTGCCCTTTATCCCTTGACGTCGATCGGGATCGATCTGGGCTTGGTTTCTTCCCGTTTGGGAACCTGCACGGTCAGCACGCCTTTATCATACCGCGCCGTCGCCAGATCCGGTTTCACATAGCCGGGAAGACGGAAGCTCCGGGCAAACGCCCCATACTGGGCTTCACGAAAATGATAGTTGTCCCGGTCTTCCGTGCGTTCCTCTTTCCGCTCTCCGTGAAGTTGCAACGTGTTGTCGGTCACGGAGATCTTCACGTCCTTCATGTCAATGCCCGGTAATTGGGCTTCCACAAACAGGTGTTCTGTATCTTCATAGACGTTCACCGGTGGAACCCAATTGACCGTTGACGCCTGCGGATCATCCCATTGCGGACGCCGAAACGGCTGGGCGCCCCACCAGTCCAATGTTCGTTCGAGTTCTTGAAACGGATTCCATTTGACCAACATCCTGCACCTCCTCGTATCCATGTTTGCGTTTTCAGTTTCCATAGAAGCGCTTCTGTTATTTCAGATAAGTCGCGCCCTGCGAAAGTCAAGACTCGACGCTGTACGTCTACGTGGATTCGGGGCTGGGCGGCGGAGGGGATTGTTGGATGACGTTGAAATCTTTCTGCGTGACGAAATACCCGTTCGCAAACAAGCGGAACTCATACCGGCCCGGTGCCGGGAAGACCAACGACGGAATATTCACGCCGAAATCATGAATCTGCAGCCGGTCTTTGATTTCAACCGGCCCCAACGAGGCTGTCCCGATGAGCTGATCCTGATCCAAATACACGAGACGAAGCTCAAACTCATACTGTCCTTCCGCGTCCGTCAAACAAAAATAGACTCCCATTTGGGGGTGTTGGCAGGGAAAGCGTGCCGCCCACAAATGCGTAAACGTTCCGATGATGCTCTTCTTTCTGGTAAAGCTGTCCAGGATCACCGAATCGCAAACCAAAAAGGCCTGCACGATGGGTTTGACAAGTTCGTCCATGGCGTGGGTCCTTATCAGCAGAACTACTCATCTGTCATTCCCGACGTTAGTCATCGGGAATCCAGTGTCTTTCATTTCACGGACGAAGAAAGAAGCAAAGACCCTGGATCCTCGATTAAGGATGTCGAGGATGACAGAAGGAGAATGGGATTGTCGGATGACGCTACGCCTGTCCTGAGCGAAGTCGAAGGGTCATCCGACCTACTCTGCCACCAGACTTATTCCTGGCGCAAATCCTCACGCCTCTCCGTCAACGACGTCTTGGAAATCACGTGAGCGCCGCTTTCACGCTGAGATACAGGATCATCACCTCAACGGCATGGGCCGCGATCACCGCCAGCAGATTCCGCCATCGTAAAAAGAGAGCCGCCCAAATGAGTCCGTCCCATACGGCGATCCAGTGGAGATGCCGAAACGTCATCACCATAAAAGGATCGAACGCAAACACCAACGCCGACATCAGCATCGCCGCGATCGAACCGAGCCAAAGACCGTGTGTAGACACCGTCGATATCCAACGGCGACAGAAACACTCCAACCGTCCAAAAAGAAATCCGCGAAAATTCAATTCGACTCCCGCCGCAATCAGGACCGTAAACCAGGGAATCATCACGAAGAAAGGCATTTGGGCATGAGGCGTGCCGGCCAGAAACAGAACGTCGCCCCCAAGAACAGGCACGACCCACAGGATCACGGTTGAATTGACCAACCCCAGCATACACCCCGTGACGATCCCCCACCCGACGCCCTGCTTCAGGGAACCGCGAGCAATTCCGAGCGCCGGCAGCGCGTCGGGATTGGATTTCCACCAGATGACGAGCGCCCCGTACGCGGCGAGTTGCGGGACAAATTGCAGGAGCAGGTTCTGCTGCGTCGAAGCCGGGAGAAGGTAAAAGGATCCCGTCAGGCAGATCGGCACAAACGCCAACCACGTCGCCCGTTCATCGGCTTGCATGGGGCCTTGCCATAGGTTTGTTTTCCATATGGGCATCGGCGTATGAAAATACCCCACATCTGTCATTCCTGCGGAAGCGGGAATCCAGAGTCGTTCTCTTTACAGACGAAGCGAAAAGCAAAGACGCTGGATCCCCGATTAAGGATGTCGGGGATGACAAAAGGAGGGCTTTGATACGAAAATGGCTCGTCGGCATACCCAGTTCATTCCCCAGGTGCAGGCAGCAAAGCTGCATGAGAGTTTTCCTCGCCTCCTTTTGTCACCTTGCAGCGAGAGACTTTTTCTTCGTATGATCCAGCCGATAACCCTTTGGCAAGCATTTACTTATTTGGTGAGATTCATGCACAACACTGTTGATTTTACCAGTTCGCGTCTTCTTTCCCGTCAACCCTCATTGAAGGCAGGCCTGTGTCTTTTCCGTGGCCTCATCCTCGGCTTCGCGACCTTGGTGTGCGTCTTGTGCTCGGGCATCCCCGACCTTTTTGCAGAAGACGCCGAGCCCCTGAAGGAACTGCCGCGCGCCGTCTTACGGCATACGCCTCCGATTTTTCAGGAATGGACTTTTGAGAAGGACCTCGATGCGGCTCTCCCACCAGGGTTTTCCTCCCATACCCTGGGTCATGGCCACCTCGGGGAATGGACGCTTGTGACCGATCACGACGCGCCAAGCCGGACTCATGCGCTCTTACAATCGACACCTTGCCCTGCCCCCGGCTGCTATCAACTGCTGGTCAACGACACGATTCAGATGGAATATCTCGACCTGACGGTGGGCATCCTTTCCAAACTCGGGACACCGACGTCGGCAGCCGGTTTGGTGCTGAACCTCCAGGATCTCGACAACTTCTATGCCGTGCTCATTTATCCGGCCAGCAACATGGTCAGGGCCTATCGCTTTTCCGAAGGGAAGCCCATCCTGATTAAGGAACATGAGGTCATTCCCCTAAAAAGAACGCCCTGGCATTTCCTGCGAGTCCAGAGAAATACGATCGTCAGCAAAGATTTTTTCGAAATTTCGTTCGACAACCAGTTCTTCCTCTCCGTGTACGACTCCACCTTACGCACGGGCCGGATCGGTATCATGACCACCGGGGATGGAAAATTCGCATTCGATAATCTGCGAGCCGTGGAATTGGTGACGAGCGAGCCGCTTTCCCGGCCACCGGCCTACTAGGGAACCTGAACCGTACCGGTGAATCGGTCAACGTTTTTCACCGATTCACCGGATTTACCCCTCCCCGGCTTCAGGCTTCATTCAGCAGATCCAGCAACGTCGCGGGATCAGAGGCCACACGAATCAACGCTCGATTGTCAGGGGCCAAGAACCCTTCCCGGACCTGATGATCCAAAAACGTCAGGAATGCATCGAAAAATCCGTCGACGTTCAAGAGCCCGCAGGGTTTCTGATGTAACTGAAGCTGTCGCCAGGTAATCGTTTCACAAAACTCTTCCAAGGTTCCGTAGCCCCCGGGGAGCGCGATAAAGGCATCAGCCAACTCCGACATGAGGGCTTTGCGCTCATGCATCGATGCCACGACGTGGAGCGCGGACACGTCGTGCCGGGCCCATTGATTGGCCACCATGAATTCCGGGATGACCCCGATCACCCGGCCGTCCCCGGCACGGGAGGCGTTCGCCACGACCTCCATCAACCCGATGTTGCCTCCACCATAGACCAAACCCAGCCCGCGCGCGGCGAGTTCCTTGCCAAGGAGCCCGGCCATCTCGGCATAACGACTCCCCAGGCCGGTACTGGAGCCACAAAACACACAGACGTTATTCATGGATCCATTGCAGAGAATGAATTACGGTTGGGCATCAACCGTCAGATCAAGCAACGAGTAGGGATCAACCCGTGATCCGTTGAGGCGCACTCCCCAATGGAGATGGGGGCCCGTCGCCCGTCCCGTGGAGCCGACTTTCCCTATCACCTGCCCTTTTTTCACGACCTGGCCGTGCTCCACGTCCACGCTGGATAAGTGAAAGTACATGGAAAAGAGACCAACACCATGATCCACGATCACGCCTTTTCCCGAAAAGAAGTGATCGGCGGTGAGGCGCACCATTCCGTCATTCATGGCCAACACGGGTGTTCCTTGAGGCGCAGCGATGTCTTCCCCGCTATGGGGTTTTCTGGCTTGCCCGTTGATGACCCGGCGACTGCCGAACCGCCCGGATATTTCTCCCTGGACCGGTTCAAGAAACCGGCCCTTCCACAGGGGGTGCGGGACGAGGCTGGCAAAGGCCTTGTGGACGGCCTTGGATTCGGTCTCGACCCGAGTCAGGGTCTTCCGGTCCAGATCCACCATCCGGGAAGGCAAGGTCAACCGTTGCACGGGGTATTCCTCCTTCATCACCAGCACCGACAGGCTCCGGCGTTCCGTCCGTTCAGGATAGACCACCTCGATCGTGAGTTCATACCGGCCGGGGCGGTCCTGCATATCCAGCCCCAACAATCCCGCATACATGCGATCCTTGAAGGGGAAAAAGGTCAGCGTCCGTTCCAGAAATTGCCCTTCGACCTGGTCCGGCCGGTCCCGGACGGGCACCGTCACCAACAACACTTCCCCTTGCTTGCCACTGAACTGCCCGTCGGCTCCCACGGAATACCGGGGCCCTTCCTCGAAAAACAGGCTGACCGGGAACACGCTCGCCAGCACCAACACCAGGGCCACGAGCCACGGACGAGTCACGACGTTCGCGTTGGAATAAATGGCGGGTACTGGCATGTCACGTCTGGAGAGAAGCCGGAGACACCTGGGCCAACAGTTCGTCGACCCGCCGGTTGAACGCGCAAAAGGGATCCATGCACAAGATCGTTTCTTCCCAATAGCCGTTTAATTTCAAATAGGTCCAATCGACCGTGTAGGATCGATTTTTTGCCCGGGCAAAACGGATAAAATCGCCTCGAACCTTGGCGCGGGTGGACTGGGGGGGAAGGGACATCGCACGTTCCACCGCTCGCTCATCCACCATCTTCACCGTCCGCTCATGCGCCTCCAAAATGTAATAGAGCCCGCGCTTCCGGTTCACGTCGTGATATTGCAGGTCCATCATCGCCACTCGCGGGTCATCCCACCCGCACCCTTTTCGGTCGATATACGATTGGATCACCCAGCGTTTCGTCACCCAATCGATCTCCCGCACCAACTGCATGGGATCATCCTCCAATGCATTCAATACGCGTTCCCACTCCGTCAGGACGTCAGCCAACACCTTGTCATAGGGGCAGGCGTGGAGATATTCCGAGGCCTTTTCCAAATAGATGCGCTGGATCTCCAACGCGGAAAACTCCCGTCCGTCATCCAGCTTCACCTTTTTCTTCAACGTGGGATCCCGGGAAATTTCCCTGATGGCCTTGACGGGATCTTCCAATTCAATGCCTTTGATGAAATACCCTTCCTCGATCATGGACAACACCAGGTCCGCCGTGCCGACCTTCAGGTACGTGGCAAACTCCGACATATTGGAATCCCCGAGAATGATATGCAGGCGTCGATACCGTTCGGCGTCCGCGTGCGGTTCATCCCGCGTGTTGATAATGCTTCGGGACGACGTGGTGGAGGACGAAGTTTTTTCGTGAATGTGCTGCGCCCGCTGAGAGAGAAAATACTGCGGTTTGCCCGAGACCTTGAGCACTTTCCCGGCGCCTGAAAAAATCTGTCGCGTCACGAAGAACGGGATGAGCTGTTCCGCCACCTTCCAAAAATCCACGTCACGCTGCATCAGGAAATTTTCATGGCACCCGTAAGTATTCCCCAGGGAATCCGTATTGTTCTTGAAAATATAGATGTCACCGGCGAGCCCTTCTTCCCGGAGACGTTCTTCCGCCGCGGGCAAACAGGACTCGAGGATCCGCTCTCCGGCCTTCTCATGCACCACTAACTCGAAAATGTCGTCGCACTCCGGCGTGGCGTACTCGGGATGGCACCCGGTGTCCTGATAAAACCTGGCCCCATTCGTGAGGAAAGCGTTGGACGGCCAACTGTTCGGGATCAACCCCTCAAAAATGTAGCCCAGAATTTTTTCAATAGGCAGATACACCCGGCCGTTGGGCGAAAAGGTGAGACCGTATTCACACTCCAGTCCGAAAATGCGTTTCATGAATGCATGTTACCATAGACGCGACACGGACGGAACAGACACGCTCACTGCGACTGAAAGTGGGATGCAAGAATCGTCAACAGGAAATTCGTGTCTCAGGAAAGAAGGATGCCGGCTTCTTCTGCGGCGATCCGGCGGAATTTTCGGCCGGTACGGGTCCGGTCGAGGAGGGCGACTTCGAGTGCGTGCAGGGATACGGTCTGGCCCGTGGCGGTTTCGAGGGCGTTCATGCACCGGGTGAGCGCGGCTTTCAAGTCCGGAACGTCGTCCGCTCCTGTTGTGCGCAGGGCGGAGACCACGGCGTCCGCACGTCCCCCGATGGCCACAAATGTTTTTTCGTGCATGATCGTCCCGTCGAACGCGATGCGATACAGTTCCGTCTGTTCGGGTTGTTCTCCGATCTGGGCCAACAGGATTTCCACTTCGTAGGGTTTCAGTTCCTGGCTGAAAATCGTGCCCAGGGTCTGCGAATACCCATTGGCCAGGGAACGAGCCGTGACGTCTTCGCGACTGTACATGAACCCTTTTAAATCGGCGTGTTGAATGCCTGCCTTGCGCAGGCTTTCGAATTCGCTGTACCGCCCTGCTCCTGAAAAGGCGATGTTGTCGTAAATTTCGGAGATCTTGAACAATGAACTGCTGGGGTTATCCGCCACGAAGAGCACGCCGTCCCGGTACTCGATGGCCACGATCGACCGGCCCTTGGCGATGCCTTTTTTGGCATACTCCGCCTTATCCTGCATCAGTTGTTCGGGGGAGACGTAAAACGGCAGTGTCATCAGGATTCCCGTTCGGTTCGTGATCGAGCCAACCGGTCGCATTGGGACGCCACGTCGGACTCTTCCACGTCCCGCACGCCTTCGGCATCGACGATTTTCATGGTGGGATAAATGCCGCGAAACGAGTCAGGCCCTCCGGTTCCCAAGTCCTCCTCCGCCGCGCTCAGGATCGCCTGGAGCGCAAGGGAGATCGCTTCCGGTTGGGACAAATTTTTGCGAAACCGTTCTTTAATGGTCACGCGGGCGTCCTTTCCCCCGGATCCAACCGCGTGATACTCCGTTTCTTCATATTTCCCGCCGGTCACGTCATATTTGAAAATCCGGCCCTCTTGTTGCTTCAGGTCAAACCCCACGAACAGCGGGATGACGACCAACCCTTGGATGACCATGGGCAAATTCGCTTTCACCATTTGCCCCAACCTGTTCGCCTTGCCTTCGCAGGATAACGACACGCCATCAAGTTTTTCATAATGTTCCAGTTCAATCCCGAACAACTTGGCCATTTCCATACAGGGACCCGCGGCACCCGCAATGGCGATGGCGGAATGGCTGTCGGTTTTGAAGACTTTCTCCATGCGACGCGACGCCACTTGGTACCCTTCGATGGCCCGCCGGTCGCCAACGATCACCACGCCGTTCTCGTATTTGACGGCCAAGACGGTCGTTCCGTGAGCAAGCTGCGACAAGACGTTCCGTTGGATCTCATCCACCGACACGGGCGCGGGTCGCGCGCTTCCCCACCGCGCTGCCGGTGTCAGTTCGGGCCGCGTTTGATGGATAAAATCAAAAAAGCTCGAACACTGGTTCACGGGCATTTGGGACAGGAATGATTTCATGCTAACCAGAAGTCTTTCTGTCGGATTACGCTACGCCTGTCCTGAGCGAAGTCGAAGGAAGCGTACTCGAAGGGCTAATCCGACCTACAGGCTTATTCATCGACCACTTTCCCCTCACCCCAGCCCTCTCCCTCAAGGGGCGAGGGAGCAGGAGGGCATCTGATCTCTTTCGGTCATTCCCGACGCTTGTCCCCGACGTTTTTAATCGGGGATCCAGTCAATCTAAGTGAATCCAGCGTCTTTGCCTTTTCTCCTGCTTTCATCCCCCACTCCTTCAAGCCGACAAACGGTCCAGAAGCTGTTGTGCCGTCTCCACGCCTTCCAACAACTCATTCGTCAAATCCTGCGTTCCCCTCAATGGATCCATCAGGGGCACCCGTTTGACGGAAACGTCTCCCACGTCGAAGAGCACCGAGGTCCAACTGGCCCCATAGATCTGGTGAGGAAATTTCCGGAGACACGCGCCGCGGAAATAGGCGCGCGTGCCTCGCGGCGCATGACACTCCGCCCTGGCGATTTCCTCGTCATCCAGCAACCGCTCAATACGCCGGCTTCGTTCGAGCGTATAATACAGGCCTTTGTCCGGCCGGACGTCATGGTATTGCAGGTCCATCAAGGCCACACGCGGGTCATTCCATCCACAGCCCTTGCGTTCCACGTACGACTCGATCATCTGGTGTTTGGCCACCCAATCGAGTTCCGCTGCCAGCAGCCGGGGGTCCCGTTCGAGTTTGTCCAAAACGCTTTCCCATCTCACCAGCACGTCCTTCGTCGCGGGTGACAACTCACGACAGGCGTAAAACTCATGCGCGGCCCGGAGATAGGCGCGTTGGATGGCCAGCGCGTTGGTCGCACCACCTGAGGACATCTTCAGGTCGGCTTTCATGGTGAGATCACGCGAGACGACCTTGGCGGCTTCCACGGGATTCTCCAGCACAAACGCGGGTACGTCGGCGCCCTCGTCCAACATATGCGTCACGATCGCCGTCGTGCCCACCTTCAGATACGTAGACAGTTCCGCCATGTTGGCGTCACCGACAATGACGTGCAACCGCCGGAACCTCGCGGCGTCCGCATGAGGCTCATCACGGGTATTGATCAAGGGTCGTTTGACCATGGTGTTGAGATCAGCCACACATTCAAAAAAGTCCGCGCGTTGAGAGATCTGATACGTCGCGGGCGCGGCTCCATTTTCAGCTCCGACTTTCCCGGCTCCCGCAACAATGGGACGCGACACGAAAAACGGCAGCAACCCCTGAAGAATCACCTCGAACGGCACCGAACGGTCCATCAAATAATTTTCATGGTACCCGTAGCTGTTCCCCTTGCAGTCGGAGTTGTTCTTGTACAGCACGAACCCGTTTCCCCCCGTCGTCCGATTCACGGCTTCCAGGCATTTGGCGACGACGAGTTCACCCGCCCGTTCATACGCCACCAGTTCTCGAGCCGTACTGCATTCCGGCGTCGAATACTCGGGGTGCGCCCCGTCGACGTACAAGCGACCGGCGTTCGCCAACAGTTTATTGAGCGCCCGGTTATACTCGGGACCCGGACGTTCGCGTTCACCTTCGACTTCAAACCCGCGGGCATCCCGCAGGGGGTTTTCGTTCTCGTAATCCCAAATCGCTTGCGGGGCAATGAGAGCAGGATACTGACTGATCAGTTGGAGGGAATTCTCAACGGGGTCGGATGCGTGGCCGTGGCGCGAGGCGACACCAAATTCCGTTTCTGTGCCGATAATGCGCTGCAAGGACTCCTCATTCCACCTTGAGCATGAGCATTAAAAGTAATGCCCGGCACTCACGGTTTCAATTTCGCGCGTTTCTTCCGAGCCGGGAGTCAGGGTCCGCACGTGGATGATCTTCTCGCCCTTTTTCCCCGCGATCCGGGCCCAGTCATCGGGGTTCGTCGTATTGGGCAGATCTTCATGCGCCTTGAATTCATCACGAATCGCACCCAACAGGTCTTCTTCCTTCAGACCCTTTTCACCCGTATTGATGGCTCGCTTCACGGCGGATTTCTTCGCTCGCGAAACCACGCCTTCGATCAGCGCGCCACTGGAAAAGTCCTTGAAGTAGAGGAGTTCTTTTTCTCCATTCGCATACGTCACTTCCAGGAACTTATTGTCTTCCGACGTGGCATACATCGCCTCCACCGTCACGTCCAGCAGGTGCGAAACCACCGTTTGCCGGTCCTGTCCGTGACGATCAAGTTCCTCTTTGGCAAAGGGCAGGTCACCGGTGAGATATTTGGCAAAAATGTCATGGGCGCCCTGTTTATTCGGTCTCGGAATCTTGACTTTCACGTCCAACCGCCCCGTTCTCAACACCGCCGGATCAATGAGATCCTGCCGGTTGCTCGCGCCGATGACGATCACGTTTTTGAGCCTTTCGACGCCGTCGATTTCAGCCAAAAACTGCGGGACGATCGTGGATTCGATATCGGAAGAAATCCCGGACCCCCGCGTACGGAACAACGCATCCATTTCATCAAAAAACACCACGACCGGATTACCGGTGGCGGCCTTGTCCCGCGCTTTGGCGAACACTTCCCGGATGTACCGTTCCGATTCGCCCACGTACTTATTCAACAGTTCCGGCCCTTTCACGTGCAGGAAGTAACTGCGGACGTCTTTGCCGGACAGATGACGCATCTTCCGGGAAATGGAATTTGCCACGGCTTTCGCGATCATCGTTTTTCCGCACCCCGGCGGCCCGTACAACAGGATACCCTTGGGCGGAGTCAGGCGATGCTCCTTGAACAGATCAGGATACAGGAAGGGCAATTCCACGGCATCCGTCACCTGCTCGACTTCTTTCGCCAACCCCCCGACGTCGTCATATTGCACGTCCGGCACTTCTTCGATCACCAATTCTTCGATTTCAGCCTTGGGGATTTTCTCGATCACATAGCCGGACCGGGCGTCATAGAGCAGATGGTCTCCCACACTGAGGTGTTCATGGAGCAGCGGCTCACCGAGTTCGACGATGCGTTCTTCATCATGGTGCAACTGAATCAGCGCCCGTGTCTCATCCAGGCGATCCTTTAACTTCACGACCTGCCCCTGGGGATCGAAGGCGCGCGCCTCAATGACGTTCAAGGCCTCATTCAGAATCACTTCCTGCCCCTTTCGCAGGGACGCACTTGCCACCGAACTGTGCACGCTGACGCGCATTTTTCTCCCTGAGACGTAGACGTTGGCGCTGGAATCATCATTCAGACTGCAGAAGAGCGCATACGACGACGGGGGGGCCGTGAGTTTGGCGATCTCCGTCCGGAGGGTTTCAATCTGGGCCTTGGCTTCCTGGAGGCTGGCGGTCAACCGTTCATTCTGTTTTTGCGATTGCTGTAATTTCATGCGGGTTTCGTACAGGTGGCGCATTTCGTTTTCCAGGGATTGGAGTTCTCCACGAAGTTTCTCGATCTCCCGATTGTAGTCTTCGTGTTTTCTCAAGCCCATGGTCTCTGTACCTGCTCGATCATGAAAACAAAGGCGGCTTTTTTCTCCGCCGCTGAAACCCTTGTATTAATAGGGCTAAACCCAAATGAAACGGTCGTTCCATCTCATCCGGCAATAAATTCTAGCTTGCTTTGCAGAAAGGGTCAATATAAATGGGACCGTTCTACCGATGTCTCCATTTGCGCAATTGCGAGCTATACGACGTCACCGCCTCACGTGGAGTCGCGGCTTGAAAAATGGAGGACACAACCGCGACGCCGGAGGCGCCGGCCTCCATCACGTTCTCCACGCGAGCCGGCGTCATCCCGCCGATCGCATACACGGGAATGATGCAGCGCCGGCCGGCTTCACGAAGAACCCGAATGCCCAACGGCGTGCCGTATTGCCGTTTCGATGGAGTCTCATATACCGGCCCGAGCACCACGAAGTCCGCTCCTTCCTGCTCGCTTTGGAGAGCTTCTTCTGCGGAATGGACCGACTTCCCGATGAGATAGCCGGACCCCAGACATTTCCGGGCTTCTTTGGTCGGCATGCTGTCCGAGCGCAGATGCACGCCCGCTGCCCGGGTGGCAAGGACGAGGTCCACGCGATCATTGATCAAACACGGAACATGGAAGGGACGCGCCATCCGGTGCACCGCCTCCACAACCTGCAGGAGTTCGCGAGCGCCAAGGTCTCGTTCCCGGATTTGGACCATCAGCCCCTGTTCAGGGATGATGTCGCTGAGGATGTGAAGAAATCTGTCCTCTCCGGTCTGGCGCCGGTCGGTGACAACGTATAAGGGCGGGAGGGGGCTCACCGTCACCTTCCTTTCAAGGAGAGAAGATTTCATCTACTCCCTCGCCCCTGGAGGAAGAGGGCTGGGGTGAGGGGGAAAAAGAAGACAAAGCCCGTGGCCACGGGCTGCGGTGCTACAACACGCAGCACCCGCACCCTAAACCACCCTCACCTTAATCCTCTCCCATCGAGGGAGAGGAAACGAAGAGGCGGGAGAGGGTGGTTGTGGGGCGAGCATGGCACATCGAACGGCTCGTTCAGAGTGTGTCTACAGCATGCCTTCGATCGGGCTACTCGCGGTGGCATAGAGTTTCCGGGGAATGCGCCCGGCTTTATACGCCAACCGTCCGGCCTCGACCGCATACTTCATGGCTTCAGCCATGGCAATGGGTTCCCGGGCCCCCGCGATCGCGGTATTCATCAACACCGCATCCGCTCCGTACTCCATGGCCAAAGCGGCATCTGAAGCGGTGCCGACTCCGGCGTCCACGATGACGGGCACGTTGACGGTTTCGAGGATGATCTTCAAATTATAGGGATTGCGGATTCCCAATCCTGAACCGATGGGAGCCGCCAACGGCATGACTGCCGGACATCCGATATCGACCAGCTTTTGAGCCACGATGGGATCGTCGTTGGTATACGGTAACACCACGAATCCCTCCTTGATCAATATCTTTGCGGCTTCAATGAGTCCGGCGGTATCGGGAAACAAGGTCCGCTCATCGCCGATCACCTCAAGCTTGACCAGATCCGAGACCCCTGCCGCACGGGCCAACCGGGAATAACGGACCGCATCTTCCACCGTGTAGCATCCCGCGGTATTGGGAAGGATGGTGTACTGCTTGGGATCAAGATAATCCAGAAGATTCTCGGAATTCCTGTCCGTGATATTGACGCGACGTACGGCGACGGTGACGACGTCCGCACCTGACGTTTCAATGGCTTTCTTCGTCTCGACAAAATCCTTATACTTGCCCGTTCCCACCCACAAACGGGACCGGAACTCGCGCCCGGCTATGGTCAAACGATCGTCACTCATGGCCACTCCCCGAAAAAGAATTGTGGATTTCGGATTTTGGATTGTGGATTTGGTCAATCAGCAATCAAAAATCCACAATCAAAAATTCCTCCCCCGCCTCCCCCGATGAAACTCAGAATTTCAATACGGTCGCCTTCGTGTAACGTTCTGGCATCAAAGTCCCCTCGATCGAGGATTTCAAGATTGATCTCCACCGCCACTCGTTCAACGTTCAGTTGCAAATCCCGGAGCAAGCCCGTCACGTTTATCTCCTCACGCACGTGGCGTGACTCCCCATTGACTTGAACGTGCATCCGTGGAACTCAAAACCCTCCGGCACGGGCTATTCACTCCGAACGTCTCTTCCATCGCGTACCAGCATCCTACGAGAGCCTCTCAAGCCTTGTCAATTTGGGAACGCAGCCGTTTCGACGTGCGCAAAGTCCGGAAATCCTATCATCGCCAAACACAATCCTTTACAATAGAACCACCCCATCATCCCAAATGCACTCACCATATGCCGACCGGCCACGACTCGAACAACACGCTCGCCAATCTTTTTCTGTCCATGGCAGAGTTGCTGAAGCAACATGGAGAAAACCCCTATCGCATTCGGGCCTATACACGGGCAGCCGACACGATTGCCAAGTTAGAGTCTCCCATCGCCGAGCTTGTGCGGGCAGGAGATCCGCGAACCCTTCCCGGTATCGGGAAGGACCTCGCGGTAAAAATTCGGGAATTCGTCGAAACCGGCACGGTCCAGGCCTATGAAGAACTCAAAACGCCACTTCCCCCCGCCATTCGTGAATGGATCGCGCTTCCCGGTCTTTCCGACCCCATCGTGCATGATTTGTATTATCGACTCGGGATCCGGACACTGGACGATCTGGAAACGCTTGCCCGCTCTCACATGTTGAGGACGCGACCGGGGGTCAGCGTGACCGCGGACGAACTGCTCGGGGCTATTCAACGCTTACGTGAACAAGCGAGGAGTGATTGACCGGGTGGCAACGCCTTTGCTACGGTCAGGGCAGGAAGAGCCTGTTCCCTATTCTCCCGTACAAAAAGGAAAGAACCGGTCATGGCCGTCTCAGCGTTCATCATGGTTGACGTAGCGGGAGATCACACCAAGAGTGCCTACAAGACCATCACCCGCATTCCGCTGGTCAAAAAAGTCGATGCCGTCACCGGCCCATTTGATCTCGTGGTCCAAATCGAAGCGGAAACGTTGGAGAGTCTCAACGAATTGGTTCTTTCACGGATACGCGGCGTGGATGGCGTCGTTAAAACCAGCACCGCCATTATCCTCAACCTGTGACCCCCGATTCGAGGGGGTGCAGGTCTTTGAAGACTTTCCAGGTCTTGAGCAACTCGATCGCCTTTTGAAGCTGCACGTCCTTTTTCATGAGTTCCGCTTCAAGATCTTTCGGCTTATCCGAATCAGTGTCCCGTTCGGAGGAAGAAGGCGTGTCCTCTTCCGGGACAGCCGTTGCTGTCTGTTCCTCATTGACGGTGATCGGTTTGGGCTCCACCACGATATCCGGTTTGACGCCGACGGAATGGATCGACTCGCCGCTGGGCGTATAATATTTCGCCGTTGTCAGTCGAAGTCCCGACCCATCCGACAACGGGAGAATCGTCTGAACGGAGCCTTTGCCAAACGTCGTTTTCCCCAGGATGACGGCTTTCCCCCAATCCTGCATCGCGGCCGCAACGATTTCCGACGCACTCGCAGAACCCTGGTTGACCAACACGATCATCGGATATTCCCGCGGATCCATCGGCGGGCTGGCGCGATATTCATCCTTCCGACCATCTCGGCCCTTGACCGACACGACTAACGTATCAGACTGCAAGAATTGCTCCGAGACCCCAACCGCCGAGGACAACAAGCCTCCGGGGTTATTGCGTAAATCCAGGATGAGGCCTTGAGAGCCCTCTTCCTGCAACTTCACCAATTCCCGGCCCAGATCTTTGGGGGTGGCTTCCTGGAACTGTGATATCCGGATGTAGCCTATGTGATCTTCCAGGAGCCGGGACCGAACACTTCGGATCTTTATCGTATCTCGAACCAAGATGAAGCTCAGCGTGTCCGGGGCTCCTTCCCGCCGGATCGTCAGCGTGACCGAGGTCCCCTTGGGGCCCCGCATGCGTTGCACGGCTTCCATGAGCGTCAGGTCTTTCGTCGGCTTCTCATCAACTTTCAAAATCACGTCTCCGGTTTCGATGCCCGCCGCGTGAGCCGGAGTGCCTTCAATGGGTGCGATGACGGTGACGTGCTGATCCTTCACCCCAATCTGAATACCCAATCCCTCAAATTCCCCCTTGGTTTCCACTTTCATTTCTTTATACATTTCCGGGGTCATATACGCGGAGTGCGGATCCAATGTTTTGAGCATGCCACGAACGGCTCCATGGACAAGGTCGTTTGTCCCCACCTCTTCAACGTAGTGTTTTTTGACCTGAGTCAGCACTTCCGCGAAAATTTTGAGTTCTTCGTAGGATTCACTCGCATAGCCGGTTTTTTCGACTCCTTTCCCAATTATCAACCCCAAGACGAGTGCCCCGACCACAACCACCCCGGAAACCCACGTTATTGAAGAGCGTTCTCTTTCCATAGCGACGTCCTAACTCTTTAAAAAGATGATGAACAAGTTTCCACCCTCACCCGGCCCCTTTGACAAGCTCAGGGCAGGCCCTCTCCCGTCAAGGGAAAGGGAACGAAGTCACCGTTTGGCCAACCAGCGCAATGGATTCACCGGTTTGGTCCCCTTCCGTAACTCAAAATATAAAACATTTCTGTTGGTCAATCCGGAGGATCCTGTTTCCCCCAGCACGGCTCCTTTGGCCACCGTGGCCCCCTCTTTCACCAATAACTTGGAGGCATGAGCATAGAACGTAAAATAATTATTGCCGTGATCCACAATCACCACAAGTCCATACCCTCTGAGCCAATCCGCATAGACGACTTCCCCGCCTGAAACGGCCCAGATCGCACTCCCTTCTTTTGAGGCAATTTCAATGCCTTTCTTCCGGACATACGTGTCAAACGTCGGGTGTTTTTGCCGGCCGAAGAAGCCCACCAAATCGCCGTCAGCCGGCCACAACAATGCACCTCGTCGGAAGGCATCCGTCGTCCGTTTCTTGATGTTCCCGGCGGCAATTTGACTCCGTCGCTCCAGTTTCTCGAGCAGCGTTTCCTTTCGGTTTTCAGCCTGATCGAGCGCATGCAACATTTGTTCATGCGAGCGGGTGGTCTTTTTTAAACTCGCCAAGACCACGCGTTTTTTGGATTTCACGTCTCGAATCACGCTCAATTTATTATCGATGCGACCCTTCTGCGTCACCAACGATTCACGGATTTTCGCCTGTTTGGCATGAAGTTGCTCGCTTTGAGCCACTTGGTTCCGGTAGGCCTCGAACAAATCACGCTCCCACGTGGCAAGCGAGGCGAGATACAGCAACCGGCGTTGAAATTGCGAATACGAAGTCGCCGCCACCAAGGGAGACACCCAGCCGGCTCGTCCTTCCATATAGAGCCGTTTCAAACGAATTCCTATCACGGCCTGCTTGTCGTTCATATCGGCTCGAAGCCCGGTCAACTGCGTGTTGATTGTATCCAGTTCCCGGTCAATTTGCCGTATTTCCCGATTGATTGAAGACGCTTCCCGCCGCTCCTTGTGCAACTGACGATCGAGACGCTCAATCGATTGAAGGACCTGCGATTGTTTTTTTCGTGCCTGATCACGCTGTTTCTTGGTTTTCCGGATTTCCTGCTTTAACCGTTGAAGGGTCTGTTTTTCTTTTTCAATTTTTTCCTGAAGGGAAGTCCCCCGCGACGGCTCCACGGCAACGATGGACGTCGCCACACACAACACGAGCACAAGAAGGCGGTGTTGAAGCCTGATTGTGGATTGCGGATGGTGCATTGCGGATGGTGGATGTCTCATCGGTGCCTCCTCTTCATCAAGCCAAAGACCGAAAGCACGCTACTTCCACATCCTAACAGCATCCCGGTCATCACCAAAAGAAACGAGACTTGTCTGGGGAACACCGGGAGGATATGCTCCACGCCCACAAACCAACCCGACGCATTGAGTTCCAAGCGAAAGAATTCAAAAATCCCTTTTAACAACGCGAGGGACAGACCGCCGCCGGCGGCCCCGAGAATCGTGCCTTCGATCACGTAGGGGATCGCAATAAACACCCCCGTCGCACCAATCAGCCGCAGGATTTCAATCTCCTCCTTTCTGGTGTACAACGACAAACGGATCGTATTGGCAATAATCGTCACCGTCGCCACGGCCAGAATCGTCCCGATCACGACCGCCCCCAACTCGAAATAACTGACCACCAACGTCAACGTGTCGATCCAGTCTTGGCTGTACGCCACGTGGGTCACACCGGGAAGCTGCCTGACGCGTTCCGCAAACGCACTGAGGGATTCGGTATCCAGAAACCGAGGGGATAGCCTGACGACGACGGACGCAGGTAACGGATTGCCGTCCATCCCCTCCAACAAGAGAGATTCCGCCGGAAACTGTTCGGAAAATTCTCGAAGGGCCTGTTCCTTGGACACGAAGGTCAACGCCACGGCCGCCGATTCGGCCCCGAGACGTTTCTGGACCAGGGACACGACCTGTTCCGAGGCCCCGGGGTCCAGATACACGACGACTTCAATGTCGCCCTGAAGCGTCCCGGTCAGGCTCTTCAGATTCAGATACAGTAACACAAACACGCCAAAACAGACCAAGGTAAAGGCCGTCGTGACAATGCCGATCAGCACGTTCCCACGATTCACGCGGAGATTGGTGATCGCCTCTCGCAGGAGATACAGCAGGCGCATTACGACGTCGCCCCATCATCAGACACGACGCGGCCTGCCTGCAAATGGACAACCCGGCCGTTCATCTGCTCAACCACCCGTTGGTTATGCGTGGCCAGGAGAATCGTCGTCCCCTCAGCATGAATTCTTTTGAATAATTCCACGATTTCAACCGTTAATTCCGCATCCAAATTGCCCGTCGGTTCGTCGGCCAACAACAGAATGGGACTGTTCACAATCGCCCGTGCAATACAAATTCGTTGCTGCTCTCCGGCCGAGAGCACACCCGTGTGGATCGTCTGTTTATGGTCCATGCCGACGGCTTTCAGAACGCCCAGCACTTGTTTCCGCGCCAGGCGCCTTGTGACGCCCTGGATGACGAGCGGCAAGATCACGTTTTCATAGACGGTTTTTCTCGGAAGCAACTGAAAGTTTTGCAGCACGATCCCCATGGTGCGACGCAGATAGGGAATCGCACCTCCACGTAACCTGGCGACGTTGCGGTTCTGCACCAGAATCTGACCCGAATCCGGAATCTCGGCGCCAAAGATCACCTTCAGCAGCGTGGTCTTGCCCGCGCCGCTCGGTCCCGTCAGGATGACACATTCGCCCTTGTCGATCCGAAACGAGACATCATCCAGCGCCGTGCAGCGATCGTAGAATTTAGAAACATGGAACAACTGAATCATGGGGACAACGGCTCAGCTTGGCGACCTGTTCCAGGTCTCTCATGATGATCTTCCGTGTGTTTACCAACGCCGATCATCGCCGGCCACCTCAAAGGCATTTTCGACGTGTTCAAGACTGGGAGAACCAGGATCCCCGGCATCATAGAGAAGCACGTCGAACCGGCAGGGCTGACGTTCCAGACGATGGCGCGCAAGATACCGGGCAGCCAATTGAATGAGTTGGCGCTCTTTTCGTGCCGTCACTGCGTGGGCCACACCTCCGTAGCGATCCGTTCGGCGTGCTTTGACTTCGACAAAAATCACCGTCTCTCCAACCCGGGCCACGATATCCAATTCTCCACGACCAATTCGAACGTTACGATCAAGAATCCGGTATCCTTTTTGGCGAAGCAGCCGTTCGGCAGCGGCTTCGGCTTCCTTGCCCAGGAGTTGCCGGGTAAGGCTCACGCCTCCTCCTGCGGCAGACAACGTCGCACCGGACCAAAACTGTGCCGATGGACAGGACTTGGTCCGAACTGACGAAGTAAACGGAGATGCTCCGGCGTGGGATATCCTTTATGAATATGGAACCGATACCGGGGATCGCGCTCGTGGTATTCACACATGATCCGGTCACGGAAAACTTTGGCAAGAATTGACGCCGCAGCAATGGAAGATGAAAGCCGGTCGCCGTGAATCACGGAGCGATGAGGAATGAATACATCAGCACCCAGATGCCCATCGACCAACAAAAAATCCGGGGGGATACGCAACTGATTGATCGCCCGCTGCCACGCCAACCATGTCGCACGGAGCACGTTCAGTGAATCAATTTCGGCTTCGGAGGCGACGCCGATACCCCACGCCGTGGCGGATTCGGTAATAACCGAGAAGAGCGCCTCCCGTTCCGTCGGACTCACCTTTTTGGAATCATCAAGACTCCGTAATGAAAACCGGCGGGGCACAATCACCGCCGCCCCGACAACCGGACCGGCCAGAGGCCCGCGTCCGGCCTCGTCCAATCCGGCGACCCGTCGATACCCACGGGTCCGCGCCTCCTCTTCGAGATCACACGTGGGTCCAAACGCTCCCAACCCTATGGTGTCAGTGGTCACCGTCACAAGACATCGAATTATTCGCCGGGGTCCTCTGCCGAAGCCTCTGCGCTTGCCACCGCAGCAGGTTCGTTCTTGGAAGCCTTCGTCTTGCGTGCAGTCCGAAAATAATCCCGTTCGGCGACTTTGGCTTGTTTCCCTTTTTTGTCACGCAAGTAGTACAACTTTGCCCGTCGCACTTTCCCTTTTCGGATCACGTCGATTTTCGCAACATTGGGCGAATTCACGGGAAACACCCGCTCAACCCCCACCCCATACGAGATTTTGCGAACGGTAAACGTCTCACTGATTTTCCTGCCTTTTCGAGCGATCACCACGCCTTCAAATACCTGAACCCGTTCTTTCTCACCCTCGATCACTTTCACGTGCACGCGAACGGTGTCCCCGATTTCAAATACGGGGACCGGATTCGTCGGGAACGTCTGCTCTAGCCGTTGAAGCCGATTCATGATGGTTATCCTCCCCCTTCACTCACTGTTTGTTCACATTCCTGGAAAATATCCGACAGTAATTGTTGATCTTCCCGGGTTAACGACTCCCGCTGCAACAAGTCCGGCCGCTTATAATACGTGTTCCGCAAGGCTTCTTTTCGACGCCATCGTCGAATGGCCTCATGGTTGCCCGACAGTAACACGTCGGGAACCGGGTAGCCTCGAACCGTCTGCGGCTTCGTATAATGGGGAAAATCCAACAGGGGTTCGGCAAAGGAATCCTGTTCCACCGACGCAGGATCGCCCACGACCCCCGGGACCAATCGGACGGCGGCATCGATCATGACCAAGGCCGGCAGTTCTCCACCCGTCAGCACGTAATCCCCAAGAGACATTTCTTCAGGCTCCAGCCGGATCAGCACTCGCTCATCAAGGCCTTCATAATGACCGCAGATCCACACCAGCCGCCGTGATTCCCGACTCAACTCTTCGGCCAGCCGTTGCGTAAAGGGCCGTCCTTGCGGCGAAGGGACGATGATCCGTAATTGACTTCGCCGTTCGCCCAGCACCTCGATCGCCCGGAAAATAGGCTCGGCTTTCATGATCATGCCGGACCCGCCGCCGTAGGGCGTATCATCAGCCACGCGATGCGGATCATCACTGAAGTCACGAATGTTGTGGACCCGAATCGAAACCAGTCTTTTGTCCTGCGCACGCTTCACGATGGAGTGCGAGACGACGTTCGCCACCATGTCAGGAAACAACGTCAGCACGTCACACTGCATCATCACCCACCCATTCCGCACTTGGCGTGACAATCATCACGCCTTGAGCCACGTCGATCGAAGAGATCCATTTGCGCAAAGCGGGCAACAGATACTCCTTGTGGGTCCCGCGAACCACAAACAGATGTTGGTGCGGGACGGCCACCACTTCCTCCAACGTTCCGAACACGTTGCCCGACTCGTCTTTCACCGTTAACCCGATCAATTCAAACTGATAATGGTGCCCTTCGGGAGCGGGCGGCACGTCCGCTTGGGGAATTTTCAACCATGCCCCGCGGTAATCCCCCACCTCCTCCGGCGTCGAGAAGGCCCCAAATCGCACAAGATAGGACCGGTTATCTGCATGGACGTCCGTGACCGTGGTCACCAAGGTTGCCCCCGTGGGCAACTCCAGTGTCACTTCCTTGAGAGTCTCGAATCGATTCGGAACGTCCGTGAGTGAAAGGACACGAGCCTGCCCTCTCACCCCAAAGGGTTTCACCAGTTTCCCGACGGTGACCATGTTCTCCATCGACTCCCTCATCCGTCGTGATTTCCGGCAGCGTGATCCATGGATGAGAAAAAACCCCGTTCATCGGGGCGCCACCGCCACACTGGGATATGGTCCTTCACCGGGCAACGGGCGTTACGCGCTCGTCTTCTTTTTCGATTCTTCGAACGTCTTCCAAATTCCGGATCGTCGAAGAAGCGTGCGCACGGTGACCGACGGCTGGGCTCCTTTTTGCAGCCAATCCAGCACACGATCCGATTTCAGATTGGTCACGGCCGGATCCGGTAACGGATCATGCGTGCCGACAATCTCGAGGTACTTACCATCCCGGCGTGCCCTGGAATCCACGGCAACGACCCGGTAAAAAGGTCGTTTATGTCGCCCCATTCTGGTCAAGCGCAAATGTACTGCCACGAGTCTAAACCTCCTGCGAATTAAGTTTTTTCCAAAAGTTGGTCATTATACTTGGTTTAAGACCAGAAATACACCCTGTGCCGTCGTTCTGTCCACTATCAGACAGCCGGGCCTAAGGGGATTGAAGCGCACGAATCAGCTTTCTCCGTTTCTTGAGTTTCCCCGACTTTCCCGGCGTACCGGGTTTCCCCCCGGCCAGTGACTTCAACATGTTGCGTGCCGTCAGGAATTGCTTGATGAGCCGATTGACTTCCTGAACGGAGGTTCCACTCCCCTTGGCCACGCGTTTCTTGCGACTGCCGTTCAGGATCGCATGATCCGAACGCTCGGCCGGTGTCATCGAATCAATCATGGCGACGACCCGTTTCATTTCCTTTTCCGGCACGTCCTGGCTCACGCCTTCATTCATCATCGACTTCAACTTGCCGGCTCCGGGCAACATCCCCAAAATCTGCTCCATTGACCCCAACTTGTTGACCTGTTTGATCTGATCCCGAAAATCTTCAAGGGTCAGGTTGTTGCTCGAAACCTTTTTCTGCAGCGCCAACGCTTCGTCTTGAGAAAAAGACTCTTGCGCTTTTTCGATCAGCGACAACACGTCGCCCATCCCCAAAATCCGGGAGGCCATACGATCGGGATGGAAAGGCTCAAGGGCATCGGATTTTTCACCCACGCCAAGATATTTCACCGGCTTCCCGATCGTCGCCCGCATCGAAAGCAGGGCTCCACCGCGCGCGTCGCCTTCGATCTTCGTCAGGATCACGCCGGTCATCCCCACGCGCTGATCGAACTGTTCCGCCACGTTGACGGCTTCCTGCCCGGTCATCGCATCGGCGACCAACAAGACTTCCTGCGGCGTCACCGCGGCTTTGATCTGTTCCAACTCCAACATCAAGTCGTCGTCAACGTGCAGCCGTCCTCCGGTATCCAGGATCACGACGTCATAGCCGTGGTCCCGACCGCGACGGACGCCCTCCGAACAGAAATGCACCACCTCCAGGCGGGTCGACAGCGCCCGGTCGGCTCGATGAACGGGAACGTCGAGACCGGCTCCCAAGGCGGCCAATTGTTCGGCGGCAGCCGGACGCCGGGGATCCGCCGCAATGAGCAACACGCGCTTGCCCTGTTCGGTAAACACGCGGGCGACTTTACCGCAGGTGGTGGTTTTCCCGGCCCCCTGCAGGCCGACCATCATCACGATGGTCGGCGGTTGAGAAGAAAGCGACAGGCCGGAATGGTCATGACCCATCAAGGCGCGCAATTCTTCCCACACGATTTTGACGACTTGCTGCCCGGGGGTCAGGCTTTCAAGAACGTGGCCGCCCGTGGCTTTTTCCTGCACGCGTCCGATAAAGTCCTTGACGACTCGAAAATTGACGTCGGCCTCAAGCAGAGCCAAGCGTACTTCTTTCAAGGCCTGGACGACGTCCTGTTCTTTGAGAACACCGGCACCCCGAAGTTTCTTGAGGACACCGTCAATTTTGTCGGTGAGAGCTGAAAACACGATGCCGCTCCTAACCATTGGAAAATATGAAGAAAAGGCAGTCCAGTCTAGTCAAGACGCCAAAAGCCTGTCAAGAAAAGCGCTTTCTTGACTTGCGGGGAAGATTGTCGTAGGTTTCCTAGTAGTTTCCCTTATTTTCGTTGAAATACGCCTTCTCAACTTTCGGCTTCAGCGAGTACGCCCGTGAAAAAATCAGGCTGGACATTACTGGGGTTTATTTTTATCGGAGGTCTGCTGGGAGGATTGTTAGGTGAAGTTCTCACCGTGTTTTCGCCCTCCGAACCGATTCAAACCATTTTCGCGAAAGTGCTGTCCCCAGGCATAGACCCGCCTCTGACCGTCAATCTGATCCTGATCAAGGTGACCCTCGGCTTCCTTTTCAAAATAAACCTGCTCACGATCCTCGGTATCTTACTCGGCATCTATCTCTACAAAAACATCTAGGCCGTATTTTGAAGCCACCGCCGGCAACGGAGGCTTCAGAGTAGCGATTCCCCAAACAGCAGTTCTTGCTGCCGTAATGCCCGAATCCGGTCACGCAACTTCGCCGCCCGTTCAAACTCCAGCATTTTGGCCGCCGCCTTCATCTCCTGTTCCAAGGCAGCAACCGTCTTTTCCACGTCGGCTTCGGTGGTGTAGACGGCTTCCTCCTCCGCGGCAATGCTCACGTCAACGTAATCGGCCTCGGCAACGTGATAGTCCAGATCATGAATGCGTTTCTTGATGGTTTCCGGCGTAATCCCGTTCCGACGATTATAGTCGGCCTGGATCTGCCGGCGCCGCGAGGTTTCCTCAATGGTGACCTTCATGGAATCGGTGATCGTGTCGCCATAGAGAATCACTTTACCCTCGCTGTTGCGCGCCGCACGCCCGGCGGTTTGGATCAACGCGCGATGTCCGCGCAAAAAACCTTCTTTGTCGGCATCCAACACGCCGACGAGCGCCACTTCCGGAAGATCCAACCCTTCACGGAGCAGATTGATGCCGACCAGCACGTCAAAGACGCCTCTCCGAAGATCGCGAATGATCTCTGCCCGTTCAAGCGTCTGGATATCGGAATGCAGATACCGTACCTTTAACCCCAAGTCGTGGTAATACTCCGTCAGGTCCTCGGCCATCCGCTTCGTCAAGGTCGTGACCAGCACTCGAAATCCCCTGGCGATGCTCGCCTTCACTTCCTGCAATAAATCATCCACCTGCCCCTTCGCCGGCTTGACCTCGAGCACGGGATCCATCAGGCCGGTCGGCCGGATGATCTGTTCCACCACGCTCTCGCCGGCATGCCTCAATTCATACGGCCCGGGCGTCGCCGACACGTACATGACTCGATTCATGACTCGTTCGAATTCCTGAAACTTCAGCGGACGGTTATCCATGGCCGACGGCAACCGAAACCCGTATTCCACCAAGGTCTTTTTGCGTGAATGGTCGCCTTCGTACATGCCGCCGAATTGCGGCACCGTCACGTGGGACTCATCGACAATCAACAGATAGTCCTTGGGGAAATAGTCCAGCAGCGTCGGGGGCGGCTCACCCGGCGCCCGCCCGCTCAAATGCCGCGAGTAATTCTCGATGCCGTGGCAATACCCCATCGCCCGAATCATCTCGAGATCAAACCTGGTCCGCTGCTCCACGCGCTGCGCTTCGAGCAGTTGATTATGCCGCCGAAAATAAACCAGGCGTTCATCGAGTTCTTCTTCAATGCCCTGAAGGGCCCGGTCGTATCGATCGGGCGCGATCACGTAGTGACTCTTGGGATAGATGGGCACCTTGGACAAGCGACCGAGTGACCGGCCGGTCAGGGGATCGATTTCGGCAATCGACTCCACCACGTCGCCGAATAATTCCACGCGGACGGTATTCGAATCCGAGGCCGCGGGAAAAATCTCGATCACGTCGCCGCGCGCCCGAAACGTGCCGCGTTGCAACTCAACGTCGTTCCGGGAATATTGAATGTCCACCAGCTTGGCGAGAATGGCTTCTCGTCGAATGGTCATGCCCTCTTCGAGATACAGCAACATGCCGTGATAGACCTCCGGTGAGCCCAAGCCGTAGATGCAGGAAACCGAGGCCACGATCAGAATATCGTCGCGCTCCAACAGGGCCGACGTGGCCGCGTGCCGCATCTGGTCGATGGTATCGTTGATCGAGGCGTCCTTGGCGATGTACGTGTCCGTGGAGGGGATGTAGGCTTCGGGCTGGTAGTAATCGTAATAACTGACGAAATACTCCACGGCATTCTGCGGGAAAAAACTCTTGAACTCCTGGTACAACTGGGCCGCCAACGTCTTGTTGTGCACCACGACCAAGGTCGGCTTCTGGATCTTGGCAATGACGTTCGCCATGGTAAACGTCTTGCCCGAGCCCGTGACCCCGAGCAACACCTGATGTTGCTTGCCGGCGTGCACCCCCTCGGTCAGCGCGTCGATCGCCTGCTGCTGATCGCCCTTGGGCGAAAATTCCGATTCCAGTTGAAACGTGTTCATGGCGTACCCGGACCCGCCATCATAGCACACCCGCCTGCGTGCTACGGAAAAGTTGACGGGTCCTTGCTTTCTGAACTTTACAACAACTTCGCCAACTTCGACCTTCACAAACCGAACATATCACGGCATAATGCGCGTTGCCTCTATGATGACCGAAGCCGACACTTGTCGAAAGTACGTCCTTCCCAAATTGACACAAGCCTGGTGGGATAACGATCCGCATTCATTTACCGAGCAAAAAACCTTTACAGATGGCCGGATCATAGGATCGGGCAATAAGGTCCGTCGTCGCCCTCAGAAACGGGCAGACTATCTGCTGCGTTACACACGCGACTTCACGATCGCAGTGGTAGAGGCTAAGGCTGCACATCAGTCACCAGGAGATGCGTTAGCCCAAGCAAAAGAATACGCAGAAATCCTGGGGCTGAAATTTGCTTATGCCACGAACGGACATGGCATTATCGAATTTGATTACACTACCGGAGAAGAGCGCGAAATAGAAACGTTTCCTTCCCCCGATGAACTATGGCAACGTTTCCGAAATCACCAAAACATATCCGACGAGAAAACCGCCAAACAACTCTTAACCCCATCTAATCATCTCACCGGAAAAAGTCCACGGTACTACCAGGAAATTGCCATTAATCGCACAGTGCAAGCAATTTTTGAGGGCAAACAACGAGTCTTGCTCACCATGGCAACGGGAACTGGAAAGACCGTGGTTGCATTTCAAATTTGCTGGAAACTCTGGAGTAGCCGCTGGAATAGAACCGGTGAGCACCGCCGGCCCAAAATGCTTTATCTGGCCGACCGTAATATCCTAATCGATGATCCTAAAGACAAAATCTTCGCAGCCATGGGGGACGCCCGTTGGAAAATCGAGAACGGGGAGGCCAACAAAGGCCGCGAAATGTACTTTGCCATTTACCAAGCCATTGCAAAAGATGAACGACGGCCAGGTCTCTACAAGGAAGAGGTGGCTCGGGAAATTTGAACAAGGGGGATAAGTGACATTTCTGCTCACGAGCGGCATGATTGCCGTGAATGAGGAGGACCCATGACGAGACGACTACGCCGAAACCATAGCCCGGCTTTGAAG
>MKWU01001942.1_pt1 | contig 33340 bp, 28 predicted proteins | sample 809101 | NCBI WGS metagenome assembly MKWU01 (sample SAMN05860141, study PRJNA318959) | sponge metagenome | host: Aplysina aerophoba | place: Slovenia: Piran, Adriatic Sea, Gulf of Piran | collected 2013-05-07
TCTGACCTGGGAATGGACTCTCTGATGGCGGTCGAATTGAGAAACCGGCTGAACCGCGCCTTCGCCGGGGAGTACACGGCACCCAACACCGTGGTCTTCGACTATCCCAACATCGTGGATCTCGCCCGCCACCTCGCCTTGGAGATCGGGGGAACGGAACGGGACACGGAACAGTCCACGCCGGCGCAGAGGACCCCACCATCGGAAGACGCGATCGCCGTCGTGGGCATCGGACTCCGGTTCCCCGGCGCGGATGATCCTTCGGAGTTCTGGCGGCTACTGGAGGCGGGCGGGGACACCTTGACGGACGGACGCCGGGATCCCGGTCCCTGGAAGGGCGTGGGGGGGGGGGCCGCCGCCCGAGAAGCCCCGGCCCCCCGCCGTGGCGCCTTCATCGACGGTGTCCACATGTTCGACCGGCGCTTCTTCCGCATATCCCCGATCGAAGCTCGGTCGATGGACCCACAGCAGCGAATGCTGCTCGAAACGACCTGGCACGCACTCGAGGACGCCGGAATGGACGTAGACCGGCTCCGTGGCAGCCGCACAGGCGTCTACGTCGGGATCGGCGGCAGCGAGTACCGACGCCTCATAAACACCAAGGGCAAGGACGACAGTTACGTGGGCACATCCGGAAGTGTGGCCGTCGGCCGCATTGCCTTCGCCCTCGGGCTGGAGGGGCCCGCCATCCCGGTGGACCTAGCCTGCACGTCTTCGGTGGTGGCGTTGCACCAGGCCGCTATGAGCCTGCAGGGAGGCGAGATCGACATGGCGCTGGCCGGGGGCGTGAACGCGGTCCTCTCCCCCTCGGTCATCAGGTTCCTCGTTGGTGCGGGCATGCTGTCCCGTAGCGGGCGGTGTTGGGCCTTCGATGCCGCGGCGGACGGATACGTCCGTGGTGAAGGCTGCGGGATCCTGGTGTTGAAGCGGCTCGGCGATGCAGAACGGGACGGCGACCGGATCTGGGGGGTGGTCCGCGGGTCCGCCGTGAACCAGAACGGAGCAGGCCTAGGGCTCACCCAACCCAGGGGTCCGGCCCAAGAACGGGCTATGGCGGAAGCGCTGGCGCGGGCAGGCGTGACACCGGCCGAGGTCGACTACCTCGAGGCGCACGGAACGGGAACGCAGCTGGGCGACGCGGTGGAGATCAACGCCATCGCCTCCGTATACGGTCCGGGCCACGAGCCTGACCGACCCCTGTTGGTGGGTTCCGTGAAGACGAACATCGGGCATCTGGAGGCGGCGGGCGGCGTGGCCGGTGTGATAAAGGTCTTGCTGGCGATGCAGCGAGGCGTGGTCCCCAAGCACCTGAACTTCCGGGATCCGAACCCCGACATCGACTGGGAAGGACTGCCGGTACAGGTCACATCGGAACCGATCGCCTGGCCCTCGACCCCGGGACGTTCACCGCTGGCCGCGGTGAACGTCTTCGGTATCTCAGGCTCCAACGCACACGTGGTGATCGAAGGGTACGGAGCATCCGACGGGGATCCCACCCTGCTCGACGGCGAGCTCCGCCCCGCGGGATCGCCGAGGCCGATAGCGGGTTCCTCGACAGGGGGCGTCGACCGGCCTGAAGTGGAAGGAACAGATGTCCGGACGGAACGGCTCCTACCACTGTCCGCGAGAGCCGAGCCGGCGCTGGCCGAGTTGGCCGGACGGTATCTCTCCTGGCTCGATGAGCACGCCCACCTGCTGGTCAACGGAGACCAGGCGGCCGCCGGTTTGCTCTCCGACATGGCATGGACCGCCAGCACCGGCCGCGCCCATCATCCTTACCGCGCAGCCGTGGTGTTCGACAGCATCGGATCGCTGCGTCGGCAACTGGCGCTCCTCGCCGCGGATGGCGCGGCGCCGGAGGACCGCACCGGTCGCCACCCGAGCGCCGGCAGCGCCACGGAGGGTTCCGACGCGTACCGGGAGCTAGTCGAAGCATTCGCAGCCGACTACGAGGCCGGCGAGGCCGTGCCCTTCGAGAGGCTGTTCGAGGGCGAGACACGCCGCCGGCTGTCCCTCCCCGCTTACCCGTTCCAGCGGCTCAGCCACTGGTTCGAATAGACCGGGCGATCGGTCCGCTGCGCTGAGCTCATCGCGGTGGCCATCGGCATGACTCGCCCATATGCATACGATCATTGGTTCGATTTGTATACGATAGAACGCTCGGTTTGCTAACGTTCGGGACAAGTAGACCCGTAAGATAGGGCACAGGATGGTACGCCGCCACTCGGGCGCCTCTCCACGAGCCGGCTACATACCGAGGCAGATCGATGCGCGGCTCCGCGCTGAACTCGATGCCTGGCCCTCCGTCGTCATCACGGGCCCGCGCGGGGTGGGCAAGACGACCACGGCCCTGCAAGTCGCGGAGTCCGTTATCGACCTCTCGCAACCCCAGCAGCGGGAGGTCTTCATGCTGGACATGGAATCCGCGCTGCGTGTCGCTCCGAAACCGGTCCTGATCGACGAGTGGCAGCAAGCCCCCGATGTGTTGTGGGTGGTCAAGAAGCTGATCGACCAGGACCGCATGACGGGATTCGTCATCGCCGGCTCGTCCCGTATCCGGCCCAACGATCAGCACGGCAGCCATCAGTGGCCGCTCGTGCACCGCGGCGTCACGCTGGAAATGCATCCGCTCACCGTGGCCGAGAAGCGCCGCAAGGAGTTCCACTCCGTCACAGGTCGGCTCGTCGACGTAAGCGCAGCCTCCGGACACCGGGGCGCATACGTCCTGTACGACTACATCGACATAGCCCTGGAAGGCGGTTATCCGGCATACCTGGATGTCGAAACACCCTCCACCCGCCGGGCGCAGATGGAGAGCGCCGTGCGTGACATCGTGCGGCTCGATGCAGCAACCGGCCGCATCGACCACCGCAAGATGCTCGACTTCCTCCAGGTCTACGCCGCCAACTCCTCGGAGCTCATCAACCAGACCACGCTGGCCGAGCACGCCGACATCTCGCGCGCCTCAGCCGAGAAATACGAGCAGGCACTGCACGACTCGTACATCGTGTCGCAGCTTCCGTCATGGCATCGAACGCTTTCGAGCCGCACCGGTAAGCGTCCCAAGCGCTTCGTCAACGACACGGGGATGTGGGCGGCGATCCTGGGAGTGGGCCGCGAGGACGTACGGGCCGACCCCAAGCTGGTCGGCAACCTGATGGAAACCTTCGTGGTATCGCAGATACGGGCTCAACAATCCGCTTCCCGATCACCGCATACCCTTTACCACTACCGTGACCAAGCCGGACGGGAGATCGACCTGCTGCTGGAGGACCGCCGCGACCGCACCTTGGTCGCTGTCGAAGTCAAGGCATCCAGCACCATCACTCGCCATGACACCCGCCACCTGGAATGGTTGCGGGACCAATTGGACACCGCCCGCCCACACCGACCCATGCGCTTCGCCCGGGGCGTGGTCCTCTACTCCGGTCCCCAGACCGTCAAGGTCAGCGATCGCGTCTGGGCCACACCGATCTCCGCCCTGTGGGGAGGTCGGTCCCCGGAGCCATAGAGTCGTGCCCAACATCTTGGGAGAACGCCGATCACCAGATGCTTGACACCTTTTTGACGGCTATCAGCCGGTCCACGGACCCAGCCGGACGGCAGAAGGTCTACACGACTACAACGTAATTTGTGCATGAAATACGGGATCGTATAGACTCTCGTCTATGCTTCTACGGAGACTAGCGACGGTTCAACAAGGTATGGCCCTGGCTGGGCGTGGGGCCGGGGCGCGGCGAGGGGGTTGGGAGCTTCGAGTCGTCGAGAGCGGGGACCTGCCGGACGACGGGTGGTTGGAGACCGATGGTCTGCGCCTAGTGGGCTTCGTCCGGAGTTCTCGCACCGAACGGTACCTGCTCCGGCCCTTTGACGTGCTGGTCACGAGCCGGGCCGGATCGGTCCGGGTCGCCCTCGTACCGCCAGGTGTGTCGCGTACGGTGGCCGGCGCGACGTTGCTGGTTGCCCGCTCCCCACATCCTGAGACCGGGATGGGCCACTGGCTCTGGTACTACCTCACCTCCTCGCACGGCATGGCGCAGCTCACCAGGCGGCTGACAGCTGGCACCACGATTACCTTCCTTTCCGCCAGGAGTCTCGGGGAGGTGGAAGTACCGGTACCGTCGGCTCACGAACTCGACGCTCTCGCCAGGATCGTCGAGGCATCCGAAGCTGCTCACGCTGCCACCATGCACGCGGCCCGGCTTCGCAGAGATGTGTTGCGGGACGCGCTGGTCGCCGACGTCATCAACCGAACATCATCGAACGCCTGAAGGAGATCGACATGCCCCTGACGAGACAGGAGCTGGAAGGGAAGCTCTGGAAGGCGGCTGACATCCTGCGCGGGCAGATCGATGCGGCCGACTACAAGAACTACATCTTCTCTCTCCTGTTCCTCAAACGGCTCTCGGATCGGTTCGGCGAGGAAGTGGAACAGGCGGTGGCATCCGGCGTCTCCCATCGGGTGGCCCTCACCGACCGGGACGAGCATGAGTTCTTCGTCCCCGAGGACGCTCGATGGCCATGGATCACCGGCGCATCCATGAATCTGGGCGAGACCCTCAACGTGGCCTGCCATGCCGTAGAGGAGGCCAACACCCCGCGCCTCGACGGCGTGCTGGCCACCACCAACTGGAACGACGAGTCCAAGCTGGGGAGCCCGGCCAACCGGGAGCGGATCATCCGCAGCCTGCTCAACCACTTCGGCGACCTCGACCTGAGCGACTCGAACCTGCGGGTGGACGCCGCCGGCGGGGGCAACGTCCTCGGGGACGCCTACGAGTACCTGATCTACAAGTTCGCGGACGACGCCGGCAAGAAGGGTGGCGAGTTCTACACCCCTCGGCCGGTGGTGCGCCTCATCGTCGAGCTACTCCAGCCCGAGGAGGGGATGCGGATCTGCGATCCCACCGCCGGGTCCGGAGGCATGCTCATCTACGCCGCCCAGTACGTGCAGGAACAAGGTGGCAACCGGAGAAACCTGGCGCTTCACGGTCAGGAACGCAACCTGGGCACCCTGGCCGCCGGCAAGCTGAACCTGCTCCTCCACGGCCTGCGCTCCGGACGGCTCGAGCCGGGAGACGTGATCGCCGAGCCCCGCTTGAAGGATCACTATGGACGCCTGCTCTCCTATGACCGGGTGATCGCCAATCCGCCCTTCAGCCTCAAGAACTGGGGACACGACTTCGCTCCCAACGATCCCCACCACCGCTTCGACCGCTACGGCGCCATACCTCCCCGCACCCGCGGCGACCTGGCCTTCCTGCTCCACATGCTGGCCGTGACCAACGCTCGGGGCATGGTGGGAGTGGTGATGCCCCACGGCGTCCTCTTCCGCGGCGGCGCCGAAGGGAAGATCCGGAAGGGCATAGTGGAGGCCGACCTGTTCGAGGCGATCATCGGCCTGGCCCCCAACCTGTTCTCCGGCGCCAGCATCCCGGTGGCGATCTGCGTCCTCAACAAGGCCAAGCCCGCTGAACGGCGAGGCAGGGTGCTGTTCATCGACGCCAACCAGGACGGCTACTTCAGGTCGGGCAAGGCCCGCAACTTCTTGGACCCCGAGCACATCGCCAAGATCGCCGGCGCCTACCACGCCTTCGAGGAGGTGGACAGGTTCGCCCATGTGGCCGAGCTGGACGAGATCGAGGACAACGACTTCAACCTCAACATCAGCCGCTACGTCGACACTACCGAGCCGATCGAGGTCATGAGCGTGGAGGACGCCCTGAGCCAGCTACGGGAAGCGGAACGGGCACGCGACGAGGCAACAGCCAAGATGGATGCGCTGCTGATGGACTTAGGGTATGCCAAGGAGGGTTAAGGTCAGAGAGGCGATCCGCATTGTCCAAAGGGAAGGGTGGACTTTAGTGGATACCCGCGGCAGCCATCGCCAGTTTCGCCACCCGGTAAGGCCAGGGAAAGTGACCATACCCGGTAGCTTGGCTGAGGTGCTACACCCCAAGACTTGGGGTACGATTCTCAAGCAGGCGGGTATCTCGAAGGAGGAGTGGTGAAACGAACGTACGCGGTGATATATGAAAATGGACCACACAACCTGTCCGCTTATGCGCCAGACGTGCCAGGATGTGTAAGCGTGGGCCGCACTGTTGAAGAAGCGCGGACCAATATGAAGGAAGCCATCACCTTGCATCTCGATCTCATGCTGAGAGAGGGCGAGCCTGTACCAGAGCCCACAACCTCGCTCACCGAAGCGCTAGCTCTACATGAGGTGGGCCTCCAAGAGATCCATGACTCACTCGGTGAAGATCTGCCAGAACCTGCGATTGCGGAGTTGCTCGAAGTTGATCCGTCACCGGATTCGATTTGCCGCGAATACGGCCATCTATTCCCCGAAGGGCAGGATAAGCCTCAATACGCTGACCCACTCCAACAAATGACCGCATGACTCTCGGGTAGGCAAGGAGATGATGGACTACGTCGTGATTATCGAACCAACCGGAGACGGCTACGGTGCCTATGTGCCCGATCTACCTGGATGTGTGGCCGTTGGCGACTGTCTCGAAGAGGCACGTGGGTTGATGAAGGAAGCCATCACTTTCCATATCGATATCATGCGGGAGTACGGTGAGACCGTACCCGAGTCCGATACCTCGATCTCGGAGGCGCTTTCCATACACAACGAGAACCTCCTAGAGCATTATCAGGAACTGGGAGAGAGTGTTCCTGAACTACCGGCGCTCGTCGAGTTAATAGACGTCGATGCGTCACCTGAAGCGATTCAGTGTGAGTACGGCCACCTCCTGCCAGGAGCACACATCGGACGAACGACCGCGACATAGCAAGGCATATGAGGATATGACATCTACCGGGAGAACAAGCGGTATGAGGATGGATCAACTGTTGCCCATCCTCGGCTACACATGTAAGGAACCGAACAGTTGATAACCACGACCAGGAAGAAATCCGCTGTCCCCGACGGTTGGCGAATGGTACGCCTGCGGGAGGTCGCAGATATCAACCGCAGAAAATGGACCCCGAGGCAGGGCGGTTCTATCCGCTACTTAGACCTAACGGCAGTTGAGACCCCAGGACAACTGTCTCCTCCCAAAGATCTCGCGTCCGAGGATGCCCCGAGCCGAGCCCGCCGTCTCGTAGTGAGTGGAGACACTCTGATTAGTACAGTTCGACCCTACCTCAAGGGACACGTTCAGATAAGAGACGCACCGCCGGATCTGGTAGCTTCAACAGGATTTGCAGTTGTATCACCGGGACCCGTGATCCATAGCTCACTCATTTTCCACCACGCCATCGGGTATTCCTTCGCACAGCACCTTGAGGCCCGCATGACAGGACAGGCATATCCAGCCGTCCGACCAAGTGATGTTGGTTCCTACGAGTTCCCGCTGCCGTTGCTTGAAGAGCAGCGTGCCATCGCATCAGTGCTGGATGCTATCGACGACGAGATCGAGCAGACGGATCGGGTGATTGCTGCCGCCGAACGTCTTCGCGATGCTTTGCTACACGAACTCCTGACAAAGGGGCTCCCCGGCTGGCACACCGAATGGCAGGAACACCCTAAACTCGGTGCCATCCCCCTTGGCTGGAACGCGATACGGCTCGGGGAAGCTGCGGGCATAAATTCACAAACTTGGACACCAAGGCAGGGTGGCTCCATTCTCTACCTTGACCTGACAGCTGTACCTGCCCCAGGGCAGATTGCTCCCGCCACACATCTCGACGCTGAGGAAGCCCCGAGTCGTGCCCGCCGTCTCGTAAGGAGCGGAGACACCCTGATAAGCACGGTTCGACCATACCTTAAGGGCCATGTGTTAGTTCGACGGGCACCGCCCAATCTGGTGGCGTCGACAGGGTTTGCAGTTGTCTCACCTGGAACACGGATCCATCCTTCCCTCCTTTTCCACCACGCAATGGCCCCTTCCTTCACACGGCACCTCGAAGCTCGTATGGTAGGACAGGCTTATCCTGCCGTCCGACCAAGCGATGTAGCTTCGTATACTTTCGCTCTGCCTCCATCTGAAGAACAAGAAGCCATCGCGGAAATGCTTGATGGTGTCGACAATGCCATTGAGCGGACGCGCCGAGAGAAGGCGGCACTCACAGCATTCAAGGAGTCGATGTCGGACGCGCTGCTGACCGGGCGTGTGCGGGTACCGATACATACGTAATGGAGAGAAATGACACCTGCCAAGGTCGATGAACTTAGCCAAGCCGAGAAGCCAGCGCAGCGGTTGCTCAAGGCTCTGGGGTGGTCCTACGTACCTCACGATGTGCTTGCGGGTGAGCGAGGCACGGAGCGGGAGGTGTTGCTGAAGGACCGGCTCCGGTCTGCGCTGCTGCGACTCAACGAGTGGATGACCGGGGAACAGGCGGATCGGGTTATCTTCGATCTCGAGAACCTCGAAGGCCTCGGTATGGCTCGCAATCAGCGGGTTCATGAGTACTTGACCTATGGGATGCCGCTCCTCGTGGACAGCGCCCAGGGGCGCGATACCCGTAACGTCCGGTTCTTCGACTTCGACCATCCCACCGCCGGGCTCAACGAGTTCGTCGTCACCACCCAGTTCCGGGTTCGGGGAAGCTACGAGCCGTCCGAGGCTGGCCAGGGCCGCTACCGGACTGTCATTCCCGATCTGGTGCTGTTCGTCAACGGCATCCCTCTGGTGGTTATGGAGGCGAAGGCACCCACCTTGCCCGGCTGGAGAACTGAGGCGGTACAGCAGCTGCGGCGCTATCAGGCCGCCAGGCCCGAGCTGTTCCATTTCAACCTGTTGTGCGTGGCCCACTGCGGCGCCGATGCTGTATTCGGCGCGCTTGGGGCGCCGGAGCGGGCCTACGTCCCCTGGAAGTCGGTCCTGCCGTTCTCTGAGGATAAGGTGCAGCGGCGTTTCGGTACCGAGGCCAGGGGACAGGCTCAACTCATTATCGGCTTGCTCTCTCCGGCGACGCTTCTCGACATCCTGCGAGATTGCGTGGTTTACGAGCCCGAGCATGGCCGGATCGTCAAGAAGCTCCCCCGCTACCAGCAATACCGGGCCTTGACCGCCGCCATGCAACGGATACTCGGAGGCCGCAGTCCGGTGGAGCGGGGCGGAGTGGTGTGGCACACGCAGGGCTCCGGCAAGTCGCTGACCATGCTGTGGCTGGCCACCAAGCTGCGCCGGGCGCCCCGCCTCGCCAACCCCACCATCGTGGTGGTGACTGACCGCACCCAGCTCGACCGCCAGATCGCCGGCACCTTCAAGCGGTGCGGCTTCCCGGCGCCGGAGCAGGCGCGTTCCGGGCGCAACCTCCGGCAGCTGCTCACCACGGGCACCGGCCGCACCGTCATAAGCACCATCCAGAAGTTCGAGGAGGCCTTGACCACCCCCTCCGGCGAGCTGGACCTGCTCAACGCCTCCGACGAGGTTTTCATCATGGTGGACGAGGCGCACCGCACCCAGTACGGCATCCTGGGAGGGCGCATGTCCAAGGCGCTACCCAACGCCACGCTGATCGGCTTCACCGGCACCCCGATCGAGAAGAGCTACAAGGGCCATAGGCATAGCACCATCGGGCGCTTCGGCCCGCTTATCGACTCCTACACCATCCCCCAGTCTGTGGCTGACGGCGCGACCTTGCCCATCCACTACCAGGCCCGGCTGCCGGAGCTGGCTGTCGAGGGACCGGCAACCCTGGACAAGCTGTTCGAGGCTATGTTCGGCCACGAGCCACCCGAGGTCCAGGAGCGGCTCCGGCGGCGCTACGCCAACAAGGAGACCGTGGCCGGCGCGAAGCGGCGCATCGAGATGATCGCCCTGGATATCGCCGAACATTTCAAGACCCATGTCCGGCCCAACGGCTTCAAGGCCCAGGTGGTGGCCCCCAACCGGCTCGCCGCCATCCGCTATGCCGAGTGGCTCAACAGCTTCGGCGTCAGCGCCTACCCGATAATCACCACCGACGCCAAGGACGGTCCGGAGTTCGCGGCGGCACGCGGACTGGACCAGGGCCAGATCGAGTCGGCCTTCGTCGATCCGGAAGGGGAACCGGAGGTTCTGGTGGTGGTCGACATGCTGTTGACCGGATTCAATGCTCCCGTGGAACAAGTGCTCTATCTGGATCGGTCCCTGCGCGACCACGGCCTCCTCCAGGCCATCGCCCGTGTCAACCGGCGCTTCTCCCACCGCTGGAACGGCGTAGTCACCGAGAAGACCTACGGCTTGGTCGTCGATTACCACGGCGTTTCGACGAACCTGGAGGCGGCGCTCCAGACCTTCGACCGGACCGACGTCCAGGAGGCGATGCGAGCGCTGGATGAAGACCCGGGGCCTGTCATCGAAGCAGCGGCAGTCAGGGCGGAGGCGCATTTCAAGGCCTTGGACCTGAACGACCTGTGGGCGTGCGTTTTCCGCTTCGAGGCCGACGATCACACCGAAGGCAACTTCAAGGCCGACCTGTTCGAGGCCTTCAACACCGACTACCGGCAGTTCTCCCGGCTCCTCGACCGCTACCTGCCCGACCCGAGGGCACTGGACTACACCGACCGGCTGGCCCGGTTGACCGCCATCCGCGCCTGCGTGCGCGCCCAGTTCCTCAGGGAGGACGCCGGCGTCGATTGGACCGAGATCGGCGCCAAGGTGAAGCAGCTGGTGGACGAGCGGATCAGCGCCGAGGTACGGGATCTGATGCAGCCGGTGTCGATCCTCGACGAGAACTTCGAGCAGAAGATCGCGGCTCTCCCCCGCGACGAGGCTCGGGCCAGCGTCATGGAACACGCGCTCCGGGCGCACATACATGAGCGAGTGCGAGCCAACCCCGCCTTCTACCGGAAGCTCTCTCAGCAGCTGGAACGCACCATCGAGGACCTGCGCAACCGGCTGATCGACTCGGCGGAGGCCTGCCGCCGGATGGCCGAATTGCGCCGCAAGGAGCGGAGCGAAGGAGATGTCGCGACCCGGCACGGGCTGTCGGAGGTCTCGTTCGCCATCTACGGGCTGCTCGACAACCTTGCCGACGAAGCCGCGAAGCGACTCTCGCGCAAGATCGAACAGACCGCTCGGCGCGCCACCTCGGTGGTTGATTGGCGGGCCAACGATGAGGTCAAACGGGTGATGCGTCGGGACATCAAGCGGCTCCTCCGTCCCGCCGGGGACTACACGGAGCAACAGATCGACGAGAAGGCCGTCCAGATGGTCGGGCTGATGGAGGCCCGGAGCGGGCGATGACCGAGCGGAGCAGCGTCCGCTTCGGAACCACCACCATCGAATACGAGGTGCGCCGCAGCGAGCGACGCCACAAGACCGTCCAGATAACGGTGGACGGCGCCGGCGTTCACGTCGCCGTCCCTGTCGGGACATCGGAGGACGAGCTACGGGCGATCGTACGGAAACGGGCGGCCTGGATCGTGCGCAAGGCCTCCACCGCGGCGTTGGAGGCCCCGCCCAAGCGTTTCGTCAGCGGCGAGACCTTGCCCTACCTGGGCCGCAACGTGGCCATCATCGTCGAGCCGGGGAAGGTGCGCTCAGCGCAAGTCCGCTTCGACCATTGGCGGTTCCGCATCACCGTGCCGCCCGACTTGAACGGTGAGGAACGCTACGAAGCCATCCGCAAACCCGTCGTCGGCTGGTACCGAACCAGGGCCGCCGACCGGCTACCCGAGGTCGTGGACCGCTGGCGCCCCCGGCTCGGCCTGACCGACGCCTGCCGCGTGCTGGTCCGTGATCAGAAAACCCGCTGGGCCAGCTGCGCACCCGACGGGACCCTCCGCTTCAACTGGCGCACCATGATGCTCAAGCCCGCCCTGATCGAGTACGTGGTAGTCCACGAACTAGCCCACCTGATCCACCCCAACCACTCCCAAGACTTCTGGAACGCAGTAACCAAAGCTATGCCCGACGCCCCCGACCGCCGAAGTGCGCTAAAGGCAGCAGGCCGAGAACTCCCCCTATGAGAAGGAATCCGTATCCGTGAACATCCGACCTCCACAGTCTGGCCCTGATCGGGATCGGTTTATGTACCCCTGGGAGCGCTGGTGGATGCCAGCGGATAGTGATCCTGCATTGGACGGGTGGGACATGCTTGATGATCCAGGCGGCATGGCCGGAAAGTACCTGAACCCTTCAGCAACCACACTTCGCGGCCTCCAGGATGTCGCCTGCCTGCTCCTCCTCGGCGAGCCGGGGATGGGCAAAACCACTGAACTCGATCGTGAAATTTCTCGGCTCCGGGCCGAAAACAGAGTCGTTGTCCATGTCGAGCTGGGCGGCTACACGGACTGGCAGACCCTTGAGAGCGAACTGACTGCGAATACTGGGCAGGCCATGGCACAAGCCAGGGAGGACCAGGTCGTGCTTGTGCTCGACGGCCTCGACGAGGCAGGGTTGGAGATACGGCGCCTCGCCGACGGTGTGCCCCGTTGGCTAGGTAACAGAGATAGTTCTCGGTTATGCCTGCGCCTCGCTTCTCGACACACTGTTGCTCGCCTGTCCGATCTGACCGAATCTCTCGGGAACCTGTGGTCAGATGGGCTCCAGATGTACCAGTTGGCACCGCTCACACGAGCCGATGTCGAAGTTGCCGCCGAGCACCGCGGATTCGATGGTTCGGTGTTTGTCAACCAAGTCACGACCCGGGGGGTCGGGTATCTAGCAGCCAGACCCATCACCTTAGAAATGCTCCTCGCTAGCGCGTCCTCTGGATCCGCTCTGCCCGGTTCCCGGCCTGCAATCTACAACCGGGGGATTAGAGAACTCGCCAAGGAGCACAATCTACGCTACGCGGAATCGAGGCACCCCAATGTGCCGGTCGGCGACATCGTCGCAGCCGCTGAGCGGCTCGCAACCGTCTCCCTTTTGGCTGGCCGCCCCCGTATCGTCCGAGAAGGGTCCCCCCAGACTGAGACTGACTGCGTAAGCCTCGACGACTATCCCTCTTCGAGAATCCGATTGCCGCATCCAGACGCCGTATGGAAGTCTGCACTCCTCGTCCACCACGATCCAGACACCGCCACCTTCTCACATCGAAGTATCGCCGAATTCCTCGCCGCGGAATACCTTGCCTGTCTTGACTATGACCTTCAGCGGCGCTTGTTGGCTGATCCGAACAACCTGGGAGTCGTCACTCCCCAGCTCGGCGGTGTAGCGGAATGGCTAAGCTATACCAGTCCAGATGTTTTCAACTGGCTAGTTGAGACTAACGTTGATGCTCTTCTGAACCCGGATCTCCCATCACGTTCCGAGGAGCAACACCAACTAATCGTCCAAAAGACAATTGAGGACCTCAAAGACGAGCATGCCGTGGCAACATCTCGCTACTACGGCGGCCTCGCCTATGAAGGTATGAATAATGACCTGCGGCCGCTATTCGACTCCCAATTTCCATGGCAGGTCCGGTTGCAAGCAATCATGATTGCCATGGACAATGAGATCACCGGACTTGACACCCAACTTATGGACATCATCGACAGTGCTGCTAGCAATTATTCATCGAATGAATACAACGAGGAAGTCCGGCTCGGTGCCGCGGCCATCCGTGCGCTTGCCGGGACTGGGGACGTTACCGATCGCCAGCACGTGATCGACTTAGCATTTGATGTGTCAATCTCCCATCACTTACGTGTCGCAGCCCTCCAGGCCGCTATCCGTTTTCTTGACACCACCGAGCTATGTGCCCGGTTGGATCTCACAGACCCACAGAATCGTGACCGAGAGTTTCTCGGTGGACTCTGCGATGAACTTCGCGATGCTCTATATACGAATAGCACCCATGATCCCGGTGTCTTAGTCCATTGGCTATCCGAACTACTCAGTAACTTCGATGACGTACGCCTCGCTCTCCAGCTAGTAGATGTGGTGTTCCGCTTCGCTCTGGAGCGCAATGACCAGTTACGCGAAGACGAGTGGGTCCAGTTGGGAAGCAGCTACGCCCGAGTGCTTGACCAGACTGGCTCTCGCCTACTTTCGAATCTTCAACTACCAGACCGACCAGCAGCGCGTCGCAAGTTCGCCATCAACGTGCTCCGCCACTCCCGGAATCCCTCCTACGCCGCCGATCTCCTTGTGCAGGATGGGTTGATCGTCGATAACGACCTTGAACACTGGTTACGGCAGTATGCGATCGATCTCGGCTCTGAGAGTACGGACGCACACCTAGCTGAGACGGTGGTCCGAGAGATCTCACAGCCAATTGACGATCACAAACGTCTGGTCTCCAGTATTGCGAAGGAGCATCCGGTTTTACTACCTCTCGTCCAAGACCTGTTCTCCCCTCAAGCAATGACCAGTCGCCAGATACAAATCGAAAACGCTTCTCAACAGGATGCAGAGGATACGGCCAAGCAGACGGACGAACTGTTCTCCTTCGCCCGTTTCGACAGTGCCATCGACAAAGAGAACTGGCTCCAAGTTCGATCTGAGTTAGAGCGTAACGTAGCCGTGGATAACCCGTCCGACAACGTTGGTGACATACCAATTTCCCGGCTTCCGGCCTGGCAACAGCTGAATGAAGCACAGCAGTCACGCGTCATCTCCATAGCACAGAGTTTTCTAAGCCAGCAAATAGGTCCCGCGACAGCTTGGGAACGACTGGACGCGATTGGCACAGCTGCTGACCTGTTGGCCGACCGCGCATCAGGTCTCCTAATGCAGATACCAGCCGAGTCGCTGACATTCTGGACACTCCAGATCGCCGACCGTACCAACCGCCACGAAACCTGTGCCAGGCTACTGTCGGCCATCGCGAAGACAGACCCCCACTGGGTCAACAACTTCGTAACCGAACGGCTCCTTCAACAGGCAAACAGCTCCTTCTCCACCGTGATCCACCAGATGGGAGAACTCAGCTCCGACTGCATAGTCGACACACTCCACGAACTCGCGATGTCCGACAGCACCAATCCACATTGGACACTTGCCTCGTTCCTAGCAGCAGGCTTCGAACGGGCACCCACCCGCTTCGCTGATCTATGTCTTACGATCATGAACGCAGGGCCGGATGTAAGGCCCGACACCACTACAGCATCAATCGAACACTCGGAATCTATCCCGTGGCACAGAGCTGTTACCGCAGCTCATGCCCTCGCATCATCTACCCAGCTGCCTAACCACTTCGACATCCTTTTCGAGAGCCTCCAAGGATCAACCGCCTTCGCTGCGGATGTGATTCTAGGCAGCCATCTACCGAAACCACCTTTGTTCCTCACGGCGACCTCGATGCAGCGTGCCAGATTAGTTCTATGGGCTCGCGCCACCTTCCCACTGACCGAGATACAAGTCCCCGGAAAAGTTTACTCCGTTGACCCTCTAGTAGAAATGGCCGATGACTTGTTCCGTCATGTTGCTGGAACTCCCACGCCCGACAATCTCGCGGCTCTCGAATACATAGCTGCTCAGACCGGAGGTAAGTATGATCGTGCCGCGGTCCGCGACATGCGACGCGCCATCCGTGAGAGCATCTGGAAACCTCCCTCGCCGGCCGACATTTCCGAAGTTCTCAGCGATGCCGCACGTAGGATCGTGTCAACGGATGCCCAACTCCAAGAACTGCTCGTCGATACGATAGACGACCTCAACCAAATCATCAGGACGGATACTACGGTGCGTAGCCTGTTCTGGCACCGCCAACTAGGTGAGTCCAAGATGTGGATCCCCTGCTGTGAACTGGAGTTCTCGAATCGCTTCGCAAACATGCTTCGCCGACAACTCCAAGGAGTCGTGGTCCATAGGGAAGTGGAACTCCAACCGAAGCTCGGTAGCCAGAAAGGAGAAAACCCCGACATCGACGCGACTGTGGTAACCAGCGACGGGAGAACGCTCACGTGTCTAATCGAAGTCAAGGGCAACTGGCATGACAAGATCGAGACCGATATCACCGACCAGCTAGCAGAACGCTACCTCCAAGGACCCGGTGGCACCCACGGGATCTACTTAGTCGCCTGGTACGAAGGTATGAGTTGGCTCAGCGATGACTCTAGGCCGTCTAAGGTGGCCCGCCGCAACAAGAATCAACTATTGGACAGTCTTCGAGAACTCGCCGTCGGCCTGAACGACCAAGGAGTCAATATCGACGTATGTCTCATAGACCTTACCCTGGAGCGGAGCCTCTGAGAGAAGCACTCGCGAAAGAGTCGCGGTACCTGAATTGGCCCGAGACTGCGATCGAGAAAGAGCTTAGGCAGCCCTTCGGGATGCGACACGTACAGCGTCCTCTATCTGATCCGTAGGAATACCGAACTCTTCTCTAAGCTCCGCGACTGACTCGCCGGCAAAGAATCGGCTAACCAGATCCTCCACCCGGTATCCGCCCGTCAGAAAGATAGGCGCGCCGGACGACCGGGTCGGGTCCACAACTACCTCGGCATGGCGATACGCGGGCACTCGGAAGAGCTCCACATAGCCATCCTCGGAATACTGGAAGCCTCGCAGGTACTCCTCGATCACCTCTGTGAACACCCACTGCTCGTTGCGGATGACGACCAACCGTCGCGCCGCTCGACCAGACTCTTCGTCAGGATGACGCTCCGAGAAGTCGTACAACAACTCGGCCCCATCCGTGTACAACTTCTTGTGGGCAAGGGCGTGGCGGAGACCTAGCCCTTCTTGGACCTTCCTCAGAGCAGGCCTGATTCTTTGCATGGGGACACCGTTCCCTCGGACAGCGGCCAGCACCGTTGCCTCGGTCAACCCGACGAACGGGATCAACGGATGGTTCCGTCGCGGCTCACCCACGCTGGTGATGATCGGATCACCCCGCACCTCGGGACGGCCTGGGGGCCGCCTCACGTAGCCTCGCGCCCATGTGGTCAGCGTGGTCGCAGGCACCTTGACGATATCGGCTGCCTCGGAAATGGTATAGAGCGGGTCGACGAACCTAGCTTGGTCGATGGTCACGGTCGGCTCCTCCTGCCTTACGCCTAATTCAAGCATCGAAAACTTACCGATTACGGCAATGGTAGGTGGGGGGTTTCAGATGCCGGTGGTTACTACCTCGCCCAAGTCGGCGACGACTACGGCGAACTCGAACGGGAGGATTTCGGCCACCACGACGAAGAGGGCCTAGGTGCCCAGGGCCAGGGCGAGATGACCGCTTAGCGGGACAGCGGCCGCGGTTGTGTCGGCGCGCTCGGGGAAGTAATCCATCCACATGGTCTTGCCGCAGTCCTAGCGAAGAGAAGTAACCTCTGGCGACGGTTGACCGGGAGATAGCGATCGAGCGGTCGGAAGGCGAACTCTATACACACGGGTACCACGAGGCCATCGTCAGTACCTATGCCCAGCGTACGGCCGAGGAGTGCGCCGCTTTCCTGCTGCCCCACTTGCGTGCCGATGCGGTGGTGCTCGACATGGGTTCGGGGCCGGGGACGATAACCGCCGGTCTGGCCCGACGGGTGGGGCGCGTGATCGGCTTGGACGCCTCCGAGGAGATGGTGGATGCGGGTCGCAGCCTGGTGAACGACCGAGGGATCGACAATGCGACCTTCCGGCTCGGTTCGGCCTATGACCTCCCCTGGGAAGACGGCCACTTTGACGTCGTCTACGCCCACCAGTTACTCCAGCATCTCGCCGAACCCGTCCGGGCCTTGCGAGAAGCCCGCCGGGTCCTCAAGGCCGGAGGACTGCTAGCGGTACGTGACGCCGACTACGGCACGATGGTGCATTCCCCCATTGATCCGGCTCTCAACCGGTGGCGCGAGTTGTATCACCGTGTGACAGCGGCCAACGGGGGCGAGGCCGACGCAGGACGCTTCCTGCTGTCCTGGGTCATGAGGGCGGGGTTCGCCGACCCGGTCGTGACAACGCGGACCACGACCTACGCCACGCCTGACGAGCGCATAGCCTGGGGCGGTCTGTGGGAGGTGCGCGTCATCGAGAGCGACTTCGCCGACCACGCAACCAGGAACGGGTTGGCTACGAGCGCCGAACTGGCCGAGATATCCGCCGCCTTCCGGCGCTGGACCGGCCGCCCGGACGCCTTCTGGGCATTCCTCCATGCCGAGGTACTGGCGGTCAGGCCGTGACCATCGACCGGTGACCTTCCGGACTTTCCTACCCCGTATTCCTGCCGAGTTCTCTCTCGAGATGGTCCAGGAACCCGGCCGGATCCTTGCGCAGAGAAGCGATCAACTCCCTGTCCATAGCCAGGCGCCAGGTTCCCTCATCGCCCACCAGCACGGCCGGCAGGGACCCGGCCTCGGCCAGCTGTGACTCGGTCGCCATGTCGCGGTGGATCAACTCGATCGGCACGGCGCTCGCCCGGCACGCTTCACGCCATGACCGCTTGCCGAAGGCGTTCCAACCGTGGGTCAGGTCGCACAGACCGCAGTCGCTCCGGCCGAGGATCTTGTCCACGGCGTAACGCAGCTCACCCGACACCCCGCCGTCCGCGTTGTAGATTCCTACGACCCGCACCTAGCCACCCTATCCGTTCCAGGTCCGGTCAGAACGCCCACAGGCGAGGAATGAAGATGACGGACAGGATGCAAAAGAGGATGTTGAGCGGCATCCCGGCGCGCAGAAAATCGGTGTACCGGTATCCCCCGGCGTTGTAGATCATGGTGTTGGTCTGGTAGCCGACCGGCGTGGAGAACCCGGTGGAAGCGGCGAAGGTAATAGCCATCAGGAACGGCCGGGGATCCACTCCGATTTGCTCCGCGGTGGAGATGGCTATGGGAGCCAGTAGCACCGCCGCCGCCGCGTTGCTCATGGTTTCGGTCATGAGGGCGGCCAGCAGGTAGATGGCCGCCAGGACCGCCACGGGTCCCAGGTCCCCCACCAATCCAACTGCGTGGTCGGCCATGAAACCCGCCGCTCCGCTGGTGTGCATGGCGATGCCCAAAGGAAGCACCCCGGCCAGAAGGAAGATGACCTGCCAGTTGATGGCGTGGTAGACCTCCTCCGGGCGGAGAACGCGGGTCATCACCAGGGCGACGCAGCCGAGAAGGGCGGCGGCCAGGATCGGAAGAACATTGAAGGCCGCCAGGCCCACCACCGCCACGAGTATCCCGATGGCCAGCGGGGCCTTGCGCCGCAGGACGGAGCCGGGCACTTCGTTGAGAACGATGAAGTCGCTGTTGTGGCGCATTTCCCGGATCGCCATCTCGTGCGCCTGTACCAGCAAGGCGTCTCCCACGTCGAGTTTGATCGAACTGAGCTTGTCGTTGATGGTCTCGCCCCTGCGCTGCATGGCCAGCACCAGCGCCTTGTAGCGGTTCCGGAAGTCCATTTCCTTGAGCGTGTGTCCTACCAGCGCCGAACCAGGTGAGACGAGGGCCTGGACGAGGCGCAGGTCCTCGGTCTGGAGGGTCTCGTCGCGCAACGTGAAGTCGGCGTCTATCCGCAGCCCCATCGTGCCGCGGAGGCGTATCAGGTCCGGCACGGAGCAGTGCACGAGCAGCACGTCCTCGGGCTGGATGACCCGGCGAAGGGGCGCCCATCCTTCCTCGCCCGCATCGAGCACCCGCAGCACCGTTATGTCATGGTCCTCGCCGAGGCGGCTGTCGAGAACAGACTTGCCCACCAGCGGGGAGTCGCGGCGGACCCTCAACTCCGTCACGTACTCCCCTAGGTGATACGCGGCCGCCAGTTCCCGCACCTGGCGGTCGGGTAACAGCCACCGCCCGAACACCAAGAAGAAGGCGACCCCCGCTACGAAGAGGATCAGCCCCATCCGGGTGAACTCGAACATGCTGAACGATCCGTACCCGGCCTCCTCGGAGATAGAACTGACCAAGAGATTGGTGGAAGTGCCGATCAGGGTGCACACCCCACCGAACTGGGAGGCGTAGGAGAGGGGTATCAAGAGCTTGGAGGCCGATATCTGCCTACGGTTGGCGAGAAGGGTCACCAGGGGAATGAACACCGCAACCGCAGCCGTGTTGTTCACGAAGGCCGACATGATGGTGATCGTCACCATGATGACCACCAGAGCCGTGTAATGGTTCCGGCTGAATCGCACCATGAGCCGCCCCACCGCCGCGGTGGCGCCGGTCTTCTGCAGTCCGGCGCCCAGGACGAACATGCAGGCCACGGTCAGGGTCGCCGGGTTGCTGAAGCCGGAGAATCCCTCCTGTAGCGTGACCAGACCGAGAGCCAGCAGCACTCCCAGACCCAGCAAGGCCACGATGTCCAGGGGGTACTTCTCGGAGACGAAGAGCACGACGATCCCGACGAGGATGACCACCACCAAGATGCCCTCGAAGGTCATGCCAGCCCCTCACATGCGACAGCGAGAGGAGTCGAAGCAGGCACATCAACCACCCGGGCTGCTGCCGGCATCGTGTTGCAAAGGATCACTGAACCTCGAAGGGTCAAGAGTGGGGATGGGCGCCTCCCTCCGTCATGCCCATTCAAGCATCGAGTGGTCTGGTGCTGGGCAGCGCGACGCTCAACGATCCGGCCTGGCCTCCACGAAGCCCGATGAACTGAAGTCACCGTCGAACGCGAGCGCTTCCCTGATCCGTTCCCGGCGCATTATGGCGAAGCTCGTAGCGACGTATCGGCGCGTCTAACCGTCAAGGCGGCCCGTAGGTCACCGAGTCGATGTCGTCTTCCGGTTCGACATCAAGCCAGCCGATCAACTCGTCGACCGAGTCACCGGGACCACTGGAGTCCGCCCGGAGCAGGAGCCTCACCGTCTCGCGAACCAGCGCTGATCTGGAGGTTCCCGGACGGAAGGTCTTGGCAGAAAGGGCATCGTAGACACAGTCATCCATGTATGGCTGTATACGCTTCATGAGCACATCATACACCGCACGTAAGGGATAATGCTCTCAAATGCCGGTGGTTACGACCTTGGCCAGGTCGGCGAAGACTCCGGCGAACTCGAAGGGGAGGATGCCGGCCACCACCACGAAGATGGCCGAGATACCTAGGGCCAGGGTGAGGGAGCCGCTCAGCGGACCGGTGGCCTCGTCCATGTGGGTGGCGCCTTCGGGGACGGGGTCCATCCACATGGTCTTGGCAATCCGGGCGTAATAGACCAGGGCGATCACCGCGTTGACCGCCGCTATCACCGCCAGGGTGGTGGCCCAGGCGTTGCCGGGGCGCAGGATCGAGAGGAACATCGCGAACTTGGCGTACCAGCCGGCCAAAGGCGGGATGCCGGCCAGCGAGAAGAAGAACATGGCGCCCAACACGGCCAGGCGGGGGGCGTAGCGCCACATCCCGGCCCAGTCGTCGATCATGGTGCTGCCGGTCCGGCGGGCGCCTGCGATGACCACTCCGAAGGCACCCAGGTTCATGAAGGCGTAGATGATCACGTAGACGATCGTCGCCGACGCCGCCTCCTGGATCACCGCCGCATCGTTGCTCGCTGCCGCGGCTGCGAACGGCACCAGGATGAAGCCCCCTTGGGCAATCGAGGAGTACGCCAGCATGCGTACCACGTTGTCCTGGCGCAGAGCGGTCAGGTTGCCCAGCGTCATCGACAGCGCCGCCAGCACCCAGAGGGCAGGACCCCAGATCTCGGTGACCGACGGCAGCGCCTTGTAGCAGAGCAGCAACAACCCTACGAAGCCGGCCGCCTTCGAGCCCACCGACAGGTAGGCGGTGACGGGCGTGGGGGCGCCTTCGTAGGTGTCCGGCGCCCAGAAATGGAAGGGCACCGCCGTCACCTTGAAGCCGAAGCCCACCAGGGTGAAGAGCACCGCCAGCCGGAAGGCCCCGCTGTCGAGCAGGTCGGCTCCGGCCTCCCGGATGCCCTCGAAGGTGACCGAGCCGGTCAGTCCGTACAGGAAGGACATGCCGTACAGCAGGATGGCGGTGGACAGCACCCCGAGAATGAAGAACTTCAGTGAAGCCTCGTTGGATTTGGCGCTGCCCTTTCGCCATCCGGCCAGCAGGAACAGGGGTCCGGTGACCAACTCGAGGCCGACGAACAGGGTGATCAGATCTCTGGACGATGCCATCACCAGCGAGCCCAGGATCGAGGTGAGCATCAGCAGGTAGTACTCGCCCTGGTAGTAGCGATCGCTCTCGATGTAGGACACCGACATCAGCAGCACCAGGTAACCGCTAACGATGAATACGGCCTTGAGGACCAGGGAGAACCCGTCCACCACGTACGCTCCGCCCAGCATCGACCTGGTCTCGGGACCGTCGCCGAACGCCAGCGTCAGCAGCGGTACCGCCGCCACCGCCAGGCCCAGCACCCCGGCGAAGGCGGTCCAGTACTTGCGAGGACGCGACAGCACCACGTCGAGCGTGAGCACCACCAGAATGGTGGCGGCTACGACCAGCTCAGGCGCGAGCGCGTGGTAGTCGAGGTCCATCCATCAGCCCCCGAAGGCGGTCCGGGCCAGGTTGACCACCGCGTCGGTGGTGGCCCCCAAGACGATCCGCGGGTAGACGCCGATGGCCACTATGGCCACGATCAGGGGGGCCCAGGCCAGCCACTCGGTGGGCTCGACATCGTGGAACTCGTGGTCGGACCACTCGGCCTTGGGCTCGCCCAGGTTGACCCGCTGGAGCATCCACAGCATGTACCCGGCGGTGAGGACCGTTCCGATGGCGCCGATCACCATGTAGGTCTGGAACTGGCTGAGGCTCAGTCCGGCCAGGGGACGGTAGGCGCCCAGGAGCGACATGAACTCGCCCCAGAAGCCGGCCAGGCCGGGCAGTCCCAGCGAGGCCATGGCGGTGAAGGCGAGGATGCCCCCCATCCAGGGCATGAGCTTCTGGTTGCCTCCGAGGCGGGCGATCTCACGGGTGTGGTAGCGGTGATGCATCGAGCCGGCCAGGAAGAAGAGCAGGCCGGTGATCAGGCCGTGGGCGACCATGCCGATCAGCGCGGCGTTGAATCCCACATCGGTCATGGTGGCGATGCCCAGCATGACGAAACCCATGTGCCCGACCGATGAGAAGGCGATCAGGCGCTTGATGTCGGTCTGGGCCAGGCAGGCCAGGGAGCCGTAGATGATGCCGATGACCGCCAGCAGGCCGATGAAGGGGGCCCATTCCCGGGCCATGTCGGGGAGGATCGGGATGCTGATCCGCAGGAAGGCGTAGGAACCGAGCTTCAGCAGGATCGCCGCCAGGAGCACGGAGCCGACAGTGGGCGCGGCCGTGTGGGCATCGGGGAGCCAGGTGTGGAAGGGCCACATGGGCACCTTCACCGCGAAGCCCAGGAACATGGCCCCGAACACCAGGAACGCGAACGTGCCACTCCCGAAGGCGTTCTGCGATCCGAGCGCGATCAGGGTCGGGATGTCGAACGTGTTGTGCCCGAGGAAGTCGCCCGAGCGGAAGTAGAGGGCGAGGAAGCCCAGCAGCATGAAGGCCGAGCCGAACAGGGTGAAGAGGAAGAACTTGATGGCTGCGTAGAGCCGCATCGTCACCGTCCTGCCCAGCACCGGGATACGCCGCTTGGCGCTGTCGCCCCAGATCCCGATCATGAAGTACATGGGCAGGAGGACCAGCTCGAAGAAGATGAAGAAGAGCACCAGATCGAGCGCCACGAACGTCCCGTTCATGCCGGTGGCCAAGAGCAGCATCAGCGCCAGGAACCCCCGGACGTTGCGGGGCTCCTCCCAGTGATCCCACGAGTAGATGACCGCCAGCACGGTCACCACCGCCGACAGGACCAGGAGCGGCAGGCTGATGCCGTCTACCCCGACGTGATACCGGGCGCCGATGGCCGGGATCCAGCTCTCGGAAACCTCGAACTGGAACTTCTCCGATGCCCCGTACCTGAAGTTGGCGGCCACCGCAACGGCCAGCACTGCGGTCAGGCCGGTCGTGACCAGGGCGAGCCACTTCTGGGCGTCCTCCCGGGCTTTGGGTATGGCGAACAGGGCCAGCGCGCCCACTGCGGGCAGGAACACGATGAGGCTGAGCCCCGCGGATTCGAACCAGGCCATCTCGCTTGTCCTTCCTCTGTCTTCTCTCGGGTTCCTTGTCGGATGCGTCTTCTAGGTGACCAGCACGAACGCCACCACCAGCAGCAGGGCGCCCACCACGAAGGCCCCGGCGTACTGCTGCACCTTGCCGCTCTGGAGGAGCCGCAGCTTGCCGCCCGCTCCCCGGGTCCCGCCCGCGGCGGCGTTGAGCAGCAGGTCGATGCCCTGCTGGTCCAGGCGACCGTAGACCAACCCGCCCAACCAGGCGGTGGCAGCGCCGGCGCCGTTGATGATCGTGTCTATGACGTAGCCATTGATCCAATCGACGGCCCGGGCCAGAGGGCCCTTGATCGGGTTCACGACGCCCTTCATGTAAAGGTCGTCGAGGTAGTACTTATGGTGGAGGAGCGGGTAGAGCACCGGAACATGGAGCCGGTCCCGGGCCTGCTGGGTCTCCGCGTCCGGGGCGAACAACCGCCAGCCGAGGGCGATGCCGGCCAGGGCGGCGATCAGACCGTAGGCCGCGAGATCCCACTCGATCGCCTTGGGGTGGTAGTCGCCCATCGGGACGATGCGGGCGCCCACCCAGTCGGTGAAGTTGCGGATCGGACCCCACGACACCCCGGGGATGTTGAGCAGGCCGGCGATCACGCTGGGGACCGCCAGGGCCACCAGCGGGGCGGTCATCACGCGGGGGGACTCGTGCGGATGGCCGTGGCCCTTGTAGGTGCCGAAGAAGGTGAGGGCGACGGCCCGGGTCATGTAGAAGGCAGTGACGAATGCTCCCAGGATGGCCACCCACATGAACGCCGTGTACCCCTCGTGGCCGAGGGTGGCGAGGATCTCGTCCTTCGACCAGAAGCCCGCCAGCGGGATCACGCCCGCCAGCGAGAGGGAACCCACCACGAACGTCCAGAAGGTGACCGGCATCTCCTTGCGCAGGCCGCCCATGTCGCTCATGTTGTTGGAGTGGACCGCGTGGATAACAGAGCCGGCCCCCAGGAAGAGGAGGGCTTTGAAGAACGCGTGGGTGAAGAGGTGGAACAGGCCGGCCGTGTACCCGCCCACTGCCACAGCCGCCATCATGTAGCCCAGCTGGGAGACCGTGGAGTAGGCCAGCACCCGCTTCAGGTCGTCGGCCACCAGTGCCAGGAAGCCGAGGACGAACAGGGTGATCACCGCGATGGTCACCATCCACGGACGTGCCGCCGTCGCCATCTGCTGGTAGAGGGGGAACGTCCGGGCCATCAGGTAGATGCCGGCGGTGACCATGGTGGCGGCGTGCATGAGGGCGGACACCGGGGTGGGACCGGCCATGGCGTCCGGGAGCCACACGTGCAGGGGGAACTGGGCGGACTTGCCCATCGCCCCGAAGAACAGCAGCAGGGCGCCTGCCACGGCCACCCCTTCCAGGGCGCCGTCGTGTATGTCGGCGGCCACGCTGAGGGTCGAGAAGCGGAAGCTGCCCAGCGCGGGCGCCAGGAGGATCGTCCCGAGGATCAGGCCGACGTCGGCCACCTTGTTGGTCATGAAGGCCTTGACCGCCGCGTCGCTGTTTTCCTTCTGCTCCCAGTAATGGCCTATCAGCAGGTAGCTGGCCAGGCCGACCCCTTCCCAGCCGATAATCAGCTGGATCAGGTTGGGCGCCCCCACCAGCACCAGCATGGAACCGGCGAACAGCGACAGGGAGGCGAAGAACCACGGCACCCGGACGTCGCCCTTCATGTAGCCGTGGGCGTAGACGAAGACCAGGAAGCCCACGAAGGCCACCACCCAGTACATCATGATGGACAGGCCGTCCACCACGAACCCCAACTCGAAGGCCAGGTTCTTGTCGGTGATCCCCAGGGTGCCGATCTCGGCGATGGTCAGGTTGACCTCGCGATAGATGCCGCCCGCCATGTTCTGGACGAACAGCACGCTGGCCCACAGCAGGTTGACCCCCATCGCGCCGATAGCCAGTTCGGCGCCGAGCCCCTTCATGCGCTTGCCCACCAGGATGATGGCCAGGAAGGCCACGAAGGGGAGCACCAGCATGATCCAGGCGGTCTCCGCGAAGAACCCGCCGGACGACAGGTCGCCGGCTGCGCCGTCCCCGGCGGCCAGGATCAGGGGTGCCGAGGCCACCGCGCTCACCATCGCATTAGATCCAGCTCGTCGATGTTGCCCGATGCGCGGTTGCGGAACACCATGAGGATGATGGCCAGGCCGATCCCGACCTCCGCGGCGGCGATGGTGATCACGAAGATGGCGAATATCTGGCCGTGGGCGGCGGCGGTGTTCCAGTAGGCCTCGAAGGCGATCAGGTTGATGTTCACGGCCGCGAGCATGAGCTCGACCGCCAGGAGCACCGTCACCGCGTTGCGGCGTGACAGCAGGCCGTACACCCCGATGGAGAACAGGAGCGCTCCCAGGATCAGGAACTGGGTCAGGACCATGCCGAACTCCGCCGGATCGGGGTCATACGCGGGCCCCCTCCTCCTCCTCGGCCGGGGTGAGGTCCTTGCGGGCCAGAGTGATCCCGCCGATCAGGGCGGCCAGCAGGACGAAGCCGACCGCTTCGAACGGGATCAGGTAGCGGTTGATGAACCCTTCGCCCAGGATCCCGGTGGGGGTGGCCCGGCCCACCGCGGGGAGCGGGTCCCCGAAGCCGCCTATCTGCTGGGTGACTGCGTTGATCAGCCAGAAGGTAACCGCGAACACCCCGAGCGCGGCGACCGCGGCCGGCCACCTGGTGTCGTGGCTGAGGTTGGTCTCCCGCCCGATCGGAGCTCTGGTAATCATGATGCCGAACAGGAAGAGCACCACCACCGCCCCTATGTAGACCAGGACCAGCACCCAGGCCACGAACTCGGCCGACAGGAGGATGAACAACCCGGCCGAGGCGGCCAGAGCCAGGACCAGGAACAGGGCGGCGTGGACAACGTTGCGGCTGGTCACAACCCGCAGCGCCGCTACCACCATGGGGATCGCCATGGCCAGGAAAGCCCAGTTGACGGGTTCGGCGATCCAATCGGAGAAGGTCATCCCACCCGTCCTACCGGTCGGCCGTCACAGCGGTCACGATTGGGCTCCCAGGCCCTTGGGCACCGTCTCCATCCAGTCCTGGAGGCGATCCATGTCATGCATCATCGGCCCCATGTCGTACTCCGAGTACTCGTACTCGGGGGTCCAGAACAGGGCGTCGAAGGGGCAGACCTCCACGCAGATACCGCAGTACATGCAGAGGGCGTAGTCGATGTCGAAGCGGTCCAAGGTGGCCCGGGCCCGAGGCCTCCCGCCGGGACGGGTCGGTGGCTTCATCTCCTTGTGGCCCTCTATGTAGATACACCAGTCAGGACAGGACCGGGCGCACAGCATGCACACCGTGCAGGCATCCTGCTCGAGGGCGATGACCCCCCGCGCTCGGGGAACCGGGGTCTCCTTGACCTTGGGATAGTTGACCGTGGACCGCAGTCCAACCCTTCCTCCCGACAGGTTGAAGGCCCAGGTCCGGAGCATGGTGGTGAAGGTGACCCGCATGCCGGTCAGCATGCCGAGCCTGGGCAGCTTGGTGAGGGAGCTCAGTTGGGGGAGTTTCATCTATAGCACCACTTTCAGTAAGGCGGTCACGATGATGTTCAGGATCGAGATCGGAATCAACCACTTCCAGGCCAGAGTCTGGAGCTGATCCTCCCGCAGCCTGGGGAGGGTCCACCGCAACCAGATCATCAGGAAGACGAGGATTCCGACCTTGGCGAACAGGATGATCGGCGACAGCAGGGTCTCTGGGTTGATCCCCCAAAAACCGTAACCACCCAGGAACAGGGTGGCGGCGATCACCGACATCGAGAACATGTTTGCGAACTCGGCCAGGAAGAAGAACAGGAAGCGGAACCCCGAGTACTCGGTGACGTAGCCCATCACCAGCTCCGATTCGGCGATCGGCATGTCGAACGGGAGGCGGGTCAGCTCCGCGAGCGTGGCGATCATGAAGATCGCGAATCCGATGAACTGGGTCAGAGCGAACGGCCAACCCTGAGCCACCTGCGCCGACACGATGCCTTGCATCGACATCGTTCCCGCCTGGATCACCACCCCGACCGTGGCGAGTACTAGCGGCAGCTCGTAGGCGATCAACTGGCCGGCGGCCCGGAGCCCACCGATCATCGAGTATTTGTTGGCCGACGACCATCCGGCCATGAGCACGCCGATGGTGCTCACCGACGAGATGGCCAGGGCGTAGAAGATGCCGACCTCCAGGTCGCGCACGATCCCGTACCGGGACGAAGGGTGGAGAGGCACGATCACCAGCAACGCCATCGTCCCCAGCATCACCAGGGCGGGCGCCCACTTGAAGACGGGGCGATCCGCCTCCTCGGGGATGATGTCCTCTTTCTGGATGAACTTCACGCCGTCGGCGATCAGCTGGGCCCAACCGAACCGCCCGCCGGCGAAGTAGGGGCCCACCCGGCTCTGCATGTGGGCGGAGAGCTTCATCTCGGCGTAACCGATCACCATCCCGATCACCGGCACCACCGCCGCCGCTACCGCCAGCTTGATGGCCAGCAACCACCAGAAGGTCAGCTCCAGGCTCATCGGTCGACATCTCCGAGCACGAAGTCCAGCGATCCCATGATGGCGATGAAGTCGGGGACCAGGGCCTCCTCCAGGATCCAGGGCAGGATCGAGAGGTTGGAGAACGAGGCGGACCGGATCTTGAGGCGGTAGGGCCCCAGACCACCGAGGGACACCAGGTGATAGCCCATCTCGCCCTTCGGGTTCTCGGCCCGCACGTAGGTCTCGCCGGCCGGAACCTTGATGATGCGGGGCACCTTCGCCTGGAGCGGGCTGGACGGCAGGCCGTCGATGGCCTGGGTGATGATGCGGGCCGATTGACGGATCTCCTCGAGGCGCACCCACCACCGGTCCCAGCAGTCACCATTCCGACCGACCGGGACATCGAAGTCGAATTCGGCGTACGGCAGGTAGTCCGACACCTTTCTCAGGTCGAACCCGGCGCCAGAAGCCCGCAGGTTGGGCCCGGAGACCCCGTAGGAAGCCCCGACATCGACCGGCAGGATCCCGACATTCTTGGTGCGGGCCAGGAATACCTCGTTGCCCGCCACCAGGTTCTCGATCTCTTCGCAGGTGGCGAGCACCTTCGTCATGGCATCCCTGGTCTCGGCAAGGAAACCGGAAGGTATGTCCATGCCGGCCTTCTTGGTGACCGGCCCGGCCGCGTAGACGGGCTTGACCCCCCCGATGCGGTTGAAGTTGGGGTGGAAGCGGCCTCCCGTGACCGACTCCAGCAGGTCCAGCACCCTCTCCCGTTCCCGTAGAGCGAAGAAGAGCGGCGTTGCGGCGCCCAGCTCCAGCGGGTAGGAGGCCATGAACACCAGATGGGACGAAATCCGCGCCATCTCGGTCAGTACCAGCCTGATCCATTGCGCCCGGGGCGGGGCCTCCACACCCATCAGGCGCTCGGCAGCCACCACGAACGGGACCTCGTTGGCGAACCCCGAGACCCAGTCGATCCGGTTGATGATGGTGATTATCTGGGGGTAGGTGCGAACCTCCGACAGCTTCTCGTAACCCCTGTGCATGTACCCGATGACCGGGCGGACGTTGGTGGCCCGCTCACCATCGACCGTCGCTATGAGGCGTAGCACGCCGTGCGTGGAGGGATGCTGGGGGCCGATGTTGAGGGTCATGCCCTCGGTCTCCAGCTCTACGGAGACGGCCGCCTCCGATAGGTGATGAGCGAACGTGCCTTCCATCAGTGGTCTGCCTGTGAAATGGCGTCGTGATATGCGCCGCCAGGGGCGTTTCTCGCAAGGCCCGCTGACGAAGGCGTACCCGCAGCGGTACGTTGAGGAGGCGAAACGCAGCGAGGGGCGTCGCTGGCAAGCAGAGCACGGCGGTCGTTTTGCAGGCAGACCACTATGCGCCCGGGTTCTCGGTGGACGGGCCGGTGCCGTTCTCGGGCATGTCCTCGACATCGACCTTGCCCGGCCAGGGTTTCACCTCCCGGCTCAGCAAGGGGAAGTCCTTGCGGAGCGGGTGGCCCTCGAACGAGTCGGGCAGGTAAAGCTTGGTGAGATCCGGATGGCCCACGAAGTCGATGCCGAACATCTCGGCGGCCTCCCGCTCGTGCCAGTTGGCGCCCGGATAGACATCGGCCACGCTCGCGACGGTCGGGGAGTCGTGGTCGAGGTCGGTCGAGATTATGGCCAGGTTGCCGTCCGACAGGTTGGAGACCGCACATAGCAGTTCGTAGCGCTCCTCCACCGGTTCGTCGGGCTCATCCCCCACCGCCACCTCGTTCGTCCAATCGATGGCCGACAACCAGGACAGGAACACCAGACCCAGGTCACCGGAGGTGACGGTCAGGGCCTCCTTCCAGGCTGAGGATGCCACCCGCACCTTGACGGTTCCATGGGACACCTCGGCCCGGCCGCCCACCGCTCCGGCCACCCGATCGGCGAACTCGTCGAGCGCCGCGGCTGCCTCGGAGACGCTGTTCTCAGACGGGCTGGCGGTCACGCTGCTTCCACTTCTCGCGCACGTCCTCGTTCTTGATCTTCTCCTGCAGCAGGACGATCCCGTCCATCAGGGCCTCCGGCCGGGGCGGGCATCCGGGCACGTATACATCCACCGGAATGATCTGATCCACCCCCTTGGTGACCGAGTAGGAATCCCAGTAGGGACCGCCACAGTTGGAGCAGGAGCCCATCGATATCACGTATTTGGGCTCGGGCATCTGCTCGTAGAGGCGCTTGATAGCCGGGGCCATCTTGTCGGTCACGGTTCCCGCCACCACCATCAGGTCGGCCTGCCGCGGCGAGGCCGGCAACGGGATGATCCCGAAGCGCATGAAGTCGTAGCGTGGTCCGGAGGCGGCCATCATCTCGATGGCGCAGCAGGCCAGGCCGAACTGGAACAGCCAGAGCGAGTAGCGGCGGGACCAGTTGAGCAACCAGGAAACCGGTTTCAGGCCCCCGAAGCGATCGGCGACTACTCCCACCGGAGCACCCCCTTACGAACCGCGTACAGGAGCCCTTCGAGGAGGGTCAGGATGAAGACGATCATGGCTATCGCCCCCGGCAGGCCGAGTTCCTCGGCCTTGATCGCCCACGGGAAGATGAAGACCGCCTCCACATCGAACAGCACGAACAGCAGTCCGAAGATGTAGTAGCGGATGAAGGTCTGGTTCCAGCCCTCCCCGACCGCGTCGACGCCGCACTCGTAGGTGGCGACCTTCTCGCGGGTGGGGTTGGAGGGCCGCACCAGATAGGTGATACCCAGAGTGAGGGCCACCAGCAGGACTCCGAATGCGGCAAAGGCAGCCACCGCGACGTAGTCCTGGAAGTATTCGCTCACGGTCGTTCCACCCGTCGCCTTGGTCGCCCTCTCCGGCCAGTTCGAATCCGGTTATCGCCCTCGTGCTCCGAGTGAAGGAAGGCCGAACCGTCACGCACTCGAAGGCCGCCCGAGTATACGCCCATGGCCGCGTCGATTGAATTCCACCCTGCTGGTGGCCTACCTGCAAAGACGACCTGCCGCGCCCGCCGAGACCTAAGGTCTCGGGTGCACGGCCAGAGACGGTGCGCTGCACCGTTCTGCTGCCCTCCCTCCCGGGCCGGTGAAAGGAGACCCGAATGCGAACTGAGCGAGTCATCAGCATCTACCTGGCGCTGGTCGCCCTGGTGACCGTGGCACAGTCCGTGACGTTTCCGGTATACGGATACGAGTCCGACGGTACGGTCGCCAGTGGCGCCATTGCCGCGTGGCACGTGCTCAACTGGTTCATGGCCTTGGGATTGGCCGCCATGCTGTCCACCACCTACCGCGAGAAGCGGCGACTCGACGCCGAGGCATCGCCCGACCTCCGCCGGTGGATCGGGGCGAGTGCGAAGTTCTACCTTACGGTCCTGTTGACGGTGGCGTTCGTGCCCAACTGGTTAGCGGCGATCTTCGAGCGGGGCGAGAACGGACTCGTCTGGTACGCCATAAACACCTCCCTACCGATCCTGTTCATCCTGGAGGCCATCCGTATCCGGCGCTCCGCCACGAGATAACCTGTCCGCAGGCCTCCAAAGGGGAAAGACCGTTGTGAAAACCGATCTTTTGATCGGCGTTTACCTGGGGTGAGCGGCCCTGGTGTTCGCGGCGAGTACGTGTTGTTCCCGCTCTACGGGTACGCCTCCTTGGGCGAGACGGTGTCTGTCACGTCGCTGTTCCAGCCGCTGCGCTTCTGGTACCCACTCATGGTTGGACTAACGGTGCCGGCTCGGCTGGTTGATGGGGGCAGGCCTGCGTGACCGAAACTGCCGGACTCCGGATCCCGGACTACTCGGGAGGATCCCTGCCCAACCTCGTCGCCGAGCTGGAATGGCGGCTGACCGGGTCGGCACCCTTCGATCGACTCCATGCCCACTTGTCCGACCGGATCCCTGAAGCGGCCAGCTACGTGCTGCTCATGATCGACGGGCTCGGCGCCCACCAACTCGACCACCCTGGGGCCTCGTCCCTGCTGGCGGCCCGGAAGGGGACGCTGGACGCCCCCTTCCCCACTACCACCACGGTCAGCCTCGCCACCGTGGCAAGCGGGCTTCCTCCGAGCCGGCACGGCGTGATCGGACACTTCATGCTGCTGGACGGCCACCCCTATCCGGTCAACGTGCTCCGGTGGGTGGACAGCACCGGCGACCCCGTCCCCGTCCGGCGCCACATCGTTCCGAACCCCAACCTGTGGGAACGGCTGGCGGCCTCAGGCATCGAGCCCGTGACCGTGCAACCGCGTGGCTATTCGAATAGTCCGCTTACCCGCCTCCTGTACCGGGGTTGCCGCTTCGAAGGGGTCGACGGCATGTTTGACTTCGTCCAGGCGGTGGTGGACCTGGCTCGGGTTCCCGAGCGCTTGGTTTTCGCCTACTTCCCGGAAGTGGACATCTCGGCCCACGTGCACGGGTTCGGGAGCGAGCCCTACGCAGAGGCCCTCGCGCAGGCAGCCTATGCCTGGGAGCACATCTCCGTCCGGCTTCCTCCCCATGTCCGGATGGTGGGAACGGCCGATCACGGGCTGGTCTCGATCCAGACCGTCGGCAAGCACCGGATCCGGAGGAGGCACCACCCTGACCTGGTGCTCTACGGCGACCCTCGCTCCCTTTACGTCCGAGGCCCGGCCGAGCGGATCGCAGCGCTGGGAGCGGAGGTTCCGGCGACCTGGTACCCGTTGAGGCGCATCGAGTCCTGGTGGGGACCGCCCGGTGATCCGGCGGAGGATACGGCCCGGCAGGGGAGGCCGGACGGGGCCTTCCTGGCCGACGCCGGCCGGGTGCTGCTTCCCGGCCACATGGACCGGCGCATGGTGGGGTATCACGGCGGCCTGGACGCCCGCGAGGTCGGGATCCCCCTGCTGGTTGCCGCGTAAGGCACCGGGTCTAGATGGTTAGTTCCAAGGGGTGGTTAGTGGTCGTAGGCGATGAGGGAGCGGGCTGGTCCGGGTTGGTTGGTGGTTTGGTTGTGCCAGATCGCGGCTGTGAGCGCTAGGAGACGTTGCAGGATGCG
>MKWU01001943.1_pt1 | contig 33336 bp, 32 predicted proteins | sample 809101 | NCBI WGS metagenome assembly MKWU01 (sample SAMN05860141, study PRJNA318959) | sponge metagenome | host: Aplysina aerophoba | place: Slovenia: Piran, Adriatic Sea, Gulf of Piran | collected 2013-05-07
GGCCGGTGGCGCGTCTATTTTTGTCACCAGTATGTCAGCGAGCTTGATTTGCAGCAGCCCACAGAATAACTCACAATGTGTCCACCATGTCCCCGAACACCCGTCCACCATGTCTCCGGTCCATACACCCCCTTGAGGGGGAGTCGGGGAAGCCGAGCCGTCAGGCGAAGGCTGAACCGGTGGGGGGCATTGAGACGGCGAGAAGGATCGCCTGCCCGAGAAAGGCGATATCCTGACGTCAACCGGGTCAGTCAACCTGCGGGTTCGAATCGGGCCTCAGACTCATATCATCGGCGTCATTTGCCAGGATGAACCAGTCAACGTGTTGAGAACCCACGCAGTAGCCGATGGCCATCACTGGGTGCAGGTGAAATGGATCCAAGAAAAAGAATAGTGAGTAAACCAATGAATGATGAAAAACAATGCCACAACACAGAAAGGAGACAGGTGTCATGAAGTGTGGCATGAACAAAACGTATGAGAGTGGAGTGGTTTCCGGGGTGGAACTGAAGAATGGTCCGACCGGGCGGCTTGATTCCGTCCTAGTCGTCACGTACCTTCTGGTCATCTTGGCTTTGGCTTCAACGGCGCAGGCGGATGAAATGGCTCCAGGATCGACCTTTCGCGATTGCGAGCAGTGTCCGGAGATGGTGGTGATACCGGCAGGCAACTTCATAATGGGCGATTTGTCCGGCAAGGGTTTCCGCGATGAACGGCCGCTGCATGATGTGGCCATTGATGCCCCGTTTGCGGTGGGTCGCTATGAAGTGACGCGAGGGGAGTTTGCCCGCTTTGTGCAGGCGACCGGCTATGATGCCGGGACCACCCGTGGGGTATGGAACGAGGAGGAAGACAAAGTTGAGGCGCGAGCGGGTGTGGGATGGCGCAACCCGGGGTTTTCGCAGACGGACCTGCATCCGGTGACATGCATGAATTGGCATGATGCGCAGGCCTACGTGCAGTGGGTGTCGCGTGAGACGGGCAAGCCCTACCGGTTGTTGAGCGAAGCGGAATGGGAGTACGTGGCCAGGGGGGGAACAAGGGCGGAATACTGGTCGGGCAAGACAGCCAGCCATGACTACGCCAACTATGGAGCGGATCAGTGCTGCAAAGGGCTGGCAACTGGCGCGGATCAGTGGGTGTATACGGCGCCGGTGGGGAGTTTTGCGGCGAATGCGCTCGGGGTGTTTGATACGGCGGGGAACGTGTGGGAATCGGTAGAGGATTGCTGGTACGGCGATTATTTTGGAGCCCCAAGGGATGGGAGGGCGTGGACGAGCGGATACTGTCGCGGTCGCGTCTTACGCGGCGGTTCCTGGAGCCTCAATCCGGAGAGCGTGTCTTCCGCGAGCCGCGGGGGGTGGGAGCCCGGCGACCGGAACAACTATTTCGGCTTCCGCATGGCCCGGACGCTTACCCAATGAGTCCTGACCTCCTTACTCCCGTTGACCGTTTCTTCGCATCCTTTGTCAGGGGAATGATCGAGAATAGTTGACGGTCTCTGCTTATTTGTAGCCGTGCGATTCTGCGCGGGACGGCACCCTTCGGCTACGCTCAGGGCAGGCGCAGGCCGTCCCCTACGGGCAGGAACATGCCTTATCGCACTTTCTTCCAGGCGGGCAGGTCGGGATAGCGTAGCGTAACCCGACAGCGGAGAGGCGATTGACGTGACAAATTCAGCGTTGAATGCCGAAAAGTTTACAAAACGCGGCGAATTGTACAAAATGTACAAAAGTTAAAGTTTGTTACAAATGTTACAACTTGTACAAAAGTGTACATTTTGTACAAGTTGTCACAAACCTTACGGGTGCGTGTGGTGGCATTGCCAGGATCCGGTGTCCATGCGCCGCTATCGCAAGTTGTGAGCGGGAATCCAGGGTCGTTGTTTTTTACGAACGGAAAAAGAAAACGCCCTGGATCTTCGATGAAAGATAGTCTGTCCCCGACGTGAGTAATCGGGGATTGAGGATGATAGACAAAGATACAAGACACTGGATCCTCGATTGAAGATGTCGAGGATGACAGATAAAAGATCAAGACAAAGCCCGTGTATCCCTGATCGGGTCTGACGTGTGCGCTTGACAGGCTGTCCGAATCGTTGGTACAAGTCGCTAAAGACGACTCGTGCACAGATCATCGGTGTTGGACAAAGGCGTCCTCACTCCCCCAGGGGAAGAGGACGTTTTTTTTGCGATGCGCGCTTTCCGAATTGCCATGGTTCAGATGAATCCCGTCGTGGGCGACGTGGACGGGAACGTGCGTGCGATGGGCAAATGGGTGACACAGGCTCGTCGGGTGGGAGCGGATATCGTCGTCTTCCCGGAACTGGCGGTCACCGGCTATCCCCCGGAAGACCTGGTCTTGCGACCAAGTTTTCTTCGCGATACCACTCACGCACTTCAATGGTTGACCAAACAGTGCCGGGATCTCACCGTGGTCGCCGGCTATCTTGAAGAGGGACGTGTGATTCGTTTGCGGGATTCGACTCCTTTCGTCGTCCCCTCGGGACCCCGGCACGTGTTCAATGCGGCGGCGGTGATTCATGACCGGCGGGTCGTCGCCACCTGCCAAAAAACGTTCTTGCCGAATTATGGGGTATTCGACGAAAGCCGGTATTTTTCGCCGGGCAAACAAGCGTTGGTTTGCCAAGTCCAAGGCATGCGGTTTGGCGTGAACATCTGTGAGGACATATGGTACGCCGGTGGGCCGACTCGCGATCAGGTCTCCGTCGGGGGGGCGCGACTGATCCTGAACATCAATGCCTCGCCCTATCACGTGGGAAAAGCAAGAACGCGGGAACGCATGTTGGCGCAACGTGCCAGGGAGAATGACGTGGTGGTGAGTTATACCAACATGGTCGGGGGGCAGGACGAAGTCGTCTTCGATGGAAACAGCCTGATTGTCGATCGAACGGGAACGGTCATCACGCGTGCCGGGGCGTTTGAAGAAGAGCTTCTTGTGGCCGACTTGTCGTTCGATCGTCCACGGGAGACGAACCCTGTGGGTCGGGAGAAGCGGGCCGGGCAACGGTATCCCGTCAAGCGAGTCCGGCTGGCTTCCGTGGTACGACGGAAACCGAATAAGCCAGTGCCGTTGAAGAACCCGCCCGTGCCTCACGATGTGGAAGAAATTTATCAGGCTCTGGTGACGGGCGTACGTGACTACGTCAGGAAGAACCGGTTCCAACGCGTGTTGATCGCCGTCAGCGGGGGGATTGATTCCGCCCTGACGGCGGTGATTGCCGTCGATGCCCTTGGCCCGGACCGGGTGACAGGGGTGTTCATGCCTTCACCGTTTACCTCGCGGGAAAGCCGCGTGGACGCCAACGCCTTGATGAAGGTGCTGAACGTTCGTTTGTTAACCATTCCCATTACGCGCCTCTGGAAGCAATACGTCAGGACACTGTCCTCGACGTTCGGCGAACGCGCTCCCGATGTGACGGAAGAAAATCTTCAGGCTCGCATCCGTGGAACCATCGTCATGGCTTTGTCCAACAAGTTCGGCCACTTGGTCCTGACGACCGGCAATAAGAGCGAAATAAGCGTCGGGTATGCCACCTTGTACGGAGACATGGCGGGTGGCTTCGCCGTGATTAAAGACGTCTCCAAAATCCTCGTCTATGACTTGGCCCGGTATCGGAACCGTAAAGCCGTTGATGCCCATGGCGCGGCCGTGATCCCCCAACGGATCATCGACCGGGCGCCGTCGGCCGAGCTCAAGCCCGATCAAACGGATCAGGACGCCTTGCCGCCGTATGAAGTCCTTGATCCCATACTGGAGGCGTACGTCGAGAAAGAACGTTCCCTTCAGGAAATTGCCGGACAGGGTTTCCCCTTGCAAACGGTCAAGCGCGTGATGACTCTGGTGGACCGCAGTGAATACAAACGTCGGCAGGCTCCGGTCGGGATCAAAATCACGCAAAAGGCACTCGGGAAAGACCGCCGGATGCCGATTACCAATCGATACGTCAAGCGTTGACGAACAATGCTCGAGCCGGTATGCGAACTCGGTAGGGAACAACGATTGTTGTGTGCTGTCGACAACGGCACAGGAGGACGTTCGTGAATCAGGAACATATGGAGCAGTCGGAGCGTCCCATTGACTCGTCTCCATCGAGTGTTTCCTCAACGCAAGCCGTACTGCAGGCGCGCCGCGAAGGTATCAGCCGGCGATTACGAGAGGGAGTATCCGGGACGGAAGTCGTGTCGGATTTTACCGCCCTCGTCGATACGGTTCTGATCGGCCGTTATCGAAACGTGGTCAGGCAGTGGGGCGGAGAAGCGCCTGCCGGCATACAGCATTGCTGCCTTGTGGCCGTCGGAGGATATGGTCGCCGTGAGCTGTCGCCGTATTCCGACATCGACGTCATGATGCTCAATCGGACAGGTGGAGGCAAAGTCGTCCAGGATCTCTCGAAACAGGTGTTTCATCATTTGTGGGATTTGGGTTTTCAGGTGGGGCATAGCGTCCGGTCCATTCACGATTGCATGGTTGTGGCGGAAGAGGACGTGTCGGCCAAAACCGCGCTGATGGAGTCACGGTTTTTAGTCGGAAGCCCTTCGGTCTTTCAAGAATTTCAGCGACGTTTCGCCAAGCGCGTGCTCGGGAGGCGGGTGGAGAGTTTTATCCGTGAAAAGCTTGAAGAGCGGCAGCAGGACTATGCCAAATTCGGCGAAACCGTGTTTCTCCTCGAACCGAATATCAAGAAAACCAAAGGCGGGTTGAGAGACGTCCATTTGCTGCAATGGATCGGTATGGCCCGGTACCAAGCCTCCACGTTGCAGGAATTGGTCGATCGTGGAGCATTGGTGCATCAGGATTATCAGGCCCTACTCGAAGCGAGGGAATTCCTGTTCAAGGTGCGCGCCTTACTTCATTTGGAGGCGGGTCGCGCCCAGGAAATTTTATCGTTCGACGAACAAGTGCGCATGGCGCAAGAGTTCGGGTATCGGGATGAACCGCATATGCTGGGCGTCGAACAGTTCATGCAGCAATATTATCGCCTGACCACGGGCATTCATCATCGGACAATGCGATTCGTGGAGCGTGCGGGTTCCGCGTCCCTCTGGACTCGCCTCAAGAAACTGTGGCCTTCTCCCGTGATCGACGGCTTGTTTCAGGTCGTTGACGGGAGGCTGTCCATCCGTGACGAAAAACTTATGCAGGTCCTGGATGATCCGGAGCATCTCCTGAGTCTTTTTCAGGTTGCTCAAGAACAGGGGGTGACGATCGACGGCCTGGTCCTGGAAGAGATTCATCGCCACATGGAGAGCATCCCCGACCATCTGTTTGTGTCCCCGGCCGTGAGCCGGCGGTTTCGGGGAGTCCTGTCGGGACCCAAGGGGGTCGCCGACACCTTGACGTTGATGCATCAGGCTCGGGTTTTGGAAAAACTGATCCCTGCCTTTGGTAGGGTCCGGGGTCTTATGCAGTTCAATCAATACCACAAGTATACGGTTGACGAGCATAGCCTTCTGGCCGTGAAGAAAGTCGAGTTTTTAGGGAAACAGGCCGGAGGAACGTTGGGAAGGGTATACGAGGAGATTCAAGAGAAGGATCTCCTGCACTTGGCCGTCCTTCTTCATGACGTGGGGAAAGGTCTCCCTGAAGACCACAGCGAAGTCGGCAGAAAGATTGCCCGGGACGTCTCCGTCAGGTTAGGACTCGACGCGCAAGAATCCCGGACTTTAGAGTTTCTTGTTCACGAGCATCTCCTGATGGCGAATACGGCCTTTCGACGGGACCCTCATGATGAAAAAGTGCGGCTGACGTTTTGCCGGGCCGTGGGCGGTCCCGAACGATTGAAACAACTCTTGCTTCTGACTGCCGCGGACATTGCGGCGGTGGGGCCGGATATGCTGACAAAATGGAAAGAAGCGTTGCTGATCGAATTATATTTTCTGGCGTTCCCTGAAGTGTCAGGAAACAACGAACGAGTGGAATCCGCTCCGGACGTCGAGCACGTCACCGACGAGGTCCTGGCGGCCTGGAAGACGCAGGTTCCTCGCGTTGACGCAGGTGGTCAATCCGCCGAGGACCGGGTTCCTCCGAACCGTGAATGGGTCAAGGGTCAATTGGAAGCGTTTCCGACGCGCTATCTTTCCGGAACGGCCAAAGATCGAATCATCGCCCACCTTTCGGCCATCAGATTCTTGACCCCGGAACGTCCCAGGGTCGAATCCACCTACAATCGCGAACTCAAGGTCTGTGAGTATTCGCTCATTGCCTTCGAGGCCGTGGCGTCCGGGATGTTTATGAAGATGACGGGCGTGCTGGCTGCCAGAGGCCTTCGTGTGCTGGATGCCCAGATTGTCACAAGACCGGACGGCATTGTCGTGGATACGTTTTTGGTCAAGGATTCGGATTTCAGCTGCGAGCCCACGCCGGCCCGGTTGGGAAAAGTAGGGAATGCGATTGTCAGCGTGCTGAGGGGAGAACTCTCGATCGAAGCGTTTATGGAACAAAATCAACGCGTGTCCTTTCGCAGTCGCATGCCGATTCGCCGGCATCGAACCGAAGTCAAAATCGACAACGAGACGTCGGATCACTTTACCGTCATCGACGTGTTTGCCGACGACAAGCAGGGCCTGCTGCATGAAATAGCCAAAACCTTGTATGACCTCGGGCTCTCGGTGCATTCGGCCAAAATCGGGACGCGTCTGGATCAAGTCGTGGACGTGTTTTACGTCACGGAACGAAACGGCCGAAAAGTCGAAGAGGCTCGCACGTGCGAATCCATTCAAGCGCGACTACAAGAACAGGTCGATCGTTTTTTGCAAGATGACGACGTGACGTGAACATCGAGATGAGGCTGGCTGCCTGTCCCCGAGGCAGGAGAATGGAACCACTTGGCCTGCCCCCTGTTTTCGGAGCAAGCCCTGCTTCCATATTCCCGTGTTGAGAAATTCGTTGACAATTTCCGCTGTCTGTTTCCGGTCGTTGCTCCGCTGACCGGGAGCAAGGAAAAACTTTCACGGGAAGGAGAGATTCAGGATGCGAGAAAAGGGCGGGACTGAGGCCGTCGGCCTCAGTCCCGCAGGAACACTGGCCATAGCGCCGCTCCAGCTATTTTGCGTCCGAAGCTTTCGCCTCGCCGTCGGCTTTCTCTTCACCGTCAGCTTTCTTTTCACCCTCGGCCGGGGCCTCGCCGTCGGCTTTCTTTTCACCGTCGGCCGGGGCCTCGCCGGCAGGTTTCATCTCGGCTGCTTTCTCATCAGCCATGGCCATGCCGGAGAAGCCGAGAACAAGCACGAAGGCCAGCAGGCCGAGCAGGATAAAAGATCGAGAGATGTGGTGAATGAATCGCATAAATCTACCTCCTTATTGTGTAATGGTAAAGGTTGATGGACGCTCCAGCTTTGGCTCAGCCATCCTTGTCGGTCCTTTGAACCGTTCGGCAACTTGCTGAATGGCTTGGTCAAGCCAGTGCGCGAAGGCCGGAGAGAGAAATCCTTTTCCCGTGAGTTGATGGTCAAGGCCGGCCAACATCTTGGAATACGGTCCCGGGCCGTAGAGGCGATTCGAGATAATCAGAGACCGTTCCGGTTTTGTTACGTTCATGAATAAGTGCGTGCCCGTCCTTTACCACGTTGTTTTGCGATTCCGGTCGATCCTTTCTGCCGGTCATGGCCTTGATGGTCTTCAGTTTTACGCAGTGGGACTCCTGTCAGAATGATTGGTCATTCGGTGTTGATAGCAGAAGCCATTGCTGATTATCCTCGCCTGACTGTGTCCTCTAGGAAAGCATGATGACGGTTTTTCCGAAGGGTCTTGACTCTTCTCCACGGCCCGTTCATGCAACATCTTCGAAATGACGGCACCTGCCTCATATCCCCCCGCAAGCCGACAAAACCCGCGGCGCATCGAATCGGTGCCGGCAGGGTTCGATCCTGCTCAAATTCACGGAGAAGCTCATCGGGAAACTAGTAAATGTACCCTGTTTTGGCTGTCTTGGCAATACTTTTTGACATGGAAAAATGTTGATAACTCCCTGATCGGCAATCCCCGATGCAGGTGAGTGACCACGATTCATGGATCCGGTCTGGCAGAATAGCGGTGAACGACGTGGGAGGACGGGCAGCAGTAGGGGGGGCCGGGAGGCGTATCAGGAGGAGGTTGCCTCCCGGCATCAAGGAATGGGGCATTCCCCACTCCTTCAACAAAAAAAGCCCAAGTATGCATACTGCATGCTTGGGCTCTGGACGAACGGTCTCTGGCTCTATTCGACGGATGAGTTAGGAATCTTTTTCTACAAAGGTGTTACTCAGAATCTCCTCGCATCATAAATGGATGATTCAAAATCCACATTTCGTACATGGGAATCGCAAACATGATCAAAAACGCGATCGTCATGAGAACGTCGCCGGCCAACAGGGTCAACACGAAGAGGGGAGACACGTAGGTGATCAGCCACGGCGAGACGAGATCCAACGTCACACCCGCAAATGCGCCCCACGTGGTCAGCACCTTCGTGAGAGGTCCGGCCATGGTCAGGTACAAGACGTGCACCATGATCAGGAACACGACGGGCATCGTGAACAAGTGAAAGTGCGAGGTTTCGGCCAATTGACCGAAGGACATGGGTTCACCGAAGTTATCGTCGGAACCGCGATAGTGTTGCGCGATGCCTTTCGGCGTCAGGTCGGTCATGCTGTGTGCCCAGACGAAAGTGAAGACAAATCCCACCAACATCAGGAGCAAGAACCACGTATACACCAACCGGATCTGCCGGTCGGTATCACGTAGTCGAAACCGGGTATTGAAATTACGCATTGCAACGGAAATAGCCCCTAAAGCCCGAAGAGAGCTTCAAAAAATCCCTTTTCGGACTTGCTGGCGGCCATGACGTTGCTGCCGAGTCCGCGAGGCTTCAAATAGAATTCATTCACCAGGACGAGCACGCGTTTCACCCCGGCGCTTGCGGACCGTACGGACATCGTCGCCCCGGTAATATTGATGATATCCCGATTGATCCGTATCGGGTCCGCGATGGTTTTTCCCTGGTACTGATAATTGAAGCGTTTCGTGGCGATCTCGTTACCCCGGGCCTCCCGGTACACCAGTACTTCAAAATTCGAGCATTCGCCTGTCGAATCAACGCCCACCATGTACGTAATCGGACGATGCTTGCCGATGGTATTCTGGATAAGCGCGTACCCATCGATGTTCCCCTTGGTTTCCCCGATAAAGACATCGAAGGTCGTTTCCGGAAATTTCCAGCCGATGACTTCTTCAACGAAGGCTTTTTGCTCTGGCGTTAACGTCAAGGTATCTTTACGGATCTTTTCGGAATCCGGAAACATGACTCTTGCGGCTTCTTCCTCGGTAAAATAAATTTCCAGATGGCCCAGTTCCTCCGGCGTGAGCCAGCGATTGAGCTCGTGGTCCCAGATTTGTTCAGCAGGTTGCTCCTGGGCGAGGACCTGGGAAGAAGAAAGCCCCGTTAAAATACTGCAAATAGTAAGAATAACTGCAATTCGGAGTGGTATGAACATAGTCAACCGCGCCCCGAATCTGTCATTCCCGCGAAAGCGGGTATCCAGTGTCTTTCTCTTCTGTCCCTTCATTCGTGTGGCCCCGCAAGATTTCGTATTAACCGACGACAGTACATCCCTTACTCAGCAGTTGATTGGTAATCCGTTGGACCAGACGCTGTTCTTCTCCGGCGTTGGGAGGAATGCGCTTCCAGGCTATGCCTTGCGACCGCGCGCCCACCGGAGAAAAAAACTCCCGGGTCTGCCGGACGGAAATCCTGACAGGCTGCCGGGCTGCTTCGACGTTCACAAAAAACCGCGCGCGTTCCTTGTTGCCTTGGCGTTGGAACACCCCGATACTTCGCTGGGAAGCAAAGGTTGCCCAATCGGTTTCAATTACCCCCTTGTCCTTATCCTCTTGAGTCAACACGAATTCGTCCATACTCGCGAGGGTGATGGCCCAGGCCTGGTCATAGGAACAGCCTGCCTTCACGGTGCTGGGCGCGCCGGAAACCGCGGCGCACCCCACCGTGGAGACGATCAGAAACAAGGAAAGAACGATAAGTCTACCCATAATTTCTTCCCCCCTCTCCCTTGGTGGGAGAGGGTTGGGGTGAGGGGGCCTTTCGGTTAGAAATACGACGACAAATTGAATTGGAACCCGTTGTGATCCGTGGCTCCCATAGGATTGTTCACGCCCCTCCTGTTCCACGTATAGGCGAACTTGATCACCGAATCTTCAATCGGCCGGAAATTGAGCCCCAGGGTCAACCGTTCTTCGTCAGTCGAGTTGTTGAGGTCGGAATCGGTGTTGGCATCCGCCTTTCCCCAACGAAGGATGCCCGTAAACGTCGAGTCCTGGCCGAAATAGCTGGGCAGGGCCCTGGTGAGGCCCTCGGGCATAAAGTGGTAATTCAATTGCACGTAATATCCGAACATGTTTTCGGGGAGCCTGAATACTTTTTCTTCGGCTGCCATTCCTCGGCGCCTCAACGAGTCGTCATCATCCGAAGTGAATACGGTCGTCCCTTCCTCCACAACCGTATACGTGGGCCCTTCGGCGTTGCCCCAGGCGGCTTCACCCATGAGTTCAAAGGGTCCTCGTTGCAGGGCCCCGTCGATGGCCCACAGAGTCAGGTCATACTTGTCCTTCTTGTCCCATTTGCCGTGGTGAACGGATCCGGCCACCTCGACACCCAACATCGGGCTGAACGAGACACGGCTGACGATCGCCTTGTTTTCGTTGTTATCCTTCTTCAGACTTCCGCGAGACGACCGCGTCCCGGCACCATCGTTAAGCTGGCCGTTATCGCCGACAAAGCCATTCACGACGTACATTTCGTAGTCGATCTTGGAAAGCGCGGTCGGATAGAACGTGCCGAAAAAGCCGAGTCCGGATTCGGCGAACGTGGAAGGCAGGATCGAACGGCTCACCATCGGCCGGAGAGGCAAATCGTTCAAGGGCGAGTCGTGGATCATGTTGAACCGGCCCATGGGAACCAGGATGATGCCGCCCCGCAGGTTGAACGCGTCGTTGAACCGGTAGTCCATGGTGGCGAATTCCATCTTGATGTCGCCGTCCCCTTGGTTGCCCTGGGGTCCGCCGTGTTCAACCTCGAGTTCGGCGGCCACGCTGAGCCGGTCCGTGACCTGGGAATAGAAGAATGGCACGAAGCGTTCCTGGTCGAATCCCGACTTCTTGTCGCAATCCCGTGCGCCTCCGTTGTCACATTTCGTGAGCGTAAAGTCGATGTAACCCCCGAGGATGGTCTTCGGAGCCTTGACGAAGGGTCTGGCATAGATGGTCCGTCCCCCTTGCAGGCCGCTACCACCCGAGAATTCCTGGCCGTACCTGATCGACTGCTTTGTGGTGTCGCCCATGCCTGGCACGGAAGACCGCATTGTGGCCGGCGGCGCCGGCGGCCGCGCCACTGATCCTGCTGCCGGAGGCGGCTGTTGTTGGCGCTGTTGCTTTGACCACTCTTCAAACATTTTGCGTATCTGTTTCATTTGGGCGGGCGTAAATTCCGCATCTTCAGCCCAAACCGTTGCCTGCGGCATAATCATGAGGACTATCAGTGCCCCCGTGATCAAAAAAAATCGTCGCATCGGACGACCTCCTTGTTGTTGGGGACTCAGGTGGTCCTCTTGACCACTAAAGGGGCTCTCGGGCCCTCAAGTGATGTCTTGATCTGTTTAGTGTTTAATGGATTCGTCAGCCTCCTTAACGGCATCCTTACTCTTCGGCTATTGCGCGCATGGTGCCAGGATGACTTCACTTTCCTTCAGACTGTTGTATGAAATGGTGACAATCCGTTTGCAGCGTTTGCACTTGACTTCGAGATTATCCCCGCGAAGTTTTGCGATAAGCTGGCCGCATCCACATCTGGCTTCGGAAGGTTTGACTTGTTTTCCAATCCACCGGGTGTTTCTGTCAAAATTCATTGAATGAAAAAGAAACGCAATGAGACTTTAGTAAATTCGTCGAAAATTGACAAAAATAAAAATGATTTTTGTTTTTATCTAAATTGATTTTGATAACGGTTATTAAAATACAGAATTTCCAATACCCTGTCAACTTTATTTCGTCATGAAAAAATATGACTGCAACCCGTTGTTCGTATTGGTAGAATGAGATGATTCGCTCTCATGTCACGCTCCGCTCATTGATGAGAGAGGGTTGGGCGAATGAACATCTACAAGGTCGGCGCAGGGCCATGATGCGTGGAAAATTCTTTTTGGCGGGTCTTTCTCTTGTCCTGGCGCCGGCCTGTGTGTCCGGGGTTTCGGAGACTTCGCCGGACTCGACGGTGCATCAATTGGCCTTCGGCTATGTGCAAGTCGAGACCGATGGCCGTTATCCACGTAACTATCCGGCCAAACTGCGATTTTTTCTCCTGACGAATGAGGAGACGGGCGCCAGATCACGGGTGAACGTGGATACCGAATCGGGAGTGTTTTCCATCAGTCTGCCGGCGGGACGGTATGTCGTTGACCGTTTGCAATTCAGTGAAGGCCCGTTCAGGGTGGAATCCCATGTGCAATTGGCTTTCCTCGTTCCCGAGAAAAAACTGGCGTATTTAGGCTCGTGGCAAATCGAGCTTGAAACGCCTCGGACCATTCGCCATATGAGAATCCGTATCCTCGAGGGGGAGGCGGAGTTTTCAAAGAAATTTTCCGCAGTGCTTGGCTCGGAACGCACGCCCATTGCCACGGTCCTGCCGAAACCCGAGACGTTCGAAACGCGAGGGTTTATGGTTGACGGGCAACCGAACGCGAGATATTTCCGTCGCAGATAAGCTGCCACAGATGACAGATGAGGAAAAGTGGGGAACGGATTATCACTCCCCCCTTGAGGGGGAGTCGCCGAAGCCAAGCCGTCAGGCGCCGGCTGATACGGTGGGGGGGATAATGTACGGCTGCGACGTACCTCCCTCACCCCAGCCCTCTCCCACCAAGAGAGAGGGAGTAAGATTTCGGATTTCTCCCATCTTGTTGACGCTCATGGGTGTCGCCTTCGCGTGTGGGCTGGGGGTTGACCTGCCTGCCCATGCCGCCTCACCGCACGTGGTCAAGCGCGGCCAGATGCACATGGGCACCCTGGTCTTTCTGACGGCCGTGGCTCTGGACAAACAACTGGCCCATGAGGCCATTGATCAGGGTTTTGCGGAAATACATCGCTTGGAACAGATCCTGAGCACGTGGATCCCCGACAGCGAACTCTCACGGATCAACGCCGCTGCCGGGCAACGCGCCGTCAAGGCCGGTCCGGAAACCATGGAACTGTTGGAATACTCCCTGGAAATGGCCCGGTTGACGGAGGGAGGCTTCAACATTGCCATCGGCCCGGCCGTTGAGGCCTGGAACGTCAGTCGCGAAGGGCGCATTCCGTCGCGGGAAGAATTGGAGTCCACGCGCCCGCTCATGGATCTTTCCGCCATTCAGATCGATCGGGAGGCGGGCACCGTGTACCTGGCGCGGTTCGGGATGCGAGTGGATATCGGCGGTATCGGCAAGGGCTATGCCGCGGATTTTGCGGCCCGTGTGATGCGGGAAGCCGGGGCTTTGTCTGGTGTGGTCGCCATTTCAGGGGATATCAAAACCTTCGGCCGCCTGCCCGACGGTCAACGGTTCGTATTCGGCATCCAACATCCCCGTAAGGAAAATGGGATCACGATCGGGCAACTCGAACTCGAAGATGAAGCCGTCTCCACGGCGGGTGATTATCAGCGATTTTTCGAGAAAGACGGCATTCGCTATCATCACATTCTCGATCCTCAAACGCTCCAGCCCGCACGTCTTTCTCAGAGTGTGACCATCGTGGCCTCGACCGGGGTGCTGGCCGACGGCCTCGATACCGGCATCTTCGTCATGGGTCCGGAACAAGGGATGGCGTTGATTGAACGCCTACCCGGTGTCGAAGGCGTGATCGTCGGTGCGGATGGCGCCGTGTCCGTCTCATCGGGCCTACAAGACCGGTTGCAGTTGAGTGCACAGAAATAGCCTTGCTCCTCGCCCTGCCTTTTGCTACGAGTGGTCTGATAAGTTAAGGGAGACAATAATGACCAAAGAACAAATATTGCTAACGGTAATATCCTCGTTACTCTCAGGACTCGTAGGGGTGGCAGTCTCTTCTTGGTTTTATGCGCGTCTTGAGAAACGAAGAATGAAAATGGAAACTGCAAGAAAAATGTTCGGCAACCGTCATGATATCAGCAGTCCCAAATTCCAAGAATCGCTGAACGAAATAATGATTGTCTTTTCTGACAGCCAAGAAATAATCGAGGCAGTAGAAAATTCTCTTACTATCGCAGCAACATCTCCAGATGCTAGACCAAAGGGAGCAGCAGATGAGGCTTTAATCAAGCTGATGAAAGCCGTGTGTCGCAATATCGGCATCAAGCAAAGACTTCCAGATGCGTATTATTTGAAATACTTCTCCGTGCCAAAGCAAAATGTCTAGCAAGTGACGGTCCTCCTTCAATTACTGCCGGCTCGCCCCAAACGCGCCAATCAGGTTATTGCGTTCAAAGACCCCGCCCACTTCCTGGTGCGTGTCGCCATAGAAGGTGCCGGGGAAATAAAGCCATCCCCTCCTGTGCGTCCGAACCGGCCCTGGAAGACCTCCAGATTGTCCCACTGCAGGTTAGGATAGGAGCGCGGACCACGAAGATTGGTCAACATCACATCGAGAAACGGTTCACTAAACGCATAAGTCATCGTCACTTGCCCATTGACCGGCTGGCTTGGTGCTGTGGCGTCAATGGCGATCACCACACCCGTCCATTCCGCTGAGCCCGTCATCGGGTTTGAGCCACTCGCGGTCCCTACAGAGAATGCAATCAAGTCTTCTAGGCCCTCGACGCTGCCGTAGACACTTCGCCCTTGATAGCGCGTCTGTTTGACACCAAAAAAGTTCTGAGCCAGCCACCCGCCATAGACGGTGTAATCGGTTGTAAAATTTCTACCCTCATCGAGTTCCACCGACGAGGTTTCACCCGTCAGGACTCCGGTGTTCACGCCATGCAGCGGGGCATCAACGCGAAGGCTGGCATCGGAAAACATGACTGCTAATTCCTGTACCGACCAATAGGGTTCCTCGTAGGCCGGTTCGGAAGAGCAACCCGTACCACCACACGTAGTTATTCCCCGGGCATTGGCATGGACCGCGCTTCGTGACGTGGCCACCAAATCTGTCATGAGAAGAGTGTTGGCGGCGGCGCTCACTTGATTGACGCGGTCTTTCACATCGGACGGGGTTAATCTGCTGACATCGGGGGCGGAGTCCGGGTTGGGATTGAGCCGGCCATTCCCATTGCCGCCGCAAGCTGAAAGGAACACGTCAACGCTGAACACAAGTGCGCCAAAAGAAAAGAACTTCATACGACACCTCTTGACTGTAAAGATGGATAAAGCCACCCGATTCACAAAGGTCGGGCTGGCCCATCCAGTCAGGCAAGAGACTTCCCGTGTATTTACCGTGTGCATTCCTCAGCGAAACCGGAGATCAACCCGGTTCTCCCTGAGACAGTTCTTGTATTTCACAGGCAACCCGACAAGGGGCAACCTGACTGGATGGAGAGAAAAAGCGTAGCAGAAGGCAAGTAGGGCGTCAAATTGCCTACATAAGTCCCGTCAGGACGCCACACAACCACAAGATGGGCGTCAATTTAAAGAGATAGCTCTAAAGTTTCTGAACTTATGCAGACAACAGCAAGTATGTTAAAGTAGTGTGATGGAGGTGTATCGCAAAAACCCCGTCCCAGTCATTTACACCGAGCTTGGGTTTGTTCGCGCTGCTCCACCGTCTATGCTTGCGGATTGCCCTGAAGATCTTCCTCGCCTGCAACTACTCCAAAGGGTTGCTGGCGGGAAATCCTGTGTTTCTGAGCTAGAACACTCGCACTGGTTGATCGTAAAGGCCGAATTACCCGACGATATCTTCGCGTGGACTGGCAACACGTGGAAGGTTATTGAATGGCGAATGTACTTCTGGAAACTATGGGACGCTGAAACATTGGTAAACGATTCTCAGCCTGCAGAGGCTATACGTCCAGCCGATGCGGGCGTCAGTGCCCAATTCCTCAACTCACTCGCCCACCCCACATCATGTCTGCCGATGCTTCGTGAAACTCAGAAGGTATTTGGTGAGGGCTACAAACTCAAGCAAGAAATAGCTACAGTGCTTGAACAAATTGAAAGCCCTCTCATTGCTTGCTTAAAGCTCGGCACAATGAAGCAATTGAAGCCGTCAGCAAATTCTCGATCGCAAAATGTGACAGGTGATCCCCAAATATCACCCAGGCTCCGTGAAACGATCCTGAGAAGAGGTAATTACCGCTGCCTGTTTTGCGGCCAGGACTCCTCTGCGACATCGTTGGAAGTGAACCACATCATTCCGAGAAACTTAATCAATAAACTGCATCTTGCGTCTGCCCTTCATACTGCCCTAGAAAATCTCTGTGTAACGTGCAGAGACTGCAACCGAGGAAAGTGTGACAATCTGACAAGCGAAGACATTGAATATTACCGCAAAGCATTTTCCAGCCAGGGTCATCCGAATCATGACCTTCTTCCACACCTAACCAAGCTTTCCGAATTGCAAGCGTTATAGCGAAAGCTCAACGATAAGAAATCATTCACCATGGCTGCGGCTAGGCGTACTCGGCAATCAACATCTGCGGCACTCGACAACGTTCTGTTGAAGAAATCCTGCTGCACATCTGTTCACCTCACTTTTATCCGACGAGCGGATCAAGCGTATACGGTATCTTTACGAAATCGTAGCGATCCGGTGGGAAATCCTTCCTGTTCCGCGTGACGAGATCAAGCCCGTGGCATTGCGCGATAGCTGCCTGTAAAGCGTCCGGAAGTCGCCAGCGTTCGGATCGACGGAGAGAAGCTGCCAAATCCGCCTCGATCGCGGTAATGGGCAGTGTTGGGAATTGGTCAAGCAGTTCGACTGCGGCGAGAAGGTGATTGTCGTCAAAGCCCACGAGTACTTCAGCACGGGTTATCGGTGACAAAGCAATATCCTCGCACTCATCGGCGATGAATTGAGTGGCGGCGTTGATCCCGTTGAAGTGGTCAATGAGGATGACTGAGTCAACCAGCCATCTCAAAGGCGTTGTTCCCACTCTTTGCGAGTGTTGGACTGATAGCGGAGTCCATCGCCATGCTTCCAGCTACCACGAGTGCTGTCGAGCAACTCGGACAGGCGTTCTGATTTGCCGTTGCCGTGACGTTCGCGGTATTCGCGCACGGCACGCCGCACAAGCTCACTCATAGGTACCCGCTGGGCCGAAGCTTGGCGGGCGAGCCATGTTTTGTCCTCATCCGGCAGACTGACGATGGTTCTGGACATGAATCGCTACCTCCGTGGTATCGAATGAACGACAAGACTGTCTTGGGCGATTTTGAGGTATGCCAGCCCCTACGCTATTGGGCTGTAAGGTACTCCTTTTTCCTTTATGGACGCAAGAGGATGAGCAGAGGAGGGAAAGCAAAAGGGCCGCACGAGCCGGCCCTTTTGTATGGAGCGCATGGCAACGGAACGCGTTACTTCTTGTGACCGCCGGTTCCGTGGCCCTTGCTTTTCTTGTACTTGGAATAGTCGCCGGAATGTCCCATGCCGCCGCCATGGGATTTGATGCGTTCGTGAATTTTGTCCATCCGCGTGCGTTGCTCGTCGGTCAACACGGCTTGGGCGTCCCGTTTGGCTTTGATTGAAGCCATGTAGAGTTTTGTCTTCAAGGCGTGCAGCTTGTTGAATTCCGCTTCAATGTCGGACAGACCGGCCTTCTCGTTCTTCAGGACTTCATGTAAATCGATACTGGCCAATTTCACGTCAGCCTTCATTGTGATTCGGCCCTTCTTGTAGTTGACCTTGAGGTCTTGCAGTTTCTGTTCCTGTTCGGCCGTCAGGCTCATGCCATCTTTGAATTTCAGGATGTGCTTGATAAATTGAATGGCATCCTGATGGTGCCCGGGATGCGTGGACCCGTGCCCATGGCCGCCGTGTCCGTGCTTCCCATGGCCTGACGAATGCATTGAATGATGGCCTTCGTCGTGTCCCTTCTGCATCCCGTCGTGATGCGCGGAATGGGGATGGTCCTCATGCCCCTCAGACGACCCCTTAGGATGATGGCCGTCACGATGGACGGACCCGGACGCTTCGGCCAAGGCCGGAACGGCAGTCAGCAGGAAGAACGCGGTTAAGAGGGAAAGGGGTAAACGCCAACGCGGGGATTCATGGATTCTCATGTTCAGCTCCTCCTAAAAAAGAAAAAGACGATACAAACGTTCAGTCGCTTTGAGACCGGCGACTGGAAAAAGGTCTCACGGTTCACGGTTTCGGGCCTCGCCACTTCGGCCATGACCACATTATAAACATGGATTGCCGAGATTGCGAATTCCGGCCTTTTTCAAGTGACGTCAGATAACTCATCGTCACCTTCTTCATGGTTTCCTATCGAATAACACCGTATGGGTGGCGTTGACTTCCAACTCCACCTTCGAGTCGAGAGGGAAGAATCGGGTCGACGCTTCGCTGCTGTGCACGACGTCGCCGGAACCCAGGCGGATACCATAGATGATCTCTGAGCCTCGAAACTGACGGGATTCCACGGTTCCGTCGCCATTCCCGTTTTCACGAATGTGAACGTCGTCCGGTCGAATCATGACCGAGACGTCCCGGCCGCCACGGTAGCTCGGAGGAACCGGGAACGTGCCGAGTTGAGTCACGACCGCGGAATCGCGAATGGCTCCGGGAATGAAGTCAGCCTGCCCCACGAACTCCGCGACAAAAGGCGAAACCGGAAGATGGTACATGGTTTCGGGCGTGGCGAATTGTTCGAGTTGCCCATTGTTCAGGACGGCCACGTAATCAGCCATGGCAAAGGCCTCTTCATGATCATGCGTCACGAGAACGGCGGTGGTTTGGGTGGTTTTCAGCAGATGCAGAAGTTCTATGCGCATGCGTTCGGTCGTATCGGGATCCAGGTTGCTGAACGGCTCATCCAACAGGAGCAGCACGGGTTGGGGGGCCAGGGCGCGAGCCAATGCCGCGCGTTGCTGTTGGCCGCCGGAGAGTGCATGGGGATATCGTCCGGCGAATTCTGAGAGTCCGGTGAGAGACAGCATCTCGTCGATTCGGTTTCCACGGTCTTCAGCCGTGGCTGACGCGAGCCCGAAACTCACGTTATCCCGTACCGTCAGGTGAGGAAACAGGGCATAATCTTGAAATACCATGCCGACCCGCCGTCGTTCGGGAGGGACGTGCCGATCCGGGGCCGAGACGACTGCCGTGTTCAGCCGGATTTGGCCGGCGGAAACCGGTTCAAACCCCGCGATGGCCCGCAGCGTGGTAGTCTTCCCGCATCCGGATGGCCCCAATAGACAGATGACGTCGCCCTTCCGCGCCGAGAAGGAAATTCCCTCCACCGCAGGGGAGCCGGCGTCATACGAGCAAGCCACGTCCTGCAACTCAAGCACAAGGGGCGTATCGTCGGGAGAAGTCATACCTGGGTAAGTGGAATGGCGCCTGGCGGGCTTGCCGAAGAACATCTCATGGCAAGGTGTGCGGGGCGCGGTTACGTCCGGTCTTTTCGCATCAATAGTAACACGACCGGAATGGTAATGACCACGATCAGCAGGGCCGGGGCAGCCGCCAATTGATAGAGTTCTTCGCTGGCTTCAAGCCAAATCCTGACGGCGAGGGTATCGAACCCCACGGGCCGCAGCAGGAGTGACGCCGGTAATTCCTTCATGCATTGGACGAACACCAGGATCCAGGCACTCAGAAATCCACCCTGCACCAACGGCAGGGTCACGCGAAAAAAAGTTCGAAGGGGGCGAGCCCCGAGGCTCCGCGCCGCTTCTTCGAGATTCGGAGTGAGTTGCTGGAGGGTGGATTCCATGCCTTGCAGCGCCGCCGGGAGAAAATGCACCAGATACGCCATGAGCAGGACGAGGATCGTGCCGTATAGTTGTGGAACGGTTTGGGAGACCAGGACTAGGACGGCGAGGGCGGCGACCGGGCCGGGTAGCACGTAGCCGGCATACGCCCCTTGCACGCAAAAGGTGCCGGCCCAGGTCGGGCGCCTGCACGCCAGGTAGGCGAGAGGAATCCCGCAGATCACGGCCGCGGTGGCCGTCATGCCCGAAAGCGAAACACTGTTCCACACGTATCCGATGAACTGGTGAGCAATCTCACCCGCGGATGCCGCCTTGACGGTCCATTGAATGAGCAGCAGTACCGGCAGCCCGAATGAGGCTCCGAATACGAGGAGCAGGTAGCCGGTAAACAGCAGGGTCGTGAGGGGACGGCAGGGTTGAGGAACCGGTTTTCGATACCGGCCGGTCGTTTGGTAGAACCGGCTTCGCTGCCGGAACCACCGTTCGCCGAACAGGAAGACAAACGCGCAGGCGACCAGTATCAAGCTCAGGCAGGCAGCCGCCGTGTTGTCGAATCGTCCGGTCATTTGCTGGTACACGGCGTAGGTAAAGGTTTGAAAGCGCAACAGCGAGACCGCGCCGAAATCGGACGCGACGTAGAGAATCGCCAGGAACAGGCCGGCGATCAGCGACGGGCGGATAAGCGGCAGCGATATTCGGAAGAACGTCGTCACTCGATTGGCTCCGGTCGTGCTGGCCACCTCTTCAAAGGAGACGTTGAAATTCTTGAGCGCCGAGCGAGTCAGCAGGTAGACGAACGGAAACGTGTTCAAGGCAAGGACGAGCACGGCGCCCGCGAAACTGAACGGTGAAAAGAACACGGCCTCCGGCCCGGCAATCGTCTGCCAGACCTGTTCCAGCAAGCCCCCGCGTTTCAACAGGTACGTGTAGGTATAGGCCAGGACGTAGGAGGGGATCGACAAGGGCAGGATCAGCAGCCAATCCCATATTTTCGATCCGGGAAAGGTATAGCGGGTCAGGATCCAGGCAAGCGAGACGCCCAGGGTCAGGTTGATGACCGCGACGCCCAGAGAGAGGGAGACCGTATTGAGGAACAGTTCAGGGACCCGCGTGGCCCACAGGCGTCGCCAGACCGCCGGATCTGCGGTCATTGCCGAAAAAACGACGTAGAGCAACGGCAGCATGAGCGCCACGGCCAGACAGAAGCCGAGCAGGATCAGCGGAGAAGGCAAACGAAAACGGATCAACGGCAGCGGGAGTAAAGTTTTAGCGGAGTCCAACTTCTTCAATGACGGTCATGGTGGGATCGCGGAGTTGAGCCAACCGGCTTAACGGGACGCGGGCCACCTGAATGCTTTGAAGCGGCAACAGCTCAGGCGCAGCCGTTACGTGAGGATTCAAAGGATATTCTTTGTTTACATGCGCGAACATACGTTGCCCTTTGGGAGAAATCAGAAACCGGACCAATGCCCGAGCCTGCTCAAGGTGTTTGGTCTGCACGGTGACGCCGATTCCAGCGGCATTGAGCACGACACCCATGCCTTGCTCTCCTTGATCCGCTGGAAGCGACGCAATCGGGGCATTCGGATGCTTGGCCAGGTGGCGGTTGATATAATAATGATTGACCGGCCCGGCGGCCACTTCCCCGCGTGCCACGGCTGCGACGATTTGCCGGTTTTTCCCATAAACGAGTGATCCCGCATTGTCCTTCAAGCCTCGCAGGAACGCGGTGGTCACCTCGTCTCCCTTCACCGCCCGAATGACCGACACGCCGGTCTGCAAATAGACGCTGCCCGCACTGGGGATCGCGATTTTGCCTCGCCATTTCGGTTCGGCGAGATCCAGGATGGAGGAGATGTCGCCCGGACCGACCATCGTGGTGTTATAGACGATCACCCAAATTCGACCCGACAAGCCGATCCACGTGTTGTCCGGTGCCCGGAACCGGCTGGGAATCGTTTCCTCAATGCCGGGGATGGTCGCGGGTTGGAGCAACTGCAATTCACGCGCGCGCTCCAGGGTGCCGGCGTCATTGGTGATGAGTACATCGGCCGGAGTCCGGGCCCCTTCCATCTGAAGCCGGTTGATCAGTGCCGTGCTGTCGGCCGTCAGCATTTGGACGTTGATGCCGGATTCCGCCTGAAACGCATCAAGTACCGGTTGAATGAGCCGTTCGGCGCGGCCGGAGTAGACGACCAGCGAATCCTCGGCATGGCTCCAGGAGGGGAGACTCAAGGTCGCCGCTACGACGAAAAAGAAAAAAAAGACCCTTGGCATTTGAATGGTGAAACGATTGCGGATTTGGGATTGTGGATTGCGGATTGTGGATTGAAATATTCTCAAATCAAAAATCCACAATTCAACGTGGGCCTGGCCTGGCCTTGGTCTCCAAGTCCCGCCCGCAATTTTTGCAATCGCCGTTCGGCAACTGCATGGGAGTGCCATACAATTCCAGCTTATGGGTGCGAATCGAAAAACCGTTTTTTCTGGCGACCTCTTCCTGTAATTCTTCTATCTGGCAATTCTCGAATTCTATAATCTTGTCACATACCGTGCAAATAAGATGATCATGGTGCCCTTTATGGGCTACGTTGTCGAACTGGGTCTGACTGCCGAAGTGTTGTTCCTGGGCGAGGCCGGTCTCGCACAGGAGTTTGAGCGTGCGATACACCGTGGCCAGGCCGATATGGGGATCTTTCTTGGACAGCAGCCGATACATCTGCTCGGCCGTCACGTGTTCCATTTTCAAAAAGGTCGTGAGGATGTTCTCACGTTGGCGGGTCAGTTTCAGACCGTTTTTCGAAAGATGTTGCTTGAGAATCTCAAGCTCTTTGGTGGGTTTCGCCATAACAATGAATTTCTACACGTATGGGAAACACATTTAACCGGAATCTGGTCGAAGGGTCAAGCGGGAATCGTGGCTCGTTTGCGAAATAATGACTCTCTCTTTGTGTTGACGGGTCTTCTTGTGGCTCGTTAGGATCACGCTCCTGCAGGGTTACGTTATGCGAAAACCGCAAGAGATCACGATTGATCGGACGTTGCTGATTTATGGACTGCACCTGGCTCAGGAACAGGAATGTTCGATGGTCAGCGACGTCAAGGTACAGCAACTGATTTTTCTGGCCGAGTTGCAGATGCTCGGCAAAGGGGTGCGCGGGTTGCATTACGAATTCATGCGATTTCCCTATGGAGCGTTCAGCAAAGACCTCGATAACGATTTGCTGGCGTTGCGCAAGAAAGAACGGCTGCAGAATTTTGACGTCGTCGGTCCTGCGGAAGAATGCATCCCGTTGTTGGATGAAGAGGAGGCTTCAGGAGTCGAGGCCAACGAACAGGCCATGGAAATCCTGCAATCCGTCGTGGAAACCTATGGACCTCAAGACGTGGGCGAAATTACGAAGTCCGTGGAAGACGTTGAAATCAGCGTGGTCGATCGACCCGAAGAAAAATTGTGTGTTCGGGATATTCCGTTTCATTCCATTGTCCTGGTCCCCTCCCGCATCGAAGTCACCGGAGAATTCACCATTTCTCCCAAAACCTTGTCTCGTCTGAACAAGGCACTCGGCTCATAGTTGCCGGTTGTTCTTGTCGTAAAAGCGGAGTTGGGCCGGGCCGACTTGGCCCAACCCAACTCCCGTGTTGACGGTGCTCCAGCCTCGATGAAGACCTGCGAATTACTCTGAGGCGGCTACCTGAGGGGAGTCGCCGACGGTGATGCGTTCCTTCATTTTCGCGAACGTTTTCTTGCCGATACCCCTGACCTGCATCAAGTCTTCCGCGCTTTTGAATGGCCCGTTGGCAGTCCGGAATTCGACAATCCGTTTGGCCAATCCTTTGCCGATTCCCGGCAATTGTTGAAGCTCTTTGGCAGTGCTGGTGTTCAAATCCACCTGGCCGTCGCCGGCGAAACCCACTCCTGAAAAACTGACGATGAGCATCAGCGCAAGCAGGCTGATCGTGAAGTAGGATCGACTCAGTTGGTAAATGTTTCTCATGGCTGTTCCTCCTGTGAAAGTTGGTGAATGGAAAAGTAACGTCCTGTTTTTTTGTAAAAGCAAGGAACGTGCCAGAGAGAACGGAACATGAATGATTCGGCGAACCCGTTGATTGCTAAAGAGTTTTTGCTCATGGGTTTTTGCGGGGCCAGTAAAGGGTGGTTCCGAGAAACAGAAAGGACTGTCCACTGCGGGAGGCGGGGGTGTATCTTCAGGTGTCGGGTCGGAGAAGTCTTTGTGAACGAGACCGGCAGGGCGAGTACGACCCCGCAGTGGTCATTGAGTCGACGTGAAGCCGTAAATGTCCCCGATTTTGGTCCGGAGGTATAACAGGAACGGTTCGACACTCAGCGTCTGACCGGTGATCCGGTGCAGGAGATCGGTGGCTGAATATTGCCTCCCGCACTGGTGGATATTGTGATTCAGCCACGCTTTGAGTGAGAGCAGGTGGCCGCGTTGGATTTCGATTTCCAGTCCGGGGATGTCTTGAAGGGCCTGCTGAAAAAACATGGATGCGTAGAGGTTGCCCAAGGTATACGTGGGAAAGTAGCCCAATGCTCCAAGAGACCAATGGACGTCCTGCAGGACCCCGTCGGCGTCCCGTTCGGGGACAATCCCGAGATATTCCTGCATCTTTTCCCGCCACAGACCGGGCAGGTCCTTGACTGGAACCCGTTGTTCAATCAGGGCCAACTCGATGTCAAAGCGCACCATGATGTGGAGGTTGTAGGTGACTTCATCCGCTTCCACCCGAATCAGGGACGGGTTCACCTTATTCAAGGCGGCATGGAACGCGTCCAGGGAAACCGTCCCGAGTTGTGCCGGAAAATATTGTCGAAGCAAGGGCAGAAAATGCGTCCAAAAAGCCTTTGACCGCCCGACGTTGTTCTCCCACAACCGTGATTGGCTTTCATGAATGCCGAGAGAAAGCGACTCGCCCAAGGGGGTGCCGTAGTGCTCCTGGGGCAGGCCCTGGTCATAGAGACCGTGTCCGCCCTCATGGATGCAACTGAACAGGCAGGAGGGAAGATCTTTTTCAAAGACGCGCGTCGTCACGCGGACGTCGGTCGGGTGAAACGCCGTGGTAAAGGGGTGGGCCGAGAGATCCAGCCGTCCCCGGTTGAAGTCGTAGCCCATGCCGTGGAGCACCAGTTTCCCGAACGCGATCTGCTGCTGTTCCTCGTAGGCCTGAAACAGGATCCGGTCGTCCGGCTGAGCGGCTTCGCGGACGTGTCGCAACAATTCGAGCAATCCATGACGAAGCGAGGCGAACAACGGTTGGAGTTGGGCAAGAGTGGCTCCGGGTTCATAGGTATCCAGGAGTGCGTCGTACGGGGAACCGTCGTACCCCACGTGGCCGACCTCTTCGACCTTCAAAGCGATCACGTTCTGCAGGTTGGGAAGAAAGTGCATGAAGTCATTACGCCGGCGTGCCTCGGCCCACACCTGCTGGGCCAGGGAACATTCGCGTTCCAGGCGATTGACGAAATCGGATGGGAGTTTTTTGGCCCTGCTGAAGTCCCGCCAGGTTTCCCGAAGGAGGGCCTTGGATGCGTCGTCGAGCCCGTCGGCATCGGCGTTCGCCAAGCCGGTCGCCGGATCGATATGGTGCAACAGGAGGTCTTCGGTCTCCGGGGAGACGAATTTGGCGTGGGCCAGGGTCTGAAGCGTGGCAATTTGCTCGGCACGGGTTTGCCCTCCGCCGGCCGGCATATAGGTTTCCTGATCCCAGGAGAGCAGGGCAGCGGCATCCTTGAGATGTCGTATCTCAAGGAGCCGGGATTTCAAGGCGGTCAGATTGTGCGTGGAGTCCGGCATGGACGTTTCCTCTCCTAGTGTAATGTACCAAGGCAGGCGGACTGTACAAAGCGCCACCATTGAATGCAAGGTGGCAGGCGAACATGGTACAGATAACGGGAAAAGCTGATTCGACGCTATCCCTTCATGATGGAACACGCGAGAAAGGAGAGACAGATGAGAGAATTGGTCGCGCCGGATATTGAAGCCTATGCGGAGGCGCATTCGATGCCGGAGTCCGACGTCTGTCGCCGGCTTCGAGAGGAAACCTATCGTTCCGTAGAACTTCCGCAAATGGTAGTCGGCCCGTTGGAAGGGGCGTTCTTGAAAATGATGGCGACGTTGGTGGAGGCCAAATCCGTGCTGGAAATCGGCACGTTTACCGGGTATGGCGCCCTTTGTTTTGCCGAGGCGTTGCCCGAAGATGGAACCGTCATGACGTGCGATATTGATGCCGAAACCACCGAGCTTGCCAAACGGTATTGGACCCAAAGTCCGGCCGGCGGAAAGATTGAATTGCGGCTTGGGCCGGCCCTTGAGACAATGCAAACACTTGAAGGTGCGTTCGATCTGATTTTTATTGATGCGGATAAAATGAACTACTTGAATTATTATCAACGCGGGCTGGAATTGTTGTCTCCGAAAGGCGTCATGCTCATTGATAACGTACTTTGGAGTGGAGAGGTACTCAAACATCCGTCCCCGGACGGGGCGACGGAGACCCTGCAAGAGTTGAATCGAAGCGTGGCCGCCGATTCGCGCGTGACGGCTGTATTGGTGACCATCAGGGATGGCATATTGGTTGTCCGTTGCAACGGCAACACGCGTCTGCCATAAGCCGCAATGGACGAATAATTTCGGGGCGACTGTTGCTCTAAGTACCCGACCCCAAGGGTATTTCCCTCACTAGATTTTGTGGTCTAAGTCACCAAACCCCTATGCCCCAAAGATAGGCAAATTGGTCAACGTTGCCTTCTGTACGATACATTTTTTTACATGACAAAACTAATCCACAATGTTGTCCCCAATTTTGGTGGATGCCTGACTTGGCAACCTAAGTTTATAACAAATACAATATGTTACGTTAACTTGTTTACGTAATGAACAATAAGTACCTGTGAGCAGGTAGTGGTTGACTCGCCGGATCGCACTCTCTTTTCAGAGACCGGGAGAAGGTCAGTGTGACGAAACCTTAACCGGGACGTAACCCGGAAGTAACATACACCGAATGCCCGCTTGTAGCAGACGGGAAGACGATTCAGAGAAAGGAACTGAATCGGTCAACGGGGTGCAGGGAAATGACAATTGCTGGTAAGACTCGGAAGTTCGCAGTCCAACAATTTTCGGAGTTCGAACTCGGCGCCTCCTCGAAACCGTTCGGCCTCCTGCTCGTCCGGGAAAGGACCATAGACTCGTGGATCGAGAAAGCTGCAGGATACGCGAACGAACCATCGAGTTTGTCCCTCCTGCTGGTGTTGTTTAAACACCGCGACTTCCTTTTCAATGGTGCCTCGACTTGCCATAACGTGCCTCCTTTCATGTGGAAACAGCTATGTTCTTCTCTACGATCATCATGAATCATCGAACCTGATGCAGCATCTTTCTCCTACTGAGATGCCTTTCTACTATGATGCCAACTCATCATTTGGAATAATCATTCCAACTACACTATACCCCTATATTTTATATTTTTCAATTAATTATTAAATCCATATGCTGTAGCCGTAAAAATTATAGGCATATATATTGATTTATATTGTCTTTTCAAGGGCTTGGGACAAGTTTTCTTATGAGAAAGAGTGAGACCTCCCGGGGCAAAGCCCGTAAATGCCTTGTGCTGCCGACAGAAAGTGTTGGGACGGCCGGTGAGAAATGCAGACTAGCGAAGCATCCGGTAGCGAAAGCAATCAGTCGTATGATCGTTGACCATGCCGATGGCTTGCATGAACGCATAGCAAATCGTCGAACCGACGAATGAGAACCCCCGGCGTTTCAGATCCTGACTGAGGGCATCGGAGACCGGCGTTTGACAGGGAACGTCTTGGGGAGAATTCCACCGATTGCGAATCGGCCGCTCTTCGACGAATTGCCAAATATACTTGTCAAAGCTGCCGACTTCCTTTTGAACGAGAAGAAAGGCCCGTGCATTCGAAACGGCCGCTTGAATTTTGAGTCGATTTCGAATGATACCGGGGTTGTTTAACAGAGCCCGCACTTTTCGTGCGTCGTACTTGGCGATTGCAGCCGGGTCAAAATGATCAAAGGCCGTTCGAAAGGCCTCGCGTTTTTGCAGAATCGTATTCCAGCTCAATCCGGCTTGAGCACCTTCAAGGATGAGAAATTCGAATAACCGCCGGTCGTCGTGTACGGGAACGCCCCATTCGCGATCATGGTACTGAATCAGGAGCGTCCTGGTTGCCCAGGAACATCGTGTGGGTGAGGGCCGGCTCATGGTCAGTCCAGGTCCCGGTTGTCGATCTCGATGATCACGGGGCAATGATCGGACAGTCGTCGATAGGCGGGCGGGTATTCACCTTTGATTCGCCGGCATCCGGCGACGGCACAATAGCCGGTGACACGCGCCGACCTCGTGCGCATTTCGGTCATGTCTTTTGCGACCAGCACGTGATCCAACCACTCGCCCCGGCCACGAAAATAATGCGAGCACCGGGGCTTCGGGGAAAGATCGTCAAATCCCGGCTCTTCTTTCGCCACCATTCGTCTGAGGTATTTCAATTCAGACCGTTGTGAATGACGATCGCCGGCGCCCATGGTGTTCAAATCGCCGAGGATGATCACGTCCCGATCCTGTTCGAGAAAGCGCGCAACCGCCGTGTCGATCCGGTTGAGGGCCGCGTGTCGCTCTCCGACCGCAGAGACCGTGGGGCCCGACTTGAGGTGAAGACCGATCACATGGAAGTCCGCACCATGCTGGTGTGTCGATTGAACGCGTGCGTAGTGGCCGGGACGGAGTCCGCCTTTGCACGGCTCTTGGGAGGACGTGGCTTTACTGTTCAAGCGCCAGAGGCTCTGCATGGTGGAAAGCGTCACCCGACTTGCATTCCACAGTACCCCCACGTGGTGACCATCGGGCCTTCCGCATGATTGCACCGACCATTGCCAGACATCTCCCGTTTGTTGTGCAAGCGTCGTCAAGACCCGGTCCCACGCGGCGCGGGCCTCGCTGGTAGTCAAGCTCTCTTGGATGACCAGCAGATCCGTCTGCATCCAGACAAGGGTGCACGTCAGCCATACCAGGTCGGTCGGTGCCATGGAATGATCCGGCCGATCAGGCGGGCTGCCATAAGGAAACCATCGGATATTCCACGTCCCGACGCGAAGTGTGTCGCGCTCCGGGACGGCCATGCGCCCGCCATCCTTGACAACGCGTTCACAGTGCGTTGAAGATTTCCAAACCAGGGCTTCTTCCTGGGAAGAGCTTTGATGCAAAGCAGGCTGAGGTGCCGCTTCAGAGGCTTCGGCCATGGCGACAAGAACGGCGTCGGTACCCCCGAACGTTGCGACGACGATGAGGCTGAGAACCAAAGAGTAAACCCGCATCACGATCTCCTGCATACGTTGCCGATACATGCCAAACCTTGGCCGGGAAGGGTAGGGTGGACCGGCAGGCCCACTTTTGACGTTGGTTGTTGAAGTGTTGGCAACACATTATGCTGTTTCACAATCCGGTGGTCAAAAACGTCAATCATGTTGACTGAGGTAAGCCATGGCACAAACAAACGTCAATATTGAAATCGCCAATAAGGCGGTCCTCCAACCAATCGAGCAGGTGGCGCAGGAAAAAATAGGGCTCGCTCGAGAGGCCCTGGACCTTTATGGAAAATACAAAGCCAAAATTCCGCTATCGGGGCTCAACGAATTGAAGCAAAAGCCCGATGGAAAATTGATATTGATGACGGCCATGACACCCACCCCGGCCGGAGAAGGCAAAACCACGACGTCCGTCGGCTTGACCGACGGTCTGGCGAAAATCGGGAAAAAAGTGATGGTAGCCTTGCGGGAACCGAGTTTGGGGCCCTGTTTCGGGATGAAAGGTGGCGCCTGCGGAGGCGGGTACGCCCAAGTCGTGCCGATGACCGACATCAATCTGCATTTTACGGGAGACTTTCACGCCATTACCTCGGCGCATAATCTGCTTGCGGCGATGGTGGATAACCATTTGTATTGGGGGCATGAGCCGTCCCTGGATGCCAGGCACATCAGTTGGCGGCGGATCATGGATATGAACGACCGGTCGTTACGCCAGATCGTCACGGGGCTGGGTGCCGCCGTGAACGGCTTTGCCAGGGAAGGGAACTTCGACATCACGGCGGCCTCCGAGGTCATGGCGGTGTTGTGCCTGGCAACGGATATCCACGATCTGCAGCGACGGTTGGGGAACATCAAAGTCGGACAGACTCCGCAAAAAGGATTTGTCTTTGCCAAAGACATCAAAGCCCACGGCGCCATGACCGCGTTATTGAAGGATGCGTTCAATCCCAACCTGGTCCAGACCCTGGAATGGAACCCCGCCTTGGTGCACGGGGGGCCGTTCGGCAACATTGCGCACGGGTGCAATTCGGTCGTGGCCACGAAGGCGGCTTTGAAATTGGCGGACTACGTCGTGACCGAGGCGGGGTTCGGGGCGGACCTGGGTGCCGAGAAATTCTTCAACATCAAATGCCGGCGAGCGGGGTTGAGGCCGGACTGCGCCGTGGTCGTGGCCACGGTCAAGGCTTTGAAGCTGCACGGCGGAGCCAATCTCAAGGAACTGGCAACGGAAAACCTCGAAGCCCTCAAACGCGGCCTGCCGAATTTAATCCGCCACCTGGACAACGTGAAGAAATTCGGGGTGCCCGTCGTGGTGGCCGTCAATGAATTCTCGAGCGATACCAAGGCCGAATTGGAACTGGTCCATGAGGTCTGTGCCGGTCGCGGAGTGAAAATGGCCTTGGCGAATCATTGGGCCAAAGGAGGGGAAGGCGCCGTCGCGCTGGCGGAATTGGTGGTCAAGACGATCGAAGACGAACCCACCGGCTTTCGTCCCCTCTATTCCGACGACCTGCCGCTTGCCGAAAAAGTCCGGATCGTGTCGCGAGAGATTTATGGCGCGGCTGATGCGGACATTCCTTCAGCCGTGCTGAAACAATTCGAGGAACTGGAAAACAAGGGATATCGCCGGTTTCCCATCTGCATGGCCAAGACCCAATACAGCTTTTCAACCGATCCTGATAAAAGAGGTGCCCCCACCGGATTTACGGTCCCCATTCGAGAAGTCCGGCTCTCCCTGGGAGCGGAGTTTCTCGTCGTGTTGACCGGCGGGATCATGACGATGCCCGGCCTGCCGCGCGTCCCGGCTGCCGAAGCCGTAGGCCTCGATACCAAGGGCGACATCGTCGGCCTGTTTTAAGGGGAAGCTTTAATCTCTTCGAGGCTCGAACACCGCTGTTCACTTCCTTGTGCCTTTAAAGAGTGGTTATGAGTCAGCTTTTGCAAGTTGTCTCAAAATTTTGGAAAAGATACGAATCACTCGGTAACAACATATGACAGCCGTTGTCGTGATAAAGACCCACATCCCGGTAAAAATGACGGAAAACATCCAGCCGTTTGCATTTTCATGTAGACTCAATACCATTCCTATCCCCGTGAGAATTGTTGTGACGAATGACCAATTAACCGCCTTGACGACATATCCGACCAAATGACCATAAACGCCTCCTTGTTTTAAGCTTTTGATGACGTTTCGCTCATCTATAGACAAGATAATGGATTGTGCGGCCAAGAGAAATCCGACCGCGATGGCACTTATACTTGTCACCACAGGGAAGAGGGCTTTAGCAGTCGAAGTTACATCGATCAGTTGATGGAAACAAAGATAGAATGTGGTTATGACAAAACTTATAACGTACGGGTACCGGCGCTCGATTGTTTCAGTTATCATTATGGGTCCTCATTGTCGTGAGAACATTTCTACTAATTCCTGCTTTCTGGAGGAGAAGGCTTCTTGAACGGCGTATTCCCGCGCAGATGAAGAAAGAGTTCGACCAGACTTCAATTCAACTTCAATTTCCTCAACCATTCGATACTCAATCAAATCTAAAACAGACTTTTCCCCATCCTCGGTTTTCCCTGATATTTCAAACTTATGAATAGAACTTTCTCCCTGTTGATTAGACTTTACAAACGATTGGGCAAAATCTTTGACCCATTCAAGCGATCCTCGTTTTTTGCCCATTGAAAGCGTTAGTGTCAGGTTTGGAGATTTAAATTGATCAATTAATGCTATCATGGATTCTACGCCTTTTCCTAAGCCTTGAAAGACAGTCATATTTTCGGCACCGGCAATATTCAAAGACAGCTTCCGCACTTCTCTTATATTTGCGAGGCGTTGCAAGCCATCTTTTTGCAGAACAGGTTCAAGTTCGATTGGTGCCACAGATCCTTTTTCTCCAAAGTACCAGGCGAACACTCCGGCTGAAACCCCATAACGATTTCGTTGGATGGTAAGGACTCTAGTTGGGACATGATATAAAAAAGCAGTTTCTTCTCCAATCCCTTCATCTTTTTCGAGGTCAATAGGCGAGACTTCTCCGCTAAGTTTAGCCTTCATCGGCAACTGATCCATACGAATTCGTATCATTTCGCCTTTCCAGCAATCTTCCGTTTGCCACGCATTTTGTAGCCTGAACGGACAAGTATTTCGGGTGACATTTCGAGTATCATCTTTAGGCGAATTATTAACAGCGTGTAAGATATGCTCGAATGAATGGGGAGAGTCATCTGGAAGGACGACTTTAAAGAAGTCCACTTTTAATTTTCTGGTCATAAAGGCGGTTCCTTTTCGAACGATTTCAAAGGATACTTATGCCTTCGCTAGGAGCACGTGCGATTTTTGCCTCTAGAGCAGGCTTGAGACTTACGAGAAGCATGTACAATACTTCCGAATAATGAGTTCTGCTTTTTCGGCACCTCAATCATTGAGTCTTTACAGCCTACCCTTAAAGGCTTTGTCGAGGATAGAGGGAAGAAGGGCATCGAGTTCAATGGTGGTTTGAGACAGTCCCTTTCTCATTTTTTCTACGGTTAACTGTAGTTTGTCAAACCAAAGTTGTTTCTCAAAAGAGGGGACAGGTACGGCTATGGCTTCAAGTTTCTCCAGTCCCAAGGTTCTATTTCTGCCCGCTCCACCCGGTGAGGCGAGCCCAATTTTTTCGAGACCTGTTTCAGTGAGGAAGTAAAATCGCAAGAAATTTGCGGTGACGATTTTCTTCTTGGGAACGCAGGCAATAAACCTGTGTGAGCCAACACGTCCGGCATCCTCAGGCCGAACGACGGCTATCGCACCTTCCCAAGCAAAGACATTATTAAGAAGAAGGTCATCTGCTTGAATCCTGTAAAGTTTTTTTGATCCGATCTCCCAACCGCTAATATTGGGCTTATGAAACGTTCCCTTTCCGAAGGATCGAATGCCAATTTCCGGATAACTAGAAGCGGTGTCAATCTTGACTGCGCGTCGTGTAATGGGAGAGGTGGCTCGGTTTCCTTGAACAGGTTGCAGGCTGTTGATAAGTGGCTCTCCGCTCTGGTTATGCCGCCGCCGGGATTGGCTTGGGCTGGTTGAAATAGACTTGGTCGGGCGTTTGCCCGCCAAG
>MKWU01001944.1_pt1 | contig 33335 bp, 32 predicted proteins | sample 809101 | NCBI WGS metagenome assembly MKWU01 (sample SAMN05860141, study PRJNA318959) | sponge metagenome | host: Aplysina aerophoba | place: Slovenia: Piran, Adriatic Sea, Gulf of Piran | collected 2013-05-07
CACCCCGCCCGGCCGACCGGCGAAGCCGCCCCGACACGGAGCTCAGGGCGTAGGCTGGCGACCCGTTTCGTGCCGCAAGCGTCCTGCGGCGCAAGCTCCTAGGGCTCTACTCGCTGAACTCCCGCGCGAGCTCGCTCCATTCCCCGTCGGGGGCCAGCGTGCGGTAGGTGCGCCAGTGCGGTTTGGCTGCCGCCGAGCGGCCCATCTTCTCCAGCGTGACGGCCAGATAGAAGTGCGCGTCGGCGTACCCCCCATGCACCCGCAGAGCGTCGTGGTAGCAGGCCACCGCGTCGCCGTAGCGTCCGAGGTCGTGGTGGATGTTCCCGAGGTTGAACGCCGCTTCGAAGCAGTCGCCGTCCAGGGCGAGCGCGCGTTCGTACAGCGCCTGCGCCTCGACCAGATTGTCTCGCGCATAGTGGATGTTGGCGAGGTTGACGAGCGCCGGCACCAGCATGGGATCGAGCAGCAGCGCCTTGCGGTACGCCGTGCGCGCCCGCTCCTGCCCCTCGCCCGGCCGTTCGTCGAGATCGGATCCCTCACGAAAGAACTGCACCGCGAGGGCCGCCCGCTTCGCGACGTCCGGCGACAGGTCGCCCGCGCCGCCCGCACCACGGCCCCGCCGCGGCAGCGCCACCACTTTGGCCGGCTGCGCCTCGCCGTGCAGCTCGCGGAAGTCGAGCGCCAACTGCCCCTCGCGCTCGGCCAGCAGCATGCGCACCGCGCCGCGAAACGATCCGCCGCGGGCAATCTCCTCCTGGATCCCCTTGACCACCCCGACATCCTGGAAGCCGTAGTAGGTATCGGCCCTGGTGCGCACCACCGGCCGAACCAGGCCCCATTTCTCCAGGTGGCGCAGGCGAACCTCCCGGACGTCGGGGTAACGCTCGCGCATCTGCCGCAGTCCGTGATAGAGCTGGCGCAGCGTTTCGTCCGACTGCAGGCCGCCGAGACGACAGAACTCCCCCTCGTCTACGACGTCCACCTGCCCCGGCGTCCGGGCGTTGATCTCCTCGGCCCGTCGCAGCTTGCCGCTCTTGCCTGCTCCCGCCTCCGCCGCGACGACGAGCATCGTGGTGCGCGCCGTGACCTCCTGCGCGGTCCGGCCGCCGAGCCGCTCGACGACGCGAATCGCCTCCCGCCGGCCGACGGAAGCGAGCCGTCCGCTGAACACCACGACGTGGCCGGCGAAGGGCCCGCCGGCCGGGGACTGGACATCCGGGGGAGCGTGCGTCATGGCAATGGAGCGGTTCCATCATAATGTCAAGCTGTACCCGGCCCCGGCGCTGAACGCATGGGAACGCTGCTCGCAGCCGACGTCGGCGGAACCAAGACGGTGTGCGGTCTGTACGCCATGGGCGAACGCCGGCCGGACCCGATTGCCGTGGAACGCTTCGGGACCCTCGACTACGACAGCCTGGAGGCTCTCCTGGCCGCGTTCATCGAGCGCCGGGCCGCGGGCGCGACCGTCGATGCCGCCGTCCTCGGGGTGGCCGGCCCGGTGCGCGACGGCGTGTCGGATCTCACCAACGTGCCGTGGCGCGTCGAAGCGGCGGCGATCATCGAGCGCTTCGCGATCTCCGCGGTGCGCGTCCTGAACGACCTCGAGGCGATGGGCCACGTCGTGTCCGTGCTGGCGGACGACGAGGTGACGACGCTGCAGCCGGGGCGGCCGGCGGCGGACGGCAACGCGGCGCTCATCGCACCCGGCACGGGCCTCGGCGAGACGCTGCTGCACCGCGTGAACGGGCGCCTCGTGCCCGTGGCCGGCGAGCCGGGCCACACGGACTTCGCCGCCCGCACCCCGCAGGAGATCGACCTGCTGCGCGCGTTGACCGCACGCTTGGGGCGGGTCTCCTGGGAGCACGTGCTGTCCGGTCCGGGCCTCACCCACATCCATTCCTGGCTGCACGGCGGCGATCCCTGCCCGGCCGCCGGCGACGATACGGCTGCCGGGGACCTTCCGCGGCGGGTCACCGCGGCCGGACTCGAACGCCGCTGCCCGCGCTGCGTGGCCACGCTCGACCTGTTCACCGGCGCGTTCGGCGCCGAGGCCGGCAATCTCGGCCTGCGCGCCCTGGCCACGGCCGGCGTCTACATCGGCGGCGGTATCGCCCCCCACATCCTCCCCGCCCTGGCGTCTCCGAAGTTCCTGAACGCGTTCCGGGACAAGGGGCCCATGCAGGGACTGATGAAGTCCCTGCCCGTACGCGTCATCCGGGTCGCGAATCCAGCCCTGCTCGGGGCCGCCGTCGCGGCGCGCGACCTCGCGGCGTCCGCGGCGGCGTGAGGCCGCCCGGCGCGGCGACCGGCCCATCGGAGCGGGCGCCGGGCCCGCGCGGAGTGACGTGGAGTCCCCTGCGCCAGGCGCATCACGACGAGCCGCCGGTGGTAGAGTGACATGCTCGAAAGGAGATCCGGATGCCAGCAGCAGGCCCAAGCCCGCGGTCGTTCGCGTCCCTGATTCTGGCCGCAGTGCTGCTGCCGGCGGCACCGGGTCCGGCGTCCGCCCAGACGCTCGAGCCCATCTCGTACACGGTCCGCTTCCCCGCGCCGGCCACCCACTACGCGGAGATCGTGGCGGAGGTGCCGGCCGACGGACGAACGCACGTAGAGCTGATGATGGCGACGTGGACGCCCGGCTCCTATCTGATCCGCGAGTACGCCCGGCACGTCGAGGCAGTGCGCGCCGTCACGTCGGCGGGAGAACCTCTCGCGGTCGCCAAGTCGAGCAAGAACCGCTGGCGCATCGAGACGGGCGGCGCGGACCGGGTCACGGTGGCCTACCGGGTCTACTGCCGCGAGATGAGCGTCCGCACGAACTGGATCGAGGCGGACTTCGCGATGCTCAACGGCGCCCCGACGTTCCTGACCCCCGTCGGGCCCGCGCCGCGGCCTCACGACGTCCGCATCGAGCTGCCGCCGGAGTGGAGCGAGAGCGTGACGGCGCTGCCGCCGGCGCCGGGCGGCCGCCCGCACAGCTATCGGGCAGCAGACTTCGACACGCTGGTCGATGCACCGATCCTCGCCGGCAACCCGACCACCTATCCCTTCACCGTGGAGGGCACGCCCCATGCCCTGGTCAACATCGGCGAGGGCGGGGTCTGGGACGGTCCGACCTCGGCCACCGATGTCGAGCGCATCGTGCGCGAGCAGCGCCGGACCTGGGGTTTCTTCCCTTACGAGCGATACCTCTTCCTGAACATGCTGGTCGAGGCGGGCGGCGGGCTCGAGCACAGGGATTCGACCCTGCTGATGACCAGCCGCTGGACCACCCGCGACCGCCGCCGGTACCTGCGCTGGCTGGGGACGGTCAGCCACGAGCTGTTCCACGCCTGGAACGTCAAGCGGCTGCGGCCGGCCGCCCTCGGCCCCTTCGACTACGAGCGCGAAGCGTTCACTCCGAGCCTCTGGATGGTGGAGGGCCTGACCTCGTACTACGGCCCGCTCGCCGTCCACCGGGCGGGAATCTCCGCCCGGGAGGAGCTCCTCGAGGCCCTGTCCGGGCAGATCGAGGCGCTGCAGACGACGCCCGGCCGGCTGGTGCAGCCGGTCGCCGAGGCCTCGTACGACGCCTGGATCAAGTACTACCGGCGCAACGAGAACAGTCCGAACACCACGATCAGCTACTACACGAAGGGGGCCGTCATCGGCTTCCTGCTCGACGCCCGGGTGCGGGAGGCGACCGGCGGCCGCCGGAGCCTGGACGACGTGCTGAAGGCCGCCTACGGCCGTTACTCCGGAGAGCGCGGATTCCAGCCCGGCGAGTTCGAGGCAGTGGCGTCCGAGGTTGCCGGCATCGATCTGGGCGGCTGGTTCGACCGGGCGATCCGCTCGACAGACGAGCTCGACTACGGGCCGGCCCTCGCCTGGTACGGCCTCGAGTTCGCTCCCGACGCCCGCGCCGACGACGATGCGCCGGCGCCGGCCTGGCTGGGCCTGGACACGCGCACCGACCGCGGGCGGCTGCTCGTCGCCGGCGTGCGCCGCGGCACACCGGGTTACGAGGCGGGATTCAACGTCGGCGACGAGATCCTCGCGATCGGCGACTACCGGGTCGGACCGGAGGCGTGGAGGCAGCGCCTCGGCCTCTATCGGGCGGGAGACACTGTCACGGCCCTGGTCGCCCGGCGCGAGCGCCTGGTCCGACTCGACGCCCGCTTCGGCGAAGCCCCGCCGGAGGGCTGGCGGCTGCAGCCGGTGGAGTCGCCGTCGGCCGCGCAGACGCGGCGTCTCGACGCCTGGCTCGACCCGGGGTCTACGCCGTAGAGCAGGACGGACCGCTAGCAGATGGTCCCGAACACGAACCCGCGGGCGCGCAGCTTCGGAATCAGCAGCGCCGTCGCGTCGACGGCGTACTGCCGGTCGGCGTCGGGATTCTCATGGTGACCGTCGTGCATGACGACGATGTCGCCGCCCGAGATGCGGGCGGCGAGCCGGTCCGCGAGGCCGCTCGGATCGGGCCGGCGGTACCAGTTGAAGTCCCACAGGCTCCAGCCCCACCCGACGAGCGAGTAGCCGGCCCGGGCCAGCCCCTCGTACATCCGCCCGCTCCGGAACCCCGCGTGGGGGCGGAAGGCGCGGCAGGGCGCCCTGCCGGCCAGGCGCTCGATCCGCGCCGCCGCGGCGTGCAGACGGCGCGCCACCTCGTCGGGCGGCAGCACCATCCAGTGGCGCGTATGCGTATGGAGGCCGACGGCATGCCCTTCCTCGAACATGCGCCGGACGATCGGCGCCGTGCGCTCGGTGAGATGCCTGTCGATCACGAAGAAGGTCGCGTGCGCTCCCTGCTCGGCGAGCACGTCGAGCAGCAGCGGCGTCGCGGTCGGATTCGGCCCGTCGTCGAAGGTCAAGTAGACGGCCGGCGGCCCGTCTCCGTCCGGTATGCTCCAGACCGCGGGGGCCGAAGCGACGGCGTCGAGCAGAAACGGAAAGGGTGCGACGTGGGCGAGCGACAACAGACCGAAGCCGGCGGCGATCAACAGCCAGAACATCGTCTCGGTGGATGGCGGGTCCTGCTCGCCTGCGCCGGTGCGGTGCTCGGGTGCGCACTCGGGCCGGTCGAGTCCGCCAGCGTGGCCGAAGAACGGTCGTCGCGTCAAGACGAGCGGTCCGGGGAGCGGCAGCAGATGGTGGAAAGGCAGATTCAGGCACGCGGAATCTCCGCGCCCGCCGTGCTCGATGCGCTGGCTGCGGTTCCGCGGCACCGCTTCGTCCCGGAGGCGCTCGCGCCGCGCGCCTACGACGACACGCCGCTGCCGATCGGCTACGACCAGACGATCTCGCAACCCTACGTCGTCGCCTACATGACCGAGGCGGCCGCGCTGACGCCCGACGCGAAGGTGCTCGACATCGGCACCGGCTCCGGCTACCAGGCCGCCGTGCTGGCGGAAATCGTGAGCCGCGTCTACTCGATCGAGATCGTCCCGGAGCTCGCCGACCGGTCGCGGCGATTGCTGGCCGACCTCGGCTACGACAACGTGGAAGTGCGGACCGGCGACGGCTACCGGGGCTGGCCGGAAGAGGCGCCCTTCGACGCCATCGTCGTTGCCGCCGCCCCCGACCACGTCCCGCCGGCGCTGGTCGAGCAGCTCGCGGTCGGCGCAAGGCTGATCATTCCGGTCGGCCGCTTCACCCAGGAGATCCTGATCGTGACGAGGACGGCGGACGGCTCGACGACCGAGGCCGTGCTCCCGGTCCGCTTCGTTCCAATGACCGGCGAGGCGCAACGACCGGGACGCTCGCAACGACCGGGACGCTGACGACCGGCGGTGCGGTCAGCCCCGCACCGGACTCGGTCCCGCGGCCATGGCCGGCGGCGGCGCCGGCGCAGCCGGCCGCGGCGGCTGGAAGCTCTGGATCGAGACCTGCGCGGCGGCGCGCTCGGCGATGTGCAGGAACGCCCGGCCCGCCGGGGACTCGGGCTCGGCCGTCACGATCGGCGCCCCGGTGTCGCCGCCCACGCGGATCGGCGCATAGAGCGGGATCTGGCCGAGGAAGGGAACCCCGAGCTCCTCGGCGACGCGCTCGCCGCCGCCGCGCCCGAACAGGTCGCTCTCCTGCCCGCAGCCGGAGCAGGAGTAGTAGCTCATGTTCTCGACGATCCCCAGCGTCGGGACGTTGAGCTTGCGGTACATCCCGACGGCCCGGCGGCTGTCCGACAGCGACACGGCTTGCGGCGTCGTCACCACCACGGCGCCGGTGACCGGTACCGTCTGACTCAGGCTGAGGGCGACGTCGCCGGTGCCGGGGGGCATGTCGACCACGAGATAATCGAGCTCGCCCCACTTGACGTCCTGAAAGAACTGCCGGACGACGCCGTGCAGCATCGGGCCGCGCCAGATGATCGGCGCGCTCGCGTCGGTGAGGAACCCCATCGACACGACCCGGATGCCGAACTTCTCCGCCGGCACGATCTTCTGCCCGTCCGACTCGAGCCGCGCGTCGAGGCCGAGCATGATGGGGACGTTCGGGCCGTAGACGTCCCCGTCGATGATCCCCACCCGCCCGCCGTAGCGGGCGAGCGCCACCGCCAGATTCACCGACACGGTCGTCTTGCCGACCCCGCCCTTCCCGGCGCCCACGGCGATGATGTTGCGGATGCCGGGGATGGGCGCCTGCTGGGCGTCCGGCACGGCCGACCGGACGCTTGCGGTCATCTCGATGTCGACGACGTCCACGCCGCCGAGCGCGGACACCGCCGCGCGCGCCTGCTCCCGCATCTGGTCCTTGACCGGGCAGGCGGGCGTGGTGAGCTCGATCGCGAACGCGACCCGGGCCCCGTCGATGGTCAGGTTCTTGACGAACCCGAGACTGACGATGTCCCGCCCCAGGTCGGGGTCGACGACGGCCTTGAGCGCATTCAGAACAGCAGCTTCCGGAACGGCAGACATGACCTGCAAGCTTAGCGGCTCGGTCTCCGCCAGACAACCGGACCGGCGCCGGCGCGAGCGGTCACTGCACCGCGATGCGGACTTCGATGTGGGTTTCGAAAGCGTGCGGCGGCGTGACCGAGTACCGCAGGCGGGTTCCGTGCCGCACGCCGGGCGGCACACGGAAATGCAGCCGGTGGGACAGGAATCCGGCGCCGCTGCCGTCGCACAGGCCGCACCGATCGGTCCACGACTCGCCGCGTCCGCCGCAGGCCGGGCAGGTGTGCGGAACGGTGAGATCGAGAGGCACGCGCACCCCCTGGTCGGCCTGCTGCGCCGTCAACTCCACCTCGGCGCGCCGGGTCGCCACGCCCCGTTCGCCGGCCTCGGCGAAGAAAGCCGCCCGCATGCGCGCCACGATCGGGGCCATCGACGGAAAATCGATGGCGACCTCGTCCGCGAGTACGGACGTCGAGCGACCGCTCCGGGGCCGCCGGCGGGACGACCCGTCGCCGCTCGACCCGGGGGTGCCGGTTCGCGAGACGGGCGGACCCTCGATCATCCGCGCCGGCGCAGCGGCGGTGTGCGCCGACACCTCGTCGTGCAGCCGGCGGGCCAGGGCCCAGTACGCTCGACGAACGCCGGCGCCGCCGGCGTCACGGAAAGGTCCCGGGGTCGGTTCGACGGACACGCACCGTACGATAGGAGTCGCTTCCGAGAGTTGTCAAGGCGGGAAGTGGTGTTACGATCTGCCGCGGGAGCACACCAGCCCATGAGCGATTACACGATCCACAGCGAACCGCGCGCGGGCCACTGGGTGGCCTGGGCCGTCGCGCCGGGCGAGTCCAGGCCGACCGGCGCGGTCATCCTTCCGGGACAGACGCGACAGGAAGCCGAGGCGAACGCGCGCCACTGGATCGAGCGCTTCACCGCGGATCCGCGGCTGCTGTTGTCCTGAACCGGTCCGGACCGTCCCGGCGGCGTCGCGCGCCGTTGCACCACGGCCGGCGCGGGCGGTCACGGCGCGGCGCTCCGGTCGTCGGCGAAAGCGCGGTTCCGCGGCGGTTCCGCGCCTACGACCGCAAGCCGGTGTCGTCGCCCGGTCTTTCCCGCCCAGTCGATCTCGGGCTGCGCTCCGGCCACTGCCCGCTCCATGGCGGCGACGAAGGTGGCGGGCAGTACTTCTCCCAGGCTGCCGCGGTTGGGCTCGACGCGGCCTCCGGCGGCGACAGCGGAGAAATAGAGACGGTCCCGGGCGCGCGTGGCGCCCACGTACAGCAGGCGCTTGCTCTCCTCCCGCTCGGCCAGGCGCTGATCCTCGTCCGCCTCGGTGCGAAACGGCCAGACGGACACGGACGGCTCTCCGTCGCCCCTGTCCAGGACCCGGACCGGAGGCGCCGCGGCGCCCGCGCCGCGTCCGAGATCGACCAGCAGCACCACCGGGAACTCCAGTCCCTTGGCAGCGTGCACCGTCATCAGGTTGACCGCATCGAACGCATCGACGACGGCGTTCGACACATCGCCCGGCAGTTGATCGAGATGCTCGGCGACACGGGCCATGGTGGCATAGCCGCGGTTCTGCACGCGCCTGACCAGCCCGCGGAGCTTCTTGACGTTCTCGCGCGCCTGCACGGAGGGACCGGTGCCGAGCTCCGCGTCGTAGGCCGACTCGGCGAGCGCCCGGTCGAGCAGCTCGGACGGCGCGACCCGGTCGACCAGTGCCACCCATCGCGGAACGGTATCGCGCGCCAGAGCCAGCAGCTCCGCATCGTCAGCGGGGAGATCCGCCATCGCCGCCGGGACATCGGAAGCCAGCAGCGTGTCGGACAGCCCGCCCGCGAGCCGCGCGAGGGCCCGGTCCGAGATGCCGACGATCCGCGAGCGCAGCAGCGCCGCCGCCCGCAGCTCCGACCAGGGGTTCGCCAGGTACCGGAGCAGTGCCCGCAGGTCCTTGATCTCCTCGGCGTCGAAGAAACCGAGACCCTTGTACACGCAGGTCTGGATCCCAAGTCCGTGGAGGGCCCGCTCGAACTCGCCATGACTCTGCCGCGAACGGAAGAGGATCGCGACGTCGCCCGGTTCGGCCCGGCGGCGCAGCCCCGTGCGGCGGTCGCGGACCTGTCCTTCCCGGAGCAGACGCGCGATCTCGCCGGCCGCCAGCTCTGCGCACCGCTCGACGCTCTCGCCCACCGCGAGCCCGAGCGCCGGGTCGTGGCCTCCCGCCGCGTCCGGCGGCCCGGCCACCGGAAAGCGATCGTGCTCGTCGAACCTGAAAGCGTCGCGCCGGGCCGGCGCCTTCTCGATCGCCGTGAAGAGGTCGTTGACGAAGGCGAGCAGGTCCGGCACGGCCCGAAAGCTGTGCGAGATCCACTGGCGCACCCGGCCTTCCGGCAGGTCCGGCCGTAATGCCGCGACCGCGACTCCCGCGTCCTCCAGCACGGAGACATCGGCGTCTCGGAAACGGTAGATCGACTGCTTGCGATCCCCGACCACGAACACGCTGGGCGGCAGGGGCGCGTCGTCCACCAGTCCGCTGCCCTCGCCCCACGATTGCACCAGCAGCGAGACCAGTTCCCACTGGACGCGGCTCGTGTCCTGGAATTCGTCGACGAGCACATGGTGATAACGCGACTCGAGCCGGTAGCGGGAACGCGCGAACTCGTCCATCTTCCGCAGCAGGTCGACCGCACGCTCGAGAACGTCGGAGAAGTCGAGCAGCGCGCGTGCCTCGAGCTCGCGGCGGTACTCGGCCACGCCGATGCGAAAGAGACGTTGCACGCCGCGCGCAAGCGCCAGGTTCACGTCGCGATCGAAGCGGGTCAGCACTTCGTGCACGACCGGCGCCAGCGCCGCCGCGGCAGCGCGGAAACGGCGGCCGCGCGGCGTGCCGCCCCGCAAGTGGGGATCGGTAAACCGCTGGCGCGGTGCGCCCGAGCGCGTCAGGAAGTACGCCCGCAGCCGATCCAGCACCGCCCGGATGCGCGCCGGCTCCCCCCCCCCCCGCCGGCCCGGGGGGGGCGGGGGTCGGGCCCCCACCGCGGCGCGCGCCCCCGCCCCCCGCGCGGGGAGCCGGTCGAGGTCGGCCAGGTCTCGGGCCACCACCGCGAACGACCCGCTCTCGGACGGTCCGTCATCCAGCACGCGCCGCAGGCCGGTGCGCATCCCGCCCATCCGATCCGCCAGGCTCGCCGCCGCGGCGCGGCACGCGCCGGCCGCCGTCGAGTCCCGCGGCACACCCCGCAGGACCCGCCTCAGGGCCGCCGACACCGCGGTGCGCCGCTGCAGCAGGTGGGTCACGGCCAGCCGGACGCGCCATGGCCCGAGCTGCGCGAGCAGCATGGCGACGTCGGGATCCTCATGCGCGGCGGCGCTGCCGGTCACCAGCGTCCGCTCGACCGCCTGCCGGACGATGTGGGGAATCTCCATCTCGTCTGCAACCGCAAAGTCCGGGTCGAGATCGGCCTCGAGCGGGAACTCGCGCAGCAGCGACAGGCAGAAGGCGTCGATGGTGCTGATCGTGATCTCCCCGAGCCGCTCCCGCAGCTCGCGCCAGCGCGCCTCCCCGGCGCGCGAACGCGCGGCATCCTGCTTCAACTCCTCCACGATCCGCTCGCGCATCTCGGCCGCGGCCTGCCGCGTGAAGGTGATCGCGAGCACGTGCAGGGGATCGATGCCGGCCCGCAACAGGTTCAGATAGCGGGTAACGAGCACCGAGGTCTTGCCGGTGCCGGCGGAGGCTTCGAGCACGACGTTGCGGCGCGGATCCACCGCCGCCAGACGGGCCGCCTGGTCCGGCGGCACGGCAGCCGACCGGCGATCACGCGTCCTCGACATGTTCCTTGCGGCAGACGGTGGGAAACGAACAGGTCATGCACCGCAGCCGATCCACCGGCCGGGGCGGATATTCGCCCGCCTCTATCGCCTCCACCAGCGCCACGACCCGCGCCTCGCCCTCGGCAATCGCCGCCGCAACGTCTCCCCCGGGCACCGACACCTGCAGCCGGGGATCGCCGAATGCGACGTACAGCGCCTCGGTGACGCGAAAGTGCTCGCCGCGCTCGGCGCGCAACTGCCGTTCGGCGCAACGGGCATAGACCGGGAGCTGCAGCGCGCGCGAAGGATGCGGGGGCCGGCTGGCCTTGTAGTCGATGACCCGCAAAGTCCGGTCCGCATGCAGATCGATGCGGTCGACCACGCCGCGAATCGCCACCGTCCGGCGGGCCGGCGGGCGTCCGAGCTCGAAACGCCCGTCGATGCGGTACTCGAGAAGCCGCTCGACGACCCCGGTCTGGCTCTCGATCTCGGCGACGAACACCCGCTCGGCCAGCCCGGGCGACGCCGCCGAGCCCAGCAGCCAGCCGCGAGCCACGGCCCGGTCGATCGGCGGCAGCGCGCCGAGGGCGTCCTCCGCTGCTGCCTCGAAGCGTTCCAGCGCGGCGTCGAGGTTGGCCAGCGTCACCGCACCGCGACCGGCCCGCTGCCAGTCGCGGAAGAACGACTCGAAGACACGATGCAGAAACAGGCCGCGCTGCTCCGGGGTCATCGTCTGCTCGGACGCACGCTCCGCCTCGAGGCCGAGCGCGTGAGACGCGAAGTACTGGAAGGGGCAACCGGCGTACCGCTCCAGCGCGCTGACGGTGTACGTGCGCTCCGGTTGACGCCCGGCGCGGCCGGGCGTCCGCGCCCCGCCGGCGCGCGACCGGATCGTCCGCCCGGCGCGCAGGGCCCGCCAGCGCCGGCCGCTGTCCGAATCCTCCGGCGGCCCGGGCTCGTCGCCGGATGCGCCGGCCGGATCGCGGTCCGGCGCCGGCGCCAGCTCGGCAACGACGCCTTCCAGGTCCTCGAGCAGCGGCGAGGCGGCGACGACCGCATCGTCCTCCAGCGCGAATGTCGACAGCCAGACGCGTTCGTCCGCCAGTCCGAGCAGATCGCGAAACGCGGCGCGGGAGGCTCGCAGGCGGTCGCGTTCGCGCGGCCATCCGAGCCCCGCCAGCAGCCCGGTCGGATAGAAGACGTTGCGGGTCGTGCGTCCGGGCCATTCGGTCTCGACGAGGCCGGCGACGAACACGTCGTCGAACCGCCCGTACACGGCCGCCTGCACGTCGATGAGGTGGACACCCTCGGCCGGCGCGCCCGCGGGACGGGTCCGGCTCTCGATCCAGCGCCGCACGACCGACGTGACCTCGGCGACGTCGACATCGCCACCGGCGTCATGGAGCGAGCGGTTCGCCGCCTCGAGCGCCTCGACGCCCTGCCAGACGAGCTCTCGCCCCTCCCCGGCCCGGCCGGCCGGCTCGCTTGCGTCGAGGGGGGCCGCATGGCGCTGCAGGAACGATCGGAGCGTCTCGAGTTGGGCGGCCAGCGGCCGCGGCTCCAGGAGCGGGCGCAGCTCATCGGCCAGTGCGAGCACGCAGCGCAGGGCCGGAGCCGCGGCGCGGCGGGGGTCCGTCGCCGCGGCCCAGTCCGCGGCGTCCCGGACGAGCAGGTCCAGTCCGCCGCTGAACCGCATCTCCGACAGCGCACGGTCGAGCGCGCGAACGGCCCCCGCGGCAGGCGGCGGCCCGTCCGTTTCGAAACGGAAGTGCGGCGACCGCAGCAGCTCCATCGTCGGCCCGCGACCGAACCCGCTCGCCGCGAACGCGAGGACCAGGTCGACCGCCGCGGCGTAGGGCTCGACGGCGAGCGGAAGCCCATCGCCCGGGCACACCGGCAGCGCGGCCGCATCGAATGCCGAAGGCGCCAGATACAGATAGGGCAGGGGGCGCTGCACCACCACCGCGGCGGCCGCGGGCGGACGCCCGTCGCCCGCAACGCCACGGCGCACCTGGCGCGCGATTCCGCGCAGCTCCTCTTCGCGGTCGCGCCATACGAAGTACGGCCGATCCGCCGACGAATCGGGAACGACGACAGCGGCCGGCCGGTCGCCGTCGGTCGGGACCCGCGACTCCGCGAGGCCGGGCAGCAGATCGTCGAGCCGCTCCCGAAAACCGCTGTCGAGCACCCCGTCGGTCGCAATGACGGTGACCCGCTCCAGCCTCGGGAGACGCGCCAGCAGATCGAAGTCCGCGGGGTACAGACCCGTCGCGTGCGCCCCCTGGTCCGGTACCGTCACGACGATCTCCGACACCTTCCGAAGCGGCTCCGCGGCGAGCAGGCGCTCGCGCAGGCGATGCTCGTCGAGAAGGCGGAGCGCATCGATCCTGCGGTCGTAGGCACGGAACGCCGCCACCAGGAAACGGGTCTGGAGCAGGAGGCGCCGGGCTCCGCGATCGAGGTCCGCGCTCGGCTCGAGCTCGTCGAGCAGCAGACGCTCGAACGCGTCGACCGAGCGGCGCTGGCGCCGGAGCTGATCGTAGAAGGCCAGCAGGGCCGCGACGATGCCGGGCCGCAGGCGGAACGGAGGAACGCAGCCGGCGGCCCGTGCTTCGGCGGGGGGGGGGGGGGGGGCGAGCCGGGGAAGCAAGGGGCGGGCGGCCCCGGGCCCGCTGGGAAGCCCCCCGGCCCCCCCCGCCCGGGGGACCGGGGCCCCCCCGCGGGTGCTCCACCCGAGCCGCGGCGAGCGTCCGCCGCAACTGACCCGCCGCCGCCCGGGTAGGTGTCAGCACCGCTGCCGGCCGCGACGCCTCGATGCAGCCGGTCACCGCATCCACGATCGCGTGCTGGAACGCGCGCAGCGTCGGCGCCCGCAACAGGTGCGTCTCCCGCGGCGTGATCAAGGCGCGCTCCCCGCACGGTCGAACCAACCGAACGCCGCGCGGGCGCCGCGGGAGATCCGTCTACGTGCGCTCCCGAACTTCGGCTGCTCAAACATTGTGGAAAATCTGTGTCCCACTTGTGGGTTCCTGGCCGCGACAGTTTTTTTCGAGCCGGTTTCCCCCGTGTTGCATACGCCTCTCGACCTGTGGACGCGGCATTCGCGCCGGCTTTCGCTTGATTGAACCCGGCGGCTCATTAGAATTCCGGGATTCGCGTCCGGCACCGCCACCCTTATCCATGCCCCCTACCGTTCAACGCTTTGAGCAGACCATCGGGGGCCAGCACTACGCCATCGAGGTCAGACCCGTCGTGGGTAGCCGCTGGCGGGCCTGCCTGATCCGCTCCGCCGGGGTTCCGACCGCCCTGATGCCCTTCTACGGCGCCACGCCCCGCGGCGCGCTCGAAGCACTCGTCGCGTGGCTCTCGCATGCCCATGGCATCGAGGCGGATTCGCTATAGTAGCTGTGGGTTGGCCCGCACCGCGATACGTCTTCGACGTTGGCTGCCGGCGGCGGCCGGTGTCTGGCTGGCGACCGCGCCGGCCGCGGTCGAAGCTGCGCAGTTCCGCCCCCGCGCCACCGTCCGCGTCGTGGCCACCGGCGGCACGATTGCCAACCATCCCGACGGCCGGCTGACGGCTCACGAGCTCACCGATCTGGTTCCCGCGGCGAGGCGCTACGCGGACGTCGAGACCGAACAGTTCGCGAACCTGCCGAGCAGCTCGCTCACGGTCGAGCACTGGCTCGCGCTGGCCCGGCGGCTGAACCGTCTCTTCTCTGCACGGCGCGACCTGGACGGCGTCGTCCTGACAAGTGGGACCGACACGCTCGAAGAGACCGCCTACTTCCTCCACCTGACGGTCAAGACCGACCGGTCGATCGTCGTGGTCGGTGCGATGCGCCCACCGAACGCTCCCGGCTACGACGGCGCGGCGAACCTGCTCGACGCCGTCCGGGTCGCCGCTGCGCCGGCCTCGCGCAACCGCGGCGTGGTCGTCGTCGTGAACGGGGAGATCCACGCGGCCCGCGACGTACGGAAGGCGCATGCGCAACGGCTGGACAGCTTCGACTCGGGGCGCAACGGCGTGCTCGGCGTCGTCGACGCGGATCGCATCGAGTACTACCGGCGTCCGACCCGCCGGCACACCCGCCGGACCGAGTTCGACGTCGCCAGACTCGACAGGCTGCCCCGCGTAGTCCTCCTGACGAGCTACGTCGGCGCATCGGGCGACCTCATCCGGGCGGCCCGCGACCTCGGCGCCGATGGCGTGGTGGTCGCCGCGGCCGGCGCCGGTGCGACGACGCCGGACCAAGCCGACGCGATCGACGAAGTCCTCGCCGACGGCATCGTGGTGGTCATAACCACGAGAACCGGAGGCGGACGGGTGCCGGCTCGTCTCCGGCGGGGCCCGCCGCCCGCCGGAACGGCGGGACCGCCCCGCGCCGGGGGGCCGCGCGCCCGCGCGCCCCCCCGCCGGCCGGACCGGCGGCCCCGCGCGGCGCGGGGCGCCGCGTCTCCGGCGAGAGCCTCTCGGCGGTCAAGGCGCGCGTCCTGCTGATGCTGGCCCTGACCAGAACCCGCGACGGCGCCGAGATTCAGCGCATGTTCACGATGTACTGACGTCGCGGAAGCTGGGCGGGAAGGTTGGTGGACCAGACGGGGGTCGAACCCGTGACCTCGTGAATGCCATTCACGCGCGCTCCCAACTGCGCCACTGGCCCACACCGGGCGGTTGCCCGCCCCGCTTTCATTTTAGGGAACCGCGCCCCTCCGATCAACGTGGCGCAAGACGCACCGGCACCGGCCGGCCGAACACCCGGCGGTACTCCTCGGGAGTATCGATGTCGAGAAAGGCGCCACTATCGTCGACCGGCACGTTCTCGATTGCCGCTTCCAGCGCGCGCACCACCGGCTTCGCTCCCGCTCGCGGGTCGGCGGCACGCAGCGCTTCGAAGACCGACCGGTCGAAAACGACCGGGTGCCCGTGCGCGGAGTCGCCCGGCCGGATCGGACGCACGATTGGCGCGCGCGTACGCGCATGCGCCTCAAGCAGGGCGCGAACGGTGGAGACGCCCACCAGGGGAACGTCGACCAGGGTGACGAGAAGCGCGTCCATGCCGGGGCGGTCGAGCGCCTCGAGACCGGTCAGCAGCGACGAGAGCTGACCCCGGGAAGGATCCGGGTTGAGGATGATCCGCGGCTCCGGCGGGGTAGCCGCCAGCGCCCGGCGGATGGCGTCGATCGGCCCGTCGCCGGCGGCCACGACCACGGGGTCGTCGACGCCGGCCTCGCGCAGGGTGCGCACCAGACGGCTGACGAACGTATCCCGAGCATCGACCGGAAGGAGCGCCTTGGGCTGTCCCATGCGCGACGACCGGCCGCCGGTGAGGATCAGGCCCGGCACGATCACAGCGCGATCGTAGCCCGACCGGCGCCGGCCGCGGGTCCGGTCCACACCCGCGCCGACAGCCCGTCGCAAGGCTCCGTTCCTGGCCCCGGCCCCCACCGCCCCGGGGAGCCTGCGCCGAGGAACTCACTGCGTTGCGTTCTACGGCGCAGGCTCCTAGAATCTGGCACATGAGCAACGGCAACGTGGACATTCGGATTCGCTGCCAGCGGTGCGGGCAGGACATGGAACTCCGGGATCCGGCGCCCGGACAGCCGTGGCCGCCCCAGCAGTTCTGGAAGTGCGCGGCGTGCGGGCGCAACTTCTGGACGACGTATCCGCCGCCCAAGAAACCGAAGCCGCGGCCGTCCGCAGCGGCAGTCCCCGAGGCAGGATAGGCGCGCAACGCGCCCGTGCTCTGCGCGATCCAAAACGTGGTTGACTTCTCACAGCGACGTTACTAGACTGCCTGCTTCCGGTTACGCATCCGCGTTGAAGCCGTTGGGAATTCCCGGGGGTCGGGGAAGTGGCGACGGGGATGCAGGCGGCTCAAGGGAGCGTGGTGTCCGCCGGTTGGGTTGGAGGCGCGCTCCCGCGGAGGAACGGCATGCCGAGCGGCACTATTGCACGTCTGTTGATCGACAAGGGTTTCGGGTTCATCCGCGACGAGGGCGGCATCGAGCACTTCTTCCACCGCAGTGCGGTGCGTAGCGCCGTGTTCGAGCTCTTGCGTGAAGGCCAACGTGTCGAGTTCACTCCCGAACAGTCGGAGAAGGGACCGCGCGCCGGAGAAGTTCGTCTGCTCGAAGGCTAGCCGGCGGTTCCTGTCGTCGGCCGGCAGAGGTACGTCGTCCTCAGATCGCGTCCCAGGCAGGCCGCCATGTTTGCTTCGCGTAAGCGCACGCGCCAAGGGGCAGTCTAGCGTGTGCTCTTGAGGCATGCGTGGGGTCCTGCGCCAGCCAGCACGAATCCGACAGACAATCTACTGCGGGGAAGCGAACGGGGCCCGGTGGCCCTCCCGGTCTTCAAAATCGGTCGCTCCCCGCTAGCGCGGGGGGGCTGGGTTCGACTCCCAGGCGCTTCCGCCACCGTTGTCGCTTCGGTCAGCGAAGGCCTCGCGGACCTCAGCCCGCGGCAAGGAGAAAGCGGTTCGGATCCGTCAGATCCGGGAGGACCGCGTCAGCTCCCGCGCGCCGTAGCTCCTCTTCGGTGAACGGGCCCGTCGCAACACCTACGGAGCGGGCGCCCGCCGCGGCGGCGCACTGCACGTCCAGCGGCGTGTCGCCGATGACGACCGCCTGGTTCGCCGAGGCCACATCGATGCCGGCGCGCCTGGCTCGGCCGACGGCCACGGGCACGAGATCGTCGCGCCGCGGCGCATCGTCGCCGTAGGCCCCGCAGGTGAAGTAGCGCCGCAGGTCGAAGTGCTCCAGCTTGATGCGTGCCGCCCGGGCGATGTTGCCGGTCAGCAGCGCACAGGCCGTGCCCGGCCGCTCCCGCAGGCGTTCGAGCAGGCGGCGCACCCCCGGCATCAGTCCCTTCCTGGGCCCCGGAAGCAGGATCTCCCGCTCGAAGTGCTCACAGTATCGCGTCAGGAACCTCCGGCGCGCAGCCGCGTCGGCCGCGATCCCGGCGCGGTGGAGAGCGTCGCCCAGAATGAGCGGGTCGGTACGCCCCGCTACCGCGATGCCGGAGAACGCGCCGGCGACGCCGAAGAGCTCTTCGAACGTGCGGTTCAGGGCGCGCGTGCCGGCTCCGCCGGACAGCAGCAGGGTCCCGTCGATGTCGAACAGGAGAAGCCGCGTCACTCGAGCAACCGGTTGACCTCGGTCACCGAATCCGTCGCCGTGGCCAGTGCGACGAGCTCGGCGCGAAACGCAAGGAGATTGGTGACGCACGCCAGGACGGCCGGCAACGAGTGCGCGACGGCCGGCAGAACACCCGTGTCGACGCCGCCCCCCAGAATGGCCGCGAACATCGTCAGGGCCATGGCCAGCGTGCCTGTCGAGAAGACGGGACGCCGCGCCCGGGCCACCGCCAGATGCAGCTCGTCGGACAGCCCTCCGTCGGTCACCGCCTCGCGAATGGCCTTCCCCTTGCCGATCAGATAGAACATCGTCATCGAGTGCGCCAGCAACGTGATGAACGTGAAGAAGATCGCGAAGGTCACGTGGCGCGAAATCTCCTCGGGGGCGGAAGCCAGAAAGCCGAGAACGGTGACGTACCCGAGGCCTCCGATCCCGAGCACGGTCGCCGTGACCAGGGCCGCCGTCATTGCAGCACCTCGGACTGCATCGACTGCTTCCGGACCGCGGCGTGCGCCTCCCGAACCCGCTGGAACAACGGCGCGAACCGCTCGCGGGGAAGGCCCACGCGTCCGAAACAGCGAGCCCGCGGATGGTCGTCGCCGTGGAAATCCGAACCGCCCGACACGGCAAGACCATGCTGCCCGGCCAGACGCAGATAACGCGACTGCGCCCCCGCGTCGTGGTCGCTGTGGTAGACCTCGATGGCGCCGAGACCTGCCTCCACCAGCGCCGGGATCAGGTCGTCCCTGCGGAGCAACCCCGGATGGGCCAGCCCCGCGACGCCGCCGGACCGCTTCACGAGGCGGACGATGTCGACCGGTGACGACCCGGTGCGCGGCACGTAGGCGGGCCTGCCGTCGGCCAGCCAGCGGTCGAAGGCCTGCTGCAGGCTCGTCACATGGCCGGCATCGAGCAGCGCACGGGCGACGCTCGGCCGCGCGACCGCCCTGCCGCCCGCCTCGGCGTCCGCGATGAGTCCCTCCAGGTCGATCGGCGCTCCCAGCGCCGCCAGGCGTGCGGCCATCTCTCGCGCCCGCCGCGAGCGGTCCAGCCGCTGGAGATCGAGAAACGCCGCCAGTCCCACCGGCGCAGGATCGAGGAAGTAGGCAAGCATGTGCACGTCGCGCTGCTCGTGAACGGCGGTGATCTCGATACCGGGGAGGAACTCCATGCCGCGCGCCGCGGCCTCCGCCGCCGCCGCCGGGATCCCGGCCACGGTATCGTGATCCGTGACGCTGAGCGTCCGAATCCCGAGGCGATGGGCACGTTCGACCAGTTCAGGGGGGGCCAGCGCGCCGTCCGAAGCCGTCGTATGGGTGTGCAGATCGATCATGGCCTGGACCGGACGGCAGGGCCGCCGGCGGCAAGTGAAGAATCCGCGCGCGGCCCGTCACCCACTCGCGCGCGTCGTCCGCCTGGCGCGAGTCTCCGGCGCTGCCTTGGACTGCCGGGCGCGGAGCGCGCGGTACTCGCTCGTGAGCAACTCCAGGTGCTCGCGTTCCTCCTCGGCGAACTCCAGGAAGATCCGCTTGCCCTCCGAATCCTCGAACCGCTCGCCGTAGCGCTTGAAGAAACGATGCGAACCGCGCTCGCAACGAATGCCGATCTTGAGAGCCGCCCTGTCGTCGACGCCACGTGACAGTTCCTCGGCCCCCGCGGCGAACAGCCCGTTCGCCGCCCCCTTGAAGAAGAGAAACGTCGGGTGCGATTCGAGCTGCGGATCCTGCTGCAGCAGCTCCGCGTAGCGCGCCTCGAGCGTCGCGAGGTGCTGCTTCTCCTCGTCGGCCAGCTTCTTGAACACCTGCCGCCCGCGCACATCCCGGGTCAGCCGGGCGGCGCGCCGGTAGAACTCGAGGCCGCTGCGTTCGGTCGCGATGGCGATGCGCAGCGCGTCGCGCGCGAAGAGGAGCTCCGTCGTCACCTTGTCCGCCGTCGCCCGGCGCCCGGTCCGGCACGCTTCGCAGGTGCCGTAGATCTGCACCACGCTCTTGCGCGACTCGAAACCCCGCGCCGCCGAGATCTCCTCGATCAGCCCCTCGATGTCCGAAGACAGGAACTCGGACGACTCGTTGCAGCTCTTGCAGATGAGGTGAAAATGCCGGGGATGGCGGTAGGAGTGCTCGAACCGGAATCGGCCCTCGCCGAAGTCGACCTTGCGTGCGATGCCCGCCTCGACCATCCACTGCAGCGTGCGGTAGACCGTTGCACGACTGATCTTCCTGCCGTCGCGGCGCACCACGTCCACGAGATCGTCGGCACTCAGGTGCCCGTCCTGCTGCAGGAAGATGTTGACGATCAGATCGCGCTTGCCGGACCGCCGGCCGCCGGGAGGGCGAAGGCGCTCTACGTACTCGGACTGCGGATCCATCTCACGCATCGGCCGGCCGGGGCCGGGGCCGGCGCCGCGACGAAGCTCTGTCCGAACCGGGGACGGTCATACTCCGAACGACTGTCCGCATCCGCAGGTCGACTTCGCGTTCGGATTGCGGATCGTGAAGCCGCCGCCCATGAGATTGTCGACGAAATCGACCTCGGCTCCCGCGAGGTAGCGCACACTGATGGGATCCACGAACAGCCTGATGCCGTTGGATTCGAAGATCCTGTCCGATTCGGCGTCTCCCGAGCCTTCCTCGATCATCAACCCGTACTGGAACCCGGAACAGCCGCCACCCTGAACGAAGACGCGCAAGCCGGCGTCGTTCTTCTGCTCCTCGGCCAGCAGCGCATGAATCTTGCCTGCCGCCGCGTCGGTCACGGCCACCGGCCCGCTCACAAGCGTAGTCGTTTCAGCCACTTCAATCATCTCCCCAAGTGCGTACCACAGTATAGCGCGCCTCCTCATTCGCGTGAACACGCCTCCCCGGGCCGTGCGATACTGGCGGCGCATGGCGTACGACGATCCCCTGGACGACGCGGAGCGGCGCTGGCTGCGGCTGGCGGAGGCGCGGCCGGACCTGGGCGCCGCCGTCGACATGCAGCGGGTGCTCGTGACGCGCAGCATGGAGTTGATGGCCGAGGTCCCCCGCATCACCGGGGAGACGAGCGCGGCGCCCGCCGATCTGCTCGAACGCCTGGCACGGCAACGAGCCCCGGTGCTCGATCTGGCGGTCGACATCGATGTCGACCGGCTGCTGCCGTTCCTCCTGGGGTTCTGTGACGACTTCATGGCCGGCGGCGCCGGCGATCCGGCGCGGCGTGTGCGCGCCGTCATCGAAAAGGGCGAGATTGAGCCGGAATCCCTGCTGCGCGCCTCCCTCGCCCGCCGGCAGGAAGCAATCCGCCAGCGGGCGAACCACGTCGGCGTCGCCCCGGATCTGGTCTGGCTGGTTGCCGAGCTCGCCGTGGGGCCGGTGGCTCACCAGCTCCAGCACGATGCGCTGGTGTCCGTTTCGTCCGCCCCGCCGGAGGTGCGGAGCGCCCTGCGCGCGTGGTCGCGCGGCGAGTGCCCCGCCTGCGGCTCCTGGCCGGCCCTGGCGGAGGTGCGGGGTGGAGCGCGCTACGCGCGATGCTCGTTCTGCGGAGCCGACTGGAAACCCCGGGCCGACGCGTGCGTCTACTGCACCGAATCGGGGACCGCGTTCCTCACCGCGGCGGCCGGCGAAGCGCAGACCGGAAGGCGCATCGAGTTCTGCCGGGCGTGCGGCGGCTACCTGAAGCAGATCGGGCTGCCCGCGGCAACCCCGTTCGCGATTCTGCCGGTGCTCGACCTGGAGACCAGCGACCTCGACGTGCTCGCAGCCGGACGTGGATACGCGCGTCCCCCGATGCGGCCGGTCGCCGAGCCGGACGGGCCGTGCCCGGAAGAGTCCCGGCAGTCTGCGCCGTAGAACGGTGTGGACTGCTGTCGCGCCACCTCCCAAGCGCGGATCGTTCGAGTGGGAACACTTGAGCGACGGTTCGTTTCAGGTCAGGATAGGAGGATGCGCACGGCACCACGAGTTGGCGCACGACCGGCGGCCTGGCTGTTCCCGGCCCTTCTGCTCGTGAGCCTCGCCGCCGCCCAGGCGCAGGTACGCCCCGTCCACGGCCGCCTCTTTCCACCGGAAGACCTCGGCGTGCTCGAGGGACCGGACCGGGACGCCTGGCAGGAACCGGAACTCATCATGGACGCCCTCGGCATCTTCGACGGCGCGGTGGTGGCCGACGTCGGGGCGGGCGGCGGCTGGTTCACCGTGCGACTGGCCCAGCGCGTCGGCCCCAACGGTCTCGTCTACGCCGAAGACATCCAGCCCCAGATGATCGAATCCATCAACCGCCGGGTCAGGCGGGCCGGGCTCACCAACGTGCAGGCGATCATCGGCACCCCCAGCAACCCGCTCTTGCCGGGTCCGATCGACGCGTTGCTGATGGTCGAGGTGTACAGCCAGGTCGAGGATCCGGTCACCCTGCTGCGCAACGTCATGCCCCGGCTGAAGCCGGGCGGCAGGGTCGGCATCGTCGAGTACCGGCTCGACGGCGGCGGTCCCGGCCCACCGCTCGACGAGCGGGTGAAGCCCGAAACGGTGATCCGCGACGCCCAGGCCGCCGGCTTCCGACTCCTGGCGCGCGAGGACGACTTCCGTTATCAGTACCTGCTGGTCTTCGTTCGCAACGACGCGGGACCGCCGGCCGGATAGACGCCCCGCCGCCCGCGATGCCCGCCGCGCTGACGATCGCCGGGAGCGACTCGGGAGGCGGGGCCGGCGTCCAGTGCGACCTGCTGACCTTCGCCGCGCACGGCGTCCATGGTCTGAGCGCGGTCACCGCCGTCACCGCGCAGAACACGCACGAGATTCCCCGTACGCACCCGCTTCCCCCCGACATCGTCGCGGCGCAGATCACGACGGTGGCCGCCGACTTCCCCATCGCGGCGGTCAAGACCGGGATGCTGGCGAACGGTTCGATCGTCGCCGTCGTCTGCGAGCGGCTCGCGGCGCTGGCCATCCCGCCGGTCGTCGACCCGGTCCTGATAGCGACAAGCGGCACGCCCCTGCTCGACGAGAGCGGCTTCCGCCTCCTGAAGGCCAGACTCCTGCCGCTGGCCGCGGTCGTGACGCCGAACCGGATGGAGGCGGCGCGGCTCAGCGGCGCGAAGGTCACTTCGCTCGCCGGGGCGCGGGAGGCGGCGCGGCGCATCCGGGATCTCGGCGCGGCAGCCGTCATCGTCACCGGCGGACACCTGGGCGGGACGGACACCGTCGTCGACGTCCTCGACGACGGTACGGGCGCCGTCGAGATCGCGACGGGGCGCGTCGGCGGCCTCGCCGGCAGCCGCACCCACGGCACGGGCTGTACCTTCAGCGCCGCCCTGACCGCCGGTCTCGCCACCGGGCTCGCGCTGCCCGCGGCCGCGGAGGACGCGCAGCGGTACGTCGCCGCGGCGATTCGGCAGGCATATCGCTTCGGCCGCGGCGGCAGCGTTCCCGGTCATGGACCACCCGTCGCGGCGAGTGGAGGTGAGCCGAGCCGGCGCGCGGACTGATTCACCTGCGGCGCGACTGGTATACTGCCGAGACATGGGGGCGCCGGCCTTCGTGGTCACGACCGAGCCGCTGGAACTGCAACCGATCATCGACCTCGTCGCGCGTCGCCTGGCGGACGCGGCGGCGAGCGCCGGCGCCGTCACGTCGTTCCTGGGCACGGTGCGCAACGAGAATCGGGGCCGCCGTGTCGACCGGCTGGAGTACGAAGCGTACGAGCCGCTGGCGGTGAAGTCCTTCGAACGCATCGCGGCCGAGGCGTACGAGCGCTGGCCGGACACGCACGTCGCCGTGCACCACCGCATCGGCAGGCTGTCGATCGGCGAGGCGAGCGTCGCCATCGCCGCCGCGTCGCCGCATCGCGCCGACGCGTTCGCGGCGTGCCGCTACGCCATCGAGCGCATCAAGCAGATCACGCCGATCTGGAAGCACGAGTTCTTCGAGGGCGGGGACGTCTGGATCGAAGGCGCCACCGCGGATCCCGACGACGAGGAGGCCCGCGGGCGGGCCCTGCAGGCGGCATGCGCGTAACGGTTCGACTCTTCGCCCGGCTGCGCGACATCGCCGGCGCCTCCGACCTGGCGCGCGAGTTGCCCGGGGAGGCCACGGCCGACACCGTCTGGCGACTGCTGGCGGACGAGCACCCCGAGCTCGCCGCCTACCGCGGCGCGGTGTCCGTCGCCGTCAACGCCGAGTACGCACGGATGGACGCCCGCATCGCCGACGGCGACGAGATCGCGTTCCTGCCGCCCGTTTCGGGAGGCTGATCGGTCATGTTCGACAAGCTGCAGGCAATCGAGGAGCGGTACGACAAGCTGATGGCCCTCATCGCCGATCCGGCGGTGCAGGCCGACCAGCAGGAATATCGCCGCCATACCCGGGGACTCTCCGAGATACAAACGCTCGTCGAGCAGTTTCGCGAGTACAAGGCGGTGGTGGAGGAACTGGCGGAAACACGGGAGCTCGCCGCCGGCGACGACGACGACCTGCGCGAGCTGGCCGAGCAGGAGCTGAGCGTCCTGGAAGAGCGGCGCGACACGCTCCTGGGCGCCATCAAGGTGCTGCTGCTGCCCAAGGATCCGAACGACGAGAAGAACGTCGTCCTGGAGATCCGGGCCGGTACCGGCGGCGACGAGGCGGGCCTGTTCGCCTCGGATCTCTTCCGCATGTACCAGCGGTTCGCCGAGGAGCAGGGCTGGCGCGTCGAGGTGCTCTCGTCCAACGAAACCGGCGTCGGCGCCATCAAGGAAGTGGTGGCGCTGATCGAGGGCAAGCGCGTCTACAGCCGTCTCAAGTACGAGAGCGGCGTGCATCGCGTGCAGCGGGTCCCGAGCACCGAGGCGAGCGGGCGCATCCACACCTCCACCGCCACGGTCGCGGTGCTGCCGGAAGCCGAGGAGGTCGACATCCGGATCGATCCCAAGGACCTGCGCATCGACACGTTCTGTTCCAGCGGTCCGGGCGGCCAGAGCGTCAACACGACCTACTCGGCGGTCCGCATCACCCACCTGCCGACCGGACTCGTCGTCTCGCAGCAGGACGAGAAGTCCCAGATAAAGAACAAGGCCAAGGCGATGAAGGTGCTGCGGGCGCGCCTCTACGAAATCGAGCTGCAGCGACAGCAGTCCGAGATCGCCAGCGACCGGCGCGGACAGGTCGGCACCGGCGAACGTTCGGAGAAGATCCGCACCTACAACTTCCCGCAGAACCGGATCACCGATCACCGCATCGGCTTCACGACGCACCGGCTGCCCGAGGTCCTGGCCGGCGATCTGAGAGAGCTCGTCGAGACCGTCGTCACCCACTACCAGTCCGAGAAGCTCAAGTCGGAAGAAGAGGCGGCGCCGGCGTGACGGGACCGCGCGCGGGCGACGGGGCCGTGCCCCTGATCGACCGGGTGGCGCGGGCGCGGGACTGCCTTGCACGCGCGGGAGTTGCCGCAGACGAAGCACAGATCGACGCCGAGGTCCTTGCCCGTCATGCACTCCGGTGGGATCGCGCGGCCTGGCTGGCTCGCCGCCACGACCCCGCGCCCCCGAGCTTCGAGGCGCGGTACGCGCCGCTGGTCGCGCGCCGGCAGAAGCGCGAGCCGGTCTCGTGCATCACCCGGCGCCGCGAGTTCTGGGGGCGCGCCTTCGCGGTCGGCCCCGCGGTGCTGACGCCGCGCCCGGAGACCGAGCTGATCGTCGAGGCCGCGGTCGAGCTGCTCGGCGCGCGCCGGGGCGCGCCGCTCGGAATCGCCGACGTCGGGACCGGTTCCGGCTGTCTTGCGGTGACGCTCGCCCGCGAGTTCCCACGGGCCTCGGTAACCGCGATCGACATCTCGCCGGCCGCGCTGGCCGTGGCCCGCCGGAACGCGGCCGAGCACGGCGTCGCCGAGCGCATCGCGTGGGTCGAGGGCACGCTTGCCGACTGGCTCGCGGGCTCATCCGCCGAAGATGGCGGCGGGCTCGATCTGCTGGTCGCGAACCTGCCCTACGTACCGACCGGCGAGCTGGACTCGCTGCCGCCGGAGGTCCGCCTCCACGAACCCCGGATCGCGCTGGACGGAGGAACCGACGGCCTCGATCCGCTGCGTGATCTGCTGCACGCGGCGCCGGTCAGGCTGAACCCCGACACCCGGATCATCGTGGAGATGGGAACGGGTCAGGCCAACGCGCTTCGCGATCTCGTGGCCGCGGCGGCGGGAGTCGAACTGCTCGACATCCGAGCCGACCTCCAGGGCATTCCGCGAACCGCCGTCATCGCCGCCGACCGACCCCTGGAAACTGCGTTCGCCTGATTCCGAGAACGACCCATGGCCGACTGCCTGTTCTGCAAGATCGCCGCCCGCGAGATCCCGGGCGACATCGTCCACGCGGACGAACGCCTCATCGCGTTCGGCGACATCAACCCGCAGGCGCCGACCCACGTCCTCATCATCCCGCGCCGCCACATCTCCACCCTCAACGACCTGACCGCCGGCGACACCGACCTGGTCGGCGAGATGGTGCACTTGGCGAGCCGGATCGCGGCCGACCGCGGGCACGCGGCAGCCGGCTACCGGACCGTCTTCAACTGCAACGCCGCGGCGGGCCAGACGGTGTTCCACATCCACCTGCACCTGCTCGCCGGACGGGACATGACCTGGCCGCCCGGGTAGCAGGGCAGCCCAAGGCGCAACAGCCGGGGACAGGATGGGGAGACGCTGCCCCGCCAGGGGGAGTGGCTCCTCAGGCTGGACTCGAATCTTGCAGCCCAAGGCGCAACAGCCGGGGACAGGATGGGGAGACGCTACCCCGCCAGGGGGAGTGGCTCCTCAGGCTGGACTCGAACCAGCAACCCTCCGGTTAACAGCCGGATGCTCTGCCAATTGAGCTACTGAGGAACATGCAAGACCGTTGATCATACCATCTCCGGGGCACCGTTGGCGCGGCGCCCAACGGCGCCCGCGGCCGGGGCGCATTTCCGCCACCGCCCGCACAGTCAGTCGTCGCCGCGGACCTGCCTCGAGGCGAGAAGCTGAACCACGGATCCGAGCAGGCCGAGGGTGAGCCAGCCGGCCGCGAACACCTCCTGCCCTTCGAGGGGCACCAGCGGAAACAACCCGGAGAGGTCGCCCGCTGTGGCAGCCATCGCAGCCTGGTCCCGGGACAGCGCCAGCCCGCCGACCATCGCGGTCCAGCCTCCGACGAACGCCGTTGCGATGATCACGACGTAGCGACGGGCGATCAGCGCCATGAGCGCGCCGAGCACGGAGGCGGCGACCACGAGCCAGATCTCCGGATCGCCTTCGACAGCCAGGTGCACGATGAACGCCGCCGCACCGGCCCCGACGAGCGCCACCGTGGCAAGGTAGACCGCCAGGGCCACTGCCGCACCGGCGAGTCCGCCGGCCAGAGTCGCCGTGATGAACCACCAGCCGTCGAGCTGATCGGCGAATGTAGGCGTGACGATCACGCCGCCGATGAAGCCGTACAGCGCCAGCAACGGCCGCAGCAACGGGTATCCCGCGAAGCCGGCCACCAGTCCGCCACCGAGTAGAATGACGGCGACGGGAAACTGGAGGGAGACCGACTCCATGACCCGCCGATTATGGCAGCGAGCCGACGGTCTGTCGCCGGCCGCCTCCGTTCCCCCATGCACACACGTCCCGCGACATCCGGCCGGCGCTCCGGCGCGGTCGGCCTGCTCGCCACGATCGGCGGCTTCGCGCTGTTCGGGTACTACCTCCATGCAGCCGGCGTCGGAACCGTGGCCGGCGACATCGGCGAGTTGGGCTGGACGTTCGGTCTGGTGATCGTGCTGTCGGGCCTCCGTTTCGCGGCGCGCGCCCTGGCCTGGCTGCGGTGTCTGCCGCCCGGACACGGCCTCGGCCTGCGCAATCTGCTGCCGGCGTTCGTGGCCGGCGATGCGGTCGCCAACCTGACCCCGCTGAGTCTCGTCGCCGGCGAGCCGGTCAAGGTGCTGTACCTCCGGGACCGCGCGCCCCTCGGCCGCACGGTTCCGGCGCTGGCGGTCGAGACGCTCTTCTACACCCTGTCGATGGTCGTCGTGGTCGGCGCCGGCGCGGTCGCGCTCGTGATGATGGTCCAGCCGCCGGCATCCGAATGGCTGCTCTACGGCCTGCCTCTGGCAACCCTCGTGCTGTTCGTGGCGGGCGCGCACTGGCTCATCTGGAACCGCGTCCGGGCCGCCAGCGCGCCGCTCCGCTGGCTCGCGCGGCGCGGCGTGGCGACCGCGTTGCTCGAACGGGCCGCGGACCGCGCCGGGGAGACGGAATCCCGCATCCACCGCGACTACCCGCGGACGTGGCCGCGCGTGCTCTTGGTGGCCTCGCTCGAGATGTCGTTCCATGCCCTGGCCGTCACGGAAGCGTTCGTCGTGCTCTCGGTCATCGGAGCCCGAGCCCCTACGCTCGTGGAGGTCTTCGTGTTCGAAGCCGCGAACCGCTTCGTCAACGTGATCTTCAAGGTGGTGCCGCTGCGAATCGGCTTCGACCAGGCCGGGACCGCGGCGGTTGCGACACTGTTGGGGTTCGGCGAGACCACCGGTGTCACGCTGGCGACCACGCGCACGGCGCGCATGCTCGTCTGGATGGCCGCCGGCATGGCCGTGCTGGCGCGCCGAGGACTCTCCCCGCGCAGACTCGCGGCCGGGAAACGGGGACCGGCGGCGGTAGCGGTCATGGCGCGCTCCCCCGCCGGCGCCCGGGCGCCGAAGAGCCGCCTGCGGCAGGCGGTACCCGCGGAGGCCGACCGGCGGCGGCTCTACGCGGCCTTCCTGGCGGACACCGTGGCGATCCGCAGCGCCCTGCCGGACGTCGCGTGGCGCGTCGCCTACGCGCCCGGGGCCGAAGCCGGCGGATTCGCTCCGCTCGGCATCGACGGAACCCTGCTGCTTCCCCAGCGCGGGGACGACCTCGGCGCGCGGGAACACAATCTGTTCGAGGATCTCTTCGCGGCCGGCTTCACCAGGGTAGTGCTCATCGGATCGGACTTGCCGACGCTGCCCGCCGAGCACGTCGCCGACGCTCTGGCGCGACTGAGACCCGGAACCGTGACTCTCGGCCCCGCCGCCGACGGCGGCTACTACCTGATCGGACTGACGGCTCCCGATTCGGGCGACGCCGTTCCGGATCTGTTCACCGGCGTCCGCTGGGGAACATCCTCGGCATTCGAGGACACGGTGCGCGCCGCCGCCCGGTCCGGGATCGCCGTGGAGCGGATCGCGGGGTGGTACGACGTCGACGACGCGGATGGCATGGAGCGCCTGCGGCGCGACGTCGGTCGGGCCGGCGAAGAAACGCGCGCGCCGGCGACCGCCCGCGTGCTGGAGCGTCTGGGCGCGGAGAGAGTACCGTCACGGACCCCGGCGCGGCACGAAGACAAGCTGGACTGATCCGGCCACCGCCTCCTGCGAGTCGCGCCATGCCTGACCCGGCCACCGCCTCCTACAGGTCGCGCCGGCCCTCCATCGCCTTGTGGATCGTCACGTCGTCGGCGTACTCGATGTCGCTGCCGACCGGCAGCCCCATGGCAATGCGGGTGACGCGCACGCCGAGCGGCTTCAGCAGCTTCGCCAGATAGATGGCCGTCGCCTCGCCCTCGACGTTGGGGTTCGTCGCCAGGATGACCTCGGCGACCTCGCCGCGGCCGACGCGATCGAGCAGGCTCTTGATGCGCAGCTCGTCGGGGCCGACTCCCTGCAGCGGCGACAGCGCTCCCATCAGGACGTGGTAGGCGCCGTTGAACTCCTTCGTCCGCTCCACCGCGGCCACGTTGTGGGGATCTTCCACGACACAGATGACGCTGCGGTCGCGGCCGTCGTGCGTGCAGTAGTAACAGGGGTCGGCGTCGGTGATGTTGTGGCAGACCGAGCAGTAGGTGATCCGCTCCTTGACGTCCCGGATGGCCCCGACCAACGCCTCCACGTCGTCACGCGGTTGGCGCAACAGATGAAACGCGAGCCGCTGGGCGCCCTTGGCCCCGATTCCCGGCAACCGTTGAAGCTGGTCCACCAGCCCCTGGAGCGGTCCGAGCTCGGTCATCCGCCGAATCCCGGAATCCGCAGGCCGCCCATCATGCCGCCCATCCGGCCGGCGACCTCCTCGTCGACCTTGCGTTGCGCGTCGTTGACCGCCGCCACGATGAGATCCTGCAGCATCTCGACGTCGTCCGCCGAGACGACCTCGGGATCGATCGTGACCGCCCGCAACTGCTTGACGCCGTTCATGACGACGGTCACCATGCCGCCGCCGGCGGTTGCCTCCACCTCCGTGGCGGCGAGCTCACGCTGCAGGCGTTCCTGCATTTCCTGGGCCTGCTTCATCATCTGTTGGATGTTCATCAGATCTTCTCGACGCCGGTGATTTCCGCCGGAAACAGCTCCAGCACCGCCTTGACGACGCTGTCGCCGAGTGCCCGCGCGCGCAACTCCGCCGCCGGACCGTCCGCGGCCGGGGGAGGGTCGCCCGCCGCCGGCTTCTCCCCGGCCGCCGTACCCGCCCCGCCGGAAACCCCCCCGGCCCCGCCCTGGCCGCCGCTTCCGCCGGGCCCCCGCCCCCCCACCCCCCCCCCCGGCCCGCCCGGGGCGGGGGGAGGGCCCCCCGCCGCCGGCTTCTCCCCGGCCGCCGTACCCGCCCCGCCGGCGGCCCCCGGGGACGCGACCGTGCCGCCCTGCTCCTGTGCAACCGGAGCCTCGGCGGCCGGATCCTGCACTACTTCAACCGTCAGCCGCCGCCCGACCACCCGGGCGCACAGCGTCTCGATCCATTCCCGCTTCGCCTTGAGTTGAGCGGCAAGGGTCTGCCGCGCCGGGGGGAAGGCGAAGACGAGGCGTTCCTCCACGATCTCGATCCTTTGCGCCTGGGAGGCGACCGTCCCGTAGAAGAACCGGTTGGCCTGCCTGATCTCCGCCAGCAGCCTGTCCCTCGCGTCGGCTTCCCCCGAACCTGCGGAGGCGGGCGTCGACGCGGGGGGCGTACGAGCCACGCGGGGCTCCCCCGGGGAGGAGGTCGCACCTGACGGCAAGCTCGACGCCTCCGGATCCGCGCGCACGGCCTGAACGCCGTTCGGCGCTGCCTGCGCTCCCCCTCCCGCGATCCGCAAACCGCCCTGCGGCGGCCCGGGCGGAGACGAGACGTCTTCCCGGCACCCCGGCGCCCCGTCTGGCACGCGCTCCGCCGAAAGCGCCGCGGACGCCCGCCGCGGCGCGGACTTCGGACGCGGTTTCCGCTGCGGGCCGGCGGATGGCGCGCCGGCGGACGCCGAAGCGCCGCGCCCCTGCAGCAACTCGCTGAGCGGCACCAGCTTGCGCAGGTGCATCCAGCGGAGCAGAGCCATCTCGAGGTGGTAGCGCGGCTGCATCGCGGTCCGGATCTCCACCTCGGCACGAGCCATCGCGTCGAAACCGCGCATCAGATCCTCGCGTGAGAACCGCCGCGCGAGCGCGACCAGCCGTTCGCGCTCGCCCTCGCCGGCAATCTCCGGATCGGCGGCCCGCGCCGGGTCGACGGCCAGGACCAGCAGGTCACGCACCGCACGCGAGAGCTCGCGGCAGACCAGCCGCAGGTCGTAGCCCGCCTCGACGAACCGTCCCGCGAGATCGAAGACCGCGGCCGCATCCTCGTCGGCGACGGCGGCAACCGCGTCCAGCACCGGGTCTCGTCCGATGAGGCCGAGCACGGTCGAGACGTCGTCGACGCCTATCGTCTGGCCGGCGAAGGCGATCACCTGATCGAAGGCGCTCTGGGCGTCGCGCATGCTGCCGTCGGCCGCGCGCGCGACGAGCCCCAACGCCGCGTCGTCGACGACGATCGACTCGGCGTCCGCAATCATCCGCAACTGTTCGGCGATCTGCTGCCGGCCGATGGTCCGCAGCTCGTAGACCTGCGACCGCGACAGAATGGTCTCCGGGATCTTCTCGAGCTGCGTCGTCGCCATCATGAACGCGACGTGCGGCGGCGGCTCCTCGATCGACTTGAGCAGCGCGTTGAACGAATGGCTGGAGAGCTGGTGAACCTCGTCGATGATGTAGACCTTGTACCGGTTTCGGACCGGGGCCATCGCCAGCCCGGCGATGATCACCTCGCGAATATTGTCCACCTGAGTGTGGGTGGCGGCGTCGATCTCCAGGACGTCGATGTCGCGCCCCTCGGCGATCTCTGCGCACGCGTCGCACGTCCCGCACGGGTCCGGCGTCGGCCCCTTCGTGCAGTTCAACGCGCGGGCGAGGATGCGGGCGGTCGTCGTCTTTCCCACGCCGCGGGGGCCGGCGAACACGAACGCCTGGGCGAGCCGCCTCTGCGCCAGCGCGTTGCGCAACGTCTTCGTGACGGCCCGCTGGCCGACGACGTCATCGAACCGCTGCGGCCGGTACTTGCGTGCGAGAACCTGGTAGGCCATCCGTCGCCAAGGCTAGCGCCCCGAAACGCCTCGCAGGCTCGGCGTTCCGGCCCATCCCCCCCGCTCCATGACCTTGGGCCGCAGCACTTCGCTTCGCTGCGTTCTGCGGCGCAAGGTCATAGCCCGACAATCGTCGCCTGCGGCTTCGCTTGCCGCCCAACCGGGCCTGACTAGGAGTCTCGCGCCAGCGAGACTCCCAACGCGACCGCAGGTCGCGCTCGTTCGGCGCGGCGCCGCGCCGCGCGCGGTGGAAGACCGGCCGACGCGGACACGGGTCCCACCGCGGCCCGGAAGAGCCTGCGGCACATGTCAGTGGCTACTTAGCGCTGCTGCCTTCCGGCCCTGACGCGGTTCGTAGGCTGAAATTGCACAGGTTCCGAGCCGCGGCGCGACCCGTCACCACGCGCGGAAGCCCCAGTGTACGCCGGTCCGCGGAGTACGATCAACTGCGAGCCGCAACGGTCCCGGCAGCTCGCGCAGGCGCCGGAACAGGCGCCCGCTGTCGCGCCAGGTGGAAGAGCTCCTGCTCGAGATGGGCTCGCGCAGGGTGTCGTTCGCCCGCCTCGCGTCGCCGGAATCCGTCGAGCTCCTCCCTTCGCCAATCGGCATGAATCACCGTGCGCGGGTGTAATGGAAGCGCGATGCGCAGAGGCGTTTTCGGGCGCTCCGGCAGCATTTGGCGTCGAACTTTATGAAATCCACATTGAAATACCTACCTGCAACACACCTATTTTACGAAGATATTTCTTAGCATGGACCCATGATTGGCAGTGCGACCGGATGGGTCGATTCGAAAGTTGCCGACGCCCGCGGCGCTGCGCCCCACTTCCCCGGAGGTTCCCCGTGAACCTGCGCGTCCTGGTCGTGGACGATCAGGAGCAGATCCACGACGACTTCCGGGAAATGCTGCTGCCGCGAAGCACTACGGCGGCGTCCGACGACCTGGTGGCGGCCTTCATGGATCCGCCGAACCGCTCGTCCGGGGTCCGGTTTCCGCCGTTCGATCTGCGACACGCGCGCAACGGCGAGGAAGGCTACGCCGCTGTCAAGCAGGCGCACGAACGGAACGAGCCCATCGCCGTCGCCTTCGTCGACGTACGCATGCCGCCGGGCATCGACGGCGTCGAGGCGGTGCGCCGCATGCGGGCTGTCGACCCCAACCTCGAGGTCGT
>MKWU01001945.1_pt1 | contig 33296 bp, 27 predicted proteins | sample 809101 | NCBI WGS metagenome assembly MKWU01 (sample SAMN05860141, study PRJNA318959) | sponge metagenome | host: Aplysina aerophoba | place: Slovenia: Piran, Adriatic Sea, Gulf of Piran | collected 2013-05-07
CGGCGGTGTCCTGCCCCTTGTCCGCCACCGTGCGCTCCCACTGGCTCCACGTGTAGGTCTCGGCGCCGAATTCCCGCTCCGCCACCTCGTATCCCCAGTTGCGGAACGCGCCTTCGGTGAACTTCATGATGTTGCCCTTGTGCACGAAGGTCACGCTCCTGCGGCCGTTGTCGATCGCATAGCGGATGGCGGCCCGGGCCAGGCGCTCGGTGCCTTCGCGCGACACGGGCTTGATGCCGATGCCGGAGGTGTCCGGGAACCGGATCTTGTCGTAGGAGGCGGGGAATGCCTCCCTGAACAGATCGAGGAACTTCCGGTTCTGCTCGCTGCCGGACTCGAACTCGATGCCGGCGTAGATGTCCTCGGTGTTCTCCCGGAAGATCACCATGTCCACCCGCTCGGGGTTGCGCACCGGCGAGGGCACGCCCTTGAACCACCGAACCGGACGCAGGCAGACGTAGAGGTCCATGATCTGCCGCACCGCCACGTTGAGCGAGCGGATGCCGCCGCCGACGGGGGTGGTCAGTGGTCCCTTGATCGAGACCATGTACTCCTTCATGACCTCGATGGTCTCGTCCGGAAGCCACGAGCCGGTCAGGTTGTTGGCCTTCTCGCCCGCGTACACCTCCACCCAGCGGATCCTGCGCGCGCCGCCGTATGCGCGCTCCACCGCGGCGTCGACGACCTCCAGCATGACCGGGGAGATGTCCACGCCGATGCCGTCACCCGCGATGTAGGGGATGACGGGGTTGTCGGGGACACGCAACTTCCCGTTTTCAATGGTGATTTTGGCGCCGTCGGCAGGGACTTCGATGTTGCTGGGCATGAGGCGGGCCGTCTGTGATGGAGAGAAAGGGTGGTTGCCGGTATTCTTCCACACGCATGTAGCACGGACAAACGAACGGTCCGCGCCAGCGAACCGCAAGAGGCGGATCCGATGCCGCGATTCGAACGACGCGCGCTCCTCGAGAAGTATCGGGGCATGGTGACCCGGGGCGAGCCGATCGTCGGGGGCGGCGCGGGCACCGGGCTCTCGGCGAAGTGCGAGGAGGCCGGAGGCATCGATCTCATCGTCATCTACAACTCCGGACGCTACCGGATGGCGGGCCGCGGCTCGCTCTCGGGTCTCATGGCGTACGGCAACGCGAACGAGATCGTGATGGAGATGGCGAGCGAGGTGCTGCCGGTGACGAGGCGAACTCCGGTGCTCGCGGGGGTGAACGGCACCGACCCATTCTGCATCTTCGACCGGTTTCTCGACGACCTGAAGGCGGTGGGCTTCTCCGGGGTGCAGAACTTCCCGACCGTCGGACTCATCGACGGGACCTTCCGGGCCAACCTCGAGGAGACCGGCATGTCCTACGCCCTGGAGGTGGACATGATCGCGCTCGCGCACGCGAAGGACATGCTCACCACCCCGTACGTCTTCTCGGAGGACGACGCGGCGGCGATGGCCTGCGCCGGCGCCGACATCGTGGTCTGCCACATGGGGCTGACCACCGGCGGCTCCATCGGGGCGGAGACCGCGCTGACCCTGGAGCAGTGCCCCGGGCTGGTCGACGCATGGGCGCAGTCCGCGCTGCGTGTGAATCCGGAGGTCATCGTCCTCGTGCACGGCGGACCCGTGGCCCGTCCCGAGGACGCGCAGTACGTGATGGACAGCGCGGAACACTGCCACGGCTTCTACGGGGCGTCCTCGATGGAGCGCCTCCCGGTCGAGACCGCCCTGACGGAGCAGACGCGGCGGTTCAAGCAGATTGCGAAGTCGCAATCGGTTGGCGCGAAGTCGCAATCGGTTGGCGCGAAGTCGCGATCGGTCGGCGGGTAGTCGCGATCGGGCGGCGCGCAGGTCGCGATCGTGAAAACGATACAGGGGAGACAGTCATCATGTCCGGCTCGGTGATAGGCGCCATCGTCCTGTGGCTCATCGTCGCGATCATCGTGATCGCGGTGGTGGTGTACCTCGTGAACTGGCTCTACCGCCGCTCCACCAAGGAGGTCTCGTTCGTGCGAACGGGTCTCGGGGGGGAGAAGGTGGTCATCGACGGCGGCGCCTTCGTGCTGCCGATCATCCACGAGACCACGCCGGTCAACATGAACGTGGTCCAGCTCGAGGTCGTGCGCGACAAGGAGAACGCGCTCATCACCAAGGACCGGATGCGCGTGGATATGGTGGCGGAGTTCTACGTGCGGGTCGCGCCCACCCGCGAGGCGGTGTCGATGGCGGCGGCGACGGTGGGCCGGCGCACGATGGAGCAGGTCCGGCTGCACGAGCTGCTGTCGGGCAAGTTCATCGGCGCGCTGCGCTCGGTCGGCGCGGAGATGACTCTGGAGGAGATGCACGAGCAGCGCGGCGACTACGTCGTCAAGGTGAAGGAGGCCGCGTCCGAGGCGCTGGCGATGAATGGTCTCGAGCTCGAATCGGTCGCGATCACCGAGCTCGACCAGACCGACCTCGAGTACTTCAACCCCTCCAACCGGTTCGACGCCGAGGGTCTGACGCGGCTCATCGAGGAGATCGAGACCCGGCGCAAGACACGCAACGACATCGAGCAGGACGCGATGGTCCGCATCCGGGCCCGAAACCTCGAGGCGGAGAAGCAGACGCTGGAGATCGACCGCGAGAGCGAGACGGCAAGGCTGGAGCAGGAGCGCGACCTCGAGGTCCGGCGCGCGGCGCAGCGCGCCGATCTCGCCCGCGAGCGCGCGCAGCGCGAGACCGAGGCCGAGCAGGCCGAGATCCTCGCCCGGGAAGAGACCGAGAAGGCCCGGATCGCGAACGAGGAGGCGCTCAACGCGGCCCGCATCGCGGCCGAGCAGACCACCCGCCAGCGCGACATCGACCGCACCCGCGCCATCGAGGCGGCGGAGATCGGCGCCCGGGAGGAGATCGAGAAGACGCGGATCGCGCAGGAGCGCGCGGTCACCGAGACCCGCATCGCGTCGGACGAGGAGACGCAGCGGCTGGAGATCGAGCGCAAGCGCGCGGTGGAGGAGGCCGAGATCTCGGCGCAGAAGGAGACCGAGCAGGCCCGCATCGCGCAGGAGCGGGCGCTGACCGAGCTGCGCATCGAGCAGGAGGAGGCGACGCGGCGTCGCGAGATCGAACGCACCCGGGCGCTGGAAGAGGCGGAGATCGCGGCCGCGGAGGCGACCGAGCGGGCGCGCATCGCGCAGGAGAAGACGGTCAGCGCCGACCGAATTACCTCGGAGCGCGAGACCCGCGGCCTGGAGATCGAGCGCACCCGGTCGGTGGAAGAGGCGGAGATCGCGGCGCGCGAAGCCGTCGAGCGGGCGCGGATCGTGGAGGAGAAGGCGATCAGCGCCGAGCGCATCGCTTCGGAGCGCGAGACCCGGAGCCTGGAGATCGAGCGCACCAAGTCGCTGGAAGAAGCCGAGATTGCGGCGCGCGAAGCGGTCGAGGCGGCCCGGATCGCCCAGGAGAAGCGGGTCGCGGTGGAGCGCATCGAGTCCGAGCGCGAGACCCGCGGTGTCGAGATCGAGCGCCATCGCACGCTGGAGCAGGCCAACATCGAGGCGGAGCGGGCTATCGAGACGGCGGGCATTGCGCGCGAGAAGGCGATCGCGGCGGAGCGGGTGGCGAGCGAGGAGGCGACCCGGGCGCTGGAGATCGCGCGCGACCGCGCGCTGGAGGAAACGGAGATCGCGGCGCGCGAATCGGTCGAAGCGGCCCGGATCGCGCAGGAGAAGCGGGTTTCGGTCGAGCGTACCGAGTCCGAGCGCGAGACGCAGGCGGTGGAGATCGAGCGCCGCCGAACCATCGAGCAGGCCGGCATCGAGGCGGATCGAGCGATAGAGGCGGCGGGTATCGCCCGCGAGAAGGCGATCGCGGCGGAGCGGGTGACGAGCGAAGAGGCGACGCGGGCGCTGGAAATCGCACGGGATCGCGCTGTCGAGGAGGCGGAGATCGCGGCGCGCGAGGCAGTCGAGGCGGCCCGTGTGGCGCAGGAGCTCGCGGTGGATGCGAAACGCATCGCGGCCATGCAGGACCGCGAGGTGCTGGAGGTCCAGCAGCGCCGGGCAGTGGAGATCGCGGAGCAGGATCGCGGCATCGCGGTGGCGGCGAAGCGGGTCGAGACTGCGGCGGCCGAACAGCGTGTCCGGCAGGCTGACATTGTGGCGGACCGCGAAGTGGAGAAGATCTCGGTCGCGCGCGACCAGGTCCTCGACGAGGCGCGGCTCGAGCACCGGCGTGCCCTGGAGCAGCTCGAAGTCGGCCGGCGCCAGGCGCTGGAGGAGGCCGAGATTGCCGCCGACGAGGAGATCGAGCGGGCGCGGATCGCCTCCGACCGCGGACTCGACGAGGCCCGCGTGAATCGCGATCGGGACCTGCGGCGCCTGGAGATCGATCGCGACCGGACGGTGGAGCTGACCGAGATCGACAAGGCCATCGCGCTGCTCCAGAAGTCGAAGGAGCGGGCCGAGTCCCAGATCGAGTTCGAGGCGGCGCGGGCGAAGGCGGTGCGGGCGGAGGAGCAGGTCGCGACCGCGCGGGACGCCGAGATCGCCAGCCGCCGGCGCGAGGTCGAGCTGATGCTCGCGCAGAAGGACGCCGAGGAGCAGCGCATCGTGGTCGAGGTCGACCGTATCCGGGCCGCGGTGGAGGCGGAGGCGCAACGGCTGCTCAACGAGGCGGAGAACGTGCTGACCGACGAGGCGCGCCTCTCGGTGTTCCGGCGCAACCTCCTCGACAAGGTCGAGGGGATCGTGCGCGAGAGCGTCCGTCCCATGGAGAAGATCGAAGGGATCAACATCCTGCACGTCGACGGTCTCGGAAACACCGGGGGCGGCGGCCGCAACATGACCGACGAGGTCATCGACTCGGCCCTGCGCTACCGCGTGCAGGCGCCGCTCATCGACTCGCTGCTCGGCGACATCGGGATGCAGGGGGGCAGCCTCGCCAGGATGGGAGGCCTCATCCGCGAGGCCCGCGACCTCGACAGCATCCGCCGTTCCACCGAGTCGCAGGGGAAGGACGCGGGAGGGGACGAGAAGAAGTCGAAGGACTGACCGATGGCCCGGATCTACATATCGAGCATCATCGGCGCCTCGGTGGGGGTGGTATGGGATCGCGTGCGCGACTTCAACGGGCTTGCGGGATGGCACCCGCTCATCGCCGAAAGCCGGATCGAGAACGGCGAGCCGCCGGATCGCGTCGGCTGCATCCGCGTCCTCACCCTTCAGGACGGGTCGGCGGTCCGCGAGCAGTTGCTCGGTCTTTCGGACTTCGATCTGTTCTGCACCTACTCCATCCTGGAGTCCTCGATGGGGGTCGAGGGGTACGTCGCGACCTTGCGACTGACCCCGGTGACCGACGGTGATCGGACATTTGCGGAGTGGTCCGCGGAGTTCGATTGCGATCCCGCACGGGAGGCCGAGCTGGTGGAGATGATCGGCATGAACGTCTTCCAGGGCGGCTTCGACGCTCTCAGGAAGCACGTGGGCGGCTGACCGCAACCGCGATCCGTCGAGGTGAGAATTGACGCAGAACCAAGGAGCCAAAGAGCTTCGCGGCCTCCGAGTCGAAGGGAGCTCAGTAGGTCGGATTAGCGCAGCGCAATCCGACGTGGAGAGCCTCGCCCAAGGTGTGATGTCGAGTTGCGCCTTCGGCTGACCCGACCTACAGGGTGGCGTGACCGAACACCGATGCGGTTGAACGGGAAAGGAGGGCGCCCGCCGATGGTGAAGGTGGAGAGGAGCACCGTGCTCGACGCACCCGTCGACCGGGTATGGTCGGTGCTGCGCGACTTCAACGGTCACGACCGCTGGCACCCCGCCGTCAAGGAGAGCCGCATCGAGGAGCGTCGTCCGGGCGACGCGATCGGAGCGGTGCGCCGGTTCCGGCTCGCCGACGGCGCGGTGCTCCGCGAGCGCCTGCTCACCCTCTCCGACTCGGAAAGGTCCTTCTCCTATTGCCTGCTGGACACCCCGATTCCCCTGCTCAACTACGCCGCCCACGTCGCGCTGCACCGGGTCACCGACGGCGACCGCACGTTCTGGCGCTGGTGGTCGGAGTTCGATGCCCCGCGCGGGCAGGAGCGCAAGCTCGGCACCCTCGTCGGGGAGGACATCTACATGCGTGGGTTCGCCGCCATCCGCCGGCACCTTGCGGCGTGAGCGGTCCACCCGGGCGCGAGGAACCGATGCCCCATCACGTACGCCGCGGCGAGTTCACCTCCCTCGTCGACCCCGATGCGCCGGTGCGCCAGATCGGCTCGGGCTTCACGTTCACCGAGGGGCCGATCTGGCACCCGACCGAGCACTACCTCCTGTTCTCCGACATGCCGGGCGACGTGCGCCGGCGGTGGGACGAGGCGGGCGGGGTGCGCGAGGTGGCGCGTCCCGCCAACAAGTGCAACGGCATGACCTACGACGCCGACCTGAACCTCGTCATCTGCGAGCACGCCACGTCGAGCCTGGTGCGCGTGCGGCCGGGGGGAGAGCGCGAGATTCTGGCCTCGCACTTCGAGGGCAAGGAGCTCAACAGCCCGAACGACGTGTGCGTGCGCTCCGACGGCACCATCTACTTCTCGGACCCGTGGTTCGGGCGGATGCCGCACTACGGCGTCGAGCGCCCGCGCGAGCTCGGCTGGCAGGGGGTGTTCCGGGTGTCGCGGGACGGCGCACTCCACCTCGCCGTCGACAGGCGCCAGTTCGACCAGCCGAACGGGCTGTGCTTCTCGCCCGACGAGAGCAGGTTCTACGTCAACGACACCACCCGGGCGGTCATCCGGGTGTTCGACGTCGCCCCCGACGGTTCGCTTTCGCACGGGCGCCTCTTCGCGCAGGGGATCCGGTCCTCGCGCGAGGCGGGGCTCCCCGACGGGATGAAGTGTGATGCGAAGGGCAACGTGTGGGTCACCGCGCCGGGCGGCATCCGGGTCTACTCACCCGACGGTGCGTGGCTCGGCACCGTGCGCATCCCCGAGATGCCCGCGAACCTGCACTGGGGCGGGTCGGAGTGGCGCACGCTCTTCGTGTGCGCGACGACGTCGGTGTACGCGGTCGAGACGAAGGTCGGGCCGCACGTCGAGCCGTTCATGCGCCGGGCGGGCGACAAACGGCGCAATGCGTTACGGCGCTCGCGGCCCCGGAGCGAATCCTCCGGCCCTCGGATTGAGTCCTCCGGCCCCGGCGCCGCCCCCGGTCCTCATGCCGCCACCGCCTCGGTCCCTCGGGCGCGTTCCGCTTCGACCGCGGCCGCAAGCCGGCCCGGCGGCGCAACGCTTCAGAGCGGATTTACCCTCGATCCCGCGCGGTGCGCACTCATCATCCAGGACATGCAGAACGACGTCATGGCCGAGGGCGGGGCGTTCGCCGACAGCGGCTCGCCGCAGCACGCCCGCGAGCAGAACGTGGTCGAGAACATCCGCCGACTCGCCGAGCACTGCCGCGCGCGCGGGGTGATGGTGGTGCACGTCCACTTCCTGGTCGGGCCGGGAGCGCCGGGTCTCACGCTGAACGCACCGCTGTTCGAGGGTCTCGCCGACGCAAATGCGCTGGTGCGCGGGACCTGGGGAGCGGCGCCGGTGGAGGGCCTGGAGCCGCAGCCGGGCGATCACGTGGTCACGAAGATGCGGATGAGCGCGTGGGAGGGATCCTCGCTCGAGACGGTACTCAAGTCCGGCGGCCGCGACACCCTCATCGATACCGGCGCATGGACCAACATGTCGATCGAGCACACCGCGCGCACCGGCGCCGACAAGGGCTACGTGATGGTCGTGCCGGAGGACGCGTGCTCGACGATGAACGCGCAATGGCACGCCATGAGCATCGGCTATGCGCTGCAGAACGTCGCGATCGTCACCCGCACCGACGACGTGATCGCGGCGCTTGGGGGGTAGCCGGCATATCCTCGCCTCGGTCTTCCGGATCGGGCGCCGAGTGACCCGCCGGCTGCGTCAGCCGTATCCGCTGGAGCGCAGGTACGTCGGGCTCGCGATCCGCAGCCGGGACAGCACCTGCTCCAGCAGCACCCGGCGAAGACGGCCCGCCTTGTGGCGGTCGAGCGCGCCCGCCCGGATGTCGCTCACGAGTCGCGCGTTCATGCTGCGCAGGTATCGGGCGACCTCTCCGGGCCCGAGCCTCGCCGGGGGCGTCTCGTCGTAGAACTCGGCCAGGAGCCGTAGCTCGCGGAACGCGTCTTCCGCGGAACCATGCAACTCCCGCTCCGCGATCCCCATCGCATCCGCGATCGTCCGCAGCTTGTGCGCCTGCTCCGGCGGCAGATCCGGCAGCAGGTCGTCGAGCAGGAGCACCCGTGCGCTTGCCAGAATCTCGTGGCCGGGCGGGGGGTTAAGCATGGGTACGCTCCATCGCGATCCGGTCCGTCTCGACCAGGAGATCGATCTCCATCTCTGCCACCCGGCGACCGGTCAGCGCGAGCTCGACGGAGCGCTCCCCACCGGCGACAAAGCGATGGCCGTGCTCCAGCGCCGCCACCGCACGACCCAGGGTGGCCATGACCTCCCAGTAGCGTACGAGGTCCTCGTCGATGTCGAGACCGGAGATATCGCGGTACCCGTCGAGAAAGCCGGTTCTCGACGGGCCGTCGCCTTCCGGGTTCCCGGCGAAGTACCGCCGGCATTCGGCGCAGAACTCGCCGATGTCCTCGTACGGATCGCCCCACCGGCACCTTTCCCGGTCGAGGATGGCAAGCGCTCCGCGATCGTCGACGAGACGGCTCCCGGGGCGTGGGGCCCCGTGGCAGAGCACGGTCCCGGCGCCTTCCGGCGCGCCGCGCTCGAGCTGGCGCATCGTCCACTCCAGCACCGGCTGCGGATCGCCGATGGCGTCGAGTCGTGTGCGAAACCGGTCGATTCGCGCCGCTGGCAGGTCGTCCGGGGCCGGGTCCAGAAATTCGAGACGGGGGTGCGGCGGGGTAATTCGGTGCAGCTTCGCGAGCTCCCGGCCCGGTTGCGCCGCGAGCCCGGGGTGTTGCAACCAGCCGCCGCGGGCGGAGATGTCGTCGGTAACGAAAAAGGAGGCGCCGAGCACGCCCGGGTCCTCGCAGAGCACGAGCGGCCGGGGGACGTGAACGCCGGCGTCGTGCGCCGCGCACAGCAGCGCGAACTCCTCGTACCGGGCTCGGTCGTCCTCCCGTGCGGGCGGCGCCTCGCCCCCGGCAATTCGGAGATACCGGCGGGGTTGCTCGCCGCCGGACGTCGTCACCACGATTGCCCGGGCCTCCCGTGCTGCGCCATCGCCCGGCTTTTCCGTCGACTCCACGTGGACCGGCTCCCCGAGCGCGCGGGACAGCCAGGCCTCCAGTCGTTGCGCCGCGTCGCGGTTCAACGTTCCGCTTCACTCGTGGGGGCGACCGAGAGGGGGGTGACGAACACCCGTCTCGCCTGTTCCGGCGACAGGACAATCTCCTGCCCCGCGACCCGAATCCGCACCGACTCCACCGCAGTCCGGAGCACCCGCAGCGGCGCCCTCGGCAGCACCCCGCGTTCGGCGAGGCCGCGCGGGATGCGGTGGCCGTGCGGATCGAAGACGACATCGTCCAGCCTGCTCTGCATGTCGTCGAGAGTCTCGTGGTCGATGTCGTGCTCCAGCGCTTCGGCGGCGGCGTGAAGGTCGGCCATCCCGTAGCCCTCGACCTGGTACAGGTAGCTCTCGATGACGCGATGACGGCGCACCAGGGGGGCGGCGGTATCGACTCCCTGCCGGGTCGACCGCAGCGGCCCGCCTCCGGGCTCCATCAGACCCTTCGCGCGCAGGCGCCGCACCGCGCCGCGCACGGTCCGGGCCGGGGCGGCAAGACGCTCGCAGAGCACCCGGACGTCCACCTCGCTGCCGAACTCCCAGTCGAGAATCACCACCGCGCGCAGGACGTCCTCGTCGAGGGAGGCCCGCTGCTGCAGGCGGCGCGCGCGGGCGCGGGAGAGCACGCCCTGCTGCGGCGCGAAGAGGAACGCGGCGCCGAAGAAGATGCTGACCACGATGACCATGGCCGGCCCCGAGGCGACGTCGAGGTAGTAGGAGCCGTACAGGCCGGTGACGCTCGCCAGGAGTCCGACCGCGGCCGCGATGACCATCATCGAGCTCAGTCGGTTGGACAGGAGATAGGCGGTGGCGCCCGGCGTCACCAGCATCGCGACCACGAGAATCAGCCCGACCGCCTGCAGCGACGCCACGATGGTGGCCGAGAGCAGGGCGGTGAACAGGTAGTGCAGGAGACCGGTGGGGACGCCCGAGGCCCGCGCCATCTGCTCGTCGAAGCTCCAGAGATGAAATCCGCGGTAGAAGAGGCCGAGCGTGCCGAGCACCAGGGCGCCGCACAGCGCGGTCAGCGCGAGCTCCTCCCGGCCGACGCCGAGCACGTTGCCGAACAGGACGTGGAAGAGATCGATGCCGGTGGGGCGGACCATGCTGATGATCGCGAGCCCGAGGGCGAACGCGAAGGTGAAGAACACCCCCATCGCCGCGTCCAGCTTCACCCGGCTGTTGCGCTCGACATAGGTGATTGCGATGCCGCTCAGGATGCCGCTCGCGAGCGCGCCCCAGAACACGCCCGCGTGCCGGCCGAGCATCCAGCCGAGCACCACCCCGAGCAGTACGGAATGGGAGATGGCGTCCCCCATGAGCGCCTGGCGGCGCACCACGAGGAGACACGACAGCACCGACGAGGTGATGCCGACGATCACCACCACCGCCAGCGCGTTGCGCATGAACCCGTAGTCCAGCAGGGGGGCGGCGAGGAGCGTCCACACGGGGGTCCACAAGGTGGTCCACAGGGCGTCCATGTTCAGTGCCTCGCCGCGAAGGCCCGGGGCACCGCTCCCGGCTCGGACGCGCGAGGGAGCCGCCGGTAGGCGATGGCGATGTTCCGCTCCGTGAGGGTGGATGCCACGCTTCCGCACGCGACCAGCCGTCCGGAGAGGATCGCGACGTCGTCGAATCGCTCGGCCACCGCGTCGAGGCCGTGGTGCACGACGATCACGAGCTTCCCGGCCTGCGCCATCTCTGCCAGGACCCGCCACAGGAGGGACTCGGTCACCGCGTCGATGGCGGCGAAGGGCTCGTCGAGCACCACCACCGCCGCCTCCTGCGCGATGGCGCGGGCGAGGAACACCCGCTGCTGCTGCCCTCCGGACAGCGCCCCGATGGCCCGGTCCTCGAATCCGGCGAGAGAGACGGTTTGCAGCGCGTCGCGGACCCGCTCCCGATCCCGGGCGCTTGTCCGCCTCCACAGACGCCCGAGCGGGTACCGTCCCATGCCGGTCACCTCGGCCACGGTGGCGGGATAGCTCCAGTCGATGTCCGAGCGCTGGGGAACGTAGGCGATTCGGTGACGGTGGCGGCGAACCGGATCGCCGAACAGGGTGACGGTGCCCCGGTCGACCGGAATCAGTCCCAGCATGGCCTTGACCAGGGTGGACTTGCCGGCGCCGTTGGGGCCGACGATGGCGCTCATGCGTCCGGCGTGAAAGGCCCCGGTGGTGTCGTCGAGCACGCGATGGCCGCCGTAGGAGACCCGCAGGCGGTCGACCCGAAAGCCGATGCCGGGACTCATGTCAGTCGCTTCTCCCAGCCCTTGTGCAGACCTTCGGCCACCGCGCGCGCGTTCGCGCGCATCATGCCGAGATAGGTATCCGCACCGCTGCCGGGAGCGCCGACCGAGTCGCCGAAGAGCGGGGCGCCGACGTGGATGCCGGTCTCCTGCGCGATGCGCAGCATCAACGCCGGGTTGACGGTGGTCTCCACGAATACGACCCGCACCGCGTGCTTGCGGATCCCGTCCACGATGGCGCGGACTTCCCGCGCGGACGGCTCCCTCTCGGTCGAGATGCCCCAGATGGTGGCGACCACCTCCACGCCGTAGCGGCGCCCGAAGTAGCGGAACGCGTCATGGGTGGTCACGAGCTTCCGCCGCTCGCGCTCGATGCCGGCGAGCGCGCCGGCGATCTCGCGATCGAGGGCCTGGAGCCGCTCGACGTAGCGCCGGGCACGCCCGGCGAACTCCGCCGCGTGCCGCGGGTAGCGCTCGCTCAGGGCCGCTTCGATGTTGCGCACGTAGGCCGCGGCGAGCAGTGGGTCCATCCACAGGTGGGGATCGGGGTGCCCCCGGTACTCTCCCTGCGCCTGCAGCATGGGGTCGAGCCCCTCCGTCGCGGTGACCACCCGGGTCTTCGCGCCGGTCGCGATGAGGCGGTCAAGCCAGCGCTCCAGGCCGAGTCCGTTGCGGACCACCACGTCGGCGTCCGCAATCCGCCGGGCATCCGAGGGCACCGGTTCGTAGGTGTGGGGGTCGCCGCCGACGTGAACGATCGAGACGACCTCCAGCCGGTCTCCGGCCACCGCACGGACGAAGTCGGCGAGAATGCTGATGGTGGCCACCGCCAGGGGGCGTTCCTCCGCCGCGGTTGCGCCCGCCGGGGTTGCGCCCGCCGGCGCCCCGAGCAGCCCGAGCACGCACACCGCGGCCATCGCGGTTGCGAGCCCGAACCTCATGCGCAGTCGCGCTGCGGTTGCGATCGCCGATCTCGTGACGCCACCCGCAGTGCGAACGCGCAGCCTTCGAGCCACAGTCGCCCCGAGCATCCCGAGAACGCAGGGGGTGGTCGGCGCGACTGCGGGCCCGAACGTCATGTGCCGCTGCGCCGGGGTCGCAATCTCCGAACTCATGACGTCACCCATGGTGCGAACGTGTGGCCTTCCATTCCTTCGCTGCCGGAACCGGCGGCGCGGCTCAGGCCGGGAACCAGTTGCGGTTCTCCTTCTTTACCGGCGCCATCGGGCCCGGCACCGTCTCGTGCAGACGGCCGATCACGCGGCCGCGCTCGATCACGGCGGGGAAGTCGTGCATCGGGAGAAGGAACGACCCCGAATTCAGCGCCTGCTTGATCGCGGCCTTCTCGGCCCGCTTGGTGGTGCCGTGGTTTCCGGTCGTCGCCGGCTCCAGCTCGTTGACCTGGTGCAGCGGCTCGACGATCTGGTCGTACACGTCGTAGACCACGTCGCCGCAGATGCAGGCGGTCCCCTGTGCGGTCTCCACGAGGATGTTCATGGAGCCTTCGGTGTGCGCCCCGGCCGCGACGCACACCACTCCCGGGATGATCTCCTCGCCCCCGGATCCCTCCAGGTCGAGCAGCCGGAGCGCGTTCCGGGTGTGGAGACGATCGATCAGGTGCTTGACGTCCTCCGGCGGATACTGGGCGCCCATGAGGCCGGACACCGCGTACTCGAGCTCCCGGCGGTTGACCGCGACGGTCGTGGTGTTCGGAAAGAGGTCGTCCTTGCCCGCGTGATCGATGTGGAGATGGGTGTGCAGGATGTAGCGAATGTCGCTCATCTTCACCCCGTGGCGGGCGAGCGCATTGTCCAGCACCTGCTCGCGGGTCTGGATCCCGCGCATTCCGAGGCGTTCCATGATCTCGATGTTCCGGTATCCGGTGTCCACCAGGAGCAGGTCCGATCCACCGGTGATCAGGTACGAAAGCGTGGGCACGCGCGCGATCCGGCCGGGGTCGCGCGCCAGCACCAGAAAGCTCGAGTCGAGCTCGATGTCTCCGATGTCGAGAACCTTGATCTCCATGCTCATGCGTTTCTCCCCGGACCTTCCCGTTGGCGAACCATAAGGCCTCGCTCCTCGCGGGACCTCGCCTGCCTTCCGCCTCCCTGCCACGGGGCGGAGTGCGTTCGATACGATGCCTGCAGGCTATCGATTCGTTCGTGGCGCCGCTTATGAGAGGGTCGCGAATCGAGGCGTATGGATTTGTCCGAGAGTCCGTTCCGAGCCCTACGCGGCCGCGTTCTTGTCGCTGCGTCGGAGGTGTTGTCCGAGAGTCCGATCGGTGCGAACGAGCGGAGAACGCGATGCGTTCGTCCGGTGGCTCACGAGTTGGCGAGAAGCACGGGCTCTACCGTGGGGAAAGGTGGCCGGTCCGACGGCGGCGTCGCGTCGGCCGGCGAACGGCGGGAAGGGAGTCCTCGACGCTATGCGCCCGCGGCGTCCACCGCGGCCCGGTAGTTGTAGGTGCGGGCGTAGTTGTTCTCGATCCGCGAGAGATGGCGGTTCACCGCCCGGGCGCAGTCGAGCGGGTCGGAGAGGATGTCGCTTTCGACGAAGCGGAAAACCTTGCAGCCCTGCCGTTCGACGGACTCCATGTCGGCCTTCCGGCGGGCGGCTTCCTCGGGGTCGGGTTTGCGCGCCTCGCGCCCCTGGGCGATGCAATAGACGGCCATCTTCTCGACCACGTCGCGCCGCTCCTTCACGTCATCGAAGAGGGCGACGACGAGCAGGTCGGTGGCCGCTTCGCCGAGGTGCTGCCGGGGCACGAGCAGCGCGCCGATTCGGTTGTGGGGCGCGCGGCGGTTTCTCTCGATCCGATTCGCGACGAACGCATCGAAGTCCCCGGCGGGAACGGGCTCGCAGATGAATCGCGTGACGACGCCGGCAATCGCGACCGCGAGGCGGGCCTCAAGCGCGTTCGCGAAGTGCGGCCGGCCGAAGCGGATCACGTCGTCGATGGTGTAGCGGACCTTGGACTCGACCTTCTCGATCTCGGCCTCGACGAGCCTCCGGTAGGCCCAGTCCCTGAAGCCGTCGCCGGGAACCCACTGTCGATGGTGCGCGGACATGTCGCGTGCCCTCCTGCCGCTGGTCAGTACGCGCCGCCGAGGTGCGGGCGAGCGCCGAGGCCCGAGCCTCGCCCCGCTCCCGGTGACTTCGGCTCGTCCACGGTGACCACCGCGTTGCGGTACGCACGCGGGCTCACACCCTGGTGGTCGCGGAAGAACCGGGTGAAATTGCTCTGGGCGCTGAAGCCCAGGTCCGCCGCGATGTCCTGGATGGGGCGCAACCCCGAGCCCAACTCGCCCACCGCCTGCTCCATGCGCAGCATGTTCCAGAACACGCTCGGGGTCAGTGCGGTGCTGCGGCGGAACAGGTCGAAGAAGTGCTGGCGGGACAGCCCCACCGAGCGCGCGAGGGCCTCGAACCCCAGGCGTTCGCCGATGCGGGACTGCATGAGCTCGATGGAACGCCGGATGCGGCGATCGAGGGGATCCACCCGCGCGAAGCACTCGGACTTGCGCTCGCTGGTCGCGACCGGCGCCTGCCGCATCCGGTCCGCGAGCGTGACGAGCAGTTCCTCCACGAAGGCTCGGTCCTCTCCCTCGCCGTAGATCATCTCGGCGTTCAGGGTGCTGACCAGCGTTCGCAGTCGGGGGCCGACCCGGACTCCGTGGCAGGGAAAGCACTGCGGGCCGCGCAAGCCGTCGAGACGCGCGGCGAGCCACGAGGGGTCCAGGTGGAGCGCGAGGATGAGCGTCGGCTCGCTCCCCGGCGCCTTCGGGTACCAATGGGGCTCCCAGGGATTGACGGCGACCGCCCACTCGGCACCGAGAGGCAGGCGCCGGTCGTGGAGCCCGAACAAGCTGTCGACGCCCGCCACCTTGAACAGCAGGTGGGCGTGGGGGTGAGCATGCACCACCAGGCGGCGGTCCATCTCCAGCACCGCGACGCGACCGAACGAACCATGCCGGATGCGAAGCGCCTTGGTCATGGGCTCTGGGGCCGGGGTGGAATTCGCAACGGTGTGCGACGGGAGCAGGCGCCCCACCGACTCGATCGCGAAGCTGCCGGCGCCGCGTCACGACCGGCGAGATGCGGGCCGGCGTGCGACCCGGGTGGTATTCGGGTTTCAGAGTCCATCTTCATTCCGAAACACCGTGGAACAAGCTTGAGCTGCCGGAGCGGTCCCGGTCGTGCTGAACCCCGAAATCCGCGTATCGAAGCTATCAACGCCCGAATTTGAGGGTCAAGGAAACGCGGTGCGAAACCGACTCCGGGATAAGACCAGGATCGAGTTCGGGCGTGGCGAGCGGTGCGCGACGAGCCTGTCCCGCATTGGACCCGCTCGGCCGTTCCGCCGATTCCGGTCAGCTCGTCGAGATTGACCCCGCGAAGCTCGCCGACGGCGTATCCGATATCGTATGTGGGCAACGGTACGAGTTCCGGTCGTCAGCTTGTTCATCAACCGTCTCCCGTTCTCTTCAATCCGGAATTGACCGCATCCGCACGCTTACTCCGGATTGGTGCTTGTATAGATCCAAATTTCATCAACGCATGGAACCATTGTGCATCCCACCGGATGCCGTCGCGCGCGAGCGCAGGGTGGAGGTCGATCACCGGCCGTGGATGACGCGGGCGAGCCGCCGGATCGACGCTTCCAGCACCGGTTCGGAGATTCCGGCGTAGCCGAGATTCAGGCCTGCACGCCCTCCCGAGCCCAGCCAGTAGCCGGTCAGCGGTGACAGGGCGAGTCCCGCGCGTGCGCCTGCCGCGGCGATGGCACGGTCGTCAAGGGGTTCGACGAACCAGCCCGCCACCTGCATGCCGGCTTCACAGGGGACGAGGTCCAGCACGTCCCGCAGGTGTTCCCGGACCAGCGCGAAGAGAAGCGCCTGACGCCTTGCGTACAACGCCCGCATCCGGCGCACGTGCCTCCCGTAGTGGCCTGCTTCGATGAACTCCGCGAGGGCCCCCTGCACCGGCTGCGGCACCGTCTGGCCGGTGTTGCGCACCGCGTGGGCGAAGGCCGCCTCCAGCCCTTCGGGTGCAATGACGTAACCGACACGCAGCCCCGGAAACATCGTCTTCGAGAACGTGCCGACGTAGGCGACCCGGCCGTTCGAGTCGATGCCCTGCACGGCGGCGATGGGTCGCCCCCGGTACCGGTACTCGCTGTCGTAGTCGTCCTCGATCACGAAGGCGCCGACGCGCTCGGCCCAGTCGAGAAGCTGGAGGCGGCGCTCGAGCGAGAGCGTCGCCCCGAGCGGGTACTGGCACGACGGCGTGATGTAGGCGAGCCGTGCGTTCGGGCAGCGGGCCTCGCCGGCGGCGACGTCGAGTCCGTCCGCATCCACCGGGGTCGGTTCGAGGCGGGCGCCCGCGCCGAGAAGCGCGGCCCGCGCGCCGGCGTATCCCGGCTCCTCGACCCATGCCGGATCGCCCGGGTCGAGCAGCAGGCGCGCGCACAGATCGAGTGCGGCCTGCGCGCCCGACACGACGACGATCCGATCCGGCGCGCACCTGACTCCCCGGGTGGCCGCGACATAGGCGGCAATTGCTGCGCGCAGCCGCGGGTCTCCCGACGCATCGCCGTACCCGAGACGGGCACGTTCCGGGACGCGTGCATGACGGGCGAGGATGCGCGCCCAGAGGCGATGTGGGAAGGCCGCGATGTCGGGCAATCCCGGCTCGAATGCGCCGTGCCCGGGGGCTGGAGCGTCCCGAGTCACGCCGACAATTGCCGCGCCTCGCGCCGAGAGGGCCGAAGAGGCGCGACTGCGCCTGGTTTCGTTGCGGCCGCCAAGCCTCTTCGAGGTGTGCCGCGTAGGTCGGGACAGCAGGTCCTGTTCAATATCGGCGACCCGGGTTCCGTCCCCAACCCGGGAGCGAAGATACCCCTCGGCCGCGAGCTGCTCGAACACCGCGACCACCGTGTTCCGCGCGACGCCGAGCTCCACCGCGGCGGCCCGGGTCGAGGGGAGTCGCATGCCGGATTCGAGCCGTCCATCGAGAATCGCTGCACGCAGACCTTCGTAGATCTGGTGATAGAGCGAAGCTCCGGACCGCCGGTCGGGACTGATTCCGAGCGGGAGGAGGTGGAGGTCTCTCATGTCGGCGAACGATGGTTCGGCCGTTCCCGCCGGCGCCTCGGGACACCATTGCGCAACGCCGTGTCGTGGTCATGCCGACCGCGCGGGCATGCAAGGGGAGCGAATTCTTCAACGGTTCCGGCCTCCGCGGGAATTGCTGGCAATGGTTCCATCAAATTTCCAATAATGGACCTTTTCCTGATGCTATTTTGCTCTAATGCTGCGGTCGTAGCGACCATCATCTTGATTCCGGGTGCCGAAATCACATGCGCGAAGATTCAGAGCCGAGATTCCCGCACCCGCTCTCCGGGGCGCGGGTCGACCCGCTGCCTTCCAGCCCCGACCCGGCGCGGCGGGCGCTCGATGGACGCCAACAGGAGGAGGTTCCGCCATGAACGTTGCCGAAGTCGTCCAGGTGCGACCCAGCGTCTGCCCGCTCGACTGCCCCGACACCTGCAGCCTTTCGGTCACGACCGACGGGGGCCGCATCCTCGACGTGCGCGGGTCGAAGGCCAATCCGTACACCGCCGGCGTGATTTGCAACAAGGTCGCTCGTTCCTACCCGGAGTTCGTGCACGGCCCGGGGCGGCTCACCCACCCGTTGAAGCGCATGGCCCCCCGTGGCGGAGACGCGTTCGCGCCGATCTCCTGGGATGAGGCCCTCGACCTGATCCATGCCGGCATCCGCGGCGCCATCGCGCGGCATGGCCCGCAGACGGTGCTGCCTCTGAACTACGCCGGCCCGCACGGCGAACTCGCGGGCGGCTCGATGGACCGCCGGTTCTTCCACAAGCTGGGGGCGTCGCTGCTCGCCCGCGGACAGCTCTGCGGAATCGTGCGTGGGTCCGCCTATGCGAGCCTCTACGGCGCAGCCCCCGGGATGCCGCCGGAGCAGATGCGCCACTCCGATCTCGTCGTGGTGTGGGGCAACAACGTCACGGTGTCCAACCTGCATCTCGCGCGGGAGATCCAGGCAGCGCGCAGGGAGGTCGGCGCCCGGCTCATCGTCGTCGACCCAAAGCGCACGCGCATCGCGGAGCAGGCGGACCTGTACATCCAGATTCGTCCCGGCACCGATGTCGTGTTCGCGCTCGCGATGGCGGCGGAGCTGGAACGGCGCGGAGCCCACGACCGCGCCTTCATCGACCGGTGGGTCGACGGGCACGACGCCTACATGGCGCATGCCCGGGCGTACACGCCGGAGATGGTGGCCGAAGTCTGCGGTGTCGACCGCGCGACCTTCGACACCTTCGCGGACTGGTACTGCGCTGCGACGACGGTCGGGGTCTCCGTCGGCAACGGCATCGAGCGCGGGCGCAGCGGCGGCTCCGGCCTGCGCGCCGCCATGGCGCTCCAGGCGCTCACCGGGAACCACGGCCGACTCGGCGCTGGGGTGTTCGCCAAGCCCGGGCATGCCTTTCCGAAGGCCACGGACCGGTTGCAGCGCCCGGACCTGGTGCCGGAGGGGACGCGGACCATCAACATCGTGGACGTCTCGCGCCTGTTGCTGGACGACACCCTCGATCCGCCGATCGGGGCGGTGTTCATCTACAACCACAACCCGGTGGCCACCCATCCCGACCAGAACCGCATGCGCCGTGCGCTCGCGCGCGAGGACCTGTTCGTCGCGGGCGCCGACGTGGTGATGACGGACTCGATGCGGTACTGCGATGTCGTGCTTCCCGCTTCGAGCCACTTCGAGTTCGCAGACATCTACGGCGCCTATGGGCATCGGCACCTGCAGCGGGCGGAAGCCGTCATCCCTCCGGTCGGCGAGTCGCTGCCGAACACGGAGATCTTCCGGCGTCTGGCTGTCCGGTTCGGATTCGACGACCCGATGTTCCGCGAGACCGACGAGGAGTTGATGGACGCGGCGTTCATGGACGGCGACCCGCGCCTTGCGGGGCACCGGCCGAGCCGGTTGCCGGTGGATTCGGCGCTCGCCATGACCACCTCCGACGGCGCCGAGCCGATCATGTGCGCCACGGTGCGGCCGGCGACCCCTTCGGGCCGCATCGAGCTGTTCAGCTCCGATCTCGAGGCCCGGTTCGGCTACGGCCTGCCGCGCTACGAGCCGGTCGCGCGCGACTGGCCGCTCGCCATCGTCTCGCCGTCCTCGGCGAAGCGGACCAACGCGACGTTCGGCAACTGCGCGCTGTCCGACGGCCCGGAGGAGGTCGAGATCAACCCCGCGGACGCCGAGCCCCGCGGCATCTCCGGCGGCGACGTGCTGCGGATCTACAACGAGCGGGGCGAGACCCGTCTCGTGGCGAGGATCACCGATGCGGTGCTGCCGGGGGTCCTCTACACGCCGAAAGGTGTCTGGCTCTCCGCGAGTCCGACGGACCAGACCGTCAACGCGCTCCTCGATGCCGACATCCGCACGGACATCGAGGACGGGGCGTGCTGCAACGAGGCGTTCTGCGACGTTGCGCGGGCAACTTGACGAACGGCGGTACAGGCAACGTTCGACGAAGCCGCGATCAGGCTCGCCCGCAAGCACGCGGGCCTGCGTCACGGAACGCAGGAGCGTGAGCCGAACAAGCGCATCGGCTGGAGAGTGGATGACATGGACGATAGGGAGTTCGAACCGGTATCCGGGCGGTGCGAGTGTGGAGCGATCGAGTACCGTGTCATTGCCGCAGCGCAGGAGTTGTATCACTGTCACTGCTCCCGGTGCAGGCGACTGCATGGAACGCTCTTCGCCACCTACGCCTGCGTGCTGCGAGAGCATCTGAAGGTCGAGGCCGGAGCCGACAGCCTCTCGACCTACCGCAGCGAGCTGGCCACGTGGCGGTTCTGCCGTGTCTGTGGCTGCCACTTGTTCGCCGAGCACAACCACAATCCAGGTGTTGCCTGGTACATGCCCGCAACCCTGGACGGTGAACTGACTCCCGGGCATCCGAGCGGAAGCGAAAAGCACATTTTCGTAGGTTCAATGTCTCCGCTGGACAGGATCACGGACGAGTTGCCGCAGTTCGAGGAGTATGCGCCAGCCGCAGCAAGTGCTACGTCAAGGAAGGTTTCAGGCGCAGTCTGGCCATGAGCGGCAATGGCGTGCCCAATGGAGCTCGGTTCTTCGGTTCCCTCCGCGTGGTGCGCTAATTTCTTGTTGCGTATCGATATCCGATATATCCTGAGTCATGATCCGGACCTTCCGCTGCAAGGACACGGAGCGGCTTGCGGCGGGCTACCGGGTGCGGCGCTTCGTGGCCATCGAGAGGGTCGCACAGCGCAAGCTCGCGCAACTGGATGCCGCCGCGACGCTGGAGTTCCTCCGTGCACCGCCGGGAAACCGACTCGAGGCGCTCACCGGTGATCGCAAGGGCTGCCACAGCATCAGAATCAACGCGCAGTGGCGGCTCTGCTTCCGCTTTGCCGACGGAAACGCATACGATGCGGAGATTGTCGACTACCATTGAAAGAGGCTCTGGGCCATGACCCGACTGGAACCGGTTCACCCCGGCGAGGTGTTGAAGCACGACTTCATGGAACCGTTCGGGCTTTCGGCCACCGCGCTGGCGAAGGCGATCGGCGTGACGCCGGCGCGGATCAACGAGATCGTGCGCGGTCGGCGTGGAATCACGGCGGCAACCGCGTTGCGCCTCGCGCGGTACTTCAGCACGGATGCGCAGAGCTGGATGAATCTTCAGGACCGGTACGAGCTCTCGCTCGCGGAGCGGCATGAAGCCGACTCGTTGAAGACGATTCGGCCGCTCGCAGCGGCGTGAGTGCGGGTCCGGGGTCAGCGCTCGCCGCGGCTCCCGGCGTTCGCGCCGCCTGCACTCGAGCCCCGTCGGAGTCACCCGATCGAAACACGTGCCACCCGACACGGGGATTGTTCCATGGATGGACTCCCGGGCTTCAGGCACGCCGCGCCGGCGGCAGGGGCATGACAACGAGTGTCGTGAGCCTGCATCTCCGCTCGGTCGACACATGGTTTGGGCTACCCCCACCGGCGCTCGCATCGTTTCGGCCGACCGGCCGGCGGCACGCCGCCGTGATCGCCGTGGAGCGGCGTGACCCGGGGAGACGCCGGAACGTCTCGAGAGGACATCGAACAGCATGAACTTCGAAGAACACGCGGCAAAGCCCCTGCTCCGCGCAGCGGGCATCGCGGTTCCGCGCGGCCGACTGGCGCGAAGCGCGGCCGAGGCGCGGGCGGCGGCGGCAGAGCTCGCCGGTCCGGTGGTGGTAAAGGCCCAGGTGCCGACGGGGAAGCGGGGCAAGGCCGGCGGGATCAGGACCGCGGACACGGCGCAGGAGGCCGCCGCGGCGGCAGAGGCTATCCTCGGAATGGACATCGCCGGACACAGCGTGGAGTCGGTCCTCGTCGAGGAGCGGGCCGCGATCGCGGCGGAGTTCTACGCGGCGGTCCTGAACGACTCGGCGTCGAAGGGACCGCTGGTGATGTTCTCCTCCGTGGGCGGCATGGACGTCGAGGAGGTGGCGGCCTCGATGCCCGATCGGTTGCGGCGCGCACCGGTCGACATCGCCCGGGGGCTCGATATCGAATCCGCCCGCCGCATGCTCGAAGGGCTCGGACTCGGCGACGACGAAGCGCCGGTCGCGGAGACCCTCGTCTCGCTCTACCAGGCGTATCGCGACAACGACGCCGAGCTGCTGGAGGTCAATCCGCTGGCCCGGCTCGAAGACGGACGGCTCGTCGCCCTCGACTGCAAGTTCACCCTCGACGATTCCGGCATCAAGCGCCGGGAGGCGCTCGCGCAGAACGGTACCCCGGAACGGCTCACGGGGCTCGAGGCGCGCGGACAGGCGCTGGGGCTGAAGTACATCGAGCTCGACGGCGACATCGGCGTTCTCGCCAACGGCGCCGGACTCACCATGACCACCATGGACGTGATCACCCGCCACGGAGGTCGGCCGGCGAACTTCCTGGAGATCGGCGGCGATGCCTACACGAAGGCGACACCGGCGCTGGAGCTCGTGCTCGACAACCCCCGGGTGAAGTGCCTGCTGGTGAATTTCTGCGGCGCGTTCGCGCGCACCGACGTGATGACCGGCGGCGTCATCGACGCGTGGGAGGCGCTCGCCCCGTCCGTTCCGGTCTTCTTCAGCGTGCACGGCACGGGCTCGGCCGAGGCGAGGGCAATGCTCCGCGAACGGCTCGGCGTGACCCCCTGCGAGAACATGGACGAGGCGGTTGCCGCGGCGGTCGCGGCTGCCCGCGAGACAGGCAGGAATGCACACGTGGACACGGACGGGAACGTCGTGGAGGACGCGGCTCGAAGCGTCGGCGGCCATGCCGGCCGGAGCACGGGAGGCGCGCCATGATCGTCCGAGGCGACGAGCGGGTGCTGGTGCAGGGCATCACCGGCAGGCAGGGCACGTTCTGGACCGAACGCATGCAGGAGTACGGCACGCGCATCGTGGCCGGCGTGAACCCGAAGAAGGCCGGCACCGTGCACTGCGGGGTGCCGGTGCACGCGAGCGCCGGCGAGGCGATGCGCGAGGTCGGCTTCGACGTCTCGGTGCTGTTCATCCCTCCGCTCGGCGTGAAGGCGGCGGCGCTGGACGCCATCGAGGCCGGGTGCAGGCGGCTCGTGGTGCTGACCGAGCACATCCCGGTGCAGGACGTGATGGAGGTGCTGGCGGCGGCGCGGGCCAACGGCGCCGCGGTCGCAGGTCCCAACACCGCCGGACTGGTGACCCCGGGCGAGTGCTTCGTGGGGTTCATGCCCGCGTTCGAATCCGACATCTTTCGCCCGGGAAGCGTGGGGGTGGTCTCGCGCAGCGGCAGTCTTGGGACACTGATCTGCCTCAACCTGGTGCAGGCGGGGTTCGGCGAATCCGCCTTCATCGGAATCGGCGGCGATCCCATCCTCGGCACCACCACGCGCGATGCGGTGCAGGCGCTGGACGCCGACGAGCGCACCGAGGCGGTGGTCATCGTCGGCGAGATCGGCGGGGCGGAGGGGGGGGGAGGCGGGGGGGGAGGGGCAGGGCAGGGGCAGGCCGGCCCCCCCACGCGCGAGGCGGTGCAGGCGCTGGACGCCGACGAGCGCACCGAGGCGGTGGTCATCGTCGGCGAGATCGGCGGGACGATGGAGGAGGACGCGGCGGGGGACGCGCAGGGCACGCGCAAGCCCGGCGTCGCCCTCCTCGCCGGCGGGGCGGTGGTCATCGTGGGCGAGATCGGCGGGACGATGGAGGAGGACGCGGCGGAGTACGCGCAGGGCATGCGCAAGCCGGTCGTCGCCTTCGTCGCTGGCGGCGCGTCGCCTCCGGGGAAGAAGATGGGGCACGCGGGCGCGATCGTGATGGGTGACAAGGGCACCTACGCGTCGAAGCGCAAGGCGCTGGAGGCGGCGGGCGTGGAGGTGCTCGACACCCCGTCCGACGTCGGCAGGGCGCTCGTGGCGGCGCTCGGCCGCTGAGCATCGAAATCGTCGGGAGGACGACATGAACGCCGTGCAGATCGACGCCTACGGCGGCCCCGGGAACATGGTGCTGCGCGAGGTCCCCACGCCCGAGCCGGGACCCGGCGAGGCGCTGGTCAGGCTCCACTACGCGGGCGTCAACTACACCGACGTGTACAACCGCAACGGCCTGTACGCGAAGTCGCACACCTACGCGAACTCGCCGCCGTTCACGCTGGGGCGCGAAGGCGGCGGGGTGGTGGACCGGGTTGGCGCGAACGTGACCTCGGTCGCGGCCGGTGACCGCGTGGCCTGGTGCCTCGCGCTCGGAAGCTACGCCGAGGCCGCGGTGGTGCCCGCGTGGCGACTGGTGAAGGTTCCGGACAGGATCGGGATGCCGCAGGCGACGACCCTGATGCTGCAGGGGTGCACCGCCCACTACCTCACCCACTCGCTGTTTCGGATCGAACCCGGGATGCGCTGCCTGGTGCACGCGGCGGCCGGCGGCGTCGGGCAGGGCCTCGTCGCGCTCGCAAAGCACCTGGGGGCGGAGGTGTTCGCCACCGTCGGCACCGACGACAAGGCGCGCATCGCCGCCTCGCTCGGCGCGGACCACGTCATCCTGTACCGTCGCGAGGACTTCGCCGCGCGGGTGCGCGACGCAACGGACGGCCGCGGAGTGGACGTCGTCTACGACTCCGTCGGCCGCGCCACCATCGAGGGGTCGACGCGCTCGCTCGCGCCGCGCGGAACGCTCGTCAACTTCGGCGCCTCCTCGGGCGCGGTGGAATCCATCGAGCCCCTCGCCCTCGCGGAAGCCGGGTCACTCTACTTCACCCGCCCGCACATGGCCGACTATATGCGCGACGCGGAGGAGATCGAATGGCGTGGTCGGGAGATGTTCGAGCACCACGTCGCGGGACGCGTCCCGGCCACCATCGATCGGGTTCTTCCGCTGGAGGACGCGGCGCAGGCGCACCGGATGCTGGAAGCGCGCGAGACGCGAGGCAAGCTGCTGCTGAAGATCGGCTGAGCCGCGCCGCGCTCCCACGATGGCGGACACCAGGCTCGCCGGCCATCCCGGACTCTTGAACGGTTCCCGTCCGCGTTGCGCGGGAATTGGCGGGCGAGGGGCCGTGAGGTCCGGACGCCGGCGGCGTGCGCGTAGCCGGGCAGCAGCGTGACGTTCACATTGCTCGCGCTGAGCGCCCTCGCGCTGTTCGCGGGCGGCGCGGTGAAGGGGACTTCCGGGGTCGGCATTCCGCTCGTCTCCCTGACACTGCTCTCACTGTTCCTGCCGCTTGCGGACGCGGTCGCCCTCCTGCCGGTGCCGATGGTCGCCGCGAACCTCTGGCAGAGCTTCGCGGGCGGTCACTTCGTCCCGACGCTGCGTCGCTTCTGGCCGCTGGTGCTGGCCATGGTCGCCGGCACCGTGGCCGGAGCGAACGTTCTCGCCGGGCTCGATCGTTCGACGCTGAATCTGGTGGTCGGCACCATCGTGGTTCTCTTCTGCCTGAACGGCTTCGTCCATCCCACGCTGCGCCTTGCCCCCCGAGCCGAGCGCGGCGCCGGAGTCGTCGCCGGGGCGGTCGGAGGGTTCATGGGGGGGCTGTCCGCGCTGTTCGGGCCGCCCATCATCGTCTACTTCGCGAGTCTCGGGCTGGACCGCGAGACGTTCGTGGGGACGATCAGCAGCATCTACCTGTGCTGCGCGGTCACGCTGGTCGTCGTCTTCGGGAGCGTCGGCGTGATGTCCGGAGGTCAGTTCGTCGAGTCGATCGTCGCCTGCGCGCCCCTCCTGCTGGGGGTATGGGCTGGACAGTGGCTCCGCGGCCGGATCCGCGAAGCGGTCTTCAGGAAGGTCCTGCTCGTGGTGCTGCTCGCGGTGGGGGCAAGGCTCATCGTGACCGCGCTGGTGTGAATGAGCCACGGTCGGCGCCCCGGGAGCCGGTCCGCGCACGAGCGTGCGCACCCGCCACGGATCCTCAGCCCGCCCTCAGCTCCATCACCGTCGCCCCGCTCGCTTCGCGCAGCCGCGCCGGCTCGACCGCGAACACGCTGTACGGACTGCCGGCGGCAGCCCAGATCTCGTCGAACCGAAACAGGTCGGTGTCCATGAAGACGGCGACCGGCGTGGCGTGCCCGAGGGGCGGGACACCGCCGATCGCGAATCCGGTGGCCGCCCGCACGAAGTCCGCGTCGGCGCGACCGACTTTCTCGCCCACCGCGGCGGCGAGCCTTGCGGGATCGAGCCGGTTGTCGCCGCTCATGATCGCGACCACCGCGCGGTCGCCGGCGCGGAACACGAGCGACTTCGCGATCTCGCCGACGGAGCACCCGACCGCGGCGGCGGCTTCGACCGCGGTGCGGGTGGAGTCGGGCAGGGTGCGGATCGGGCAGTCGAGGGAGGCCGCGTCGAGGGCGGCGCGCACACGGTCGGGACCCTTCATTCTTGCCATTGCGTCGGCCTCCGTGCCTGTCCGGGATGCCGCGGAACGCGCACGACGGCGCTCGCCGATGCGAGCGTTCGCGCCGGATCCACGGTTAGAATCCGCGCTCCGGCCGGCGCACGATGGCCGGGCGCCCGCGGCGCGTCGCCGATCTTCGAAGGGGCGGGCCCGACTTGCAACCAGTGCTCGAGAGGGAGGGGACGCAGCTCATGACGGACGCGAATCAGCCCGCGGTGCACCGCGGCTTGAAGGACCTGTGCTTCGACCGTTCGCCCACCACGCTGATCGACGGCCGCGCGGGCGAGCTCCGGTACTGCGGCTACTCGATCCACGATCTCGCCGCGCACTCGACGTTCGAGGAGACCGCGTACCTGCTGCTGCACGCCGAGCTCCCCACGGCGGGCGAGCTTTGCGCATTCGACGCGGCGCTGAAGGAGGCACGCGAGGTGCCCGGCGCGATCTTCGACATCATCCGCGCGGTGAAGGACGCGCACCCGATGGACGTGCTGAGGACCGCGGTGTCCGCGCTCGCCGCCTTCGACCCCGAGACGGGCGACAACTCGCTCGAAGCCACCCGGCGCAAGGGCATCCGGCTCACGTCCCAGGTGCCGGTGATCGTGACCGCGCACCACCACATCCGCCAGGGTCGCGACCCGGTGCCGGCAAGCGCCGAGCTCGGCCACGCTGCCAACTTCCTCTACATGCTCAAGGGCGAGCGGCCCAGCGAGGACGCCTCGTCGCTGATGGACACCGACATGGTGCTGCACGCCGAGCACGGCTCGAACGCGTCGTCGTTCACCGCGAGAGTCGTGGTCAGCACCGAGGCGAACCTGCACGCGGGAATCACCGCGGCGGTGGCCGCGCTTTCGGGTCCCGCCCATGGAGGCGCGGCGGAGAACGTGATGCAGATGGCCCGCGAGATCGGCGATTCGTCGAAGGCGGCGGACTACGTCAAGGCCAAGCGCAAGGCCCGGGAGCCGATCATGGGTTTCGGCCACCGGGTCTACCGGGCCGAGGATCCGCGGGCCCGGCACATGCGGGCGGGCGTCAAGCGGCTGTCCAGCGAGATGGGTCAGCCGCACTGGCACGAGATTCTGGAGGCGCTCGTCGAGGCGATGCGGCCCTACGCCCGGCACGGGGTCAACGTGAACGTGGACTTCTACGCGGGCGTCGTCTACCACCTGCACGGGGTTCCGCAGGACCTCTTCGTCCCGATCTTCGCCATCGGCCGCATCCCGGGCTGGACGGTGCAGGCGATGGAGCAGCTCGAGAACAACATCCTGATCCGGCCGCGACTGCTCTATACCGGACCCGAGGCGCGGGAGTACGTTCCGATCGGCGCGCGGGGGTGAGTGGAAGCCGGTTCGAATCGGCGACGCAGGACCTTCCGGTCATTCCCGACCGCTGACGGGTCCTCCGCCGGGCGACCGGTGGGGAACCGGCCTGCGCGCCCGGTGGAAACGAGCGCGCTCTGACCGAGTTGCTCGCGGTCCCGCAGGAAGCTCACGGGGTGTGCGCGCGCGAGCACGAGGTCGCGCCGTTCGACGGTGCCATGTGTGCCCGGTCATCGGTCCGGGCACGCCGGTCGTCCGGAGCGCAGGGACCGAGCTCAGGCAACCATCGCTCGTGGGAATCGGGTCAAGGCGCAGGCTCGATCCACGGTCCGGCATTCGATTTCAATCCGTGTCCCCCGTGCACCGGCCTCCCGCCGGAGTGATTCCGGCCGTGGCAATGACCGACGGTGTTGCTGTGAGACTGCGGGTGCATGGCGATCGTATTGAGGGAAAAATATCGTGCAACACCGGGCATGTGATCCCTCGGACGCGGGAGCTCCCGCACACGTTTGCGATGTCGCCGGGCGCTTCGGGTTGAGCAGCAGCCGTCCGGGATTCCCGACCTGTGACGGGCCGCTGCCTTATGTGACGTCGACGCAGGGCTGGACAACGACGACTCCGCACCGAGCCTCCCTGAGCGGGTTTGGAATCGGGCGTGCCGATCCGTCGGGGTGCGGGTCGTGTCTCGACATCCGTCCGCGACTCCGGATCCGGGGTGGGCAGGCGCGGTCACGAATGGTTCTGGAGCCGCCTCTCTCGTTCAGAGCGTGCGATTGGTCGATCGCGTGTTTGCCACTGCATTGACCAACTGGAAGACCCGCGCTGCATTTGCGCGCCCCGCCCCTTCGCCAATGAGGTCGTAAATCATTGAAACGATGCGTGCTTTCTCGGAGTGGGTCATCTTTCGTCCCGTTGCGGTCAGCACGCTCTCGGCGGTCTCCACCGCCCGCTCGAGCCGTTGCGAATCCACTGGATTCCTGCTGCGAGTGGGACCGACGTAGAACTCCAGATCGAGGACGTTGCACAACGCCCGGAAGCGCTCCACCGAGGGCACCCGACCCCGACGCATGTCGCGAATGAGCTCGGGCGTTCCCACCGCCCGAATCGACGCCTGGCGCGCCGACCACCCCCGCGCTCTGACCGCTCGTTCGATCTCGTGAAGCAGATCCCGCATGGCCTGAAGCTTCCGACAGTTCGACCATTGCGGATGGGTGATAGTGCCCTTGATATGAGGTTTATTTCCCTTAAAATGGACATAGCACAAGAGATGAACAAGGGGGTTCCGTACGGCAGCACCCCGCTCGGGGGTGGAGGTGGACCTCGATCTCGGGCCGAGCGTTCCGGCGGCGCAGCACGGGGAGAGCGAGGCAGCTTCCGCGCGAGCGCGGGACGCTTCGGAACAGTTCAGTCACTTGTGCGACCGAAAGACGAATGGTTGTCCGTCGAGTTCATCGACCACTGAACAGGAGGCGATTCCATGCGTACAACCGGCAAGCGATACCCGGTGCTGTTGATGACCGCGGTTCTCGCGGCGGCTATTTCCGGCTGCGGCGGAGGCAGCAGCACGAAGACGGACACGGACATCGGGATGACCGGGGGGACGGACACCGGGATGACCGGGGGGACGGACACCGGGATGACCGGGGGGACGGACACCGGGATGACCGGGGGGACGGACACCGGGATGACCGGGGGCGATCAGCCACTGGCCGTTCCGGACAGCATGGCTCGGAGCACGACAACGCCGGTGTATGCGACGAGTGCCGATACCTTCGACTCCGCCGGACCGGAGACCCGGTTTCCGGCGTTGTCGGCGGTGTTGGTACGGGACTTTGGCGCGTCGACGGTGACGCTTGAAGATGCCCCACTCGACTCCCGCGCCGATTTCTCCATCGCGGATGGCGGCGTCGCCGCTACGGGTGACGGGGAGACCGTGCTGACCTTTGTGCTCGAGGACGGTGAAGAGGTGTCCATACCCTTCACATCGGATGACTTTGACGAGACGTTCGACACCTGGATCAAGGAAGTTGACGGGGAGACGTTCGAATTCTGGTACTGGGACCGGAGCTTCCGGCATTTCGCGGTGGTCGCCACCGAGAGTCCCGGCGATGAGGGGGAGTCGTTCTGGGCGAACAGCACTTTCGGGGCTCGCACCCCGCTCGCCGCCATGCCCGCCGGTACCGCGACCTACTTCGGACGCGCTCGCGCCGATTCCTGGCCCGACGACGCCCCGAGCGGCGGCCGTCCCACCCGACAGCGCATCCGCGGAGACTTGCGTCTGACGGCGAACTTCGCCAACAGCACACTCGACGGTCGAGTCACCGGCATCGAGGTGAGGAAGGGGGGGGAGTCGCAATGGTCGGATTGGCCGGATACCACCTACTTCTCGATCGGCGACGGGAAAATCGTGGACGGCCAGTTCACCGCCACGCTGACGGGGGAGGATTCGAACGCGAACGCCGCGATGGACGAGAGCCTCGACGGCTACGAAGGGGACGTTCTCGGCGAATTCTACGGACCGGCGGCGGAAGAGGTCGGCGGCGTGTTCACGGCCACCCGCGACGACGACAACCGCGCGCTGGTCGGATGGTTGGGCGGTGGGCATTTCAACCCCGGCCGCCTGGCGGGGTCCCCTCGGACGCCGGTGTCGGTCGGAGTCAACCGCGATTTCAACGCGTCGACCTCGCAACTGACCGATGCCGCCAGCGTCACCGCAGTCGAGAGCGATGGCGCGGACGGATTCTACGTGACGTACATGATCGATGGCGCCGCGGAGCGGGTTCATCTGCCGGTAAGCGGCTATGACCGCAGCGAGAACGTGTACAACAAGGTAGGGCCTCCGGATTACGGCATCTGGCAGGACGCCCGCTCGTACCTTGCGTCGTCGGAGTTCGATTACCTCAGCGTCAACGGCTGGTACTACTGGAGCTATGAGACCGAGGCGGACGGGAGCCGGACGACGCTCGATACATCGCGCGGACACATGGTGTACGGCGATGCGACCGCGAACATGCCCGCCAGCACGGCGCAATACGCCGGGCGGGCGTACCTGAACGGCTGGTCGCGAACGAATCCCGGCACGGGCGCTCGGGAGCGTTTCGAAGGCAGCCTAGCGCTGACCGCGGACTTCGACGGCGGCACGATTGGTGGATCGCTTGAAAACTGGCGCGTCCGGGGTCCCGGTGAGAGCGGCTACTCGAACGTCGATGCCGAGATCGTCGTCCAGAACGGCACCATCACGAACAACCAGCTCAGCGCGGAGTTGACGGGAATGCGCGACGCGGCCGATTTCACGGGCAACATGACCGGACAGTTCTTCGGCCCTGACGCGGCAGAGGTCGGCGGCGTCATCGACGGAGAATCCACCGATTCCGTGTTTGAAGGCTGGTTCGGGGGCAAGAAGCAGTAACGACGATTGTCTCGGCGGTTCCTGTTCGTCGCGTACGCCGCGCTCGCAGTTGCGTACGTCGTCGCGGCGGCGGCGGGGGGCGGAACCGTGCCCGGGGCGGGCCGCCCGCCCCCGCCCCGCGGACCTTCCCGATATTGGGGCGCCCGGTCTGCTCTCCGGGGCCGGCCGCCTCGAGCACGCGCGGGTATTCCTCGAGCAAGCCCGGCCCTCCACCGAAGAGGAATCGATCGAGCGGCTCTTCCTGCTGGGTCGAATCCAGATGCGCCTCGGCATGCCCGGGCAGGCTGCGGAGCGTTTCGAGGCCATTCTCGACCGGCGGCCCGAGCTGACCAGAGTGCGGCTGGAGCTCGCCCGAGCCTATGTCCTCACCGGGCGCGACGACAAGGCGAAGCACCACTTCCACGCCTCCCTCGCGGACGAGCTGCCGTCGTCGGTGGAAGGCGCGGTGGAAACCTTCCTGCGGGGGATCGACGCGCGCAAGAGGTGGTCGGTATCCCTTTCCGCCTCGATGCTGCCCGAAACCAGGCGTTCCGATCGCGAAGAAGTCCTCATCGGCGGCGTTCCTTTTCGGCTGAACGAGGACGCGAGGGCATCCTCCGGCGTCGGGGTGTTGCTGTCGACCGGATTCTCGTACTCGCCGACGGTCTCCGACGACCTGCGCGGCGTGCTCGCCGCGTCCGCCGGCGCGAAGCTCTACGAGCGCTCGGACTGGAACGACGTGTCGACTTCCGGTGACATCGGGCTCGCACGCCTGTCCGACAATGGCAGCGTGTCCGGAGGCCTTCGCCTGGGACGGCGCTGGGTCGGGGGCGACGGCTACCAGCGCAACCTCGGCCCCTGGGCACGGGCGCGGTTGCGGCTCTCCGGCTCGACCCACCTGGGGCTTGCACTGAGCGCGGGGTACCGCAAGCACGACGAACGTCCTGAACGCGACGGGTGGCGCATCGCTCTCACGCCTCGCGTTCTGCACGTCCTGGACAGCGGGACGTCGATCAGGGCGGAGCCGACGTTCGAGTACGGCGACGCGCGGACGGACCACCACGCAAGTCGTTCGGTCGGCCTGGGCGCGACGATTTCGCGAACCTTCGATGGCGGTCTGTCGGTATCGCTATCGCCCGGCATCCACGTCCGTCGATACGCCGCCGCGGACCCACTCTTTGGAAGCCGCCAGCTCGACAGGAACTTTCGGCTCGGGGTGACGGTGCTGCACCGGTCCCTGCAATACGGCGGCTTCGCTCCCTGGATCGGTTATTCCGTCGAATCGAACCACTCCAACATCCCGATCCACGACAACCGCAACCACGGCGTGATTGCCGGCGTGTCCCGTACGTTCTGACCTGAGCGAAGCAGGAGCACGCGGATGCGGCGGGCAGTGCTGCGCGAGGCCGAGTGAAAATACCTGCAGGTCTCGGTTCGAGCCATGCAGGATCAGGCCATCACCGCCGTGATCGCGGCCGCGGCGATCACGTCGTCCACCGTCGCGCCGCGCGACAGGTCGCACAGCGGCCGGGCGAAGCCCTGGAGGAACGGGCCGATCGCGCGCATCCCCCCGAGGTGCTCGCTCAGCTTGTAGCCGATGTTTCCGGCGTCGAGGTCGGGGAACACGAGGACGTTCGCCCGGCCCGCCACGTCGCTCGGGTGCCTGACCTTCAGCTCCGCGACCCTCGGCACCATCGCCGCGTCCGCCTGGAGCTCGCCGTCGATGGCGAGCCCCGGTGCCCGCGAGCGCGCGATCTCCACCGCCCGCCGGACCTTCTCGGTCCTGTCGTGCCTCGCGCTGCCGTGGGTCGAGAACGACAGCATCGCCACCCGAGCCGTCGCGCCGAGCAGTCGTTCGGCGTTCGCGGCCGACGAGAGCGCGATGTCCGCGAGCGCCTCCGCGTCCGGCTCGACGTTGAACGCGCAGTCGGCGAAGACGAGCGGGGCGCCGCCTTCCTGGGATGCCATGATGAAGAAGCTCGACGGCGTCGAGATGCCCTCGGCGAGGCCGACCGACATCAGCCCCGCCTCGATGACCCGCGCCGTGGGCTGGCTCGCGCCGGCCACCAGCCCGTCGGCGCCGGACCGGCCGCGGGCCCGGGCGGGTGCCCGG
>MKWU01001949.1_pt1 | contig 33240 bp, 35 predicted proteins | sample 809101 | NCBI WGS metagenome assembly MKWU01 (sample SAMN05860141, study PRJNA318959) | sponge metagenome | host: Aplysina aerophoba | place: Slovenia: Piran, Adriatic Sea, Gulf of Piran | collected 2013-05-07
CCTCCACCCCGCCCCACGTGTCAGGCGACTTGCCGAAGCTCCAATCGTTCCCGCTCGCTTCGTGCAGCCGCTCATACATCCCGCGCGCTACCGGCGTGACGTTCCAGCCTATGTCGATCACCGCATAGACGACGGTGGCGAAAATGTACCTCAGTGCCATATCCCGCCGAGCGTAGTACTCCCCCGCTTCCTGTGGCAACTTCCCATCGGGGCGACCCTTGTGTGGTGCCCGAGGGTCCGTCGTCCGGCCTCCATCAACCGGTGCCGGAACGCCACCACTCCAGTGTGCGAGCGCCGGCGGTTCACCAACATCGGAGCGGCAGCGGCAGTGGGGCGCCCATAGCTTCCTTCCTTCCGGCGCGCCGTGCCGGGTGTCTACCGCTGGTGCCGCTTCGACGGCGCTTGGTTCTTGCGCCATGCCTCGCGACTGGTCGACGATGGCGCCCGACCAGTCTTTGGCGGCGTCGTTGCAGACCGGCGGCAACCGCTGCTCACCCGCTCAGCCTGTCCGCAGCGCCGACCATCTCCCGCAACACATCGGCGGCGTCCGGCTCAAGAACCGCCATCCCCTCCGGGGGAATGCTACGCAGGCAGGAGCCTCCCGCGAATCCGCTGCGCGACTTCTCGGCAAGCTCCGCCACGCCCGCGCCGTGCGCGCCGGCGCGCCTCCAGAACTGCCACAGCCCGAACCACACGAGACACCCGTGCACGTACGTGCGCAACGGAAGCCGTCGCCCCGACCAGGGGGAGACGGCTGTTATGTCCTGCGCCTCGCGGTAGCTGGAGAACAGCCCCTCGGCAAGCTCGATCTTCGCGACCAGAGCGTGGATCGCCTCGTGCACCAGAGCGTTCGCAACCCGCACGGCGGTCCACCTGCTGGAATGAAGGTTTGTCAGTCCGGCAAGACCACACAACTCCGGATGCGAGCCCGACATCGTCATTTCCGGATGCTTCGGCATGCGGACCAGCGCCACCACCCGAAGGCACGCGTCCACCATCGCGCACGCAGGCTCGGACACGGACGCGATGAACTCCAATGCCGACGAAAGTCTTGCTACGCCCGCGCGGAACTCCGCCGGTCGGTGGCTCTGAACAGGCAGGCGGGGATAGCGGTACAACGTGGCGTGGTGCGGGCTGTAGCCGTCGATGACCATCGCCCGCACGACCGGCGCGAGCGTCAGCGCTCCGACCTGGCGGCAGGGCGCGGGCAGAGCCGACCTGCCGGCCCCGCCCGGACCGCCTATTCGAACGTCCCCAAGCGCACTCCAGCCATCTTCATCCGCCGGCACCTCCACTGCTGCGTCCCCGTGAATGCGCTCCTCGACGGCGCAAAACCGCTCCAGCGGGTCACGGATCCCGTGCCCGGACTCTTCTTCGCCCGCCAAGAACACCACACGAAACACTTCCGGCGCGAGCTTCACGCGGGACCGCACCCGTGGGGGCATTCCGCACAACCGTGCGTGTAGCGTGCGGCCGCCTAGCACCGCGATGCGATCGCCGATGAATGCAGAGTGGCTGGCGTTGGCCTGGCCAAGGAAACGCGCCTCGCGGCGCCGCCAACCGAGAACGCCAGGCAACGCTCTCAACAGACCGCGGTATTCGTTGCCGCCATCCCAGCCGCCGCACGGATCTGCCAGTCCCAGCAGCCCCGCGTCCAGCCGGTCAAGAGCCGTCATCGGGAGAACGCGCGTTTCGCGGATCTCATGCGCGGCAGGCGGCCGGAACGGCTAACCGCCGCGCAGGCTCGGCGAATCGCCTCCTACCAATCGTTGCCCCAGCCGTCGAACATGCCGCCCGCGACGGCTAGCAGGTCGGCCTGTTCGAGCTTGCTCGACGGCGGCAGGATCATGTGCGTCGTGGTGGCCGTCTCCTCGTGCACTTCCAGATGGTAACCGTCCGGGAACTGGAGCCCACACTCCTGCTCCACCGTCCCCTTCGGATCCGCGACAAGCGCGGCGCGGAACGCATCGTCTTCCGTCGCTTTCGCCAGAACTCGATCCCGCAGTTCGCCTTCGGTCTTCATGTTCCCGATCCTCCTGATCCGGTTGCAGACGCGCGTTCCGGCCCCCTCAGGGATCGGACATCCACGTCCATCATCACCTCCATCCTAATCCTACTGTCTGGATTCGCATACCCCCTCAACAGAACCCGGAACCTCCGGGCGATATACCGGGCGAGCAGAGTTGGGCTGCTTGCCCGTGGAGGCCTTGATGAGCGGTTTGTGATACCGTAAACGTGGGACGCTTGCCGGGCTGGCAGCGCACGCACCGGGACCGAATGCTGTTCTTCAATCGAAAACTGTTCCGCGAGCAAGCGGTCGCCAGCAAGTGGAAAAGCGAGCCGCTCGACGGCCTGTTGCGGGTGACGGCGCCGCATGAATGGATGCTCGTGGCCGGGTTCTCCCTCACGCTGCTCGGCGTGCTCGCCTGGGGCGTATTCGGGCGCGTCGAGCGCAGCGTCCTGGCCGACTGCGTGGTGGCCCGGTCGGGGGAACGCCTTGCGGTCCTGGCGGGGGCGCCGGGCACGATCGCCGAGGTCCTGACAGCGCCCGGCGTTGCAGTGGCTGCCGGCCAGCCACTCGCCCGCATGCGGATGCCGGATCTGCACTGGCAGGCGAGAATCGCCGAGGCGCGTGTCGCGTTGCTGGAAACACGGCGCGCCGGCGAGTCTCCCCCTTCACAAGACATGCTGTTCGAAGCGCAGGCCGAGCTGCGTGAGCTGGCAGCGATCGCCGCGGCCGGCGAGCTGATCGTCAGCCCGCAAGCGGGCGAAGTCACCGCCCTCGACCTGACGCCCGGGCAAGCGCTGGCCACAGGCGCGGAGGTGGCCCGGATTCTCACCGGACCGGAGCGCCGTTGGGAGACGCTCGCGTTCATCCCGCCGGAAGCCGCGCGGCGTCTGCAGGTCGGCATGACGGGGCGCATTCTTCTCGCAGCGCCTGGCGACCGACCGGTGGCGCTGGAGGCCGAGGTGAGCGAGGTTTCCCCGCCGCAGACGGCGGCCCCCCGCTGGCTTACGGAACTCGGACTGCGTTCCGGATCGCCCGGCGCGGGTCATCTCGTCCGCGCCACGGTGCGGGAGCCAGCGGACACACCCCTGGGGGACGGCGCGGCGTGCCGGCTGCGGATCGTCACCGGGCGCCACGCTCCCGTGCTCCTGCTGGCGCCCGCCTGGAACGAATGATGCTGCCGCGTCATGCCTGATCGTACCGGGGTCAATCCGGCGCCTGCGGCGAAGCGCCGCATGTGGAGTACCCGCGCGCACGGCGGCGGGTGGCGCGGGCTGTTCTCCCACCGGCGACGCATCCGCACGCCGCTGTTCATCCAGCTCGAGGCCACCGAGTGCGGCGCCGTCAGCCTGGGCATCGTGCTCGCCCACTTCGGACGCTGGGTGTCCCTGGAGGAGCTGCGCGAGGCATGCGGGGTCGGTCGCGACGGCTGCACCGCGGCCGACATCGTGCGCGCCGCAGAGCAGTACGGCCTGCGCACCAGTAGCTGGCGCAAGCAGCCGGGCGAGCTGCGCAGCATGCCGTTGCCGTCGGTCCTGTTCTGGGAGTTCAACCACTTCGTGGTCCTGGAAGGCTACGCCACCGGCCACTACTACCTGAACGATCCCGCCGATGGCCACCGCACCGTCAGCGAACAGGAATTCGACCAGGGCTTCACCGGCGTGGTGATGGTGCTGGAGCCGGGCCCCACGTTCCGCCCCGGCGGGCGCAGGCCCGGACTCATGCGCCTGCTGTGGCCCTGGCTGCGCGAAGTCAAGGGACCGCTGGCCTTCGCGGCGGTGTGCGGGCTGCTGCTGGCGCTGCCCGGCATCGCCCTGCCGGCACTGCTGGGTGTGTTCGTGGACTACGTTTTGAGCGGGCGGGAGGCGACCTGGGGCGCCTCCGTGGCCGCCGCAGCGGGCGCCGCCGCCGTGCTGGTCTACCTGCTCACCTGGCTGCACCAGCGCTGCCTGCGCAGGGTCGCGGTGCGCCTGTCGGTGGTCCACACCAATCGCTTCCTCTCCCACCTGTTCCGCCTGCCGATCCACTACTTCGCGCATCGCTCCGCCGGCGACCTCCTGTCGCGGGCGCAGCTCGTCGACAAGGTTGCCACCATCGGCTCGACCCAGTTCGTCGGGGTAGTGATCGAACTGGTCATCAGCGTCCTCTTCCTGGGCATCATGTTCGTCTACGATCCGTCGCTGGCGGTGGTCGTCGCCGCACTTGGCGGCGCGAACGCGCTTCTCACGCGCCTGGTGACCCGGCGCCGGGTGGCAGGCAGCCGCCAGATGCTGCGCGAGCAGGCACTGCTGGCCGGCACCGCCACTTCCGCGCTGCGCAGCATGGAGTCGCTGCGCGCCACCGCCACCGAGGACGAGTCCTTCGTCCGCTGGGCCGGCTTCCAGGCGCGCGAGCTGGAGGCACGCCAGGAATTCTCGGAGCTGGGCCATCTCATCGCCGCCTTTCCGGGACTGTTCCTGGCCTTGGGCACCGCGGTCGTGCTCGGGCTCGGCGGCGCGCGGGTCATGGCCGGCGACATGACGCTCGGCATGTTGATGGCCTTCTACGTGGTGGTCGGCAATTTTCTGCGCCCGATCGGTCGCTTCGTCCAGTTCACCGACCTGTTCCAGACTCTCGAAGCCGACATGCAGCGGCTCGGCGACGTGGTCGACATCTCCGAGGATTCCGCGCTGCAGGCACGCGATCGCGCAAGCGACGACCGGAGCGCGGGCGGTGCCGCGACCCTGCGCGGGCGGCTGCGCCTGACCGGCCGGATCGAGTTGCGGAACATTACCTTCGGCTACCGGCCGCATCATCCGCCCCTGATCGAAAACTTCAGCCTCACCATCGAACCGGGACAGCGGGTGGCAGTAGTCGGCCCCACCGGGTCCGGGAAATCGACCCTGATCATGCTCGTCAGCGGCATGTACGCACCCTGGTCGGGCGAAATTCTTTTGGACGGCGTGGCTCGCAGCGATGTTTCGCGTGATCTGTTGACCGCCTCGATCGCCACGGTCAACCAGAATCCCGTGCTGTTCGCCGCCTCGGTGCGCGACAACCTCACCATGTGGAATCCCGCCGTCACCGACGCGCGCCTGGTCGCCGCCGCCAGGGATGCGCTCATCCACGACGAGATCGTGAGCCGCGGCGGCTACGAAACGGCGGTGGAGGAAGGCGGGCGCAACTTCAGCGGCGGCCAGCGCCAGCGCCTGGAGATCGGTCGCGCCCTGACCGGCGATCCTGCGCTGCTGCTCGTCGACGAGGCCACCAGCGCACTCGATCCGGTGAGTGAGGTACGCATCGACGACGCCCTGCGCCGCCGCGGCTGTACCTGCCTGATCGTCGCCCACCGGCTCAGCACCATCCGCGACAGCGATCTGATCGTCGTGCTCGACCGCGGCCGCGAAGCACAGCGCGGCACGCACCAGGAGCTGCTCGCCGACAAAAGCGGCCTCTACCACCGCCTCGTGCACGCGGGCTGAACGCCATGGCACTTGAATCCCTTGAGCGTTTCGCCGAGTTGGCCGTCTCACTGGGAGAACCCTTTGCCGGCGCCGGCAACCTGCCCGTGCGGCTCGACGATCCACACATCGTCTGGTTCGTCGAGCACGGCGCCCTCGACGTGTTCGTGGCCGAGTATCGGCACGACGATCCGGCCGCCGACCACAAGCACCTGCTGCGCGCCGCGACGGGCCGACTCGTGTTCGGGCTCGATGAAGCCGCAGCCGGCACTTCTCTCGGCCTGGTCGCCAAGGGCCTGCCCGGCTCCCGGCTGCGCCGGCTGCGGCTGGAGGCGTTGCTGCGCAACGACCCCGGCGACATGCTCCCCTACCAGGTCGACGCCTGGATCGCTGAGTTCTCGGCGGCGGTGGCCCGCGACATCCACCCGCGCCCGCGCCCCGACCTGGTGATCGCCGCCGGTGAGGAACTGAATCCCGAGGCCGGCTGCGTCGTCTCTGCCCGCAGGGGCGTCGTGTGGACTGCCACCGACGGCGCCGCGTTCCTGGGCACCGAGGAACCGCCCGAGCACGGCGTCGGGATGATACCGCTCACCCCCGCCAGTTGGCTCACCCTGCCGGCGGCGGCGCACGTGCGGGGCGTCTCGTCCTGCGTTCTGGACAGCGAGGAGCGGTTGCCCGCCGCGCTCGCCGAGTTCCATGCCCTCGCCCTGAGCGCCGAGCAGCTCAACCGGCAGCTGCTGCTCGCCGACGAGATGAACTGGCAGACCGCGCGCGCCGCCTGGCGCCGGCAGAACGAGGAGAACGCCCGGCGGAGCCTGTTCGACGTCCTGGCTCCGGCCCGGGCGACCCGGCACGAACATGACACCGCGCTCGCCGCCGCCCTGGAGTGGATCGGACGACACGAAGGCATCGCGTTCAGCCAGCCGCCGCGCGCCGCCACGCCCGAGGCCCAGCCTTCCCTGACGGCGGTCCTGGCCGCTTCCGGGGTGCGCGGGCGGAAGGTAAAGCTGTCTGCCGAGGATCGCTGGTGGCGTGGCGACAGCGGCGCGCTGCTCGCCTTCAGTCGTGCCGGCGACCGGCCCGTGGCGTTGCTGCCCGGCGGCGCCGGACGCTACCGCATGGTGGATCCGCTCTCCGGCCGGACCGAGCGGGTCACCGCCGAACGGGCGCGCGGGCTCAGCCCCGACGCCTGGTTCTTCTACCGGCCCCTGCCGGTGGCGCGCGCGGCTGCCAGGCAGGGCCTGCTCCACCTGGTCGGCAAGAACATGGGCGGCGATCTCGTCCGGTTCGTTGCCGCGGGGCTGCTCGCCGGGCTCCTGGCGCTGGCGCCGGCCGTGATCGTGGGCATGCTGACCGACCGGGTGCTGCCGACCGCCGCCAGCGGCGCCCTGCTCGAGCTCACCTTCGGCCTGGCCGGCATCGCCGTCCTGGGCGCGTTGCTGCAGATGCTGCAGGGCACCTCCCTGATGCGGCTGGAGGGCCGCGCCGCCGCCCGCATCGGCGCGGCAATCTGGGACCGCGTGCTCGGCTTGCAGCTCGGGTTTTTTAGAAGATACACCGCCGGCGAACTCACCATGCGCCTGATGACGTTCCAGACCCTGCGCGATCAGGTGTCGGGCGTGGTCGCCAACGCGCTGCTGTCGGTCATCTTTCTGACTCCGACCTTCGCCCTGATCTTCCTCTACAGCGCCCCCCTCGGCTGGCTGAGTCTCGTGATCGGGTCGTTCTCGCTGGCGCTGACCGTCGTCTTTGGGCTCCTGCAGATCGTTCCCCAGCGTCACCGTTACGCCGCCGCGCGCCACTTCGCCGGCGCGCTCATCCAGTTCATCGCCGCCATGGGCAAGCTGCGCACCACCGGCGCCGAGGGCACCGCGTTCGCCGCCGGCGCCCGCGGATACCGCGCCCAGCAGCAGGCCGTGCTGCAGATCGACCGGCTCGGCACGCACCTGGTGGCGTTCAGCACCGCCATGCCGGCGATCGCGGCGGCCGCACTGTTCACGCTCGTGCTCCTGCAGCCCCCCGGCACCACCGCGATCGGCGACTTCCTGGCCGTCTACGCGGCTACCATCGTCTTCTACGTCCAGGTCGTGCGTTTAGGTCAGTCGTTCGAAGCCATCGCCGCCATCGTTCCCGGCTTCCAGCAGGCCGCGCCGATCCTCACTGCCACTCCCGAGGCGCGGCCGGGCCGGACCGCCGCTGACCACCTGTACGGCGAGATCCTCTTCGACCACGTGAGCTTCCGCTACGCAGACGACGGCCCGCTGATCCTCAATGACCTCACCATCCGCGCCCGGCCCGGCGAGTTCGTCGCCATCGTCGGCCGCTCCGGCGCCGGCAAGAGCACCTTGATCCGCTTGGCGCTCGGCCTGGAGCAACCCTCCGCCGGCGGCGTCTACTACGACGGGCGCGATCTCGCCCACCTCAACCCGCTGACGGTCCGGCGCCAGATCGGCGTGGTGGTACAGGACGGCGCCCTGCGCCTGGGCACCGTGCTCGACAACATCACCGCCGGCCAGGACCTGACCGTGGACGACGCCTGGCGAGCCGCCCACCTGGCGGCCGTCGACGGCGACATCGCCGCCATGCCGATGGGGATGTTCACCCCGGTGAACGACAACACCAGGATGACCTTCTCCGGCGGTCAGGAACAGCGTATCCGGATCGCCGCTGCGCTCGCACGCAAGCCGCGCATCGTGTTCCTCGATGAAGCCACCAGCTGGCTCGATAGCCAGACCCAGGCCGAAGTCATGGGCGGTATCGAGCGCATCACCGCCACCCGCATCGTGATCGCTCACCGACTGTCCACGATCCGCAAGGCAGACCGCATCTACGTCCTCGACGCCGGGCGCGTGGTCCAGGAGGGCCGCTTCGACGAGTTATACGAAACCACCGGCCCGTTCCGCGATCTGATGCGCCGGCAGGTGGTCTGAAGCCGGTTTGACTCAAAGGACTCACGGTTGCGGCAACTTCCACGGCGTCCACTCGGCGCACTCACCGCCTTCGCAGTATCGCACACGCGCGCGGATCACCGTATAAGCCGGGTAGCGCCCAGGATCGAGGCCGAACCGTGTTTCCTCGGTACGGAACGGCGTTCCGTAGAAGTCGAACCATTTGCCGGGGTAGTTGTAATTCTGCAGGTCAACCTCGTAGTACTCCGCGGAGGCGACCGCGTCCCATTGGTACCGTAGGAGGTACCGCCGCTGCTCGACGATGCGAAAGTTCGCCGGCGCTGACGCAGGGTAGACTGCCTCCTGTTCTGGTGGTGGCAGATACTTGGTTTTGGCTGGCGGCGGAGCGGCCGGCACGGCAGCCTGGCACGCCATCACCAGCACCGCCGTAGCGATGACCCCCAAATGCAGGGTGGTCCCCCGGAGCAACGTGCGCAGCATGGTAGTTGCCCTCCTACGAAAGAAAGAAACGGCCCGGTGCCTTTGCCCGGGTCCGTTGGGGGGAATCCCAGTACATGCTGTCCCTTCCTGTCCCGAGGTGTTCGTTGGCCCTCGGCAAGGTCCGCTCATCGTGCTCCCGTGGTTGCCGCGCCCTCGCGCAGCAGCACCCATCTACCAGTCGCTCATGTCGGACCACCCACCAAAGCCCCCGGCCACGGCCTGCAGGTCACGCTCGCTGATCTTGCTCGCCGGCGGCAGGATCATGTGCGTCGTGGTCTCGCTCTCCTCATGCACCTCCAACCGGTAGCCGTCGGGAAACCGGAGTCCGTACTCCTGCTCTACCGTCCCCTTCGGATCCGCGATGAGCGAGGCGCGGAACGCCTCGTCCTCCGTCGCTTTCACCAGAACCTGCTCCCGCATCTCCTGTTCCTTCATGCCCCTCTCCCTCCTGCCAGATTGTGTCTGCAGCCCCCCGCAGCTCTGCGACCCGGCCACTGAATAGTGGACCACACGTCTGCCATAATTCACCTATCATCATACTGGCCAGCCACGGGATTGACCATCTATCATACTGGTCGGCCACGTATTCACCATCTATCATACTGGCCGGACACGGTTTGGCCATCTATCATAATAGCCGGCCACGGATTGACAAGGCCATGCGTTTGTCGCCTATGACCATCTCCCACTTTGGGCCCATGAAAGTCGAACTTCGTGACGACCCGGCGGCGTTGCAGAACGCCAGCACCGACTTCGGACGCATCGTGCGCCGCACTCCGCGCATGGTGGCGCATCCGCGCACTGCGGATGAAGTCACGCAGATCCTGGCGTTTGCGAACCGGACAGGTCACCCGGTTTCCGTGCAGGGCATGGCCCATACTCAGGGCGGCCAGTCGCTCACCGATGGTATCCTGATCTCCACCCGCCGCCTCGACCGCATCGGCCCTGTCGAACGGGGAACCGTGCGCGTCCAGGCGGGCGTGCTGTGGCGCGACCTCGTACGCCATGTCCAGCCGCACGGCTTCCTGCCACGGGTGCTGACCAGCCACCACGAGGTCTCCGTCGGCGGCACCCTCTCGGTCGCCGGCGTCGGCGTGTCCTCCTTCCGGTATGGCAGCCAGGCCGACAACGTAGAGGCCCTTGATGTCGTCACCGCCGACGGCCGTCAGGTGCGTTGCTCGCCGACCGAGCGGCCGGAACTCTTCGATGGCGTACGCTGCGGACTCGGCCAACTCGCGGTGATTACCGCCGCGCAGGTCCGGCTGCGCGCCGCACCACCTCAGGTCCGCGTCTTCCACCTGCTCTACGACCACCTCGATCCGCTGCAGCACGACTGGCGCCTCCTCCTCTCCGAAAACCACGCCGCCTCCATCGGGTGCGTGTGCGTGCCTCACGTGCGCACACGGGCGGGCTCCCGTCGCGTACGATGGTTCTACCTCCTGGCTGTCACCGTCGAAGGCGATGCAGCGCCGCCCGATCGGGCCGCGTTGCGCTGCCGCCGCATCCGGCATGTCGGGGTCTCCTCACCGCTGGCCCACATCGCCAGCATGGTCGGTACTCTGCACCCGGTCGACACGGCCGCTCCCGTCCATCCCTGGGTGTGCGGGCTGCTCCCCTGGCGGGCCGGCTTCGACTACGTTGCGCGGATCCTCGATAGGCTGCCCTTTGACGGCCTTCTCGCTCAGGCCCGCGTAGTCCTCGGCGCCTTCTGCGGCTCCGTGCTGCAGGCGCCGATGTTCGTCCATCCCGGCCAGCCGCTCATGCTCGGCGTCGGCATCTTCCCCTGGATCCGCCGCTCGCCGCTGACGCTGGCGCTCGCGCTGGCCCGGATGCGGGAGGCCAGCCAGCTGCTCACCGACTCGGGCGGCAAGCGCTACCCCTCTGGCTGGTTCGAGTACAACTACGCCCAGTGGCGCACCCACTACGGCGCGCTCTGGCCTCGGCTCCTGGAATGGAAGGCAGATCTCGATCCGGGCGGAATCCTCAACCCGGGATTCATCCAGTATCAGGAACCGGCGAAATCATGACTGCCGGCGCACGCCCAGACACTTCGCGACCGCCCGCAACGGACACGCTTGCCGACATCCTGCGCGGCCTGCGCCCCGCGGTGTCGTCCTCGTTGCTCGACGGGCGGGGGTGGCAACGGGTGCTGAACCACCTCCAGGACTCCCCGGCAACCGCCGTGCGGCTTTTCGGCCTCGAAATTCGTCTGGCCGATCCCGCGCCGGTCGCCGATCTCGCCATCCCGGTCTCGCCAGACTCGCCGACCGCGGCGCACTTCATTGCCGCGGGCGCAGCCGCAGACCGGCACTCGGATGCTGCCAGGCTGGCCCGATGCATCAGCGAAATGAGCCGGGCGGGCTCTCCCCTTGCGCAGTGGGTCACCAGCGCCTTCCTGGAGTATGACATCGCCGCGCTTCCCCCCGGGACCGCCGCCGCGGCCCCGGGCGTGTGTCTGGCGCTCCGATCGCTGCCCTCTGCCGAGGCCGGACACCCCGCGCCCGACACGATCGCCGCGGCGCTCGCCGATGTCGCCGGCTGGGCCCACGACGTGCGCGAGCAGCGCGCCGTACAGCGGGCGTTCGACGCCCTGCCTCCAGACGCCACCATCGCCTGGGCCGGCGCCCTGCCCGGGCGCGGGCTGCGCGCGATCAAGCTCGTCACCAGGGGCGTCGACGGGCCGGCCACACCCGGGTTCCTTGCCCGCCTGCGCTGGCCCGGCTCCATCAAGGCCGTCGCCGACGTGCTCTCGATCATGACCGACGTGTGCAGCCCTGCCCTCCTTCAACTTTCGTTCAACCTCACCCGCGACGGGCCGCTGCCCGCTCTCGGCCTGGAGCTGTTCGTCGGCACCAAGCCGGTCTGGCTGACTTCAGGGCGCGACGACTGGCGGCCCCTGGTAGTGCGGCTGGTTCGCGAGGGCTGGTGCCTGCCGGACAAGGCGCAAGGGCTGCTGGCCTGGCCCGGCCGTGAGAAATTCTTCACCGCCCAGGGGCCGCTTCTCGTCCACAGGGGCATCAACCACGTCAAGCTCAGCATCAAGGATGGCTCCACCAGCGCCAAGGCTTATGTCGGCGTGGGCTGCTTCCCGATTGGGGGGTGGTAGTGGCGACCAGGGGCGGGGTTCCGATCCGTACCTCGTGCCGCGCCACGGGTAGGAGGGCGGGTCGCTGGCGGGCTCCAACGGGTTAGTTATGGGTGCTTCGAGAAACCCGGTTCCTCCGGGGTACTGTTCATCCTGCGCCCGATACCGTCCCGATGAGTTGCGCGCCGGCCCGCGCGGCGCGCTGGTCTGCGGCGGCTGCGCATCGATCTTCGGGGCCGTGGCAGAGGCTAGCAGGGTCGGGCGCCTCGTCTGGATGTGGCGCTCGCTGCAGAACAGGGTGCGCCGGCTGTTGCGCCGGTAACGGCCCTCTCACCGTCTTCTCCTTACTGTTTAACCCCGCGATGATTTGGCTAATGTAGACCTCCGGCGTTGCAGGCACCCGGCCCGATGTAGCGTGTGGAGCCAGCCCTCCCCGTGCTGAGTCCGCCCGCGCGGGATGCTCTACGGTGGCACCAGCACCAGCTTGCCGGTGTATCTCTTGGCAAGGAAGTCGCTCTGCGCGGTCACGATGTCCGCAAGCGGATACGTCTTCGCCACCACGGGGCGGATCTCGCCGCGTTCAATGTAGGACACCAGGCTCTCGAATACCCCTTCGCCCTGATACGTACAGCCGATCAGGGCCAGGTCGCGCAGGTACAGCGTGCGCAGGTCCAACGGTCCGACCGGCCCGGCTATCGCGCCAGAGCAGACGTAGCGCCCTCCCTTCCGCAACACGCCGAGCAGGCGGGACCAGCTTTCGCCGCCGACCACGTCCACCACCAGGTCAAGCTTTCCGGCTCCGATTCTCGCAACCACATCGGCACCACGTTCGATCACCTCGTCGGCACCGAGAGCCTCCACCGCCGCCTTCTTCGATGCGCTTGTCTGGGCAGTCACGTGCGCCCCGCGGCGCTTGGCAAGCTGTACCGTGGCACTGCCGACTCCCCCGGAAGCACCGGTGACCAGCACTCGCTCGGATCCAAGTCCCGCGCGCTGCAGCATGTTCTCGGCGGTAGCGTATGCACACGGCATCGAACCAAGCTCGACGCTGCTCCAGCCGCACCTGACGCGATACGTCTCTGCGGACGGTGCCTTCGTGTACTGTGCGAATGCGCCGTCGAGCTCCGACCCCAACGTGTCCGCCTCGAACGGGCGCATCCCGCGGTAGTGGCGCAGCAGCGGCGCAACGATCACGCGCTCCCCGATCCTGCTACGTGCCACGCCCTCGCCTACCGCGACAATGTGGCCGCAACAGTCGGCACCCTGGATGCGTGGAAATCGGAGTTGCGCTCCCGTCCAGCTCGCGCCGTCATACGAGGCGGCGGCGTCCCCGCTCGTGTTGTCGGACGCCTTCGTCGCCTTCGAGTACCACCCGGTGCGGGTGTTGATGTCGGTATTGTTGACGCCGGCCGCGGCCACCTGGATCAGCACCTCTCCGGCTCCGGGACGCGGTACCGGAACATCGGTCCGATACTCGAGGCGGTCGAATCCGCCGTGACCGGTCAGCAGCACCGCGCACATCCGCTCGGGAGTGTCGGCGGCGCCGTCAGTCATCGCTGTAGGCATCGGGGCGCACTCAGCAGCGTCACGGCGGCGTGTCCAAGCTCGTCGGGGTCAACGTCGCCAGCTCCGCGGCGCCCTGCCGGCAGCGCACGGCAGGGCCGCTGTCAGCCGCGCTGCAGGCGGTCGCCCGCGCAGGTGCGGCAGCAAGCGCAGCACCACCTCCGGGCGCCCGTCGACCAGCACCGTGTCGCCGGGGCGGGCTTGCGGCGGCACCGGCGCTACACGGGTAGTCATGTGCAGGTACGGCCCCTCCTGTGCCGGGCGGTTTGTCAGGTCCGGTCCTACGCAGTCCGACACCACCTCCGGCGGCTCGTATCGGTAGTGGTACAGATCGATCGACCCCAACCGGTACTCCTCGCCCCGGCACAGGATCGTATAACGCCAGTTATACGATCCTGTCCTTGTCAATCCTCCACAACACCCTTCTGCAGCGTTACGACACACCAGACCCGCCAGCTTCGACGCGAAGAGCTCACGTTGCAACTATAGTAATCCATGGTATGTCGTAACAATGTTACCATGGTATCATGGTAAAGTCGAATTGTAGGCGTCCCATATAGCGAGGAAGAGTCGTGACTTGGCTCCTTTTGTAAAGCCAAACTCCTCTCCGGCACGGGCGCTAAAGGCGCGGAACACGTCCGGTGGGACCATCAGTTGTAGCGGTTTGTTCTTACCCTCGGGCGGCCGAGGATCTGCATCAATGGAGCTCTTGTTCGTCTCTCGTCGAGGAGGATTCCCTTTCCTGAGGGCAGACGTGTTTACTGACATATATTCTCCTTCACGGCCGTTAGTCGAACCAGAAGATCAACCATGGCTTGGGCTAGCCGCTCTGCCTTGTCGTTCAAACTCCGAAACGCGGTTTCGGTCACCGCTTTCCCTACATCATGGGCGATCCCGTAGGCGGTGGAGACCGGTAGATACCCGTCAAGCAGCGAATAGTCGGTCTGGACAAGGTAGCTCCTCGCGGCAAGGAACTCCGCAGTGCTGCGAGTTGTTCTCACTAGAGCAAAGGCGATATAGGCTGGCTGTATCCCGGCGTCAGCCAAGGTGTGCGCGAGCTGCACGGCGGGACGGAGATCGTCTTTCGTCTGACCGGTTGGGATCACGACCATATCTGCAGCTCGGGCGATGTCGAGCGTCTGCTGCGACGAATGCGGACGGCCGTCAAGGATGTATGCGTCGAATCTATAAGCCTCTGCGACGGCCGTCCTAAGGCTACCGAACGGCTGAACCTGTATCTCAGGGATGGTGCCAGCTTCCGCTCGGTCGCTCGCCCAAGCCGTACAGGTGGTCTGCTGAGTGTCGAGATCTGCAATCTTTACTGCCATGCCGGCTTGAGCCAGCTCGCGGGCTAGGAGACGCGCAAGCGTGGATTTCCCCGCGCCCCCCTTCTGGGATACCATGCCGATGATGTAGGACACAACGAATCATTATACCATGGTATCATGTTTAATTGCAAGACGATCATCCGACGAGGTCGGGAGGATCGTTGATACGAACGCCGCCAGGACGTACTATGCGGGATAGTTGTAGGTGTTTGGCATCAGGTCGACCTCCCGGCCCCGATGCGGCTCACGCGCAACTCCGTGTCGGCTAGGGCGTCGGGGGGCGCGATGCATCAAGAGAGCGTGAAATGAGTGACGACGGACTGCAAAAAGCCAACGAAGAACTGATTGCGCGCCGCGCTACAACCAAGCAACGTCGACAAGAGCGCCATACCCGCGAGAAACGAGAAGCCATCTCGTTCAAACCGGAGACCTTGCGCGCGGCGGAAGAACGCAGATCACAGATCGACGAGCAGATTCGGTCACGCGTCAAGCGTACCGAGGAACCTCCGGCCAACAACGGTACGAAAGCGCAGGAGCTCTCGCAACGCAAACGTTGCAAGCCAGACCGTAGGCCCTACGGTATCTTGCCAGGCTCCTTGAAGTTGGCGCGAGGAGGATCGCGTCAACTGCCACTGCCGGCGACACTTAGCGGCGGCCCCCTTGGGTTGATCCCGGAACAACTGGAACTACCGCTACCTGAGCTTGCCTCGACGCGATCAGTAATCATCCCTTGTCTGCCACTGACCTTGTATGGCGCGGGAGGTGGTACTATGCAGACCCGCGGGCGCGGTGCGCCGGTGGCGCAACGACTGTTCATCGAGGCGCTTCTTACTGTCGGGCGCCTAGACCGTATCCCCGGTAATACAGCTACGTTGTCAGCCACCCTCCGCGATCTAGTAGCTTGGATCTGGCCCAACGGCTGGCAGCGCTACCGCGACTTGCCAGCTCTCCAACGTTCACTGCGAGAGCTTGACGCAATGCGCATATCCTGGGAACGCCGCGAGTGGAGGCTCGTAGGGGTGACCGCGCTACCGAACGCCACCACACGGATGAACGACGAGATTGTGCTCCGCATCGAGCACCTTCCGGGATCGGAGAACGGCCCACTAATAGATCGCGTCCGACTGCGAAGCTTCGGTACCTCAAACGCGGCAGCGTGGCGGGCATACCTACGCTTGGCCTACTTGTGGGACGCCGCCAAGCTACGGAACAATGGTAGCCGCATTTACGCCACCCGCCCCAAAGTCGCTCGTGGACCGGATGGTGCCGTGCTTGACCTTAATGATAAACCATTACGCAAGAGAGGAGGGGCCATATCGAAGAACTGGGCCGATCCGCGAGCACGGCGAATCGGGGGAAGGGAGCGCAACCCGGCCGCCGATCGGGTACCGATGCTCGGTCCCGATGATCTGATCCTCCTGTGTTTCGACGACTCGGAAGTGTCCCGTGCCACATTCCGGAAGCGACTACACGATGCCCGTAAGGCCATCCACATGATGCAAGCCGCCGGGGCTGTAGTCGTCGAACACGACGGCGAAGGTATGCGTGTCTTGGAGCCGGCACCAGCTTAACGACATGACTATCAGAACTCCCTACGTGGTAACGCTTGCACCCTTTAACTACCGTATTGAAAGAGAATCCAGGCATTACACCATCACGGCCTAGGGCCGCATGGTCGGCAAGCCGAAAGGACCAGCCCATTGGAGCCGCCTCGTACAGCGTATGACTAGCTCACCCACCAAATCTCGATCCTCCGGCCCGCCACGGACTTGCTTCGCTTACCCGTGCGCAGATCCCGAGTAGCTTCTCACCTCCCTACGTGGTAACGAATGCCTCCCTACGTGGTAACACAGACCTCCCTACGTGGTAACGAATGCCTCCCTACGTGGTAACACAGACCTCCCTACGTGGTAACGGTATCACCTACAATTGTTTTCATGGTAAATAAATAACTAAGATACCCAGTTCCCTCCCACCCAATCTTTACATACTACACAGTAGGGTAGGGTAGGTAGCAGGACCTACGGCTAGAGCCGGTAGGTCCTGCTACCTCGTATTCCGACCATGAAGGATCATATGCGGCAGAACAGCGGATCCCCAAGCGCATCCCTTTCTTCGCGTTGCTCTCTCCGTCTATGGAGTGGTGCGCGGCTCCGGTCGAGATAGAGATCACCGATATCGCTGCGGGTGACCCCAGCGCCACGGTGCCTGAGCATATCCTCATAATAGCAGAAGTCGGGGGCATTCACCGGAATGTAAGGAGATACGCACCGGCCTCACCCATTGGTGCCGTGGATCGATAGTGTACATATGGCGGGCTTGCATTTATTCCTACTTGGTATGCATGATGCATAATCCGCTGTAACTACACAGGAGGTTCATCCATGGAAAAATTCCACCACCGTAAGACAACGGCACTAGGCTATGCTGTGTTCGTTTTGTGTGCGACTCTTTTCACGGTCACTCCAGCGTTCAGTTCGCCAACCACGGAGGCCGCGGGTCAGCCCGTGGAGCTGACCTTCACTTTCTGGGGATCGGCGTTCGAGCGGGAGGCGGTTGAACAGATGGTCCAATCCTTCAACGACAGCCATCCCGGCATCCAGGTGCGCGGCCAGCACATCCCGGACGCCTACCAGGAGAAGATCAGTACGATGGTGGCCGGCGGCACGCCGCCCGACCTGGGCTACCTGAACGAGCAGCAAGCGTTTCTGTGGGCTGAGGAGGGCGTGATACTGGACCTAACGCCCCATTTCCGGGCGGATCCGGAGGCCAGCAACCGACTGGCAGCCTCTTACTACAACTACGACGACGGCTCGCGCACCATCGGCACCAATACCGCGGCCGAGACCATGATCCTGTACTACAACAAGAGCCTGTTCGACGCGGCCGGGTTGGCCTATCCGCCCTCCCAGGCTGCGAATGCGTGGACCTGGAGCGAGCTCGTTGCCGTGGCCAAGCAGCTTACGGTCGACCGTAGCGGCAACACGGCCGCCAGCGATGCATTCGATCCAGAGAACATCGACGTATTTGGCATTTCGTTCCCCACTTGGTGGGGCGGCTATCTGCCGATGATCTACAGCAACGGCGGCCAGCTTGCCAGCGACGACGGCACCGAGCTGCTGCTGAACCAGCCCGCGGCGGTCGAGGCGCTGCAAGCGATACAGGATCTGATCTATGTCCACCACGTGTCCCCGACGCCGGCGCAGTCCGAGGCGCTACCCTCCGCATCGGTCATGATGCAGTCCGGCAAGGTAGCGATGGCGATCAACGGGCACTGGGCGATCCTGGACTACAGCCAGCTCGGATTCGACTGGGGTATCGGCGTGCTGCCCTACCACCAAGAGCCCGCTACGATTCTGCTCGGCTCCCCGACGGTGATCTACGCCGCCACCGAGCACCCCGACGCAGCGTTCAGGTTCTACAAGTTCCACAACGATCCGAGTAAGGTGGATCTGTACGCCAAGGGCCTGTGGATGCCGCTGCAGCTTGAGTACTACACCAACGCGTCCAAGACCGCCGAGTGGCTCGACGCCATCTCCGGAGTCTACCCGCCGGAATCTCGCGGGGTGCTGATCGACTACACCTTGAACCACACGACGCGGCAGCCGCCGGCATACTGGCTGAAGAACGCCAACCAGATCTTCTCGGAGGCGATCAATCCCGCGATCAGCAAGCTGTGGACCGGCGAGGTGACCGCCCAGGAGGCGATGGACCAGGCGGTGCGTGATGGCGCGCCGCTCATGCAGGGACGCTGGTAGCCGCCGCCACGCAGCCCTGACGGTGTGCCGGCACGTCGGGCCACGGCCGCCATTACGGTCGCGGCCCCGGCGGTGCGCCGTATGGACATGGCCACGGCACCGCGTAACCGGCCCGGAGTTGCCGCGTACCCGCCACCAGATCAGCCGGCTAAGCGAGCATCGCCGGCGCGAAGCGGTATGGGGCGTGTTGTGCGTCGCGCCAGCGGTGCTCGGCTTCCTGCTGTGGCAACTCGGCCCGATTCTCGGCAGCTTCTACATCGCACTCACCGACTGGCGCATCGCCGGCGCCCCCTCCTGGGTCGGCTTCAACAACTTTCGCCGTATCCTGGCGGAAGATCGGCTGTTCCGAATCTCGCTCGGCGTCACTGCGTACTACTCCCTTGGCAGCGTACCGTTGCGCCTGCTGGCCGCTTTCACCCTGGCAGTGCTGCTCAACCAACGCGTCCGCGGGCTGCCGGTGTTCCGCACCATCTTCTATCTGCCATCGATCGTGCCGCTGATCGCCAGCAGCGTCCTGTGGATCTGGCTGTTTAACCCTGACTTCGGTCTGCTCAACACCATCCTCGTGCCGCTGGGAGTTCCCCGACTGCAGTGGATCTACGGCACTGCAACGGTCATTCCGGCGCTGGTCCTCATGAGCCTGTGGGACGTCGGCCCGATGATGGTCATCTTTCTGGCCGGACTGCAGGGCGTCCCGCGCCAACTGTACGAAGCAGTCGAGATCGACGGGGGCAACCCCTGGCACAAGATGCGCCACGTCACCCTCCCGATGGTCACGCCCACCATCCTGTTCAATCTAATCCTGAGCGTCATCGGGGCCATGCAGACCTTCGTGCAGTCCTACGTGATGACCGACGGCGGCCCCGACAACGCCAGCCTGCTGTATGTGCTCTACCTGTACAACAAGGCGTTCGAGCAGAGCCAGATGGGCTACGCCTCGGCGCTGGCCTGGATCCTGTTTCTGATCATCGTCGGCCTGAGCGTCCTCCTGTTCCGCAGTTCGTCCCGCTGGGTCTACTACGCCGGCAGATGAAAGCGTACCCCGCCGCTTCCAGCCGTTCGCCGCGCCGCGCTCGTGCTTTCGGACGCCCGGCGCGCGCCCGCGTCGCGGCGCTGTGCGTCTACCTGCTGCTGCTGATCGGTAGCGCGGCGATGCTGATGCCGCTGCTGTGGCTGGTGCGCAGCTCGTTCATGGGGCTGAGCCAGATCTTCATCTTCCCCCCCGAGTGGATCCCCGACCCGTGGCGCTGGGACAACTACCCCACGGCGCTCACCACCATCCCGTTCGTGCGCTACTTTTTCAACACGCTGTTCATTCTCGTCCCCACCGTTGCCGGAACGCTGCTCACCGCCACCCTCGCCGCGTACGGCTTCTCCCGGCTGCAGTGGCCAGGGCGCGACTGGGTGTTCGGGATCCTGCTGTCCGCCCTGATGCTGCCCTACGCGGTTACCTTGATCCCAACTTTCCTGTTGTGGGCCGAGTTCGGCCTCATTAACACCTACTGGCCGCTGGTGCTGCCTGACTGGTTCGGTGGCTCGATCTTCTACATCTTCCTGTTGCGCCAGTTCTTCCTGACCCTGCCGCGGGAGCTCGACGAAGCTGCAATCATCGACGGGGCCAATCCGCTGCAGGTGCTGCGCCACGTGATCGTGCCGCTGAGCCGACCGGCGCTGATCACGGTCGGCATCTTCTCCTCCCTGTTCGAGTGGAACGACTTCCTGGGGCCGTTGATCTACCTGAACGACTCGCGACGCTTCACCCTGGCCCTCGGGCTGGCTGAGTTCACCGGCATCTACACCTCACAGTGGCACCTGCTGATGGCGGCCGCCACGGTGGTCATTGCACCGGTGCTGATCTTGTTCCTGTTCGCTCAGCGCTACTTCATCGAGGGGATCGCACTCACCGGCATCAAGGCGTAGCTGGCGCCCGAGGCAACGGGGTTCGATGTGGTGGTGGACGGTGATCGGATGACGCGCTGGGCGTAGTAGGAGGCGTTGGCGACGGAGGGCACGAACGTGGCGAGATGGTGGAGGTCGGTCAGGCTGAAACCGTCCGCATCCCCGCTCAGCTCGGCAGCGAGGGCGTCTATCAAGTGTCTATCGGGCCTGTGTCGCACCTTCCAGAACGCGGCGAAGGGCGGACCAAGCCCGTGCCAGCTTGGTGTCGGCGAGCATAGGAGTCTTGCACCATGTCCAGGAGGGAGCGGGCGGTGTGAGCACCGCCGAGCAAGGCGCAGGCGAGCAGGACGCGTCCATGCTCGCGGGTCAGGTCGTCGGTCATGGGTCAAGCCCTCCATAAGGATCCCAAATCCTCGCCTAAGCCCGTAGGCTACGGACAGGAGGCAGTCGAAGCCTGTAAGTACAATTCACTACACCATTTATGAGCATGGTGGTGCTCCTCCACTCCCGGAGGTCCGTTGCATCTCTATTAGAGAATGCTGGTGTAAGTCGCTACCGGCGCGCGTGTTAGCGGCTCTCCGCCGCCTAACGCGAGGATCAAGGAGGATACTTGAGTCGATCATCCGACAAAACCAGCGTCGGGGTGCTCCGAGCAGACCATATCATAGCACCAGCAGGCTATTGCGCGCAGAAATGTTCGCGGTTATCCTTGGCGCGAACAGTGCGGGTTAGTACGATGCGCCATGAACGGACGGCAGTTCATCGCGAGAGTGCGGAGATGGGCGAGGGATCGGGATTTGGAGGTGCGCTTCGTGGCTGCCGAAGGATCCGGTTCGCATGGAACGCTCTATGCCGGGGCCCGCAGAACGACCGTCAAGGATCGGAAGAAGGAGATCGGCAAGGGGCTGCTCCACAAGATGCTCGCCGACCTTGGAATCGACAGGGACGATTTCTAAGATGCAGCAGTGTGATGGGGATGCCCGCCGGGAGGTCGACCTGATGCCAAACACCTACAACTATCCCGCCGAGATCGAACGCGACGAGGATGGGCGCTATGTTGTTACCTTCCCGGATTTTGGCTGGGGAGCGACGGATGGGGCCACGCTGGAGGAAGCGCTGGGCGAAGCGAGGGACTTGCTGCGTGAGCTGATGGCGACCACAATGCGGGAGAGCAAGAGGCTGCCCGAGCCATCACGAGGCGACGAGCAGCGGGACGTGGTGGTACCGCCGGTGGCGATAGCCCTGAAGGCGGCGCTCTACGCGACGTTCCGGGAGGCAGGCATGTCGCAGCGCCGGCTGGCCCGTGAGCTTGATGTCGCCGAGAGCGAGGTGCGGCGAATGTTGAACCCCGACCATGCCACCAAGGCGGCAACGATCGACCGCGCGCTGCGCCGGTTGGGAAAGCGCGTCACCGTGACGGTCGGTGAAGCGGCCTGATCAGACCGAGTAGGGCGAGCATAGGAATCGCCTGATGGCAGTTAGCGCAGGTGGGTATAGACGGAGTACATGGTCATTTCGGAGTCGTTCATCCAGTGCACCCGATCGGCGGGGGCGGCCTGGAGAGTGAACCAATAGAACTCCTGATCGATGGCGAGGGCGCGGTAGTAGTCGAGGTAAATCCGGTGGGCCTCGGCTTCACGTGCGATGGTGTCGCCGGTCGCGGAGCCGTCGGACCAGCTATGGACCCCGATCCTGGCGCCGCGCTCGACAATACGCAGGACCCCGGCCAGGAGCAGGTCGGTGCCGCCGGAAGCGACCAAGCCCCCGGACGGCAGGTAGGTGGTGTAGTTCGCTTGGCGGAGCATGAGACCGAGTTGCAGGTTGGTTGGATCGTGCGCCGAGCCGGGTACGAGGGTGAGCACCACTGCTCCCACGTCGGGAGCGGACAGCAACGCCTTGTGTACGCGACGTGCGCTACGGCGGTTGACCACACCTTTGACGAACAGCAAGTCAGCACGAACCGAAAGCCGCAATCGGTTGCCGGCAGGTTCATCAAAATCGGCACCTGTCAGGTGCTTGGCTACCGACTGTGCCAGGCGCTCCACGTCGGCGTCAGTCAACGGATGGCGGGCCGGCAAGGTCAACGCCGCAGCGTGGCCGCCGCTATGGCTCGCCACGCTGCAGAGCAGCAGAGCGGCGGACGCAACCAGGCGCAGCATTCCCGCAGGGGGCCACGGCGCGCGAGGTACCGTCAATAGGAGCGGGCAGCGTCAGGGCGCCCGGGCGGCGCCGATGAGCGCCGGGGCGAAGCGGGTCTGACCGCCCGAACGGAGGGCGGAACGGTCGAAACGGGGTGCCGCTCATGCTGGGACGCGGGTATGATGCTGGCCAGCCCATGAGAGTCTTCAGCGTTGAGCCGGACGGCGGGTTCACGGAATACGAGCAGTTGCCGTTCGAGACCGATCATGCCGAGGCCGACCTTGAGCAGTGGCTGGAAGCCAACCCGGGCGGGATTCTCGAAGACGGCCCGCTGCTGATCATCGGGCGCCAAGTCCCGACCGACCTCGGCAAGTCGATCGACCTGCTTGGCGTGGACCGCGAGGGTAACGTGGTCGTGGTCGAGCTGAAGCGTGACCGCACCCCGCGGGACGTGGTAGCCCAGGCGCTTGAATACGCCGCGTTTGCCGCGAAGCTCGACGCGGCCACGCTGGAGGGCATCCTCGGCGAGTATCACCCTGATGAACCACTGGGGCTGGCCGAGTACCACCGCGAGTACTTCGATCAGTCAGAGGCGGTCGCGTTCAACAAGGACCAGCGCATCGTCATCATCGGCCAGCAGGTGACGCCGGAAATCAGGCAGACGGCGTTGTTTCTGGGGTCCAAGGGGATCCCGGTTACCTGTGTCGAGTTCACCTTCTTCCAGGCCGCTGGCGGCGGTCGCTTGCTGTCCCAAGAGATCGTCGTTGGGGCGGAACACGCGAGGCTGCAAGCGACCGCGAGGCCGAAGCGGGTCACGAGAGCGGAGTTCCTGGAGTCATGCGACGACAATGGAAGGGCCGTCTTTGCCAGGATCCTCGATCTGGCGGATCGCAAGGGCATGTCGACACGCTGGGGAACCAAAGGTTTCTCTATGGGTGTCGATCTTGGCAGTACACGGGGAATCGTCTGCTATGGCTACCCGCCCGCCAGTCGGTCCGGACAGACATTCTATACGGGATTGGATCAAGTGGGGCTGGTGCCCGAAGAGGTTGCCGAACAGCACCTCAGAAAAGCAGAGCAGACGGGACTATTCGCGTCTACAGGCAAAGGCTGGAAGTGTCTCATTGACCGTCCGTTCACGGACGACGAGGTGGGCGCGCTGGTTGCTTGGTGCGAGTCGGTGACGCAGGCGATCCGGGAGCACGCGGTGCCGGGCGGGCAGTCGCCCGGTTGAATGAGCGTTACCGGACGCTCGCGGCCTTGTAGGCTTTATCGCCGCCTCGCGACCGCGTAGGCAGATCAGGCTGACCAAAAATTATGAGGAAGGTAGATGTGAACAAGCAGAGAAGAGTGGTGGCGGGCAAGACAATCTGGGTGGTCTTATTGATGGTAATGCTTGTTACAGCCTGCGCTACTACCCCCAAGACGTTCACCGTGGGAGAATCCGACTGGTCCGTGATCGAACTCCGTGATGGGATCGAGTACGAAAAGGCGTGGCAGCAGACTGTCGACGTACTCGCCCGAAGGTTCGACATCGAGATCGTGGAGAAGGAGTCAGGGTACCTCAGATCGTCGTGGATCTATACTTGGTGGCAAAGCGGGAAGCACACCGATGGATACCGGGTACGGGCACTGATCAAGTTCACGCCGGAGAAGGATGCGGTGGCGATCAAGACGGACGCGCACTACCGGGAGCGGTCAGGCTGGATCACCGGTGCCGATACGCTGCTGCTGGACACGCTGAAAAGCGACATAATGGGGGTGGTGGGGAGAACCACGAGGTAAGCCGTGGGGATGAATGCCCCACGGGCCGCGTCGACAGAATCCCTATTCTCGGACATCGCCCCGGCTTGAGCCCGAGTTGAGCATCACTCCGTGACAGCGCTGCACGGACTACGAGCCACAACGAAAGAGTCCACTATATGCGCTATCTGGAAACCTACCTTCGGCAGTGGAATGTCGCCGATGTACGCGCCTCGAGCGTCTGAAAGCTGGTGCTCGACGCCCTCCCCGACGAATTGTTGATGCAACTGCTGGAAACCGGGCGCGGGCGCGGGCGCAACGACTACCCGGTGCGCCCGATGTGGAACTCGCTGATCGCCGGCTTCGTGTTCCAACATCCCAGCATCGCCGCCCTGCGGCGCGAGTTGCTGCGCAACGGACAGTTGCGAGACCTGTGCGGATTCGACCCGTTCGCGGGCGCACAGGCGGTGCCCAGCGAATTCGCCTACAGCCGCTTTCAGCACCAAGTGCGCAAGCATCAAGGGCAGGTCGATGAGATGTTCCACCGCGCCCTCGACGAACTCCGGATCGAGCTGCCGGATCTGGGCCAGGTACAGGCGCTGGACGGCAAGGAGTTGCACTCCCTGGCCAACGGCGAGAGCAGCTATCCGGTGCCCAAGGATAAGGGAAAGCAAGACACCGACGGGCGCCGCGACCGGGATGCCGACTGGGGCGTCAAGGGCTCGGGCAAGAAGAAACACTACTGGTTCGGCTACCTGTTGCACCTGGTGGTGGACGCCACCTACGAATTGCCGCTGGCGTTCGAGGTCACCAAGGCGTCGACCGGTGAGCAGCCGCAGGCGCAGCGGCTGCTTGATCAGATGCACGAGCGTCATCCCGAACTGCTGGAACGGTGCGGTCGAATGAGCGCCGACAAGGGCTACGACGACCACAAGCTGATCAACCGGCTGTGGCAACAGCATCAGATCAAGCCGATCATCGACGTGCGCAATTGCTGGCAGGACGGGGAGCACGAAGAAGACGGCGTGGTCACCAAGCTGGTGAGCGGCCAGGACAACGTGATCTATACCTTCGACGGCCAAGTCTCCTGCGTGTGCCCGCAGACCGGCACCGAACACCGCATGGCGCACGGCGGCTTCGAGCGCGATCGCGAGACGCTCAAGTACCGCTGTCCGGCGCGCTACTCGGGGATCACCTGCGCGGGAATGGATCAGTGTCCGGTGAGCGACGCGGTGCGCATCCCGCTGGGCGAGGATCGGCGCGTGTTCACGCCGGTGGCGCGTTCCAGCTACCGGTGGCAGGACTACTACGACGAGCGCGGTGCGGTGGAGCGGGTCAACAGCCGGTTGGCGGGCGGGTTCGGATTCGAGCGTCCGGGCATCCGCGGGCTGGCGAAGATGCACCTGCGCGTCACCATGGCGATGACGATCATGCTGGCGATGGCCCTGGGGCGCATCCGGGCTGGCCACCCTGAGCACCTGCGGAGTCTGGTCAGACCCGCCTGACCGGCGACTCTCGCCGGTCACCAGAGAAAACTCAGATCCCGCCGACCGCAAGCCAGCACCGGTCCACCCTGAGCGGTCCGTGCACACCACTGGTGAGCCTGATTTTGCCTCGGCGAGAGTCCCGGACCACCGATCCTGACCGCGTCCGGCGCATGGAAACCGCCAGCGCGGCCGCCTACGGCCCGTCCGCATCGCCGCCGGCGCCGATCATTCGTCCCACCGCGCTGAAAAACCCTACAGCGCAATTGCCTCTGCGGGGCGTCGCCGTAGCGGGGCGTTGGCTACCCGCAGTCCCCGCCGGCGCCGCCGCAGTCCCCGCCCCCAACGAAGCCGGCGCCGGCATCAGTAGACCCGCCGCCGGACCGGCCGCGTGACCGCTGGTAGTATTCGGGGTCGTCGGCGTAGCGTCCAGACACGTTTGGATACTGCCCGCGTCGGCGCGCCCGCCGGTCCAGGATGAAACCGTAGACGAAGAGCGCCAACGCAAGACTGGAAGCGACGAGCAGAATCATAGCCACCTACGGTAGCACGAGGGGCGGGAACGTTCCAGGTGTGATCGACGGCGACAGGCCCGCCCAGCGGCTAGTGCTTTCAATGAGCCCAAGGCGCCCGCCGGTCCGGCTGCCCTGCGGTGCGCGGCGCAGCCGGAGTCGACATTTTGCCTCATATAGGACGCCTGGCGCGCCAGCCGGCTGGCCAGCGTGTATCGTCTTGCGATACAGTAGGGTGACGTGCAGATCAAGCACAGTGGGCTGCGAGGCTTGCATGAGCGCGGCGATGGGTCACGGCTATCCGCGGACTTGGTGCCTCGGCTGCGGCGGATCCTGCTGCGCCTTGAAGGCGCGAGCCGGCCAAGCAACATGAGCGTGCCCGGTTACCACCTGCACCCGCTGAAAGGCAACCGGCGCGGACTATGGAGCGTTCGGGTTTCGGGCAACTGGCGCGTAGTGTTCCGCTTCGAGGGAACGGAGGCAGTAGACGTGGACCTGATCGACTACCATTGAACCAAGGGGGACAACCATGGCGACGATGTATGACCCGCCGCACCTGGGCGAGCTGATACGAGAGAGTATCGAGGCGGAAGGGTGGACGGTGAACGAAACGGCAGAACGGCTGGGAATGGGCCGGGTGTCACTGTCGCGGGTGTTGAACGGCCATGCAGGCGTATCTGCAGCGCTGGCGCTTGCGCTGGAGCGGATCGGGTGGAGCGACGCGGAACACTGGATGAAAATGCAGGCGATCTACGACTTGGCTCAGGAAAGACGGAAGCAGGCAGGTGCGGCAGCTTGACACAGGGAGAGGGCTCGGCGCTAACCGAAGAGGAGTACGCGCGCGTTCTGCACTGGTTGACGCGCCTTTGCGGGCGCTGCGAGTCGTGCCGAGGGATTGAGTGGGAGCTCGACCGGGAGCTGTACGCGCTGCCGGGATTCCGATGCGAGCAGGTCCTGCCGATGGTGCTCGTGGTCTGCAAGACCTGCCGGAACAGCCGCCTCTTTCACGTCCTGGCGGCCGGGCTGGTGTGGCGGGGCGACGACGCAGGACAAGAGATCGTTCGTCAGGCGCTGCCACCGCCGCCAGGCGTGCTGCCGCGGCTCATCGACACCTGGAAGCGGATCGTCGCGTACCTGCGCCAAGACTGACTGCGGACGGTCGACCGAAGATCGCGTTACCGGACGCTGCGGATCCGCCGGAGGGGGCGCCCACCTCCGCTTTGAAGAAGTTTTTAACGGTATGATGCCAGCCACATGAGAGTCTTCCGTGTTGAGCCCAAGAATCAGTTCACGGAGTCCGGCTGGTCGGTTGCGGGCCGAGCGAGAACCACGCCCGAGAGTTCGTGGTTGCTGTGGAGCTGATAGAGGATGCTGAACCTCGCCCACCGGAACGAGATCGAGGCGGCGTATGACGTGGCCGCCTGCCGCGCCGGCTGGTTGTTGCTGGCAACAGCGGTCGCCACCGTGGTGGCGGAATCCGGGCGCGTCGCTGCTGGCGCCGACCTGCCGACGGTGGCCGAGTCACTGGCGGCCATCAGCCGCCGCCGCGGACTGTACGGGGTTGGCGGGGCGGCGCGGCTGCTGTCCGGAATAACGCTGTTCGCCGGCGCCTGGTTCCTGTGGCACGCGCGCTTCATGCGCCGGCGCGTGGGCACGCTGCTGGTGACGCTGCTGCTGGCGACGTCCGGCCTGTTCACGGCCGTCTCCGGGCTGTGCGCCATGGCATTGGCGCAGGTGGCGCCGGAGCCCACGGCAGCGGAGGCCGCCGAGCTGGTGGCGGAGTTGCGCTGGATCAGCGGGAAAATCGGGTTCACGCTGGCGGGGCTGGCACTGCTCGCTACCGCCGTGCGGCAGTGGCGCGTCGGTGGTGCGCTACGCCGTCTGGCGCCGTTCTCGGCGTTTGTCGGCCTGGCCATGCAGTTGATCTGGGTGCCAGCCGCAACCCTCCTGCATCGCTTCACTGGACCACTGTTTGTGGTGTGGCTGGCGCTGATCGGCTTCATGCTGGCAAGCGGGCGGGTAGAACGCCGCATAGCCGGTACCGCCGCGCGCCGCCCCCGATGAAGCAGCAACGCTGACACCGGACGCTACCGGCCCCCGCGGCCGTTCGCGGGTATGATGCCGGCCCAGCCATGGGTGGAGCGACGCGGAACACTGGATGAAGATGCAGGCGATCTACGACTTGGCTCAAGAGAGACGGAAGCAAGCAGGTGCGGCAGCTTGACACAGGGAGAGGGCTCGGCGCTAACCGAAGAGGAGTACGCGCGCGTTCTGCACTGGTTGACGCGCCTTTGCGGGCGCTGCGAGTCGTGCCGAGGGATTGAGTGGGAGCTCGACCGGGAGCTGTACGCGCTGCCGGGATTCCGATGCGAGCAGGTTCTGCCGATAGTGCTCGTGGTCTGCAAGACCTGCCGGAACAGCCGCCTCTATCACGTCCTCGCGGCCGGGCTGGTGTGGCGGGGCGACGACGCAGGACAAGAGATCGTTCGTCAGGCGCTGCCACCGCCGCCAGGCGTGCTGCCGCGGCTCATCGACACATGGAAGCGGATCGTCGCGTACCTGCGCCAAGACTGACTGCGGGCGGTCGACCGAAGATCACGTTATCGGGTCGTTGTTCTTCGTACCCAAGCCGCCCCTCCCCCATGACGGATGGAGTTACCATGCTGTTCGGCGCAGGTGGGAGCGGTGGCCGCGCTGCTGGCCGTTACCGGCGGCGTAAGGGCGCCAGACTGCGCTCCGGTCTTGATCCTCGCCCCACGCCACGGCCTAGTAGGCTGCAGTCCCCAGGGGCTCTGTCAACCGGGAAGCGTCCTTCTCAGCGGCGGGCCCGTCCCTTGCCTTTACTTCCTCCGCATAGGCCGCATAGGCTGGTGTTCTGAATGGCGCGATCGAAGTATTTGGCAACACTGACCGATGGGCAGCAGCAGGACCTTAAGCATCGACTGCACGACAGGCAGGCCAAGCGCTGCTTTATCTGCGACAAGAAGATGGACCTCGTGCTGCAACAGGACCAGCTCGAAGTCGACCATATCGATCCCCTGGCCGAAGAAGGTCTCGATGCTGAGAACAACTTCGCACTGACCCATGCATCGTGCAATCGCAGCAAGGGAGCTTCGAACCTGAAGGTAGCGCGTCGGATCGCGGAGTTCGACCGGCTCCAAGAAGAGGCCCGTGAGGCCGGCAGGCGCGGAGCGAACCTCGGTGATGTTCTCAGGCGCCACGGCGGGGCCAAGGCGCGGCTGCGATTGCGGTGCCAGAATGGGCACGCCGAGTTTAGCCTTTCGGACGTCGGCCAGCAGGAGCTATGTCGTGTGCCGCTCCTCCGCGACAAGCTGAGCGGGATGCTGTCCTTCTTCGCAGCGTTTCCGGTGGAGTACCTCCACCACGACGACCGCATCAACCCGCGTGGTATCGGCTCGAGTATCAGGGGCCTCCTTGAGGAGTTCCTGAAAAGGCGACCCCAACTCCACGTGGGACTCGCTTGGTGGGAGCCGACCGACGATGGGGTGGGCACGATCAAGGTCTTCGACGGGCAGCACAAAGCGGCGGCACAGATCCTGCTTGGCGTGCGGGAGTTGCCTATGAGAGTGTTCGTGGAGCCCGATACCAACGTGCTGCTGCAGGCCAACACGAATGCGGGAGGGAAGCTCCGGCAAGTGGCCTTCGACGCAGCGGTAATGCGCCATTTGGGGAGCACCCTCTACGTGGAGCGCGTGAACCAGTACCGATCACTCCGCGGGCTGGCGGACGGCGACTACTCGTTCTCCGAGCAAGATCTAGTGCGGTTTTTTCGCGGCGAGCGCCGCGAGATGGAGCGTTACATCATTGACGCACAGCGCGCCGCCGTAACTCACGATGCCACGAACGCGCTACTGGAATTCGTCGAGTGGGCTGGCAAGGTGGCGGATCGACCGCTCTCCTATAATTCAATCGAGCGCTCCTTCTTCAAGGAGCTCCTTCACAAGAGGGCGCTCGACGGCCCGATTGACGTGGGCCTTGAACAGGGAAACAACCCACGGCAACTTGAGCGTCAGCAGCTCGTCCGAATCATGAGTCTCTTTGCCGAGGTGTTCTTCATCGGGAAATGGGATCCCGAAACTGGCGGGAGCAGGCTCGAAAACCGTGTTGCAAAGGGTGACCCGATCCAGGAAGATCATTTGCGCGCTTGGCGTGTCGCACGCGAGGAGGTACTTGCGAACGTGCTGCGCTGGATTCGGTTCGTGATCGAGCACTACTTCGCGTTCACGGGCCAGATGTATGACAAAGACAGGCTGCTGCATCGGCTGCTCCCAGACACTCCCTGGGACCACGTGCGGAACTTCCTTACCAACCTTGCGGGCCTGCCGTGCTGGGTCGACAAGAACCTGAGCACGACGGTTTTCGGACCGAAGCAAAACCTCGACTTTTGGGAGAAGGTCTTTCGGACAGGCGAAACGCCGACGGGCGTTCGAATCCTGGCGCAGCCCCTTGATCTCAAAGAGATGATCCAGCCACGCGGGTGACCCGGCGCCGGGATAGAAGGCGACATGCGCGTTATCGGACGCAGGTAGTGCGTCAGTTTGAATAACTAGCTCAAATTGCCGCGTCTCTGCTTCCGAAATCGGCGTCTCCGGTACGGCTTCACGACAGCGAGCTTCCATAGCTCAATGACAACCGCCGCTGTGAGTCCCGCTACGGCTCCGCCGACAATCGCGACGACGAGCTGTTCCCTCATCTGCACTCTCAAGCAGCCGCTGGGCGCTTGCGGTAGGTCTTCGGGCGGTTCGGCTTCGGCGCTCTGGCGTCCATCAACTTGACGAGCTGGCCCAGCGTCGCGGGCCGGTCGTTCAGCCCGGCCGCCATCGCCGGCGTGACGCGGTTGTTGTTCGCGGTGCGTACCGCCGAGTTGGGCCGAACGTGGTTGTAGAAGAAGAAGTAGATCGCCTGCATGGCGGCGTGTTTCTCCAGCTTCTTCGAGAACCAGTTGGTAAGCTGCGTGAACCTCCGCATCGACATGCGCATCGTCAGGTTGTGCCGCTCGACGTAGCAATCTCCCGCCGCCGCTCTGGCGTTAGGCTATCGGCCCGTGCACACGCGCCCAGGCGGCCCCGGTTCTGCCGGCCGGGGTCGACGTACTCTTCCTCGACCTCGCCAGTAGCGATTCGGGCAGCCAGTACAGCATTGGCGATCACGTCGTTTGGGCGCTTCTCACCGTTCGGTCCAATCATTCCTGCAATGTGCCGCGCCTTGCCGCTTTTGGTCAAGGCAGTTGCAGTTTGAACATTGGAAATGCTACAGTCTGCGAATGCACCTTCTACCCGCTGTGGCCGCTCTGCTGATGACGCTGGCGGTCGCTTCCTATGCCGAGCCCCCGCTGTCTTCATTCGCTGCTAAAGCGATCCAGAACCATTCTGTTCCCGACGGTCTGGGCGCGGTATTTGTGCAGGCTTCGGACGCTTGCGGCTTGGATCGGTCCGCAGTAGAGAGGATGGTTGATGGTGTCCTGATCCGCTCCAGGATCGAGAAAGAATCCCTGGTGTCGGCGCTTGGTCTATGGGTCGATGCATGGTGTATCGCGGCTGGCCCCGACAACAACGCGATCGTCTACTACGTCACCGCAGAATTCGTCTATCTCGATGGAGAGGCAAGGGTGACGGTGCGTGAGACGTATAACGGAGGCCTGGGGCTGGTGTTCGATTCAAGCGATGTGTTCGATGTTCTCAAAACGTCGGTCGAGGATGCGACAATCGACTTCATCTATGCCCACAGCCAGGAGTAGATTCAAACTGACGCACTACCCGGACGCAGGGTTGCTTTCTGGTCGGTGGAGAGTGTAGTATAGTACCGGTCAGGGATATGAAAGGAGACCATTTTTGATACTCGATAGGCATGAGATGCTCTCAACTGAGCATTTCGATTCTCGTTCGGGAGTCCTTACAGACGCCGGATGTACGTTGGTCCGCGAAGCAATGGAAAAGAGGGCCTGCCAAAGCTGTAGTTCCCCTAATAGCTTGAATTGGGATCCAAGGCTTTATTCTTTCCATGTGAGAGAACTTGGTGGTGGGTTGATCGGTTCTCACATTCGAGTGGTTTGCAGAAATTGCGCATCGATACAATTTCTTGACGCCGAGATGCTCGGGCTGGTTCTATCGGCGGATTTTTTGCGCTGATCGTGGTGTGGCCACGGTGCTAATGTCGTTGGGATCCGAATCGGCTGGGCGGGGGCGACAAGAATCCGCCATAATCGCCTGGTAGCGGCTAGCGCAGGTGGGTGTAGACGGAGTACTTGGCCATTTCGGGAGTCGGTCATCCAGTGCACCCGAATCGGCGGGCGCCGCCTGTTGGCCGGCGGCTTGGTGTATGCCTGCGTCTGAGTGGCGCCGTGGGCACGGGGGGAGCTCGGCTGCAGATCCAAGTTCGAGCCGTTTCCATAAGAGAGCGAAAATCTAGGAGAAACGATGAGTGAAAAGCATATTCAGAAGGGTCTTGAGGTGCTAAAGCAACACGAAACTAAGTATCATGAACTGGCGGGGAAAATGTTGCGTACCGATGGGGGAAAACTATTTGCGCTGGATTTGATGTTTGTTGCGGCGATACATCGGGCAATAATGGTTTCTCGTGGATTCCGCGAGATGATTGAAGGAGTCAATCTAACTTGCGCATTCCCACTAGTTAGGATACAGATCGACACAATGTTGAGACCCAGATTAAGCGACTCGGCGGTCGACTAGGTCACAAGGACAGTCGAATAGGGGAGGAAAGTTGGCGATTTTGGAGTTTGATCTATCGCGGGTCGGTCCGCGGTCCCGATTCGGCTTAACTGATGCGCTTGTGGCCTCCCAGAGATCGTCGTTTGAGCGTAACCGAGGACCGATTGCACCATCAGAGTGGCTCTCGGGACATACTACTCCCT